>Ga0222697_1000002_pt1 | contig 344634 bp, 492 predicted proteins | sample AntAcemetage1402_FD_179835 | JGI IMG/M metagenome (GOLD analysis project Ga0222697, IMG submission 179835) | Saline water microbial communities from Ace Lake, Antarctica - #1402 | ecosystem: Environmental > Aquatic > Non-marine Saline and Alkaline > Saline | place: Antarctica: Ace Lake... | reverse complement strand
TTTTACAAAAAACTTTTTTCTTCTGTAAGTATATATAATTAAAATATAATGGTTTTTTTACCATTTTAATCGCTTACATCACACAAGCTAAAGACTTGTGTGTTTTACACTAACAAATATATAAAAAGAAAAAAATTATATGAACAATTATACTTGCTTATTTTTTGATATTGAAACGAGTACTGAATACAAAGATATACATGAATTTGAATCTTTAGATCCAATTGGTTTTAAAGTTTTCAATAATAAACAAAAAAAGAAATCAGTATATGATAAAAGTTGGGATAAACCACTAGAAGAACTATATCCTATGAAGGGTCCTCTTTTACATGAATATAATAAAATTGTTTGTATATCTATGTCGCATTTTATTAATGATGAATGGATTATAAAATCATTTCACGGTGATGAAACAGACATTTTGAATAAATTCAATAAAGTCATTATTAATGCTAATAATAACAACTTTAGTCTAGGTGGTTATAATATTACAGGATTTGACATACCTTTATTAAATAAGAAATATTTTAAATATGGAATAAAACTGCCTTTTTTATTAAGAGTAGAAGGTAAGAAACCTTGGGAAATGAATTTAATTGAATTAAGTGATATTTGGAAAGCAGGTTCTCGTGAATATTCTTCATTAGAAGAAGTGTGTTATGTTTTAGGAGTTGAATCACCTAAGCAAAAGATAAGTGGTGCTGATGTTTATGAATATTTTCATCAAAAGAATGATATTCAAACCATTGTTGAATATTGTGAAAATGATGTAAGAGCTTCAGTAGAAGTTGCTTTAAAACTTGGTGAATCTTTACAATAGACCATTATTAAATTCATTAAACTTAGAAAGTTTAGAGTTTTCATTAGCTTTTCTTTCTAAGTATCTCCATTTTTTATTTAAAAAGTTTAATTTAGCCTTATCTATTTTACAATTTCTATCGGAGATTTTACCATCATTGAATAAATTAATCATTTGATTCATATTTAATGTAGGATACTTCTTATCGAAGTTTGGGTCTGGATGTGACCAACCAAATTTTAATAACCAATTTAATATTGCATTAGTACTAAAATCTAAATAATCTTCTGTTAGACCATTACCACTTCTTTTAGAAAGCTTTTTATTTCCTTCAAAAAGTAAACCAGCATGAATTATATTAGGAAAAGGTTTATCACTTTCTACATAACAAATCAAATCCCATATAATTTTTTGTTTAGATTCGTTTGCGATATGGTCAACACCTCTGACTATATCTGTAACATCATAATCATAATCATCAAGAATTGAACAGAAATTATAGGTAGGAAAACCGTTATTTCTGAGTATAACCATTGAATATTCTCCCATATTTAATTCATAACCATTTTCAGTTTTTGTTCCTATTTTATATGCTACTTCTTTATATCTGTCTAATCTTTCTGATTGTTTAAAAGTTATATCATAATCAAGGCCAAATTTATTCATTTGTTTATAGATATAGTTTGTGAATGTGTTTTGATTTCTTTCTTGGTCGGTATCATCAATTCTAAGGATGAATGTTCCATTGTTTGCTCTTGCCATTAAATAATTTAGTAGTGCAGTTCTTAGAGTTCCTAAATGAAAATATCCTGTTGGTGATGGTGCAATTCGTGTTATCATAATTTAGAAAGTTGGTCTTTTAAAAAAATTAATTATTTTTTGATATCTAGTTAATTTTACAGTTGGTAGTTCAAAATCATATCTTTTACCATCAATAACAAAATAAAGAATATTAATAAATTTAATTATTTCAATAGTATTATGTTTTTCAGAATTTGCTATCATTCTTCCAGCGGCATATTGAACTGGTCTACCTTTTGGTATATAAAATATATCACCATTACGCATATAAATTGCAAATTGGTTTTTAAATCCTTTTATTTCATTTAATATTTCATCTGTTAATATCATTCTAATTTATATATTAATTTATTATCATAATAATCCTAATTTGGCTGATTCTAATTTATAGAATAAATTATTCTTTTTCAACCAATCAATATAATTGATAGTTTTATGGTTCTGTTTTTTAATATGTTTTAAATAATTCATATCTGAATAATATAATCCCTCAGTACAATTTTTACCAACACTTATATAAATATAATCATATAATGTGAAATTAATTCTATTAATACTACGAGTTATAGTTTCCATATTATAATATTCACTGATTATTTTATCAAGATATAATATTTCTTTTTGAGGTATGTCTGTTATATATAATGTCATAATAATCCTAATTTGGTTGATTCTAATTTGTATGTTAAATTATGTTTTTCTAACCAATCAACATAATTAATAGTTTCACTGGTTGGTCCTATGAGTTCATGTAAATAACACATACCTGAATAACACAGACAATTATCATTATATTTATTGATACTTATAAAATAATAATCATATTTTATGATTCTTTTATTAGGTCTAATTATAGATTTCATATTATAATATTCACTGATTATTTTATCAAGATATAATATATATTCTGATGGTATATCTGTTATATATGTTGTCATTATTCTGTTATTGTATATAAAGCTAATTTTTCCCAATTTTTTCTTGATTTCATTATTCTTAAAACATCTACTAATGTTCTAATACTTAGTTCTTTAACATCATCTATATTTATTCTAATGAATTCTAAAGCCGTAAAACCATCATTTAAACTCCATCTACCTTTACCTTTATCTTCGATAAGTGTTGGCATGATGTGAGCCATTCTGTCGATTTTCTCACCATTGCTCATTTCTAAATCAACTACATAACCTCTTGTTAAGATTGGTTGTGGTATTTGAGTTTTCTTTTTATTTGAGATAAAGATTATTCTACCTGTAAATTCGAATGATTGTGGATAATTGTTTTTATTTTTCAAAAATTTAGACCATGTAACGATTCTAGTATCATAAGAATCTAAAGCTGATTTTAAAATATTAATAGCTGTTTTATCTTCTAAGATTGAATCACAGTCGTCAAATAAAATTAATTTATCTCTATTATCATATAATGTATCATATAGACCTCTAGCTGTTGAGAAACCTTTAACTATGTGAACATCTTCTTTTTTCTTGAAAAGGTTTAGAAATCCAGTTTTTGTTCTTTTTGATAAAGTGCTTAATACAGTAAATGTTTTACCAAGTCCACCTTCACCTATAACTATCAATGAGTTACCTTTACCATCAATAATCATGTTGGTAAGATCTTCTAAGAACTCAAATCTTTCATTAACATTGAATTTATTTCTGAATTCGATATTTTCTTCGATACATTTGTTAAAATGTTTGATTTTAACTATCAACTCAGAATTTAGTTCACGAGTAGAGCAAGAAACATCAACTTTTGTAAGTAAGTTAATAAGTTCGCTCTTATTTTCTTTGCCGTTTAATAATATTTTTGTTTTTTCTTCCATATTTAGTAGTTTATGTATTTCATCATTTATAATATACGGAATTTGTTCAAAAAATAAAAATTCTTCAATTTTTTCGAAATTCCAATACTTAAATATAAGGAATATTTCTTGGTATAAAAATTAATTTTATGATATTGTAGAGGTTGGAATATAAATTCTGGGTATTGATATTCAAATCTAAATTTTAATATATAAAACAAAAGTTTTTAAATTATTCATGAAATACTTAAAGACATATGATGAAAGTATTAGTGATATAAGGAATGGTTTTGGAAAGAAATTAATTTACTAATTAATATAGATGATAAAACTTATATTGGAAATCATTGGACTACTTGGTTTTATAATCAAATTATTGAAAAATATACTGAAATTGGTATTTTGTTAGGTAAGTTAAATGGTTCTGATATAACTAAAGATTTTAATTTACAAGAGTATATTGCATCGAATAAGATGGATCTATTATAATAAATTAAACTTTTTCGCCTCCAAATATTCGTATATATTTAAATCAAGCATTTCTTCAACACTTAAAACGATTGGAGATGAAACATTACACAATTGCATATTATATCTAAGGTAACCATCAACTGGTTTACCAGTTGATGTATATTGATCAATTAGTAAGATATTTTTTTTTATGATTAATTATAAATGACCAATATCCATCTACCCAAACTTCCCAATCACCATCAATCCAAGGAATATTTTGATCAATCATATGTATTTGCAATTTCTTGAAGTCATTTAGACTTATATTTTCTATATTTATTGATATCATAATAATCCTAGTTGTAAACCGTTAAAATAACTTTTTAATGTATTCTCATCCATTTCATCATATTTATATTCAATTAAATCTTGGTCTTTTGAGATTATATTATCTTTTTTAAAGGTCATATAATATTCTTCTTTTTCATGGTTATCATTTCTCATGACAACGATTTTTGAAACAATATAAATGTTATGATAATAATTACAATCATCGGATGATTGTAATTTATAACCACTATAATACCAAGGTATATTTTGATCAAAGAATATTTTTTGTAACTTTTCAAATTCATTACAATTAATTCCCGTAATATTAATTTTAATCATATTTATCTTTAATTAAGAAATATTTATCTAATTTCATAATAATTTTTAAGGTTTTCTTTAATATCCATAATTTTAATATAGAAAATTTATCTTAAAATAAAAAATTAATATATAGTCTTGTGAAATATTTAAAAACTTATAATGAATCATTAATATATGATAATGGTACTGTTCATCATATTTATAAAGATGATGAAGAATTATTATATAGATGTGAGTATTTAATAAATAAATATGGTAAACCTAATGAATATTTGAATAGTAGAACAGATGTTAAAGTAAATGTATCTGGTTCAGATTTTATAGATAAACCTACTAATATAGATAGAAGAACAATTGTAGATCCAGATGATGATTTATCATTATATATCATAAAGTATGATGAAGAAATTTCGACTTCTTATAGAATATTTCTTCAATCTGTGAATGACACTAATTATTATATTGAGAGTTGCTCTACGGAATTTGAAGAAAAAATAATAGAATATATTCATAGTGAAAATATAGAATCAAAATTTGAATCTACTAAATTAGGACTATTATAAATGAATAAATTAGACACATATAATCAATTTGCTAAGTCTATGACCATTACATCTAAGTTAAGAATTAAAATGGTTGATGAATTAAATAATTATTTTAAAAATATACCAATAGTTAAAACTAAAGGTATTAAAAAAATAGTTAAAATTTTCTTAAATAAAAAAATAAATATATAAACTATAATGAAATATTTAAAAACATATAATGAAAGTACAATACCAAATGTATTATTTGTGTTTGAAGTAAGTAATATTGATGAATATTTTACTTATACTAATTTAGCTATAAAGAATGGTTGTAAATGGTTTAATCAATATGCAAAACATTTAATTACTGACTATAATTCATATATTGATGATAATATAAAAACAAGTCGAACAATTTTTAATTTATTTGATGAAGAGATTATACGATTTGATCAAAATGGTGCAAACACTATCTTTACAAAGGATAATAAAATACCAATATCTGTTTGGGAAGATAAAGATATAACAGATGGTATAGATGATAGTCCAGAAAACTGGGAAAATTATTTAGTACCATTAAAAAAAGTAAAAAGATTATTAATAACAGGTCAAATGGGTCTTTTATAATCTAATAATTATGAAATATATAAAAAAGTATGAATCATTTAAATTTAAATATATTATTGATGATATATTTAAAAATACACCATATTATTTGAATAAAAAGGGTTTGTGTAAAGATGATTCAGAAATTTACTTATTTGTTCCACCAAATACAGATATAATAAAACTAAAAGAAATTGTAGATGATATAGTGAGAGATATTAAAAGATATCATCCAATCATCATAGATGAATATGTAGAAATACATTTCTTTTGACATAAGACCTTTATAACATATATTTAACCAAATTAATTCTTTCATAATTTTTAATAATTATTGTAATATAAGAAAAAAATTCTAAAAAAACAAATTAATATATAAAACAAACAAAACAATATGATCATAAGTGAAACATATAACGAAAACATAGAAGAAAACTATAAACAACAAGAATCATTTTATAAACAAAAAGAATTGCTTTATAAACAAATAAATGATAAAACAATTTTTGATAATTTTAATAAACTAATATCAGATATTAAAAAGGAATGTGCTAAAATATATAATAAATATCAATATATTTTACATGGTGATAAATATGAACAAGTATTTATAAAAATACCAGAAAATATTAAATTAGGTAATTATACACATCTAGAAGTATTAGATTCAGTTGATATTAATACTAGTAAAATTGTTGATGTTATTGCTTATCTTATTGAAGATAATAATAGAGATAAATTTAGTCTTTTAACAAGGGTTAGTAAAAATTTAAAAAATTATAAAAAACTTTCACAAATATTAGAATACCTTAAAAGTGAAGACCTTAAAGCAGATTTAGAAGCAAATAAACTAGGATTATTATAATGAAATACCTTAAAACATATAATGAAAATATAGATGAAGATAAGTTTATATCAGTTGAATTTAATAACGCAAAAGAAGCAATTGAAATATATGATAAACTTATAAATGATTTTAAATTTGATGTACATAGAACAAAAATAGAATTATGTTGTGATATACTTGAAAAAGAGGAAGATAAAAGAAAAATGGTGTATAGTTGCTGTGTACAACATGAAAGTAGAACAATTCATTATAAATTAAATCGTATTTATGGTCCTTGCGGTTATTATAAACACTCAGATATATTAATAACTAAAGATGAATTTATGAATGAATTACAAAATATGATAAATATGTATAATGGGACAAAAAATCTTGGTGTCTTGTAAGTCAATAAAATTATAAAATAGATGAAACATTTAAAGACATATCAAATGATAAATGAGATTTCAGTTAATGATAACAATCAAGATTTCTTTGTTGATACAATAAAAGATATGTTTAAAGATACCAAATTTAAAATTTATATTAGAAATGGATTCCTTGAAATAGATTATAACGGAGTATACACAACTATTGTGTTAAAACGAGAAGGAAATCTATTTCAAATAATATTACAAAAAGTTGAACAGCAAGTTGCAGTTGTATCAGATCCAAATTGGATAAAAGAATCTTCAAATAAAAATGATGGACACCAAATAATAAAAGATTATGAACTAATATTATTTATTATGAAAATATTCTTTCATAATAACCCATATGTATTTGAATCAGGTAAATTAGGACTTATGTAAGTCAATAAAATTATAAAATAGATGAAATATTTAAAAACATATTCAGAAAACCAATTAATAAAAGATCATCTAAGTGATGATGGTAAAATATTAAATTTAGTTAATTTAAATTTAACTGAATTACCTGAATTACCTAAAGGGTTAGAAAAATTAATGTGTTATAATAATCAATTAACTGAATTACCTGAATTACCAAAAGGATTAGAAATGTTATATTGTGACAACAACAAATTAATTGAATTACCTGAACTACCAAAAGGGTTAGAAATATTATATTGTTATAATAATAAATTAACTAAATTGCCTGAATTACCAAAAGAGTTAAAATATTTAGATTGTGATGGTAACCAATTAACTGAATTACCTGAATTATCTAAAAGATTAGAATATTTAAATTGTTATAATAACCAATTACCTTATAATAATTTAGAAGAATATTGGGAATGGTTTTGGAAAGAAAATCCAGACCTTTATAATGCAAATAAAATGGGATTATATTAATATATCTATTTTATTAATATAAATCCTTCTATTCATTTGAATTATTTCTGTTTCTTATGGTGTCACTTGATCATATAAATAACCAGTACATCTTGTCTTCAACATTTCTTTTAATTTAGGTTCTGTTAAATATTCAAAAGTAGCACCAATACTAAATAAATGATTAATATCCTTTATATTATCAGGCCACACATCATAAAAGTTTTGATGATGATAATAAATTAGTTCTCTGCGCTTTCCATTATAATCAAATGTCAATTTCCAACATTCATCTTTATCTATATCAGATAATATAACACATTTTTCTTCTAATGAAAAAGTTGGAGTGTCTGATTCATATTTTAAATATACCTCCCTGTGCCATGAATTCTCATTATTACCAGACAATAACGTTTGTCTTATATCTTCTTTTTGACTTTCCCAACCATTTCTAGCAAAGGCTCCATCAAATAAAAATAGAAGCAAATAAACTTGGATTATTATGAAAGTTGGAACTTGTAACATTGGAAGCATAATATCATCCGCCATCCCCGCATACATTATATTTATTTTCATATTGAAAGATAAAAAAAATATTCTAAAAAAACAAATTAATATATAAAACAAAATAAGATTTGAAACATTTGAAAATGAAATATCTTAATACATACAATGAAAATAAAGAGGATAATATTGTTGTAATAACTGATATACCTCATAAAGAAACAAAATTTATAATAAAATTAATTGAGGAAAAATATGATATAGAATATTCTAGAGTAAATTTTAAAGAAAATTTTTGGGTTGCTTTTTCAAAAGATAAAACATTTTTTACATTAGATGATGGTCAACGCTTTGATAAGTGTTGGAGCTCAATGAAGTTTCTATTAGAATATGTGTCATTTTATAAAGATTCTTTTATAAGTTGTGATGATTGGTTAAAAAAAGAATATGGAATGGATCTTGATATATTGATACAAGGAAATAAACTCGGACTATTATAATAACCCCATCTTAATTGAATTTAGATGAAATCTAATATCATCTTTACTACTATCTATAATTAATTCAAAATCTTTAATAATAAACTTTTTTCCAGAATCATAATATAGACTTCCCCAACCAATCATTATACACTTATCTAAATCAAAACAAAGATAAATACCACCTCTTTCAATACTTAAAAAACCAAGCCAATCAATTTCTGTTCTCTTAAATATATTAGTCCAAGAACTTAAAGTGTAACCTAAATCAACCATTTCTTCCCATATTTCAAATAATTTCTCTATGGAATATATCTCTATTGCAATTCTTTTCATAATAGCCCCATTTTTAAACAATTCATATAAACCTCTAATTCCTTTAAATTATTAATAAAAGTTACTTTTTTAAAAAATTCAGAACCGCCACAACAACAAGCTATTATATCCCATTCTTTACGATCAAAAAATAATCTATATTCATATGAGTTATATTCTTTTTGAAAATAATCATTCACATCAGTATACCAATTAACTAACCTTTCATTATCATTCTTAGTTATATAATTAATACTATATAAATAATTGACAAATTCTATATAATTATCTTCATTTACATTTATATCTATATCATTCATTGTTATTTAATTTAAAACATAGTCTTTAATTTAGAGAATATTTTGCAAGTACTCACCATTTTTCAATATAATATGTTTACAATAATTTTGATCTTTAAGTTCATCTATCCATATATTCCAATGTTTCATAAACGTCCCTATAAAATCGTAAGGACTATCTCTATCAATAAACCTATCAAGGTATTCATTTCTCAAATTATTTTCAGGGTAATCAAGTACAATATTAAAACCTTTTAATAGTTTCAAACCTTCTATGTCAGTACTTAAAAAAATATAATCTACTTTTCCAATTTGCTTTTTTATATCACTAACATATTCTTTTTCTAGTCCTTCTTTCATACTTCCAATATTCAATTTTAATAGCCTTCTTATTCTGATTGCAAATATAAGTTTTTCCAGTACCACAAAAAGCAGCACACAATATTGTATTCGATTCATTCATAATTATAATAATCCCATCTTATCTGATTCTGTTATAAACTTTAAATATTCTTCTGAAAAATCCTCATAATCACATTTTATCCTAACTGGTAATACAGTTTTATATAGATCATAATCATTACTACTAAAATAAATAACATCCTTTAACCAAGATCCTTCAACAGCATCCTTAATACAAAGATAAATATTAACAGGTAAAGAAGAGGAATTACCTCTTGTTTTAAAACCATTATTTTCAGCAATACGTATAACTCTATCATATTGTTCCTTATTATTTACACTAATATATACAAGTTCATTCATTACATTAATCCCATTTTAGTAGATCCTATAAAATCTCATAATTTCAAATCTATAATAAACCTAATTTAATACCCTCTATACACGAATCAATCGAATCAATATCAATATGATTGATAATAAAATCCATATCATCAGGAATATATTTAATCATGTGTATATTATATAAACCATCCCAACCAGTCATTATATATTCATCTAAATCAAAATAAATATAAAGACCACCCCTTTTTTTTATATAATCAAATCCAATCCAATTATAATCCTTCTCCATGTAAATTCTATGCCAAACATCTAAATTATATCCTAAATCTAACATCTTTTTCCATGCCTTAAATAACTCTTTCTTAGTATATAACTCGATAGCTATGTTCATTCTTTGTTTTATTTAATAATGTTACAATAATCCCATCTTACTTGATTCATAAGAAAATAAGAATTCTTCTATATCCTTACACTTTATATAATCACAAGTTTTAAAATTTAATTTATGATAACGAAACAATAATAAATTATCATTATTTAAACCAAATTCATTCTTTAGATCTATATAAAATCCAATATGTTTAATAGGAAGACTTATATCAAACTTTTCATTCCAAATAGGAATAACTTTAGTTATATAGTTTATAACTTCATTCCAATCCTTTTCTTTTACTTCTAAATAATAAAATTTCATAAATATAAAATACAAAATTTATTTTGAAAAAACAAATTCAATATATATCTTCATATGAAATACCTTAGTACATATTTAGAAAATATACAATCAGATAAAGTCCTAGTTAACTGCAAAACTCCGGAAGAAGTAACAAGCCTTATTAATTATTGGAGAAGTCAATTGAATAAATACTGGGATGAACCCAATGAAGATGAAGCCCATCACAAAGAAATATTAGAACATTGCATTAACAATTATAGTTACAATGAATATTATATTGGTTATAATAAAACCCTCATCGCATTTAATTATTCTTCTAATACATTTTTTACAGTATTTGAAAGCCTAGAAGAATATGCTGATTATAATAAAGAATTCAAAATATATCACACAGGAAACAAAATGGGTCTATTATAATAAACCCATCTTTCTTGCTTCATATTTTATTGGTAAATCTTTACTCTCTTCTCTTAATTTATCTACATCCCAAAATTTGGAATATTCTTTTTCTCTTTCATAATATGATCTATATGAATAAGAATCCCTGAAAACTCTGTTACCACCCCATGGATTTATTTGTAAAGTAATACAAAATACTCTATTAAATGATAAGTTAGAAAATGGATTAAATGTTAATCCAATAGATTCAAAGATTTTAACAACTTCATTATAATCTTCTTGTGTAAAGACTATAAAAATACCAATTCGTTCTTGCACAAATTTTCTATAATTCATATTTTTTTTATTATTTTCATTTTTTTTAATTATTTGTTACAACAAATTCTTAGACAATCTATTATAAAAGATTCATTTTTTCAGGCTCAATAATAGATTCGATGATTTTTAAATTTTAATATCTTTATATGATCTTTCGTAAAAGTCTTTCGTCCATTCTTTATCGGTACATAAACAAAAGTCTCTCCATTCATATCCGTCATTAAAGAAAGTCTTTCTAAACCAACTTGGTTTAGTATATTTCTGAATTACTCCAATGTTATTTCTTTCTATGTAACAATACTTATTCATGATTTTATAACTTTAAATTTTTTAGACGATTAATTTTATTATCTTTTTTTTAAATTTAGTCTAACAGCTTCTCTGAACCTTCTAAATGCCTCCTCCAACCTAATTTTTAATTTATAATAAACCTAATTTCATTGATATTAATAACATTTCAATTTCTTCTTTAAAATTTTCACCATAATCAACAGTTAATTCATAATAAGTAATATCTTCATTATAAGAATTGCAACTTAAACCATGTTTAGCATAATTTATTGTTTGTGGTGTGTATATTCTAAATACATTCCTAATATTATCAGGGCGAATTTCTAAACAAAAAGCAAAAATACTTCTAATTTTAAATCAGGGTATTTCGATAAAAAATAAGACTCCACTTCATCATAAATCTCCCAAGTAAAATCATCATACTTTATAAGTATATTTATATAATCTAATTCCATATCTAAAGTAACCCCATATTTATACTATCTAATAATGCATCTAAACCATATTCCAAAAAAACATTAGTATCCTCAATCCATATCTCATTTGTGATATCCCTCCATCTATCATCACTCCATAAATCTACAACCATTAAACTTGATTCATGTAAATTCAAGTCCTTATTATTTTCTAAAAAGAAACTTATAAATAAATTATCATCTTTTAAACTTCTGTTTTCTTTTATAGTTTTTATAGATTCTGACAATTCTTCTAAATGTTTATCAAATGATAAAGTTGGACTATAAAAATTTTTCATTTTATTTATCATCTTAACCATTTGGCCCATGATATCACCATTTATGTCAATTTTTATGTTTAACCATTTTTTCATTAAAGAACCCCCATATTCATTGATGTTAATAACATTTCAATTTCTTCTTTAAAATTTTCACCATAATCAACAGTTAATTCATAATAAGTAACACTTTCAGTATATTTATTATAACATAAACCATAATCAGCAAAATTTTTTCCAATTGGTGTATATACTGTAAATCTATCTCTTTTAGGATAAAATTCTACACAAAAAGCAAAAATATCTAGAAAATAATGATTTTCTTCTAATCTATCTTTTAATGCATATTTTAATTCTTTTTTACCTACACATTTAATACCAGGATATTTAGATTTAAAATAAAACTCAACTTCATCATAAATCTTCCAAGTAAAATCATCATACTTTATAAATATATTTATCCATTGTAATTTCATTTTTTCCTTTTTTAATTTAACATAATATACGAAACTTCTTTTAATTTAAAAAATATGTCTATATCAATCCCATTCTACTAGATTCTATACTAAATTTAAACTCTTCAAGATTATCACACATTATATAATCCCTTCCTAATAATAATTTATTAGAAAAACTTGTATAAAAATTGTAATTCGCAGTATGAGTATAATATATTAAATATACAAATAAATCATTTTTAATCTTAATATCACTAATAATATCCTCCTTGAAATAAGGCATACAATAATCAAAAATTTCATCTCTATTATAGTCTAATTTTATATAATATTTTTTCATAATATCTCTATTTTATATAATCACTACATTAACTTTCAAAATAAAAATTTTCTTTCCAAAAATCTATAATTTCTTTTCCTCTTCGTTTTTATGTAAAATTACTATTAACATTATTTATTTTTTATAACAATCCCATCTTATTTGACTCTATACTAAATTTAAACTCTTCAAAATTACATTCTTCACAATCATTTATTAATTCAGTAAACCTATTATTTTCACAAAATCTATACACACCAAAACCAATATAATATATCACATAACCATAATTATAATAACACATGTTAGCTGAATAACCTAAATAATTCATAACTTCATGCATATTACTATCATTTAATTTAATGCATATCTTCTTTATATTACTTAAATCACATTTATATAAATTTTCAATAATTCTAACGTAATTAATTCCTGGATAGGTTCGTGGAATTCCTCCACTTATTTTCCATTAACCCTCTCTAACTTTAACTTTCTCTGATTCCTTAAAAAATGCTTCTTATACTCCCCATAATTAAAAACTTCAAGATAACTATATTTTATAATTGAACCCTTATTAAAATATACAAAAATCAATTTAATTTCATCTTCTTCCACAATTCCTAAAATCTCATCATGAATTCTACTATCTTTTTTTAATAAGGCTTCACCTTCCTCAGTTATACCTAAAAAATAATCATCACCATAAGAAAAATTATTACCATAAGAATCACTACAATATTTCATCAACAAATCAATATCTAATTAACTTATCTCTCAATTTTTCTACAATTTTTATATAACCTTCAAGATGATCTTCTTCTAAAAACTTTATAAATCTGTTTAATACTTCCTGACTATCTATAATCATTATAATAATCCCATTTTAATACTAACATAATCCTCCATTAATTCAGGATGACATTCAATATATTCATCAATATCATACCACTCATCACATATCTCTTCGTGAACATTATAACTTATCTTACCATTATAATCAATACCAATTTTATTTGATTCTGTTCTTTCACATAGAGCATTTATATTCATTTTCTTACCACTAAACCATTCATAACCCAAAGAATATAAATGTTCTACTAATAACTCAGTTAATAATACACCACTTACCTCTACAGCAAATTTATAATCACACTTTTTAACTTTCATAATAATCCCATTTTAATACTAATATATTCTTCCATTAATTCATCATATTTTTCAACATATTCATCAATATCATACCACTTATCACAATCCCATTCATAAACATTATAACTTATCCTACCATGTTCAACACCAATTCCATGTTCATTATTTTTTGCACATTCATTTATTACCTCACACTTATCACCACCACACCACTCATAACCCAAAGAATATAAATGATTTACCACTAACTCAGTTAATCCTATACCACTCACCTTTATAGCAAATTTAAATTGTGTGTTTTCAAACTTTTTCATAATAATCCCATTTTAATACTAACATAATCCTCCATTAATTCAGGATGACATCATAATTAGATTTAATACATACCTCTAATATATCATCCCTATCACCACCCCCATACCACTTATAACCCAAAATATATAAATGATTTACCACTAATTTAATTAATAACTTATCATCCACCTTTATAGCAAATTTAAAATCATACTCAATACTTTCTTTCATAATCATAACAATCCCATTTTATTAGCTTCAAAAAATAATTTAATATAATCCATATCATTACAATTTAATTCTATATAATTATCACCCAATACATTGTGAAATATATGACCACCATAAATATACTTTTCAAAAATTAATCCTTCATAAAAACAAACTATTACAGAATTAAAATGATTATAATGATTAATCCTTAACTTTAAAAAATCTATCCATATCTCCTTATCTGAAGAATATCTATCACCTATAAAACCTTTTATTCTTCCCAAATCTATATCTATAATATCAAATAATTTCGCACCCTCTGATATATTATTTATTTCTATCGCATATTTCATATTCAATAATTCTAACGTAACTAATTCCTGGATAGGTTCGTGGAATTAATTCCTCCATTTACAGCAATCCCATTTTACATCCTTCGTAATAACTTAAAAATTCATCAATGTCTTTACACTTTTTCTTTCTCTCAATTATTACATTTTTCATATGAAAATACGAATACCAAAATAATTTTCTAGATACATTATTATCAAAATAATTATAATAATCATAAAAACCAATACAATAACAATTAACAAATTTTACAAAAGTTAAACCCTCATTATTATACCATGGAACAACATCGGTTATTCGACTGATATCCATATCTTCCTTTACTTTTATATAATACAACATTATAATAATCCTAATTTATTAGAATCTAAATCATTGTTATCCAAATCTACAATAATGGTTTCTCTATCATTAGGATATCTTACCATCCATTTCTGACCATACTTCATGTAACTTTTTAGGTGATTTTATTTTTATTGCAATCCTCATTTTACTTGTTTTTTTCATACTCAAATCCTTTATAATTAATACTTACAGTTAATAATATGTACTCCTAAACATACTGAAAACAATATATTGTTAAATCTTAGATTTGGCAATCAAGATTATACAAACAATCGATGTTAAAGACCATGGGTTTGATAAAAAATACAATTATTTCGTTCATATTAATATATTTTTTCAATATATTTTTTCAAAAATTCAATCTCTTCATCATCTGTAGGTAATTTTTAATTTAATATATAATGATCATAATCAGATTTATCTTTAGCAACAATTACAATATCAGACATAATTTTTAGTACATCACCATCATAATTATCTATATCAACTTCCCATAATCTATCAATATAATTCTGAGTTTCTTTATCAAAATCAGAATATTTATATTCTTCAATTTTCATTTCACCAAATATTGTTTCTATAATCATATAATTATTTTTCATTTTAAATCCTTTAATTTTTTCTCTACCATATTCTGTTGTTCGGAGATTTAATAATAATTTTGATTGTCAAATCTAAAATTCAATGTTCTTAATCTTTTAATGTGTTTTATCACACATCAACAGTAAGTAAAATTAGAAAACAAAAGACCTAAATATAACAACCATATAAAGTTCAAAATCCGAATAAATGTGTATAGGGGTTCCCAATCAATACTTTTTTGTCACATATGTGCGTTGATATGCGTCATTCTGCGAGGTCAATTTCCGTGGATTCTATCACGAATTCTTTCAATAAATGATAGACTTTGTTGATTTTTCTCTCGTTTTTTCTCTCTCATTAATTGTTCCTTTCTCAATTGTTATGTATTTACTTAACATATATTATTTTGAAAAATATATTATATCCATTATTAGCACAAGACGCTTCTTTGTTGATTTTCAATATATTTCTCTCTTCATAATCAGAAATATCAGCATATATCCATTTAGTATTATTGTTCAGGCTCATTTAATTTAATTTTACTTGTTTGTACTCACTCTTTAGTACATATTCTTCTAAAACAATACACAACTTATCTCTTAATTCATTAGAAATATTAATATCTCTGATTTTAACTTTAACATTCTTAGTTTTATATACAATTCTTAATATTGCATACTTCACATAATTGTGTCCATTATAATGGTTCTTTGTTTCTTTTTTAACTTGTAATATATTTTCAGTACAAATCCAAATAGATTCTGTTCCAGTTATAACTTCTATGTATTTAATATTGTTGTTAAGACTCATTTTTAATATCTTTTAATTCAATATAATCTGTAATTTCTAATTGTTTTAAGAAATTAAAACATTTCTCTGCATCTTCTTTTTCTTCTAGTGTAAAAACTAACTTAATATCAGATAAAACATACTTTACACCTATTACAGTTTCTTCACAATCCGCATAATCACTTTCTTTAAATTCCTCCATAGTATTAAATCTTCTCATCACATATCCACTCCATGCTGCTTTCAGTGTAGGATTACAAATATATTTAGTAACACTTACAATATCTTCTAATATTATTAATTGTCCTTTTACTTTAAGGTATTTATAATTTAATCCCATTCTTTTCTATTTAATAGTTCTTCTTTTATCATTTGACAACATTTATATCTTTCAAGTTCAATAGATATAACTAATAATTTCTTTAACTTTAGAGTATCAACAACATCAATAGGTAAATGTCCTTGTTCAATAAGATCAATGGCTTTATGAGTTGTCTTATTTTCAATTTTTTCTTGCATCTTTAAATTTTTAAATTACTATCTAATCTATATTCATCTAAGGTTTCCGTTTCCTGATAACTTGTTTTCTCCCTGGTCGGAGGTAAATTTGAAATTCATCTACATTGACATTATTCTTATATTTAAGATGTTTTTTCATAACTTGGTATTTCTAATCCAGCTAATTCGAATTTTGGTTTATTTACATCATAATGTCTTTTAAAAATTATAACCTCAGAATATTTTCCATTTATATAATATATAAAAAGCTTTAAATAACTTGTACTTGTAGTATAATAATACCAAACCATATAAGATATTTGATCAATTTTAACTGTTGTATATCCATTATCATGCCATAATAAGATAAAATCTTCATTGTTATTTAAGTTCATTTTCTATATTTGTTGGGTTTAACATTTTTTTAAAATACTGATATAATCGTTCATCAGATGTATTTATTGTTGATTTATTTTTAAATACGATTACTGTTCCATACTGATTAGTATATTTTATCAATACAATATCAGAAATTTTAAATAAATGTCCTTTATATTCGTCCTTTAAATGGTTTTTCAGGGCTTGTATTGTTTGCTTTACAATCAGCGAAATAAACATTAATAGATTCTTTAAAATCTGCTTCTAAATCCTTTCCCGTAAGTCCTTCATAAGAGATAAGTCCTTGTATTCCTAATACTTTTCCATAAAGCAAGTTATCTTCTTCACTATACTCTATACTACCTGTGTAACCTTTGTAATCAAGATATTTCATAATTTTAATTTTTCTTTTACTTGTTTTAATTGATACATTTTCATAATTCCGAAATATTCGGTATGTTATTATTCAGATTCATCTAATAGATCATTTATTTGTGTTACATTAAAATATTTTAATAAATATTCTTCTAATTTCTTAAAAATATCTAGTTCTAATTGTGGAATACATAAAGTTTTTCCACTTTTCATATGAAACCATATTACATTACCTTTATCAAGATTATCTTTCACACATTTAACACCTTCTACTTCATCAACCTTGATACTAAGCCCTGATTTTCTAATAAATGTTGTATTTTTATTTATATTATTCATTATAAAATTCAATTACGCACCATATATAACCATTACCATCGACAATGTACTTAATATCGTGTATTTGTTTACTTTTATTATCATCTAACCAATTATTAATTTTGTTGGTTATTATATCTCCTTCTCTTGATTCAAATATTTGCACTTGAAATTGTTCAGGATATTTACTATTAAGACTCATATATCATTATAATAGTAATTATTATTAATAATAAAAATTATTATTATAATTCTTATTTAGTCTAAATAAGAATAAGCGCATTTATATCTTTACGTATTTACATATAATGAATATGTGTTATTCACGTTCAAGGCTTTAAAATTATTCAATTAAATTCTCATTCGAAAATTTTGGTCTTATATCTAGGTTTTTTGTAATTCTGAAATTGTCTGTTTATGTTATTCACTTATAGGAAAATTTCTGATATATTTCAATCTTAGAATTTTTTATTCTGATATAGTAATAGGATACGGAAAATTTTCAAGAAATAAAAATTGTATAGCAATTATTTTGGTTAGTGTTTATCGAAGAAGGGGTGTGTAAATAAGAATAAAATTCTTAATATTCTGATCTTATTTAAAATGGTTCTAAATAAGAATTTTTTGCATGTTGAAGTCTACTCTTCTAGGGAAGTTTAAATCCTCAGCCTTTTTTAATAGTATAAAGATACGGATTTTCTTCTAATATAAAAAATATTTGATTGTTAATCAGTTATATTTCTTATTTTATTTCTTCATCTTTCACGGCTTCACCATCATTCTCAATAGCAAGTTTTGTAACTTTATCTGAATCAATATTTCCCGACGCAGTTATAATATTATACTTTTGGAATAAAGAATTATTTTGAATTGTTTGCCAAACTTTATCAAATCTTTTATCTAATTCTTTATGAATTTTTCTATCTAATTCATCTCTATTATCTGAATTCTGACCATACATAGAATGAATTCTTTCACTTAATTCATTTACATTATTATCAACACGAATATTCACTTCATCTATAGATTCACTAAGTGAATCATCTGCATCTTGACAATATCTTTCATTTTGTGTAATACTTAATGTATTATCCTTGACCTTTTGATTTAACTTACGTGCCCTAATACCTGACCATATAAAATAGCCAACCACCAAAGTTGATAATACGCTTGCTAAGGTTGTAATAATTATTGTTAAAATCATAATTTTTAATTTGTTTTTTAACCGATTAACATATCAAATATTATGATTTATATTTTACAATAGTAAATTTGTTTAATTAAAAAATTACATTTCTTTATTTAATTAGTGTTGGTCCAAATTTGTTAATTTCTCGTATGTTCATATTCTTTTTTCATACTTTCCATTTCTTTGTTAGTTCATCAATTTCTTCATTTGGTTTACTTTTCTGATGATGCTCTCAAGTGAATGAAATTGACCACTTATAATTACTCCATTTTTTGTATATTCTAACATAATTTTTTCTTTTTAATTTAAATAAAGGTAAGGAAATTCTTCTAAATAAAAAAACCCCACCTTTAAAGGTGGGGTTGTGCCTACTCATTGTACATTTTCAGATAACTTGGAGTTATGGCAAACCAATATTATAATAAGCCAAGGTTAGCGGCTTCTATTTTAATTTTAAGGTCTTTTAGTTCGGGTTTGTCCTCTATTATTTCCTTGAATTTTACTCTATATTCAAATCTTACTAAGTCTTTAAATTTTTCCATTGTTATTTCTTTGCACTTACTTAGAAACCATGCATATATATTAAGCATTATATCTATTGCTGTATGATTAGTTTGTTTATCGAATGATATACCAAATATTTCAATATCATGTGATACACCATCTTTATCATAATAATATATATCTGTACCATCAACCCAACCAAAATATCCTGAATGTTCTTCAGAATCATTAAAGATATACATAAGTTCTCTTTCATCTGTATCTTTAACATTTGTTTTTTTATTTATATTCCATCTATTTAGAATTAGAAGGTCTAATGTTTTTAATTCATCTTGAATCCAATTTGGTAGATTTTTTATACCTCCATCTGAATATTCATCATAATATCCTAAGAATAATGCAAGTAAAATTGTATTGTGTCCTACTTCATTGTTAGGTATTTCATATTTAACGGTACTATATGTATCGCCATCTCCAAAACATATACTATTTTCAAAGTATATACAATCTTTATGTATTATTTTCTTTTCTCCTATTTTAATCATAATTGTTATTATTATTTTTAATGAAACAATCCATATCCACCACACTTAATATTATTTCTACTTTTTGCATAATTTTTTAATTTATTTATTAAATATAGGGATAATCTTCTTAATATAATAATTTGAATTATTATTTTTATTTAGACTAAATCTAAATAGTGTTTATCGCAATAAAAAAGAGGATTAATAAATCCTCTTTTTATTATAGAATTATTAGGTTTATAGTCCTAATTCAGCTCTTTCTTCTGCTGTGTAATCAGCCGCTTCTTTAAGGCCTTTACCAGCTTTAAATTTAACTACATTCTTTGCAGGAATGTTGATTGATTCACCTGTTCTAGGATTTCTTCCTTTTCGAGCTTTTCTTGCTACGATTTTAAAGGTACCAAAATTTACAAGTTTAATTTCTCCGCCATCGCCTAATTCTTTTTTCATAATTGAAAGCATTGCTTCTAAAGCGATTTTAGAATCTTTTTTTGTTTTACCGGTCGCTGATGCGATACCATTGATAAGGTCTTTTCTGTTTGCCATAGTCTTTAAGGTTTTAAAAGGTTAATAAATAATTTTTCTTAATTGTTATATACAAATATAGTGAAATTTTTCTTACATTAAAAATATTTTTAAAGTTTTATTTCTTGAAATTTTCAAGAAAAGTGTAAGATTATTTCCAATCTTGTTATACAAATATACGGATTTTTTTCAGGTAAAAAAACTTAAATGTAATAAAATTGAATTTAAACATGTAACTTAGATATATCAACATGATCGTGATTCGAGGCTTTGACGCAAGCAGTCGAATCACGAATCTGTTTATTGGTATATATTATTCTTGTGTGCGGGGATATAACGCAAGTTGGAGTCTACTCTTCTGGGGGAGTTTAATCTCTCAGCCTTTATTATAGTACAAATATACGGAGATTATTCTGGAATAAAAAGTTTAAATGTTATATTTTTAAATTAAGTTTAATTTTCCTGCATCGAATAAGTAGTCATATTCACCAGATAAAAATTCTTCTGGTGATAACATATAATCTAGTTCTTCTAATAAATCATTAGTTCCGTAAACTATACCAGCATCACAATTAGCAATTGCTTTATGATAACTTTTGAAACACATTACTAAATATTCATCAGTTTCGTAGCTTTGCCGTGGATACTGAAGTTGAAGTCCTATTTTTATACAATAGTCTAATATTTCATTAATATTTCCATTGTTACATTTTTTAGTTTCAATTGTTATAAAATAATATTCTTCTATATTTTTCATATTTTTAATTATTTTGTACCAAAGGTGGGACTCGAACCCACACGTCCTAATGGACACCAGGTTCTAAACCTGGCGCGTCTACCTATTTCGCCATTTTGGCATTATATTTTTCTTATATCAAAATCATCATTTGTAGATGAAGTAATAACATAAGTGGAAGTATGATTTTCATCTTCACTTATAACATGATTACATTTTTCACACCAATAACCATCAGAGAATGCAATCATTTCTTCTTCCCAAGATGTATCTATGTTTTCAATCTCATATTCAATATGTATTAGGTGTGTATTTCCACATCTTTTACATTCATGAATTATTAATGATTTCTTAATAGTTGTTTTATTTATTACTAATTCTTTTGTTTTAGTTTCAATCATTTTGTCTCCTTTTTTATATTAAGTTAAATTTATTTGATTCTATTATTGCTGATATTGGTAAATCGTTATCTATTATTATTAATGTTTTGTGTTTTAAACCATTGCTGATAGTACTTGGTACATATTCCTTATCATAATCTTTGTAAATATAATCCCAACCATATAACTTTATATTTGATTCAATATTGATATATACAAATATACCACCTTCTCTTATACCTTTAAAACCTACCCAATCATTATTGTATGTTTTATGTATATTATAGTTCTTTTTAAGATCATCTAATATTTGTAATAATCTTGTTTTAGAATATATTTTTATTGCTAATAGTTTAATCATAATAGTTTTAATTTATATGGTATTATTTCTTTAATTTTATTAATTATTTCTTTAATAGACTGTTCATTCATATTAAATATATAATCATTACTATCCCATATAACTTTACGTTTATAAACTTCATAATGATCCCATGTTGCTTTAAAATCTTGTTTATAGTCACGATATTCGGTCGTAAACTATCATTTTCTTTAAAATCAATAAAACCTTTAAGTTCTTCCATTAATTCATCGTAACTATTATTTGATATGATAATTGATTGAATTCCATTAATTTCTGTGTTTATCTTTGCGTGAATATGATTTTTTATTTTTATATGCTTTTCGATTAGATTTCCAACCAGTTCCATTTTGTTCTAATTCTGCCTCTCTAGATCCTATACGATTAGCTTTTAGAAAGTCATCTAAAGTTATTTTAAATTCTTTGATTTTTTTTGTTCTTTTTCTTTTTCTTTTTGCCATGATATTTTATCTTTAATTGTTTATACAAAGATAAGGATATCTTTCAAGAATTAAAAATTACAATAGACCCAATTTCTGTCCTTCTAAAATATCTACTAATCTGATTTCTAATAGATCTGCCAATTCATCATTACTTAATGCTTCTTTAAGTTTAAACATAATTACATCAAGTTTAGTCCTTTTATATTTATAAGTCCGAGTTGTTAATTCTTCTAATTTTTGTGTTAAATATTTTTTTTTTCATTTCTTTAGGTTTTTTAATTTTGTATAAATATACGGATAATTATTGAATATAAAAAATTGGGGTGAATATATCATAAATTAGAGTCTACTCTTCCAGAACCTAAAAAATTCCCGCCCTTTACTTATGTAAAGATATGGAAATTATTCAAAGATTAAAAATGATGGAAGAATGCTAATTTTCTCTCCCCTTATAGGGGTTTGTCTGCAGAGATATCAGGGCAATTCACATCTTATGCTCGAAATAGCGCCCATTTCTGGAAGTTCCATCAATCTAATATTTCATACTTATCTTCACCTGGTATTAATGCAAGTGATGATCCATTGTCCCATTGTACATGTATTTGACCTATATCATCGACAAAGATTATTATACCTTTATCTCCATTTTTCAATTTAGTATAAGGGTCATCCATTGATATGAGTTTTACTTGTTTTCCTGTTAATTCTAGTTCTTTATTCATTTTTCAATAAAAATTTATTTGATATTACTTTAAATGATTCTCTATCTTCTGTTTCTTCAGCTACAAAGACAATACCTTCTCTTTGTATATTTTTATTAAGTTTTGATAATCCTTCAGCATATTTAAGAAGTTCATCTATTGTTTCAGGTAGTTCTAAATTAACTTCTACAATAGGAACAGTTTGTAATTCCATTGCTTTAATTAATAAAATAAAGTCACTATAATTTATAAATGAATGTGTTTTAATATTAAACATTCTAAAGAATCTTACTGTTTGTCCTTTGATTTTATATTTGTTTTTTTGTATACCTTCTCCAATAAGTTCTCCTTGGAGGTTATAATTATCAAGACCATTTTCTCTCATTAATTCTTCGATTTTCAATTCTCTTGCTACTTTCCAAAATGAATTAGTATCATCTTCTAATATATCTAAGTTTCTAGAACATACACCAAATATATTATCTTTAAGATAAAATGTTGCAGAAGAACCATCAAGTTTTTCTGTTGCTATATATGTTTTAGTTTTTAAATTAGGAAATTCTTCAATAAGATTTTGTATTCTTTCTTCATCTGTTTTTAGAGAATGAGAAGGAAAAAGACCTTTTATTTTACCTGCTAAACAAGCTGGTATTACTGGTTCCCATTTAATTACTTCAAGAAGTTCTGTTACATCTTGATCTATAATTGAGTGCCAACCTAATGGTAAAATAGACAATGGAAATGCTATACCTTGAGATACTTGTCCTCTGAGTTTAATAGTTTTAATCCTATATTTTTTATTTTCTAGGAATTTAAATTCTTCTTTTGGAGGCATAACTGAGTCTATTTCACAATACACACAAAGATCTCCAATTTTGAATTCATCTTTTTTAACTACAACTTTCCATCCTCGAATAGTAGCTACTTCAATTACATCAGCTCCTTTAATAGGGTTGATGTCATTAATTTTTGCTATTGTTGCTAATTTTCTTTCCATAATACTTTTTACTTTTTATTTTAACTATACAAATATACGGAATATATTCCAATAAAAAAAGCCCTTATCGGGCTTTTCCTTTTGAACACCGTAGTGTTAAGAGACATATTCGGTAAGCCATATAGACCTACTTAGTAGCGAGAGTCGGATTTGAACCGACGGCCTCTAGGTTATGAGCCTAGCGAGCTACCCCTGCTCCACCTCGCAATATATTTTTGGATTCTTATATCTTTCATTTTCTATTATAGAACAAATATACGATTTTGTTTCTTAATTAAAAAATATTTTTAAAGTTTTCAAATTCTTTTTCAACAAAGTCTTTATCATAACCACCCATATCTTTTATTATATAAGGTTTGTACCCACATTTTGTTTCATGTTATTAATTAGGTGTATAAAAAACGAACTATGGTTTTTCGGGTTAAAAATATTTAAACAATTCTAAACACTCAATAAAACATTTGTAATAAGACACCTTTTTAGATTTATTTCTTTCAAAATAATATCCTAAAACAAAAACGTTACATAATATAAATAAAAGTGATATTATTATTATACAAATATCCATATTTTAAATTTTTTAAAGTTAATAATTGTTGACCTATCAGGATTCGAACCAAAACCACCTACTTCAAAGGCAGGTATACTACCATTATACCATGGGTCAATGTAAAGAACCTCCAATTAAATGGAGGTTCTCTTTTTTCTTTTACTCTGCTGAGTTGTAAAACTTAATGTTTGTAGGGTTAACTAAAAAACGTTTTTCACGACCATTCTCGTCACGTAAATATTTTCCACCTTCCATGATGAAACAATAAACTCGTTTCTCTGTTTTAGATACTATACGACCTCTACGGTTCGCTTGTCCATTAGTGATGATTTGTACAAATTCTCCTATTTTACATTTTTTGATGTTTGGCATTTTAATTTTTTGTTTTAATGTTAGTTAATAAATAATTTAATTGTTGTTTGTTGATATAAATATACGGATAATATTCCAGGTAAAAAATTATATTATAATTATAATTCTGATAAATATACTTTACGTTCTCTGGTTTTATTGTTTAAAACTAGGATTTTCTTATAATTATCTTTTTCCATTATTTCCAATACTTTGGTTTCCATTGCGTCTTTATCAATTGCGTTATAAGATGTTATACCACCTTTTCGTTTGATTAATCCAATTTTATAAGCAAATTTAATAGTTTTCTTTTCAGATACAATTTCTACATTTTTTTTAATTTCTGATTTAGCTTTATTTTTATTCCAATTTATTTTACGTGCCATATTAATTTCCTCCTTTTTTAGTTTAACAATATACAAATATACGGATATTCTTCAAAAGATAAAAAAAATTACTTCTTTCCATATCTTGTTTGTAAAACATTATTTAAAATAAACTCTAAATAAGGATCTTTAGTTCTTTTCAATAATTGTTTAATTTTACCTGTTGGTTCGTTTGTGTATTTGATAAATAATTCGCAATCATCATTTAACATTTTTTTAACATTAGACGCAAGTAATTTTGTTTCTTCTAGCGATTTAAATTCTTCTTTTGATAACATAATTTTCCCTTTTTTATTTGTTTATAACTGATTGCATTTGTGATTTTAATGTGGTCATTTCTGTGCTTAATGATTGTAAAAATAACAATTCACCTATAAATGCTTCTTTTTCTTCTAATGTTTTTATTATGAATTCTTCTGATTTAATTAAATCTACATACATTTTTAATTTTGTTGATATTAATATTTCATTTGTAGACATTTGAAATTGTCCGGTAAGTTTAGCCATTGCTTCAAGTGCAGCTTGACCTTTTTCTTCTTCTTTATTTATATTTTCTTCTTCTTTTGGTTCTTCTTTTAATTTGTCAGCTTCAATTTGATAATTTTGTTTAAAGCCTATTTGTTTTTTTTCTTTTTTTCCCATAATTTTTATTTTAAATAGGTTCATAATTAATTTTACTTAATACAAAGATACGAAAATTATTCTACATAAAAAAACCCTGACCGTCAAAGTCAGGGTTTTCTTTATGTTTGAGTAGATTATAGTCCTAATTCTTCTCTTTCTTCGGCAGTATAATCAACTGCTTCTTTCAATGCTTTACCAGCTTTAAATCTAACAACATTTTTTGAAGGTATGTTGATTGATTCACCAGTTCTAGGGTTTCTACCTTTTCTTGCTTTTCTGTTTACTACTTTGAATGTTCCGAAATTAACTAATTTCACGATTGAACCTTCACCATTTGATAATTCAGCTTTAATAGATGCCATGATAACATCAACTAGGTCTTTACTTGATTTTTTAGTTTTACCTGTTGCTAAAGCGATTGCGTTTGTTAAGTCTTTTTTGTTTGCCATTTTAATTTTTTGTTTTAGTGTTATTAATAAATAATTTAATTGTTTAATTGTTATACATACGAACTTTATACTTAAATAAAAAATAATTCGTATTATTTTGTTGATCCACATACAGTACATCTTGATTTACCTTCTTTTGCGGTTCCACCTTCTTTAGGTACGCTAGATTGAGTAAATACTCTTTTTCCTTTACCATATTTCTCATCTTGAAATTCATTTTTACAAGTACATCTTTTAATTGCCATTTTATTTTCCTCCTATTAGTTTAATTTTTAATTTAATTATAATACAAATATACGAATATTTTTCTTAAACTAAAAATAGTATTCAATAATTTGTAATTTATTTTGATATTGGTACCCTTACTAGGATTCGAACCTAGACGAAAAGTTTAGAAAACTTTTATGCTATCCTTTACATCATAAAGGCATTTTGTTGTGATAGATGGATTTGAACCACCGACACCCAGATCTTCAATCTGGTGCTCTACCTAGCTGAGCTACATCACAATATTTTAGTCTAAATGACAGGATTCGAACCTGTGAACACGTGAGTCCAAGTCACGCCCCTATGCCTGGCTGGAGGAACATCTAGATATGTGTGGGTAGAGATGGATTTGAACCACCGGTAGATCTTACGTAACGGTTTTACAGACCGCCTGCTTTAGCCTCTTGCATACCTACCCAATTTAGTAGTCCGTAGGGGAATCGAACCCCTCTTTCTGGGCTGAAAACCCAACGTCCTTCGCAATAGACGAACGGACCATGTTTCAATGTTTTTAGAACATTACTCTATCATCTTCAATTTCATAATTTTTCATAGTTTCTAGTTTTAATTTTAATTATTATTATTGTTTTTTAAATCTTCTGTTGAAATCATCAATAGAAAACCATCCTGTACAATCAGTTCCTTCTGGTTTTCTTTTCTTTGTGTGAACAAAAAGACTGTTTGCTGTTTTATCTAATATAATTGCTTCAAAGTTAAATGCTTTTTCTTTAACGACTTCATCTATTTCAAACTCATCAATATTTTTCTTAAAGAATTCAGTTCTTTCTTTGATATAGTTTTCAGTTTTTAATTTTTTATCAGCAATCATTTTATTTCTCTTATTAAACAATTTAACTTGCTTAACCCATATTCTAACTGATATAAATCCCATTACTAAAATCATTATAATTATTAATATTTTTATAAATAATAATGTTGTCATTTTTTCCTCCTTTTTAATTATTAATTTCGTTATACAAATATACGGAAAGTATTTAAAATAAAAAAACCCCAGTCGATTAACTGGGGTTTATATTAAAAAGATTGAGATTATTTTTCTTTATAAGTTACTTCTATATCAATTTTATTATCTTCCATACCAAATGATATGTTTAAATCTTCATGTTTCACTTTTAATTCTTCAATAAACTCTTTGTCCTTTTCTATGATTGCTTTAATTTCATCAGTTATTTCTGGTACATTATATAAACAACCATTTTCCCATCCTAATCTATAACCATTAGATAATGTTTTTCTCATATTCGGAGCATCACTTAAAAGATTATCTTTTAATTTTTTCTTATTAAGAAATGATAATACTTGTAAACCATTTCTAATGTCATAAGCTACTCTTTGCGCTCTTTCAATATATTTAGCTTTTTCATCTTTATCTTTAAGTCTTGATGCTTTTGATTTTATTGCTCTTTTCGGTTTAGTTTTTTCTGAATCTGTTAAATCACCTAAAACCTTATCAATACTAATACAAATATTTTTAGCTGATGTCATCAATTCATCAACAACAGAATCAGATTTTTCTTCAACAATATTAGAACCTTCGTGAACTTTAGCCACCCATTTTGATCCATTTTTTTCAACTACAAATCCTCTATAAAGCCATTTGCCTGTTTCTAATTTCTTCTTAGATGTTAATAATTTTTCCACTATTTTTTCTTCAATCTTTTTTTCTTTTGCCATATTTTTTCAGTTTTTTATTTAATTTATACTAAACATTTTAATACTACAAATATACGGAAATTTTTCTTAAATTAAAAATTCCTCCCAATTTTTTCAAAGAGAAAAAATATGTAATTATAATTTCTAATTTTATATTTATAATACAAAGATACTAATAATATTCTGAATTAAAAAATGTTATATAATATATAACGCAAATTGGAGTCTACTCTTCGGGGTTCTTTTAAAACTCCGCCTTTTGATAGTACAAATATACGGAGATTATTCAAATAAAAAAAGCCCAATAGTAATTTCCTATTGGGCTTCTCGATTAAAGTACTGAAGCTATTTAGCATAGCCGTTCATTTAATTTCTGAGGCGATACTCTGCCGAAGCTAGAGCCATTCTATCTCGAATATTAACCCTCCTTTGTTTTCTATATCCATATTCACAGGATTCGAACCTGCTTCTTTAATTCTAACACTGGTCAACCACTCGCATCCCACCACTTTGTTGATTTCCAAACTTGTAGTCCAGACGGTGTATCTAATACCTCCTACCTTGAATATCTATCTCACGCGACAAAGCCTTGTCGCGTTGTGTGTTAGCAACTTTTTAATTCCATTACCGGTTATCTTGAAACATAAAAGTCTAGATAGTTTTCTTTCAAACATCTTACGAAAGTCACTCTATCTGGTTAGAGAGCCAAGTTAGTTCTTATTTCACTACTTAAAAATCATACAATATCGCATTGTCCGGCGCCTAGTTTATTGTTATTAATTCGCCCAACCTCTAGGAAAAAAGCATAGGTAACGAGTTTGTTCCGAAGAACACAGGCAATTCGACCAATCCTGTTTCTGCTTGTGTCAATACAAATATACGGATTATCTTCTAAAAAATAAAAGATCCGAATCCTTTACTTATAATTTCTTTTACAGTAGCATATTCATAATTATCATTTTTATTCATTCTTGGATCATATGATAATTTACCACTTGATAAGTGTATAATTAAATCAAATTTTGGGCTATAGGTTGTCCTAAACCACTTAAAATTGAGTGATATTAGATATTTCTTAATTTTGAAATAATCTTCCCAGTTATTTATTCTTATACTTACTATCATTTTAATTTCTCCTATATGAAAAACCCAATATACATATATAATGTAAATGCGTCTATACTAATTGTGTTTATAATATTTATAAAATTTATTGCTATTTTGTTTAATTCATTCATTTTTTTCTCCTTTTTTAAAATTTATATTAATACAAAGATACGGAATTTGTTCTGATTTAAAAAACCCTATTCCGTATCCTCCATCATTGGATGAAAATCAATAATATCTTTTTTAATTGATTTACATATACCAATAATATATTCTTTAATCTGTTCAGGATGTTTAAAATCCTCAATATCAGTTTTTTCTAAATATTCAATAAATTTTGTTAATTCATTCATTTTTTTCTCCTTTTTTAAAATTTATACTAATACAAAGATACAACAATCCTTCTAATAAAAAAAATCCCCACCTGTTCGGGTGGGGAAGTACTAATTCAATGTGAAAGGAGGTTACATTGTGTATACCATCGGGGACTCGAACCCTGGACTTTCTGCTTAAAAGGCAGAAGCTCTACCAACTGAGCTAATGATACATATATTTTTAATAATTATTATTATAATTAAGACGTCCCTCAAGACCTTTCAACCTTGAGGAACGAATCTCCAACTGGGAGCTCTAATTTTCTTTGTTATACGATTTTGCGTATTGAATTGCTTTTTCTTTGGTTAGACCATTTTTACAAAGGTTTCTACCTGCGTAAACTCCGTATTTTCCGGTGAAACATCTTTTAGATTCAGTTACTTTTCTTCTACCAAATCTGTCTGTTTCAATTTTTTGGATATTTTTCATTTCCATTCTGATTCTGAATCCACCAACTTGTCCTACTACTTTACCTAATTTTTCTCTTGCCATTTTTATATCCTCCTATAGATTTTAAATTAATATTATTATTTTTCTTTATTGTTATACAAATATACGGACTTCCTTCCTAAATAAAAAATATACTTGTGTTTTGTTTTCTTTGTGATTTTTGTACCACTACCAGGGAATCGAACACTGGACATCGCTTATTACGCTCTTGCAAGGTGTCGTTGGACACATGTAACCGTTAATGATAATACAAATATACGGACTTTGTTCAAAAGTTAAAAATTATAACAAACCCATTTTTAAAGACTCAAATAATGCTTCCAGATTATCTATATACTCCATAAATATATCAGAATGTAATGATCTACCATACCTTAACATATATTCAGAATTCTTTTGACCACCATTCATTATTTTATTTTTAGGTTCAAACCAAACAGAAAATGGATATAAATCTTTATCTTGTGTATTTGTCTCTGTGATTTTTAAATAACCACGTTCTATCATTTCATTTTGAACTTTAATAGATTCATCTCTATCTTCAAAATAAATGATGAGTTGCAAATCACCATAATCACTTTCTGTTATAAATTTATACTTTTTCATTTCTTTTTCAATTCAGGGTGTTCAATTTCAATTTGATGTATCTCTTTTAAAGCCTTTTCCGGTGTTATTTCACCTGAAATCATTTCAGTTTGTATTTTTGCTAATTTAAGTAATTCTGTAGGTCTATATTTTGCCATACAAGCCTGATATCCTAACCAACCACCTATTACTAATCCTATTATTATTCCAATTGTTATCCACATAATTTGTTTTATTTAATTTTATTTATAATTTTTTTTAATTCTTCTTCACAATAATTTTCTATTAATAAACTTCCTTTATAATATATTCTTATTGTATCATTTTCATCTCTCATTATTATTAAAGCCTCTGAATTATGTTTATAACCAGTTGCTTTTGAAGTTCTTTCACCAATCCAAAATATGTCAGTAGTTTCTTTCAATGGTGGTATAGCTGCAAAATGATTAACTAACCTAAAACCTTTTTTACCTTCTTGTTCTTGTTCCATCATCAAAGTATTTCTGTTATTCGGATCAAGATAAATTTTGATTATAGAGGAATCTTTTAATTGAATAGTATTCTCTGAAAATTGCTTCTCATCCTCTATAATCTGATCTGAGTGAAAATCCTCCTCTAAATCTTTCAATTTCTCTTCAATTTTTTTATCCCCTCGAAATGATAATGCTCTTTTATAATGGGATATCTTACTTAGCAAATGATCAGTAGATTTAGCTTTCTTTATTAAAGATTTATATGACTTTAATTCTGATGTGTCAATTCTTTGAATCTCTTTCTGAATCTTCTTATAAGAATCAGTATATTTTCCTTTAAAACCATCAATATACATTATTGATAAAATCATAGTTGGTGATTCATATCTATACTCACTAATATAAGACTTATATTTTTCAAAATATTCTTTTTCATATCTTTGAATTTCATTCTCAACAATGTTCTTAATCTTTTGATGTGTTTTATCACCCATCAAACCAGATTTTTTTAAAACACTAATAGCCGTAGCAGTATATCCATGTCCGGTTTTATCATATATTTTTCTTATTATTTCTTTTATTTTCATGTTATTTATTTTCCTTTATTATGATTTTACTTTTACATTTTTTACACATTTTATTATCTTTTGGTTTTCTTTGCCATCCACCCAAAACACCATGCTCTGGACATATAGCCAACCACTTATAATTCTTTTCTGAAACCTCAACATCAACATTACTAGATCTATTACCATCACAACCAATACTCAATGCAATTGATCTCCAAACATCATCATGAGCACTTCTACCCCTTGTTTCAAAATCTATTGCGTGTGCTATTTCATGTAACATTGTATTAATAACTTCTTTATCAGTTCTACTTTCAGTCATAATTCTAGACATAGTAATTTTTCGAGTCATGATACTATTCTTTTTCCAAACACATTGACCTAAACGTCTAACTGCTCTATCAAAATCAAAACTCCAATTATCAAGACCATGTTTTGATAACAATTCTCTCATTTTTATTCTTGCTTTATCTAATTCCATAATTATATTATTTTAATATTTATACAAAGATACGGAATACCTTCTAAACTTTCTTATAAAACCCCTAATGATCTACAATCAAAATAAATCTTATGATATTCAACAAAAGAATCAATATCATTAAAATAATTACAATTAAAAGCTAATTCATTTGATTCATCAAATCGTTGAAGATCATTATCAGTTAAAAATGTTAAAATTAATCTTCCTTCTTCTATTTCTTCTATTTCAAAACCAATACAATAACCCTTTATCATAATAAATCTATCAACAAAAGTGTTATATGGATAATGTGTTTTAAGATCAATTATCTTTTTATAACATTCATTTAAATGTTCTTCATTTTCTATTTTAATACAATTAAATTTTCTCATAATTATTTTTTTTAGTTAAGATAAACCAAGTTTTTTTGTAGTTATATGCATATCAATATCATCAAATATGTCATCAATATTACTATAAATTATTTCAAAATTTTTAACATCTACATCATCATCATTCAAAGGATGAATAGTTAAATGATCTGCATGTTCATTTTCCATTGATATTTCAATTGATAAATAGGGATATTTATAATCTTCATAATTTTGAAAATCAGTAATATGTGATGGTGTATTATATTTAGAGAATAATTTTTCTTTAACCTCATTATAATTATCATCATTTACGGCTATACATATAAATGTTCTCATAATACCCCCCATATTTATACCTGTTAAATAATAATCTAAATTTTTATTATTATTAACAAATTTTAACATAATGTCAAAATCACCATCTTTCATGTTTTCAGCTTTAATATATAATACTTTCATTTTCATATAACAAAGATACGGATTACTTCTAAGAAATAAAAATTGTGTTAAAAAAAATATATCGCAAGTTGGAGTCTACTCTCCCAGAACCTATAAAAATTCTCCGCCCTTTAACTATGTAAAGATACGGAGTTTGTTCTCAATTTTAAAATAATCCCAATTTAAATGATTCTATAAAACATAAAGAATCTTTATAATTATTCATGTTATAAGATTTTATAAGTTCTTGATCATATTGCATTTTATCATTTCCATAAAAAATACAATTTTTGCTCTTAATATTATTACTATCAACACATAATAAAATATAAGCCCCAATTTCAACAGAGAAATATTCCATATTATTATCTCCACGCCAAGAATAACCTAAAGAAAACAAAAATTCTTGAATTTCCTTACTTTCCCTTGAAGTATCAACCTTAAATAATATAAATTTTTCATGTTTTTTCATAGTGTAAAGATACGGAGTTTGTTCTTAATATTAAATTAATCCCAGTTGTTTTGCATTTTTATATTGAATAAAATCTTTATAATTACTCATATCATAAGATTTTATTATCTTATCCATCCATCTTTTATCATAATTTAATATCTCTACATCACCATGAAAAATATGATCTATATTAGGATTAAAGTCACTCTCAAGACATAATAAAATATCAGACGTTTCAAAATTCATATAATAATATTCTTTCCTATTTTCTGAACACCACATATATCCTAAAGAAAATAAAAATTCTTGAATACTCTTACTATCTGATAGAGTTTTTACCTTAAACCTTATATATTTTTCGTTATTCATATACAAATATAAGGAATTTTTTCAAATAAAAAAAGCCACCTCTCCAGGTGGCTTCGATATTTCAGGAGTTTTATTTCTTATATTCCTAATTCTTCTCTTTCTTCAGCAGTATAATCAACCGCTTCTTTAAGACCTTTACCAGCTTTGAATCTAACTACATTCTTTGCAGGGATATCAATTGATTCACCAGTCCTTGGATTTCTTCCTTTTCTTGCTTTTCGATTAACTACTTTAAATGTTCCAAAGTTTACTAATTTTACGATAGAACCTTCACCGTTACTTAATTCAGATTTAATAGATGCCATTATGACGTTTACTAATTCTTTGCTATCTTTTTTTGTTTTGCCTGTAGCTATTGCAATTGCGTTTGTTAAATCTTTTTTGTTTGCCATTTTGTTTTTCGTTTTTTAAATTAATTAATATTATGTTTACTTGTTTTTGTCTATACAAAGATAAGAACTTTATTCTGAATTAAAAAATCATTCTGTTTATTTCTCTTCTTTTTCTATCTTCTCAATTGTATAATACAAATATACGGTGATTCTACTTAATAAAAAAATTTACCTTGACAATTTTTCATTTATATTCTTTAACTCTAAAGCCACTTTCTGGCTTCGATTTAAAGTTTCAATAAATTGTGAGTCAAGACTTATCTTTCTACAATTCAAACTCTCTAACATTCCCGGTGTTATAAATTCTTGTTCAATTATCCAACCATCATCTGTTTTTGCAATTATTTCTAATCTTAATATGTTACCTGTGATTATTGTGTTATCAACATCTTCCAGATATTTCTCAAGGGTACAAATAATAACAGGATCTTTACCTCTTTCTAATTTTAATAAATTGTTATCATCATCAAGCGGGGTTAACGCTGTGAAATAATTTGTTGCTAAATATATTTTTCTCATTTTTTCCTCCTAAATTATAATTAATACTATGAATAATACAAATAATACTATCAATGCACAATCCATTCCAAATAACAAATAGTCAATATTTTCCTTGATTCGTTTTCTCTTTCTCATAATAAACCCATTTTTAATCCTTCATATTCAATCACTAAATCATATTTTATTACATATTCTTCAAGAGAATACCACTTTTCAGTTTGATTTTTAACAACATTGTAACTCATGCGACCATTACATTCAACACCAATACCACGCACATTACTTCTTATACATTCATTCGTTACTTTATCATAAAAAGATTCGTCTCTAAAATCACTACACCATTTATAACCCAAAGAATATAAATGATCTGATATCAACTTAACAAATTTATTATCAGGAATATCTATTCCTATTTTATAATATCGTTTTATCATATCAATACCACCTTTTTTAACCATTCTTCACTACGAATTATATGATTATCTTTATCAACACATTCAACCTTATTTCTAAACTTCTGTGAATCCTCATCCCAATATTCTTCCCAAACACCAAGTACATAACCGTGCTTTCTTACACGTTTCTCTCTCCATGTTATTCCATAAGCAACAATGTCGCCTACTTCAATTTTTTCATCTGTTATTTTATATTTTATCATTTTATTTCTTCTTTAAATTAATATTAATACAAAGATAAGGAACTCCTTCTGAAATTCCTTACCATTTTAATGTTTTAATCATCAACTATTTTGGTCTCATGTTTTACTCCATATTCATCAATATAATATAAATCAATACCTTCAAAAACTGCGAAACTATGTCCAATCGAAGTAATACAAGCCTCTTCAAATTCATAAGCGTATGATTTTTCATCGCCAGTTATCTCCAATAATTTTAATTTGTCAGCCTCAATTCTTTCCTTGCTGAAAAACTCTTCCATGTGTTCATCAATGTCATCACCAAATACAACCACTTTACAAAAATTATAATCACTCTGTGTCATTTTACCCTGATTCAATAACTTAGTGAAATGTTCAGAGTCTAATATCATACCCCAATGACCTTTAGGTGTATCACAATTATTTAAAACATCAACAACTCTTTCGACATATGGATTGTTAAGAGGAATATCAATCTTCTCTGTAGTGTCACCATCAGCATCACCAATCATGTAACTAAATTTTAACCTATAATAAGGTTCAATTCTTTTAGTTTGTGTTTTATTTTCTATTATTTTTATCATTTTTTACCTCCTTATTACATATTCTACATTTCTTTTCCTTTATATGCCAACCTTTTTCATTATGTGAATAGACTTTAATCCATGTGTGTAAACCAATTTTACAAAACATCTTTCTAAACCAACCACTAAATTGATTCCATATTAATAATATTGTTAATATTGTTAGCATTTTTTTCTCCTTTTTATTTATAATACATATATGATATTCCTTAATCATAATACACCAATCCTCATACTTTCAAATTCCCACGCCTTATCAACAAATTCTTTTACATTCATATGTGATTGTGTTGCAAACCAACCTGTGTTACCACCTAATATTATTTTATCAATTACATTAACCACAATAGCACCTGAACCATTAGTAAATTTCCAATAAAGATCCTTTCTATCTTTATAACTATAACCATTAGTATATAAATAATGTAGAAACAACGTTTGCTGTAATCCACTTCTTACAAATATATTTAATCTTTTCATATTGATAATTTATTATAAGATGTCCAATACTTATGAATTACTTGTAAAGGTTCTAATGAAACCCTTTTACCATCAGTTACAGGAGCAAAAACATTCACAGACCAATAACCACTCTTCTTCCATAAATAAAATACTATGCGATCCCATTCGTCATACTCATTTACACTATATTCAGTTTCTTCAACCCTAACAGCAGTATCACTTCTGTATTGATATTTACTCTCTTCTTTTTTATTTTGTTTCTTTTTCATTTTTCTTCTCCTTTTTAATTATAATACAAAGATACGGAATACCTTCTAAACTTTAAAGTAAACCCATCTTTATTCCATTTATGAGTGGTTCAATATCAAACTTTTCAACATATTCATCATACTCATAATGATCATACTCCATAAAATCTCTACCGAAATATTCATAAACATTCTCGCCTTTAAAAGTACCATCATCCATATATGTAATATAATCATCTTGATCAATACAAAATCCAACAGTTCCCGTTTTTTTACAACTAATATCTATATATCTGGCATCGGCATTAAAAAAATTATCGGAACTATCATCATCTTTTATAATAGCAGAGCCATGCCATGTAACTCCAACAAAATGTAAATAACTTAATAAATTAATCATATCCTCATCACTATGTACATATATTATTGTTTTTTTCATAATAAACCCATCTTTATTGATTCTAAAACCATATCAACACCAAACTCCTTATCAAATTCAATATACTCATAATGGTCATAACATTCATATGGTTGCCTTTTGAAAAAATTATAAACATCACCACCAAAAGAACCACCATCATTCATATATGACACACGATTATTTTTAACACAAAATGCAATAGATTTAGATTCAGCTCTATTACAATCTATTGTCATTTCACCATCATTCATAATAAAAATTTCAGTTTGCCATTTAATTCCAATATAATGTAAATAAGTTGATAACTTATAAATATCTTCGTCATTATGTGCATATATTATCATTTTCATTTTTGTTTCCTCCTTTAATTATAATACAAAGACACGGAATACCTTCTAAACTTTAAAGTAATCCCATCTTATTACCATTAATAGTTACATCAATATCAAACTCCTTATCAAAATCTACATACTCATAATGATCATAATATTTAAATTTATCACCAGATATATAACTATAAACAATATCTTTCTTATTTGATACATAAGTAAGACTACCATCATCAACGATAATTGCAACAGATTTAGATCTAGAACAAGATAAATTAAATCTTTGTATTTCACTATCTATTATAATAGGTCTACCACTAGACCATTTGCATCCAATAACATGTAAATACATGAACAAGTTGCCCAAATCCTTATTGTTATGTAAAAATATTATTGTTTTTTTCATAATAAACCCATTTTAGAACCCTCTAAATAAAACTCAATCTCTTCACGGAAATCTTTACTATATTTAACAATTATTTCAATACCAGTTTGCTTGTCATATAAATCATCACCAATACCATACTTAAATATAACAGGATGCCAATTATTTATAGTATTTTCACAATTATTAATATTAAAATCATTACTATCATGTTCCAAACATATAGATAAACCTAAAATATCAAAAACAGATTCATTTCGAATTTTATCATGTATCTGTATCTCAGTTTGAACAGTTGTCCAATCTAATTTAGGAAATAACTCTTTATAATAATCAACAACATCATGGAATTGTTCCCACTTAAACTTATCCCAGTCTAACATTATATTTATCCACTTTATATCTTTCATAATAAATTCATTTTAGAACCATTAACAATCATCTGAATATCTAAATCCATAAACTCTTCCCAACTCAACCATACCTCAGCTTCATCCGCCTCAATACCGTCTTTATAACTCTCCCATTCTTCTTTATTTTCATGATAATCCGCAGCCATATCTTTACCAAAAGGACATATAGCAATCCATATATATTTATAATGCTTATATTCTTTTAAACTATTTAAAACTGGTTTCCATCCACCATCCTTAATACGAAAACCAACCTTACAATCAATTTGATGTAACAATTTACGCATAACCATCTTATTCAGTTTCTTCTTACCTTTACCTTTACCTTTACCTTTACCATAACCTTCCAGCCTTATATTAATCCATTTTATCATAATCTTTTTTACATTTTAATTTATACACAAATACACAACAAACCTTCACCAAATAAAAATATCCCCTTTCCTCCAACCTAAATTCTCCCTGGTCAAACATGAAAATATTATTATAATAATCCCATTTTTAAACCTGCAAAATAACTTTCTAAATCTACATCAGCATCCCAATATAAAATAATACCATCAAACTTCTTATCATTATATATATTACCATAATATAAACGATTATCATCATACTCATTATGACCTATTACTATATAATTTTCAGGATTACCGAAAGTTTTACATTTATGATATTTATCTTTATATGAGTCACTACTTCTTGCCCAAAAATATCCCTCATTGTCTAATTGATTACAACAATTAATCCAATCATCTATATTATTTAATATTATGTATATCTTCTCTTTCATATTAACCCCAATTTATTAGCTTCATTTATCTCATGTAAATCCATACCATCATACCAATCAAGATTTATTATACCATCAGTCTTATATTTATAATTATAATATAACCGTCCACTATTATCATTATAAACAACTAAATATATACCATCATTTATTGCATAAGTCTTAATATATTCCTTAGCAGTTTCTAAACATTCAGAATATATCTCCATAAAATCAGACTCAACATTCCAATGATAACCATGACTATACAACATATTGCAACATGATACCCATTCAGATTCATTACGAACCTTAATATTTATTTTCTTTATATCTTTACTAAATACTATCATATTAATCCCAATTTATTAACTTCTATTATCTCATGTAAATCCATACCTTCAACATAATTAATTATAATAACATCCGGCCCATAAATATCAACATTAACATTAGTATTATAAAATAAACGATCATCATGATGATGAGGGTCAGTATGATTATATATAACTAAATATATATCACCTTCACTTATCAACTTATATCCATGTATCTTCTTTGAGTCCATACAATTGTCTTGCCATCGATAACCATGACTATACAACATATCACAACATGATATCCATTCAGATTCATTACGAACCTTAATCAATACCTTATATGTCATTACTTATTCCTTTTATCATTTTCTATTCTTTAAATTATATTCAATACAAAGATAAGGAATACCTTCTAAACTTTAAAGTAAACCTAATTTAATACCTTCAATATAATTATCACCACCCATCTCTTTGAAATCTTTACAATCAATAACACTATCAACCTCACCCCTATCTAATAAATCATTAATATGATCCCACATATCTTTATACTGCCACGTTGCTGACATTAATTTAAACCTCACAATTAATGCAATAGGATATACATAATCATTATAATGACCATCATCATTAACGTAACGTAGATACGAATCAATCGTAGACCTACTGAACTCCCTAGATTTAAATAGATTCAATACATAATTAAACTCCTCTTTACTATACGATACTATAACTATATTCTTATCTATCATATCAACCCCATTTTATTAGCCTCAATAACATCCTTCTTATCTTCCAATGCAGCATCACATATCATACCCTGTAACTCATTAGCTATATGTGGATACTTATCAATGAACCAACAATCTAACTTATATCCCATCTTCACTAAAGATATATATGTACTACCATCAATCTCCTCTTCATACTTAACACCATGCTCATCATAATAATATAACTTCATGGCATCCACACCACAATAACAACTAGAATATATACAATCATGATCATACACATCACTACACCAATCAGTTATATACCAACTACTACCCAATAACTCCTTACTATACTTATTAAGTACCTTACTATACTCATCTAAGTCACTATACTGTCTGTATCTATCTAACCACTTACTAAACCATAACATGAACCATAACTCATCCATACTGTGTATAGTCATAGATGTAGGCATACTTTGATCAGCATCACCATGTCTTTCATTCCATGTTAATACATATGTATCTTTAGGTGTGTATGTCTCAACCTTTCTTCCATGTTCAATTTTAAAATAATTTTCCATCTCATTATAATTTTTATTCATTACAAAGATAAGGAAAGCAACCTTAATATAAAAATAAAAAAAGATGTCACAATGATCCATGACAAAAAAATAATAATAGATAAGGATTATAAAAATCCTCCTAATTTAAGATTAATAATAATAAGTAAAAATAGCTCACGGGCCACCTATCTACATATATAGATATAGTGAATATATGAGGTCATGAAGAAGTTTATTTTAAATAATATAAAGAAGTTTATTTTAAAATAAAGTATTATCTATATAAGGTATTAACTATTTTATAGTAAATAGAGTACTTTTTATATCACAGAATAGTAAGTTTGTTTTTATAGAGTAAGTAGTGTTCATTTAAATTAGTAACTGTTTTGTAGTAGATATTAAGTATTTGTCAGAAAGTGTAAATTTAAAAAGTGTATATAATATAATATATAATATAATTACGTTTGGGTATCCGTTACAAAGTATAACTTAGAAACTGGGATTTTGTTTCTAAAATTTTTTTGGAAAATTTTTTTGGAAAATTTTTTAAGACTTTTATTTTATAAAATACCTAATTTATCTCCCATAAAAAACTCTGGGTATTTTTCTTTTAATTCTTTATATATAGATTCAATTACTCTAGAATCTAAATTTCTTAAAAATCTTGTACCTATCATCTCAATACTTATCCAGCATGTATCTTGAATTTTTAAAAGATAGGTTTTAGAACCTTTTGATTTATAGTTTAAATTTAAAATTTTACCTCTATCATCAGTTTTACCAACGGTGTCTACTATTTTTTTAATCATATTAACTTTATCATTAAATGATTTATTTTCATTATATGTTTTAAGGTATTTCATATTATTTATATATTCTTATTTAAATTTAATATATAAGATTAATGAGATATTTGAAATCATATTTAGAAAAAATTAATAGAAATCATTGTTATTTAATGCCTGATAAAGTATTTAATAGGTGTTTATATTTACTAGATAAATACGGTGAAAAAAATAATGATGGTAATAATAGAATATCTGATCTTTATGGTAGATCTACATCTACTAATTTAATAAAAATAAAATTAGATGATTTAAAATTTGACATTTATCAAAGTAATATTAATACAACCGGTATTATTTATTATTATAATTTATCAGATAGTGAATATGAAAGAAATGTACAATATGATGATTTAGATAATTCTATACTCATAAAATTAAATGCATTTTTATTAGGTTCTGAAATAGAAAAAATATTAACTGCGAAAAAAATGGGATTGTTATAAAATACCTTAAAACAACATATTTTTTCTAATAATTTTATATCATCTGTTTTAATATTATGTATACATATATTATGTATTAATTTTGTATTATTTTCATTATATGATGATTTTTATAATATTGATATAGATTATGATTATATTTTTCGTTATTCTGGTGGTAGACCTAGTTATTTTCTGATATCTATTTCTCAAGAAAATTATGAAATATTTAATGTTAAAGATTATGATTTTAATTGGGGGTAGTATGGTATATTTACAAAATAATTTACAAGATCCTGATTATAAAAAATACAATTATATTACAATTGAAAATTGGTTAGAAAAAAATGTTGGTATATCACTCGATAATGTTAAACAGGCAAATCAAATGGGATTATTATAAAAAAGGTGCTAAATTATGATACATTAAATATATTATAATATAAATTCCCCTTTTCATTAAATCTATAACAATCCTAATTCTTTTGCTTGTAATTTCATTTCTAATTCTCTCATATTAAGTAACGATTTATCAGTAGTTTTAAAAATATCTAATCTATAATCATCATTTATATCTATTTGTAAAATTTCTGATTCTTCTGATAAATGTGTAATTTTATTATTTGTATTTAGTTTACCGTATTTATCTATTAAATATTCACATCTAAGCCGATATTTATCTGGCATTGGGCGTGCAGTATATGATGGTTTATATTTTGATTCGTTGTATGTCTTTAAATATTTCATAATAATCCCATTTTATTTGCTTCTAATCTTATAATTATATAATTATATCTGGATCAAATAATATTTCATTTACTCCTTTTTGTTCAAACCCAGATACATTATCTGGGTTTGAACAACTAATTTTTAAGAATGATTATCTATAATTGATATTAAAAATGTATGATATATACATCCTTTATGATATGTTCTAAATAAAGAATTTTTTGATATTAGGTTTGATTGTTCTAGGTAATTTGTAAATTTATCATTATCTTCTATATTGGTATTGATAAATTTAAGGGTGTTTGTAAGTATTCGTTATATGTTGAAATATGTTTCATTTTAAAACAGACCCATTTTTTGTCCTTCTTTTTCTGCTTTTCTTTTTATTATTTCTTGTTCATATATATCTAAATCATACATTGGAAATTCTTGTTCTGGGTGATCGTTTAAATGATCAATTATATTTTGAGGAAAATGATCTGTTAACATTGATATTTTATATTTCAATATATTAACATTATCCTCTGATAATATTAATAATATATCAAATATGGTAACAGACCATTCTGATATCAATGAACCATCTACATATACCCATGAATCCGAGTAAGATTCATAAATTACTATTGTATTTTTCCATTTATTTTCTATTTTCTCTTCGTTATATTTTTTAAGATGTTTCATTTATAATAGTCCTAATTTATTTCCTTCTATAGTTGCAAGAATGTCTAATTTATTTTTTTCTGTAAATTCAAATGTACAGTTAATATTATAATTTGTTGATCTACCAAATGTATTAATCATAATATTTATTGTTGGATACATATTTAATTTTTCGCATACTTTATCAAGTATTTTTGTAACTTGTTTTATATCGTTTGAATATATGTTATTTGATCTTACTGATGCATTAAAATCTGTATCATTAAGTATATTTTTTGATATGTTAAAATTGAATATTGCGTTTGCTTTTTTGTTTTCATATTTACATAATTTGCCAATGAATTTAATAATTTTATTCATTTCATTATTTGAATATTCGTGATTATTATTTATAAAATTTAAAAAATTTTTCATACTAGTATATATTAATTTTTAATATATAAAGTTGAAATGAAATATCTTATAACATATAAACAATTACTAGAATTTAATAGAAAAGATAAGAAATTATTATTTGATTCTGGTATGGTAGAACATTTTACATTAGCTTTTGAATTTGAATTAGAAACAGATGATGAGAATGTTAAAGTTTCTAAAGTAGAGGATAAGTATTTATTAGAAATATTTAAAAAATTACGTGTTGGATTAGACATTGATAAAATTGATTATGATTTAGATTTTTTAAAACAGATAGTTTATAATCAGTTTGATTTTGGAAATATATCTGATTCTTTGGATAATATTATGAATAGTTGTAAGAATAAGACAGAGGAATATATAGTTTCTAATATGATTAATATTATTGATAATTTAGAAATTGAATATGAGGAAGAGGAAGAAGATGAATTTGAAAATCTTGGATATGTTATAAATAAAATTGGTGAATATTTGCCTAATTTTTATACTAAATATTATGATGATTTAAAATTTGAGTTTGATCAAACTTTATCTAGGGGGGTTGAATTTTCACCTAAGAAATATGTGACTGGTTTGGATAAAGGTTTAGAAATGATTAATGATTTTTATGATGATTTTAATAAACAGGATTATTGGTATATGAATAATCACACTTCTATTCATATTAATATTGGTTTAAATAAAGATGTAGATAGATGGAATTTTGTAAAGGGTTTAATTATGATGGTTGAGACTAGTGAAAAACCCTATATTTATAAAGATATTGAATATAGACAATTTACTGCATATTGTCAGACATTTTTAGATAAGATAAAGAAGGGTGAGTTTCCTGAGTTTAGTAGTGATAATTTTGTAGATGATGTTGAGAAGTTTTTGGAAATCGAATTAAAGGAATTATCTAATAATCTAGGTTCTAAAACTTTCGGTATGAATTTAAGAAGAATTATTGATGATGATTATGTTGAATTTAGGTTTGTTGGTGGTGATGTTGATAGAAGTTTGATGATTGATAAAATATTTTATTTTTGTTATATAGTTTATTTGATGGTTAGTGATTATAAGGATCTTGACTATCACAAGAAGTTATATAAGTATGTAGTTTCTTAGTATTTTTCTTTTTAAATTTTTTATTTGTTAAATTTTTACTATATTTGTGTTAGTGAAATTTTAACAAATAATTAAACAAAACAGAATAAAAATAATAAATATAAAAAATGTTAATAATTAAAGTAGATAGTAAAGATAAAATTGATAGAGCTTTAAAAAAATATAAGCAAAAATATATTAAGACTGGTGTTTTAAAAGCAATCAGGGACAAGAAAGATTATAAAAAGAAATCAGTTAAGAAAAGAGAACAAAAATTGAAAGCGATTTATGTTCAGAAATTAAAGGAGTCAGAAGACAACTAAAAATGACATATAGAGAAATTCATTATAAGGGTAAAAAGTATTATACGACTTTTCATGATAGTAGTTTTTCTTGGGAAATAAAAACTACTTTATATAAGGATGTTATAAAAAAAAATTTTTTTGGTTATAAAAAAATTAGAAAAGTTGAATTACATTCAGAAAGGTATCATTCTAAGAGTAAATTTATATTTTATAATGATTGGACTCGTGATTTATATGATAAATTGGAAGATTATCAAGTTGGTGTTACAAGATTGATTGAGAATTATTTGAATATTATTGGTGAAACTGAAGAATGGTTAAATTGGGATGGTAATTTAACACCTGAATATAAGAAGATAGAAGAATTGAAAAAAGAGAATAAGGTATTGAAAAAAGAGAATGAAGATTTGAAGAAAACTTTCTCTGAAGAATTCAGAGAAAATGTAATAGTACATAAAGAATTTATTAACTAAAAAATATAAAAAAAATGTGGAATTTTTTAAAACAACAGTTATTATTTGAAACACTCAAATATTCTGTAAAGAGAAATGTTAAAGTTAGTGCTAAGAAAGCGCAAGAAAAATATAAAAAATCTAATTTCAAAAAAAGGGTTGATGGATTAATGGAAAATTATAAAAATTCAGAGGTTAAAGATTTTGTAGATGAAACTACAGATACAATTAGTAAGAAATATAATGAAACAAGATATGTAATTAAAAATGGCGAATCTCTTAAATTTAAAGAAGTTGATTTAACATATGAACAAGTTATAGATTTATTGAGAGATGGTGAATTTAAAATGAAAGATGGCTTGGTTATTAAGATTATGGATGATAAAGAATGTTTTACTTCAAAGACTTATTTTTTAAGAAAAACTTCTGTTATATTTTTAATGAAGGAACATTTTTACAAGAATGAAAATATAGAAATAAAATTAGTATAAACTTAAAAACATAAAATTATGGTACCAAAAACAACAGTTGCTTATTACTTTTGGCATAAAGTTAAACCTTTATTAAAAGTTGATTTAAATTATGAAGAGTATAAAATTAAAATTGATAGTATTTTAAAAGAAATGTTAGATTCTAATGAAAGACACAGATTTGAAGCAAATTATAAAGATTTAATTAGATCAGTTGATTCTGCTAAAAAACTTAAAGTTGAACCTAAAGTTGAACCTAAAGTTGAACCTAAAGTTGAACCTAAAGTTGAACCTAAAGTTGAACCTAAAGTTGAAGAAAAAAATGAACAAGAAGTTGTTCGAGAATTGAAAGAGATTATTATGGTTAAACCTTCAAGAAATTTTTTTCAACGTTTATTTGGCTTAGGAAAATAAAATAAATAAAATTATATGAAATTAAATGTTAGTGGTCATGATATGGAAATTTTTGAAACAAAAGGTGATTATATTAGATTTGTTTCAGATCAATTAGAAATTAAAATGAAATCTAAATATCATGGTAGATTGTATGGAATTCCACAGGAATTAAAAGTTGATTTAGTGGAGTTAAAAAAGAAATGTTATATTAATGTAGAATATGTACTTATTTATTAACAAAAGAAAAAATTTAAATGAGAAAATTCTATAAGTTTGTGTATAATCAATATATAAAAGAGGATTGGTCTAATTATAATAAAATTGGTAAAATATGTATATACCCTTTTTGGTTATTAAGAGTACCTATAATTTATTTAATATCACCTTTGCTTGTTTTTAGTTATTTTGATAAGACAAATAAAGATTGGATAATGTATAAAGAGAAGTTAATGGAAAAATTTTATGAAGAATTAGAAAAATTAAATTAAATCCTGAAAGGATTATATTATGTTCACAAACTTTGTGAAGATTGTATTGGTACAGGAATAAAAGACATGCAAATTTGCAAAGAATGTAAAGAGAGGTGAATTTCTCATAAAAGTTACTCTTGATGAGTTAATAGAAATAGTTTCAAAAAATAATTATTGTAATGTACATGATTTTAAAAAATAAATAAAATTATACTTCAAATATAGAAAACCTGTTCGATTCGTCGAATAGGTTTTTTGAATTTTAAAAAATAATTTTTATTAAACTTAATCTCTAAGGATATATAAAATTAAAAATATTACTATTTATGAGCAAAAAAATTAATATACTTGTAGTTTCAGGTGATAACGATGGTGTTGGATATTATCGGATATTAAATCCACATTTATGTATGAATGACCCAGATATTAATGTAGACATTAGACTTCTTTCTGATGGTACATTACCGTTATTAAGCGAGGAATTTATGAGTAAATATGATATTTTATTTTATAATAAAATGTTACCTTTAAAACCTGAAATTGAATCTGTTTTTTATTCAATTATTAAAAAATATAATATTAAATTAGTTTATGATATTGATGATTATTGGATATTGAATAGTACTCATTTAAATTATAGATCATGGAAAAAGAATAATTCACAATCAGTTATTGAAAAAATTCTTAAAAATTCAGATCATATAACAACTACTTCTCCTTTGTTTGCAGATATAATTAGAGAACATAATCCAAATATTACTGTTATTGAAAATGCTTTAAATATTAAAGAGCAACAATGGAACTCTGTTAAAGTTGAATCTGAAAAAACTAGATTTATATGGGGTGGTGGTATTTCTCATATGCCAGATTTAAGATTATTAAAGGATGATTTTAAATTATTTGATAAAGAATTTTTGACAAAGGCACAAATTTATTTGTGTGGGTTTGATTTAAGAATCAGAATGGCTGGTGGCCAAACTGCAATTGATGATTCTAGAAGAAGTCAATGGGGTCATTTTGAGAGTATATTTACAAGTGGTAATAAATATATAAAAGATCATAATTATAGATCTCATTTAGATAATAATGAAAAAAATGATAATGTTACTTTTGGATATGTTGAAAAATACAAAGATGAATTTTATCAAAGAAGATGGACAAAAGCCATTTTAGAATATGGTACAATGTATAGAGAGGCTGATATTTCTTTAGCACCTTTAAAAAATAATCATATGTTTAATTATTGTAAATCTCAATTAAAAGTAATTGAATCTGGTGCTCACAAAATGCCAATAATATTAAGTGATTATGGTCCTTATCTTATAGATGATATAGAAGGCAAAAATGACGGTAAACAAAAAGGTTTTTATGTTAGTGAAAAAAATAGTGATTGGTATAATAAAATGAAATGGTATGTTGATAACCCAAATGCTATTATTGATCATGGTGAAGCAAATCATGAATATTTTATGAAAACGTTTGAAATGAGTGTAGTAAATAAAAAAAGAACTGATCTTTATAAAGAGATAGTATCTAAAAAATAATAATTTAAAAAATGATTAAAAAAGGTTTCATATTTAATGAAAATAGAGAACAAACATACACCGAAATGGTTGTATCAACAGAAGCTTACGAAATAATATCAAATATTATTGCTGACACTATAAGTGAGATATTATGTAAATCATATGCAGATAAAAGTAATTTTACTTTATTGATATCAAATGCAATTAAACCACAAGTTCGACAATTAATAACAGAACATGAAAATCATTGTTTAGAAGTATCATCTGGATGGATTAAAGATGAATTAGAATTAGATTCTGATATTAATTATCAAAATGCATTACATGCGAAATTAAATGATATAAAAAATGAAATATCTGGAAAATATATTTCAACTATTTTAATGGAAGAAGATGGTGATATATTTGATAAGTGTTGTGAAGGTACAACGACTGGGAATTTGCAAATTGAATTAAATGAATATAAATGTGAGGTTGAAAAATTAACTAGTGAGAATGAATATATGAAAGATAAAATATCTCAATTAGAAGAACAATATAGAGAATTAATGAAACGTTAATCTTTCCAAAAATAAAGAATAATATGAATATACATGATAAGAAATATAAAGAACTTATCAAACATATATTTGAAAATGGTTCTGATAAAGCAGACAGAACTAATATTGGTACTAAAAGTGTTTTTGGTTATAATATAAGATTTAAAATGGATGATGGATTTCCATTATTAACATTAAGAAAAATACACAATAAATCATTAATTCATGAATTATTATGGTTTTTAAAATCTTATGACGAGAAATATGATAAATTTGGTAATACTAATATCAAATATTTAATTGATAATGGTGTCACTTTTTGGAGTGATTGGCCGTATAAAGATTACAGAAGTAAGAAATTAGAAAAATATATGCAAAATGATTTAATAGATGAAAAGACTGTAAAGAAATTTAAAATGTTGAATCAGAAAGAATTTGAAACTAAAATTGAAAAAGATGATAATTTTGCTCTTAAATGGGGAGATCTTGGACCAGTTTATGGTAAACAATGGGTTGATTGGAATGGACATTATGAAAAAGTTGAAGTAAAGAAAGAATATAATTATACTAAATCAGAAACTAAGATAGTAGATCATCTTGGTTGGAAAGATGTATATTTTCCAGGTATAAATCAAATTGATAATTTAATTGATGGTTTAATGTCAAATCCAGATTCAAGAAGGCATATTGTTAATGCATGGAATGTTAATGATGTTGATGATATGATGTTACCACCATGTCATATATTATTTCAATGTTATGTTAAAACATTGTCACATAAAGAAAGATTAGAATACTATTTTGATAATGATAAATATCAAATTGTTACTTTTATGGATAAATATGATAGAGTTGAACAAATACATAAATTAAATGATTTAAATGTATCTACTAAATCTTTATCTTTGCAATTATATCAAAGATCTGTGGATGTTGGTTTAGGTTTACCATTTAACATTGCATCTTATTCTATTTTATTAAATATGATTGCATCTGTTGTTAATATGAAACCTGATGAATTTATTTGGCAGGGGGGAGATGTTCATATTTATAAGAATCATGAGGAACAATTAACAGAATTGTTAACAAGGGATAGTTTTAAACCCTGTAAATTAAAAATAGAAAAAAAAGTTTCTATTTATGATTATAGATATGAAGATTTTGAATTTGTTAATTATGAATATCATCCTAATATAAAAATGGAGGTTGCAGTTTAAAATAAAATAAATAATATGAATAAATTAGTTTCAGTTATAATGGCAAGTTATTTGGGTGATTATCCAAATGCTGCTAAAAATAGAGATAAAAAATTTATAAGAGCTGTTAAAACTTTTATAAAACAATCATATAAAAATACTGAATTAATTATTGTTTCAGATGGTTGTACAAAAACTTATGAGATATATAAAGAAAATTGGGATGATATTCCAAATATTGAATGTATAATAATACCAAAACAGCCAACTTATAGTGGAAATGTTAGAACAGAAGGATTAAACCATGCTAAAGGTGAAGTTATCGCTTATCTTGATAGTGATGATGCTTGGGGTAAAACACATTTAGAAACTATAATGTCTCAATTTGATATTAATAAATATGACTGGGTATATTATGATGATTATTTAGTTGGTAGTAAAGATTTTAAAATATTACATAAAAGGTTGGTTGAACCGAGATTTGGTCAGATCGGAACAAGTTCTATTTGTCATAAGAATATTTCTGGTATAGAATGGAAAACTGGTTATGGTCATGATTGGTTATTTGTTTTAACTTTAGCTAGTAAAGGTTTGAAATTTAAGAAACTTGAAAATATGCCACAATATTTAGTTTGTCACTGGGGTGCTCCTCCAATAAAAGGTGGTGATTTTTAAAGTTTTTTGAACCAATCGTAGTCTTTCATATTTTTAAAATGTCTATCTGCCATATTAAAATATATTTTAAAAGTGTTGATATCTTCACCTTTTTTGGCTAGATAGTTTGCTATCATATTACCGTATATTTGTTTATGTCCTGGAATCCATCTAATATCAACGATATTTTTTTTATTTTTTAAATTGTTAATATTATGTTTTATATTATTGACTAATTTAGACATATTTTTTTTCTTTATTACAGGCAAAGATTCATTGAAGTGTTCGTAAACAGATTCACAATCTGTATAAATTAGAAGATTTTTATTAGATATTTTATAGCTATTCATAATATAAAGTAGTTGATTTAAAGCCACTAATTCAGCAGTTAAACTATTTAATGGTGTTTGAGAACCAAATAATTGATCAACATATTTTCTAACCATATGTCCTGAAAGATAATATTCGTTTTCGTTTTCTGTTATTAAAACTGCACTATAACTTATTTTATAATTTGAAACTTGGTCAGAATAACTACCATCTGTGTATATGTGTAGTGTTTCTTCTTTTTTAATTTCAGAATATTCATATAAATAATCTTCATATGTTTTAAGGTTTCTCATATATTTTATATATTATTATAATAAATTCATTTTAAGTGCTTCGATGATGTGCTTTCTTTTTAAACCAATTTTCATGTCATTAAATTTTTCATAATGGATTTATATTCTTTAATATATATTAAATATGAAAATAATATTTTTGGATATAGATGGTGTTTTAGTAACTAGAAAACATCAAATTTCAATTGATTATAAAGAGGCTAAGGATAAATTATCAAAATTTAATCCAGAAGTAGTCAAATTTATCAACGAAATTCAAAATAAAACCGATGCGAAAATTGTAGTGACTAGTACATGGAGAACGGCAGGTTTAGAAAAAATACAAGAAATATTTAAAAAGAGAGGTATAAAGAACATAATAGATGTTACTCCTATTGGTTTTGAATATAAAAATAGAAGTGAAGAAATTAATCATTGGATATATTTAAATGATGTAGAATCATTTATTATAATTGATGATATGGATATAGATGGATTATATGATAATTTAATTAAAGTAGATGCTGAATTTGGTTTAATTTCGTCTAAAAAAGCAATAAAAATATTAAATGGATATTCATAAATTATTTGGTAGTGAAATGGACAGATACCCTATAAATAAACCGCCTCAAATTGTATATGGACATGGTGGTAAAGTACTTGGATATTATATGCATGATTCTCTTGGAAATACACAATATATCGATGTTAAAAATAAAAAAGATGCTAAAGAATTGAAAAAAATTGAGAAAAAGATTGAGGATCAAAAAATTGAAGTTGAAGAGTTAGTTGATGAAGAAGAAATGGATGGTTTAACTCTTTATCTTTTTAAAGATCATTCTTTATTTCAATTGATGAATATGTTAAATTCTGGTAAGTTTAAGGAAGTTGAGTTTCAGATAAAACTGGCTATTAGTATGTATGATATGTTAAATGTTTATTTAGACGACAGGGGCAAAAATACTAAGTTTTAGATTTATCATTTTGTCTAATTGGAAATCTATTATTTCTTCTAGTTTATTAAAATTCTTATCTAGTCTTATTGCTAAGTGTTCACTTTTAAACGGAGTAAACATTGGTTTTATTATTTTATAATATGAACCATTTCTTGTAATATCATCAGCCATTAGATTTATTTCTACTATTCTTTTATTTATAAATACTTTGCCTTTAGAATATATTTTTTCTGTGATAATTTTTTTGTACATTTTATATTCATCATCTCTGGTACAAATTATTAGTGTATTTTTATCTATCATTTTTCTTGCAAAAATAAATCTTTCATCTGCCTGAAATATTGTACCGGGTTTCCATCTCATTTATATTTTAGTGTTCTTATTTTTAAAAGTTTTAAAAATAAATTTTTGAATTATGAATGAGTTTATTTAATATATAATAAAAAAATATAGTATATTTAAATGGCTACACCACTTTACAAAGCAATGAAAGAACGTGGAACAAGTTTTTATGCTTTTCCAAGTGCAGCAGAAGATATTAATCAAGCGCATAATAATCAGAATTTCAAAGTAAATTTTACAAAATTTGTATGTCTTAATTTTCCAAATCAATCTGGAGATACATTAAATTTTGATATTACAACCAATAAAAAAGGAGACTTTTTCTGTTATGAACCAAGTCCACCTGCTTTATCATTTGGTGATAATTTAATTGAATCATTAAGAAATTATGTTGCTAATTATGATGATGTTGAACGAGAAAGTAGAATAAACTCGAACACGGATTTCTACAATATATCAGAGTTACAAACACCTACCGAAATGATTTTTTGGAAATGGTGTAGAAAATTAAATTTGATGGATTTTGAACCAGGTGTACATTTGGTAGACTGGGATAAAAATCTTCCTGATTTTCAAAATCCGAATGCATCTACTGTAACTAATACAGATTATTTTAGAGAGTATTTATGGAAAGAAAGAGAAATTAATTATTATAGTTGTGTTGTAGATAGTTCAACTGGTTACTACAGTGGTGGTACAATAAGTGTGGAAATATCAAGTGTTGCTAAATTCAAAATTGGTGATGAAGTTAATTTTTCAGGTACAACAAACATATATTTAGTAGACACAACATACACAATTGAAAATGTGACTGTTGTTGGCAGTATAACATATCTTGATTTAGGTTCTACTGTACATAGTATAATCAGCGAATCGGCTACAATTTATTTAGATTATACTAGATTTATACAATATGCTGGTGATACACAAGTAGATAGCCAAGTACAGACAAGTAGAAGAAATTACAATGAGATAATAGCTAAGATTCCTCATCACGAGGGTCAAACTCCAAATATCTTATTTAAAATAGAAGATAATAATAATTATTATCCAAATTTAGAATTACCTATTATTCCAGAAGAAATACAAGATGAAATTATGGGCGCAGAATCATTGAATTCTCCTATAAGATTAAATCCGTCTGATTATCCAGGCTCTTATTTTGGTTATTTTGATACAGACGATAAAACATATATTTGTTCAAGTGGTGATAAATTGAGGAAAAAAGGAAATTATTATGGTATAGAATTAACTAATAATGTTGATTTAGATCAATCTGATTATGTCGAGAGTCTTGTTAGTTTTAATTCAGATGATATTGATGGTTTAACAATTGACTTTGAAACAGAACATTATTATAAAATGACTATTGCTAATTTAGAAACATTTAATGAATTTAATAGTTATAGTTATAATAACGAGGCTCCTTCTGATTTTTATTTTAATGCTATTTTATGGTATTATGAAATTGATGATGGATCAGGAAATATTACAACTAATTTATATGGTGTAGAATTTCTTAATAATCCAAATAACGATTTGGATGGTGCAGTTGATCCAGATGGCACATTAATAAGACCATATCCAAAATATGTGAGTAACGGGGTACAAGATGGTGTTAGTTATGATTTTATATTAAATATAAATTATGATATTGATAATGATGTTTTGCCTATGAGTTATGATCCAACTAGTATCTATAATTCATTTAGTCTAGATTTATATAAGAGAATATTGCAGACAAATGCTCAAATGAGTGATAATTATATGAAAGTTTTAAGTGGATATACTTATTTTCATGAAGAGTTATGGAACATAAAAAGTTTGATTTATTCTCAAACAGATTTAGATTTAATTAAATCACAAATTATTAATTTAGAAGAATTGTTAACTTTATATTCTACTTATCAATTTGTGGATTCACCTTCAATTAAAATAGAAACTGATTATACAGGTAATTATCCTACATTGAGAATGAGAGCTTTGAATTCTGAATATTCAGAAATATATGATATAACTTCAACTGAAATATATAATTATAACCAAACTGCTAGTGGTACAAGTTATCCAATAATTATACCGACAACTAATCAAGTTAAATTGACAGTTGATAATGATGATATTGTTGATTTTGGTGGTGAATTATATATTATGTTAACAAAAGATTTAGAATATGCGCAAGTTATGGATATAACTATTGATGCAAATATGACATCGGTGTTAAATAAGTTAAATGTGAATATGAATTTTTATGACGGTGATTCAAATTCAGAGATTAGATTGTTTAGTGTTAATTTACCAGTGGATTTATATGAATATAATTCTTCGAATCCAACTGGTTCTACATATGCAAATTCTTATTATAATCATACTAATGTTAATGAAAGGTTAATAACATTTGTTAGTGGTTCAACTAGTTCACTTTATTTAGAACCTTATAAATATCCTATATTTCAATCTGGTGATACAGTTTATGTAGACAATTTTTATTTTAATAGTGGAGATACTGTTGTAGATTTAACAGGCGTTTATACGATACAATCAACTGGTATGACTGGAACAACATATTACTATAATATTAATTTGGATAGTACTAGTAGTGGTTTAACTATGAAAAATTATTCTGATATGAATTATTATAAAGGAATGAATATTAGAATATTAAGAGTTGATGAATCTAATACGTCTACAGTTTCAGAAAGATATGAAATAACAAGAAAATTATTATAATGAATATAAGTATTGACGAAATATATAAAGCTACGAAAGAAAAATTTGATGATAGTCAAGTTTTAACTGTCGATCATGTTTATGAGAAAATAGAAGGTTCTGATGATTTGAAATTGGTTGTTGCTTTTAATAAATTATATTATAAGAAAACACAAGTGTTACATACAAAGTTGATATTTGTTGTTGATTCAGATAAACAATATTTAACTAAAAATGAATGCTTATATTTATATGATATTAATTGTTTATATAAGGCTATTTATTTTGAAGATATAGATGAGTTTAAAAAAAATCTTTCTAATGTTTTTAAGAAAAATAAATTTGGAAAAAATATAAAAATTTTATCGGAATTTATTAATTCGCCTGCTGTTATGATTAATGAATGGTTTTCTAAAAATGATGTTAATGAAATATCTATTTATGGTTTTAAATATGATCCACAAGTTACTATGGTTCCGTGTAAATATTTAGCGTTTAATTTTGATATTAATGTTAGTAATAAACATGATGTTAAATTAAATATTACAAAAGAAAGAGATGGTTTATTTAAATTTGATTTTCAAATATATGATAAATTTATACATGTTGAAAAAAATAATTTAACAACAATTGTGGAGACAGTTGGAGATGTTTTAAAAAATAATATTAGACAATAATGCCTGCAAAGAATATATTTAATTTTATAGAATTAAAATTTGATAGTCTTGTAAATCAAACTAATACTTGGTTACGAAACCAGTATCAGAAATCTGATCTTCTTTTTAATTCTAGTTCCCCTTATGGTCAAATGTTAATTTTCATTGAAGAGGTTTTTAGACATACTATGATTTATCAAAAAAGATCGGTTGAACAAATAAATATTGAACAAACAATTGATCCTAAAGTTATTTGGAATATATCTAGAATTGCAGGACATAGCCCTACTAGACCGATTAGTGCTACAGGTACATTAATGTTTAAATTAAAACCAGGTATTAATATTAATGAGGAAATATCTTCTGGCACATTTACTATTAATAATTATACTGTTGTTAAAAATAAAACGAATAATTTAAAATATTCTATCGTACTTGGTACTGATTCTAATATTTATAATATGAACACAAGTACACAATTTTTTGCAAATATTATTCAAGGTCAATTTGAAACTCAAACTTTTACTGGTGCTGCAGAGCCTGATCAATCTATAAGTGTTAATATTTCTAGTGAATCTTTAATTGAAAATTTTAATGTTTTAGTTTATGTTAATGGTTATCCATTAACTATTAAAGAACATAAATATAGTATGACATCTGGTGAATTATCATGTGTTGTTAAAACAGGTTTTAATGGTGGTGTAGATGTTGAATTTGGTACTGATGATTTTGGTTTTATACCTGCATTAGGTTCAATTATAGAAGTTAAATATTTATTAACAGAAGGTCAAAGGGGTGATATTTTAAATCCAATTAATAATGATTGGACGTTTATTGATATGATTAATGATAGTGATGGTAATTCTTTAGAAATGGAAGATTTATTTAATATTGAAGTTGATGTTAATATTGGATTGTCTAGTAATGGCGAATCACCTAAATTTACAAAATCTTTAATTCCTTATGTTTCTAGGAATTTTATTTTATCTACTCCTCCACAATTTATATTTCATTTAAAGAGATTAAATATGTTTAGTAAAATAAATGCTTTTAATAAGTCTGATGATAATAACTTTGGTTCTAATATTACATCTACTGTTATCAATACAAAGATGCAAGAATTAAAAAAATCTATTTCAAATGGCAAGAGTAGTGCATATATTCAAAACAAAATGATAAATTTTGAGAATGCTTATTATGAGTATTTTAGTAATACAAATGACAATCAAATTTATTTATACTTGATACCTAAAATATCTAATTATTTTACTGATAGTGTTAATTATTTTAATGTTCCTGTTGATGTATTTTATTTAGATGATGTAGAACAGCAAAAAATTGTTAATTATATTAAAAAAATGGGTATATTGAGTATGACTTCTGAATTGGTTATAATTCAACCTAAGATAACTAAATATGTTTCTTATGTTTATGTTAGAAGATATGATGATGTTATTGAAACTAATATTAAACAAGATATTATATCTAAAATGTCTGATTATTTATTAAATAACGAAAGATTTGATAGAATAGTAAAATCAGATTTAATCAAAATTTTAAAAGGAGTTGATGGTGTTGATTCTATTGATATTCATTTTGTAAGTCAAAATAATGAAGATTATCATGCAAGAAATTCTAATTTAATTCAAAAAGGTTTGAAACAAAAAAATTTAAAATTTTCTAAATTATCAAAAAAATCTATTGTTAGTATAAATACAAAAAGTATAACACCTATAAGTGAATTGGTTATTAATGATAAAGATAAAGTAAATTCTTATGATAATAATGCTATAATAGGTTTAGACCCAGTGCATGGTGATATTATTATTAGTAAAGATGAATATGCTATTATAAGAGGTGGTTGGAAAGATAGAGACAATTTATATTACAATGAGAATCCAGATTCTGATGGTTTAACAAGTATTAATATAATATTTGATGGTGTTACTAAGAAAGAGAATAAAACTGTATAATGGAAAAAGATAGACATATAAGAGAATTGTATGAATTAAAACACAGAAATGATAATTTAAAAAATACTGGGGTTGATTATGAGAATAAATTGGTTGAGAAAATGACTTCTGGTTATCTTTTACATAATGATACTACATATGAATTTTTAGGATGGCTTCAAAAACTTGCTATTGATGTAATTAATTCAAATTTAGTATTAAGAAATTTTTGGAATTATAATGTTGATAAGTATTATGATAAACATAATAATTAATAAAATTTTTGACTTTTTTAGACTTCTATAAGAAGATATATAATTAAAATCTTAAAATCTTAATATAAAATATGACAGGTAATACAAGTGATGTAAATTTTTATGGTAAAGTAGCTACATTTCCAAAAAATGTTCAAGCTAGTAAAGCTTATAATGTATTAGAAAATATAAAAGTTTCTAAGAAAAAATTATGGTATTTTATTATTGAAAAAGATAGTAATGAAGGTGAAGATTTACAAATGATAAAATATAATAATAGAGTTGGATTTAATTGTCAGAAATTTGTAGAATCTCTTAAAGAATATTATAAAAAAGATTTAGAAATGTACCAACACATTGAAAATTTAGTTATTGAGGGAAATGACAATTTTTCTATTCTTAAGAATATACCAGATGTTCAAGTTGGTGATCAAAAATTGATTAAAATAATTACACAAGATTTAATACGGTTATTATATAAATAGTCGCATAAAAAAACCTCTCAATCGAGAGGTTTTTTTATGAACGATTATCTTCGCCCACCACTTCTACTAGATGGTCTTGATGAACTTGATGAACTTCTACTAGAACTAGGTCTAGAGTAACTTGATGAACTTCTACTAGAACTAGGTCTAGAGTAACTTGATTTTGAACTTGGTCTAGAATAATTTGATGAACTTCTACTAGGTTTAGAATAACTTGATCTTGAACTAGATGGTTTATAAGTTGGTTTATAAGTTGGTTTATTGTTAGGTTTAGTGTATGTGTTAGTAGGTTTCTTTGTATTGTTAGGTCTAAAATTAGGTTTATTATATGGTTTTTTATTTTCTGAACCATTTAATAATTCTGTATATGGACTTTTATCTTTACTATAATTTGAAGGTCTTGTATAAGGTTTTTTATTTTCTAAAGTATTAGTTGCAACAGGTGTGTGTGACTGGTCTTGTTTGTGACTATAAGATGTAGGGTTACTAGTTGGGTTTTTTGTATTAGTTGAAACTGCAACATTATCTGTTCTATTGTTATTTCCTCTAGATCCATTTGTAATTGAATTATTTCTGTGTCCATAATAAATATTATTGTTGTTGGTATATTGTTCATTATTATGATATCCATAGTTATGTCCATTATTCCATCCATTATAATTATAATAATAATGATTATATCCCCAGTAGTGATAATTATTGTAGTATGAATAATAATATGGTCTATAATAATGATAATGATATGGTCTATAATAATGTCCGTAATAATATGGATAATAATAATTTGTAAAGTAAAAATCAACACCACCTATATCAAATAAAAAATAGTAATCTGAATAATACGTTGAATAGTAATCATAATTATAATATCTATGAAATCTTTGGATTCTTTTTGTGTAATAATAATCTTCATAATCATTATCATCATAATAGTTATTCGTTACGTGTGTGTTTTTTTCAACTGTTGTGTCTGTGTATATAGTATCCACTATATATATAGTATCTTTCTCTTTTAGAGGAGAATAATAAACATCATCATATTCATCTATTTGTGAATATGAGAATAATGTTGTAATTGCGAGTAAAATTGTTAAAAGTAGTGTTTTCATAATATATTTTTTAAGTTTTTATATTTAATATAATACAATTTTCATGCCAAAAAATTTTTTCAAACTAAATAAATAAATCTAATTATAATTAATTCGTGTTTTTAGAATTTTTTGAGTAATTTATTTTTATATATAAATCGTTACTAGACTGTAATCTTTCATTTTATATGACTTTGGAAGATTTTAAATTAAAATTGAATATTGATACTACTTTAGTAATATTACACTAAAATGGTTGGGGTTACAAGTCTTAAAAAACAAAAATTAAAGATGAAAAATGAAAAGAAAAAAATCTTTTTCAAAAAAAATTGGGTTTTACTTTTATTATTATTGTTTTTAACAGTTAATATTATTTCTATTGATAAAAGTAGAGAAAATATTGAACTAAAAAATGATAAAAAAGCCCTAACAAACACCTACCAAAAAATTAACAACAAAGTTACACTTTTAAAAACAGCATTAATGGATTTTGAAAAAAACGATTCAATGTTTAGAAATGTACTTGGAGTTAATGAAATACCATATGATAGAAATGGTGGATTTGGTGGTGTTGAAAGATATAAAAATATCTTTTTATTTGACGAAGATTTAGAATCTTTTATAAAAGATTCATATTTGAATGTTGATAAATTTGAAACTAGACTCAAAATTCAAAAAGAGTCATATAACGAACTTTCAGATTATGTTAATGAATTGGAATATATACCATATCGTTCTCCAATATCAACAATTGATCTTAATCGGATAACATCAGGATATGGTTATAGGAAACATCCTATAACTAAAAAAATAGATTTCCATGATGGTATAGATTTAGACACAGAATATGGTGCAGATATATATTCACCTGGTAAAGGTATTGTGACTATGAAAATATATTCTAGAATCGGATATGGCAACAGATTAGTTATTAATCATCAAAATGGTTATAAAACATTATACGCTCATTTATCTAATTTTAACGTTGAATTAGGTGATACAGTAGATGTTGATGATGTTATAGCTTATGTTGGTAGTACTGGTTTATCAACTGGATCTCATTTACATTATGAAATATATTATAATGATAAGACACTGGATCCTTTAAATTTGATAACATTAAAATAAAAAAAGAGTGCTTCGGCGCTCTTTTTTTTGGGTTATTTCTATTTGAGGAATTTCATTATTTAAAATTTTTGTTCCAATAATTTGTTGTTATGACTTGTTTTGATGAGTTGTCTGATAAAATTAAATATTGTGCATCTTTGATAATAAATTGTTTTAATAAATTTTCTTGGCTTTCTTCTTTAATAACGTCATTGAATAACCTTAAGTTTGTATATTGTATATCTGAACCTATAATTTTAATAGATTGATCATGTGAGAATTCTGAAGGTTCAATATTTTCATATGTTATACTACTAACATTTGTCAAGTTATCATCTGTAACAGAATATATATTCTGGATATTTTTAACAGGTTCATAACCATCAGCAATTGCATCAGTATATGTATAACCTGTATTATATTGTTCGTGACTGTTTTCTATTGTATCTTCTGTTGTCATTGTGATTTTTTCGTAGTCTTTATTAAACATTGTAATTTCAATATCATAACTTCTTTTATAAATATCCAGTGATATTGATCCTTGTTTTTGGTTTAGGTTTATTATTATACCGTACCATATACCAGTCATAAAATTATATTCTAAACTGAAATATTTTTCATTTATTTGAAATATTAATTTATCATATTCTAACCAGTATCTATAACCTAATTTTTCAGTAGTATCATAATTATATAATAGAGGAAATACTGCATTTTTAGTTGGTGTATATGCATCAAATACTTCATTAGATAAATAATTTTCTGATGTATATTTATAATTAAAATTAAACCAAGTAATAAAAGACCTATTATTACCTTTTCCTAATGTAGGGTCTGTTTTTAAATAATCTACAGCAGTATTACCAATTACATCTTTGAAATCATATTGAGATTTTGAAATTGTTGTATTATCTTGATTTATATTATAATTTTCAAATAGTACGTCTTTGTGTATTTCTGCTCTTATTTTATCAAATGATAATGTATATGTTTGTTCTTTATTTGAGATTTTATCTTCATCTTGTTCATTTTCAATACCAAGTATTTCATCTATAGAAGTATTTTTAGTTAATTCATCGATTAAATCTTTTGCATCTTCATCAATAAATTGAATATTTTTTCTATCTTCATATTTTTCTAGAATAACTTTATAATAAGTTGATGCATTCATAACTTCTCTAAATGCTTGAGCATGTTTAACTCTAAATAATCGATTTGATTCGCATATGTACACTATATCATCTTCACCTGGTCTTTTTGTTATTCCAAAAGCTTCTTTGAATGGGTCTTTCATAATATGAACTTCAAATGTATCAAAAAGATCTAAGTTAAATATATTTATTTTGATAGTTTCGTTTGGAAATTTATTTTCTGGAATTATTATTTTTACATCTTGCATATCAATTATATTTTTAAGTTGATGTTCATGTAAATATTTATCTATACCGTTTCCGTCTGGATCAGCTAAACAATAAGTTGAAGTCCATCCAGCAATATCTGAAACATGTCCCCCAAATAGATTAGCTAATCCTACTATTTTATCAAAGTCATAAGGATTCCAAAACCCAGATTTATCTTTATTTTCTAGATCGGTTAATGGATTTTGATAACAACTTAATCCGTTTGTTAATGCATTTTTATTAAATGCATTAATACCTACGGTTGTATTTTGAAAAAATGTTATACAATCTTCTCTTAATCCATATCTGTTTACTTTTATATAATCAGCAGACACATTTTGAAAATCTCCTATTAACGTAATATCATTGATTATAAATGTGTCTGTACCAATATTTTTAATTAAATATTGTACATTAGCAAATCTTAATTCATCTAATCTTAATGTTTTTAAATTTTCTGTTGTTAAATTTTCCCATTCTGTATATGATCTTCCATTATTTTGTGTAAATCTATATTTTATTTCATACCCACCTAGTTTAAGGTTTCTTGCGTTTATTTGATAATCTTCTAAATCAAATACTTTATAAGTTTCTATAGGTTCTAATATTGTTTCTTCACCTGGTAAAAGTAGAGCTAAACTATCTGTAACTGTATATTCATAATCACCATATAATTTAACATAGTTAAGATAAATATCAGATGGTATATTTCCTGTTATACTATCATCAACTCTAAAAACTTGTAATTCTATATCAAATGTATATGAAGAATTTAATGTTAAACCTGTGATATTTTCAATTGGTATTAAATCGCTCCAATTTTCACAATTTTCAGGACTATTTTTATATTTAAATAATATTTTTAGATAACTATTTGTAGTTTCTTCTTCTGTAGAAATGTCATAAGATGTAAAATTTTTGATTCCCGTCGTTGTATCATTTGTTGATAATTTTTGAGAATCACCAACATTAAAAAGGTTTGGTTGAGTGCCAACCCAATTCATTGAGAAAGTCATATCATACTTCTTACTAAGTAAATATGTTAAATTGTTTTGCATTTAAAATCAGTATGATTTTTTTATATATATTAAAAAAAGTATATCAGAAAATGAAAATAAAGCCAAGTCAATTATTACAATCAACAAATAAATATATCACTAATTACGACTGTAGTATGATAGTTGCAGAAGGCCCTAATATTGTGGGTAAATTAAGTTTAAGTGATTTAAATATACCATATGAAACATTTTTCGTATCAAAAATGAAATTGGAATCTGGTGAAGCTGATAAACCAATAATGTATGGATTTTTGGGTACAGATATTACATATCTTATGATTAAGGTTAATTATGATTCTACAGTTAGTCAGGCTAGTTGTTGTAATAATGTTACATCTATATGTTGTGATACACAATCTTATTTGGAGTATTATTTTGAAGATGATGCTTTGACTAAGAGATATATGTCTAATTTTATGATTTTAACTGGTACTGAACAACACAGAATACCACAAGTTTATTTATATAATCCAAATGATAACGCTGTTGAAGTTGAAGTTATGGTTGCAAATGTTGGTGATTGCACTATTTCTGCTGTATTATCAGCAGCACAAACATTTAGTGGTTTATTCTTTAATTCTATATCATCAGATCAAATATATGATATGTTTGGTAATACTGGATCTACACAATTAGAAATATTGGATTTAAATTATATACCACAATTAGTTTTAACTTATGCTGAAATTGATATAATAGAACAAGATGGTAGTGATTTGATTGTTACAACAACACATGATGATAAAGCTAAATTAAGTTTTTTAAGTGAGTTTAATGCTTACCAAGCTAATAGTAGAATTAATTGGGTTATGGAGAGTCAAAGTACTAGATATTTAGCAAATCCTGCTAGTGGTGGAACATATCCAATTATAGATTCACAAGTTCCATTAATAACTTATATTTCACATAGTGTTAATACATTACCATTAAATCCTACTATAAGTAAGGGCGATATTAGAAGTTACTTTATCTCATCTGTTTATGATTATGCTGATAGTGGTAATACTATTCCTAGAGATGGTGTGATATCTGTTGATAATGTAGGTGTTACTATTACAAGAGTTGGTTCTTTAGAGGAAATAGATTATATAAGTCAGGATGGTAATTATGAACTAGTTTTCTCTGTCGCTGATATAGCAAATAATAGAGTTACAGATGTTAAAGATTTAATAGTTGATTCTACGGCTCCTGAATTTACTTTATATGATGTATCTAATACATTGTATTTATATTATCCAAGTGATCCGTTTATTACTGGTGCTGAATTAAAAGATTATTATATAGAAGGTATTTATGATGCCGTTGATGGTGTTATTAGTAAGAGTAATTCATATATTTCTGGTTCAACATCAGCTGTGACATTTTCAGGTGACACTGGAATGATAGAATATGTTGGAGAATATCCATTTAAATTTTATGCTGATGATACAGTAGGTAATAGAGGTTATTCATCTGAAATATCATTAGTGGTTTATGAATTATCTGCGGCTACTATTAATTTCTATGATTCATATGATGTGCCTATTATATCAGGTTCAACTGGTGCAACATTATCTGGTTATACTGAATCTGAATTAATAACTGAAATGGTTTCTGGTATTACTGATACATTCGAACCTAGTTTAGGTGTGAGTAGTGTATATGTTTCTGGTGTTGTGTTCCCATTATCGAGTGGTCAAACTTATGTCGCTGATTTTAATGTGGTTAACTTTTCACAATTAACAGGTACAACTACTAAAACTATTATAACATAATATTATGTCAACATATAATTATTCTTGTGATTCTTTTGTACAGACACCAAGTATAAATGATACTGCTATACAAATATATGATATTAGGGGAGTCCATAGATTTTCTCTAGATCCTTACGTTACATCTTTTTATGCAAAGAGTAGATTTGTATATATGTTGGTTGAAAATAAGAAAAATTATAATAATGTATTAGATTTTGCTGATAACAATGAATCTGAATGTGCTTTGGTAAAATTAAATACTATTAAAAAATACTTTTTAAATAGAACATCAGAACCTGGTATTTATGAGTATATACCACTTTCTGGTTCTAGTAATATATACGGTGATTTAGTTCCATTAACAGATGCAACACACTCACTTGGATCATATACTAAACAATGGTTTAATATATGTTCAACTTTAGTAACAATTAGTGGTTTATCTCTATATGTTTCTGGTGATGATTTATATTTTAATGGTAGTGAAATAATTACTGGTAGTATTAGTGGATTAACAAATTATTATACTAAAACACAAGTTAATGAAAATTTTTTAAGTGCATCAACTGAAGATATATTTGTCACAGGTGGTACATTTAGTATAGTTGATGGTAATTTAATATTATATAGAAATGATACTGCAGTTCCTAATATTAGTTTAGAAGGTAGATATCTTTCAGGTATTACCATAAGTGCTAGTGATGGTTTAAATATCACTGAATCAGTTATTAATTGGGCAACTCAATCATTAACAATTGGTATAGATGCTAATAGTATTGAAAATGCTTCTCTTGTAAACAGTGGTTTCACTATTTCAGGTGATACTGGAACTGATTTCGTAGATTTAGGTGACACTCTAACATTTGTTGGTGGTACTGGTTTAAATGTTGATGTTACTGATAATGCAGTTATAATTAATAGTGATGATGCAACTACAAATATTTCAGATGCTAGTGGTAACACAACAGTAACAACAAATACAAATTGGAATGCTATTATTGTAGATTATATTATTCTTAATGGTACTAATAGACAAGAAGGTGAATTAAGAATTCTAAAAGGTGACGGCGTTGATGCAGCTATATGGACACATAATTATCAAATTAATGATGCTACAATGGATGAATGGGATGTTATATCAATAGATACTTCTACAGGTTGTATAATTACACCATATTATACTGGTGATGGAACATTTAGATATATTTATAGATTAATAGAATAATTTCCTATATGACCCTCATCACCAACATTTCTAATTAAAGTTATTTCTATTGGCATATTTTTTTGATATTCTCTAGAAATTGAAGAACATATAATTGTTTCTACTATTTCATTTTTAGAATTTTTTAAAACTAATGGAAGTTGTGATTCACTTTCTAATGTGAATTGTAAATGATCTAAAATTATTTTTTCTACATATTCATTTATTTTAATATTGTTATCTTTACAATATTTTTTGAGTTTTGTGTGTAAATCTTCTTGAATTACGATTGTTTTCATTTTTTTCATAATCTTATATATAAATAGATTTTCATGAAAAAATGTAAAAATTATGTAGGATTAATGTAGAATTGATGTAAAACAAGGTTTTTTGGTATTTTTAATTAATATATAGTTAAAAATATTATTCTTTTTCATGGCTACTTTTAATTATAAATTAGATAATTTCATACAAATCCCAGATACTAGTGACAATAGAATAAGATTATACGACAAATATGATAATTTTCAGTATAATGTCACGCCAAATTTATCATATTTTTATTATAAAAACAATTATGTTATTATAAAACAAGAAGATGATGTTGATTTAAATTTAGATTTTGAAACATCTGATATCGCAATACAGGCATTACAGAAATTAAATACTATCAAAAAAGAATTAATACAAAATATTTATGTTGAATATTATACAAAAGTACAACTTGAAGATGGTGTTCTTGATGATCGATATATAACATTATCTGGTTCTACTGGTATTACTGGTGATTTGGTTCCTATCGTTGATGGTATATATTCATTAGGTTCTACTGGTAGACAATGGAAAGATATATGGGTATCTGGTGGCACAATTTATTTAGATCAAATACCATTAAGTATTAGTGGTTCTAATTTTTTATTTAGTGGAGAAACTTTAGCGAGCCAAGATTGGGTAGAAACATATGTTAGTCTCAGTTCTATAACAAACCTACAAAATGCTTATAATAATTCAACACCTACACCTGAAATATTAACGGATTCGACTAGAGGGTCAGTTGACTTTAGAGTTGGTAGTGGTTCAGATTTTGATAATGTTGTAACATTTCAATCTAGTGCTACAACAATAAATGGATATGTTAAAGGTAATGGTGAAGCATTTTTTATTAGTTTAAGTTCATCAACAATAAATTCAACAATAATAACAGCTACAACATTTTATGGAAATCTTGGTTGGAGTGATATAACATCAACACCGACTACAATTTCAGGATATAGTATTGCTGATGTTTATACAGAAACACAAGCAAATAATAATTTTTTAAGTGCTAATACAAGTTTAGTGGCAGGTTCTGATACAGAAATACAATTTAATGATGGTGATGTTTTAGGTTCTTCAAGTAATTTAACATTTGATGGTACGAAAATATATAATAAAGATTATATACTATTTGGAACTGAGTCGCTTCATATAGGACAATATTCAAGTTCTGGTTTAACCACTGGTACAAAAAACACAACACTTGGTTATAAGTCTGGCATGGGAATAAAAGAAGGCTCATCAAATACTTTTATAGGACATGAAGCAGGTGGTGTAATAGGTGATACAACTGATGATAAACAAAATGTTGCTATTGGTAATAATTGTTGTAGATATGTTATAGGTGGGCAAAGAAATGTTTTTATTGGAAACAATAATGCTCAAAAAGCCGCTACATATAACAGAAATGTTAGTATTGGCTCCGGTGCATTCTCAACTGAGACAACTGGTTTAACATTTGAAGATAATATTATAATTGGTTATGATGTTGGTAAAGATAGTTTAGTGTCTTTTTCAAATAGATTAATGATTGATAATACAACAACAAATTCACCTTTATTAGATGGTGATTTTTCAAGTAGAACATTAGATATAAATGGTGATTTATATTCAAAACAAGCCAATTATATTAATGTGACTAAAATATCTGGTTCAACAAGTGGTTATACTGTATTATCAACAGATAATGTCATTTTTATTAATTCAACGACAGCAGTTACAATGACTATTTTATCCGCACAAATTGCGATTGAGGGTAGAAAACTAACAATTATACCTTTTTCAGCGGCTGTTGGAAAAGAGATACTTATTCAAACAGAAGGTGGAGAATTGATAGATGGTAGTGCAACTATGAATATATCTGCAAGTCAAAGTAAACAACTTATTACTGTTGATGGAAATTTATACCTAACTACGCTTAATACCGGAATTTTATCTCATATACTTCCCTCAAAATGATGAAGATAATTAGCCCTAAAAAATTCATTTCTTGTATTTAATGTTGGTCCTAATAATTGAAATGACCTTATTGGATCAGAAAAGAAAATAAAATTATTATGAAAAAAGCATTTATGAATAAAATATGAAAAAATATAATCAATATATTAAAGAACAACAAACCGGAAAATTAATATTTGATGGTGATGTTCAATTTGAATCTGATATAGATTGGAATATCGTTGTAGATATATCTCAAACTTGGAATAATTTTACTAATTCTACAATTGATGAACCTAATTTTGTTAAAGAATTGATCAATTTATTTAAAACTAAAAAATTAGAAATATTGGAAAAGTGTCAATGTTGGGATGATTTAGTAAAAGAATTAAATATATTGCAAACTGATTTACAAAATTCAAATTCTATATATAATAAAATATATGATATTTGTGATAAGAACTTAATATTATTAAAAACATGAAACATCTTCTAACGTATAACGAATTAAATGAATCTTTTAAAGGTAAACAAAAAGATATTGCAAAATTAAATAAGTATTTAAAGAAGTTGAATTTTAATGATGATGATTATCTTAAAACTAAGAATAAGATTAAGAAATTAGAAGATGATATTTCACATAATCATGAAGTTGGTAATGTTTACACGACTGGGGATGTTGTAATGATAAGATATTGGCAAACTGGTGATATGACTCCTGTTAAAATTATTAAAGTAAATTCAAAGAATAGTTATACTGTTGATTTTAATATTGAAGGTAGTTTATTTAGAAATGCTCCTGAAGCCACTATCAAGAGCACTGATATTGTTGCTATGTACAGATCAAATAATTCTCCTGCTTTACAAACCGATTTAGGAACTAGACAAACAGATAAAATATCAAATGATCTTGTTATTAATGGTTACCCTAAAACAATTTAAAGTTTAACTAATTTTGCTATTTGTGTAGATTTAACACAATTATATTTTTTAATTTGTCCTTTAATTTTTCTACTAACTTCAATTACTTCAAGTTTATCAAATTCTTTTACTACAGTATTGATAAAATTGTTCATTTCTTCTAGAGCTAATTTAAATGATAAGTCTGGATTATATGATATAGGAAATCTATTTTTAAATGAAATAGATTCTTTCATTAGAATTATTTTATTTATATAAACGTTATTTTCATAAATAATTGATCTTATATCTAGTAATTCATTTATATATTGTTTAAATCTATGTGTTAAGTTATTAGTTGATATTATTTTCAATAATCCAGTTACATATGCGTTATTTTCTGTAATAACAAAAGGTTTGTTTTCAATTATTAATTCTTCTATTTCTTGTTCTGATTTGTCTTTAAGACAAAACTTTTTATATTCATACCATAGACATCTTTCTATAATATCATTTGGTGTTATTGTAATTTGCATATATAATATATTTATTTTTTAATAATATGGGTTTTCATTTTCAAGTAGGTCAAAATTTTTTTCAATTTTAGAACAATTTTCTAAAAAATTATCAACATCATAATTTTCAAGTTTAAACCATTCTCCATCAATATTTTTTACTGAATAAATATTGTGTAGTGTAATTTCTACTTTTCTATTGTGGTTTGTTTCAAATTTTTCTATTATTGTTAATTTAGATGTATTACCAATTTTAAGTTGTTTTAATCTTTTTTTGACATCGTTATTTCTTGTAAAACCTATCTTATATAATTTTTCATGTTCGTTGTCACTTTCAATTAAATAGATAAAAGCCATTTTCATTGTTTTTTATTTATTATTCTTTGTAGAATATTTCTTTTTTCTAATTTTTGAATTTTATTTTCAAAATTATTTATTTTTAATTCATGGTTTAGTTTTAAATAATCTTCATATTCATATTTTATTAAATCAAACTCATCTTTAAGTTCTGATAATTTTTCTTTTGTCTTTTCTAATTTTTCCATTAATTTCATATTTTCATTAACAATACTTGATATAACATCTTTTTCTTTTCTTCTGCTTTCTATTTTTGAACCATCTTCTGTTTTTTCAATTACTAATATTTCTTCCGCATTATCTTTAATAAAAGATAATTCTTCGTTTTTCTTAAAGACTTCTTTTTTAAGTATTTCCATTTGTTTTCGAAGTTCATCTTTACTATTGATTAAAGACATATATTCGTTATAATCAATCGTCATAGTTTTTTTCATGAAGTTAAAATTTTAGATTTACTTACTTAGTATAAAAAATAATTTAAGTTTTTTAATATTTAGATAAAAATATCTAAATATTATGAAACATATTTGTAATTTTGATGATTATGTTAATGAAAATAAAATTGGGCCTATAGGTTGGAATTGGAGAAATAGGTTTGTAGATGAGGAAGGAACTGTTTATACTAAAGGAATAAAAACTGGCAAACAAAATAAACGACCAGATTTTGAAGAAGAATTACAAAGATTATATCAAGAATTAGATAAATATCATAAAAAAGATCCACAATATAAAACTATATTATCTTTAATAGAAGATATGAAAAAAGGAATGGATAAAGTTATTAGAGATGTTAAAAGATAATTATAATCCTCTCACTCTATCTAATTTTCTTTTTCTATCAGAAATAATTGGTATAAAATGTTTTGAAGATTCACCTACTTGTAATTCTAATTCATCATTATTATCATTTTTAAATAACATGAATAATTTAAGACTTCTAGTAGTATAAGATTCAATTTTATATTTTGTACCTTCAGATACATTATAAGCTGAATCTGATTTTACACAAATAACATACATTGGTCTTTCTTTTTCAAATAGTTCACTAATTGTCATTCTTATTTTCAAATTTTTCTTTTACAGAAGTATATAATAAATCTATGCTTGATTCTATTTCATCGAAATCTTTTTCTTCGTATTGTGTTAACATAACAACTACGAAAGGATTATTTTCTTTATTTTCCCATAACCAATCTGTATGTTTTTCCATTTCTTTACTTGAAAGAAATACATATAATATATGTGGATTTTTTTCATCAAAAGATATTGGGTGATTTAATATTTGTTCTTTATCTAAACCATAATTGATTGTTATATCAATTTTAGAGTCTTTTATTTCATAAACTTTAGTTATATTTTTCATTTATCTTATCTTTTATTATTTTCATTAAGTTTTTGAGATTTTCGATGGGTGGTTTGTTGTTCCATATTATGTCAAAATCTTCATAATCGTCTAAATCTGTTTCTGATATATGATTTAAATCTCTACCATCTTTTCCTCTTATTTCTTTTGGATCGCCTTCCAATCTTATTAGAATACCACCATTATTTTTTATGTAATTTGCTTCATTTTTAAATCTTACATCTGATATAATAACATTTTGTCCTTTGCTGTTGGCAACTAGTGTTAAAATCCAGGCATCAGGGTGTAAATTATTTCTAATTGATTCTGTTCCTATTAATTGAAACATCCTACCAACTGTCATTCCCCAATCTTCTAGATATTTTTCTTTTGTTTGTCTATTAGTGAGCACTTTAAGATTTATACCTGTGAGAAGTGCACAGATTTTTTTAACATAATGTGCAAATTTTTTATTTTTAAATTTGTATTCTTTGAAGTTTTTAATAATTGAATTGGTGACAGTATCTTTACCACTACCAATTTTTCCACTAATACCAATAATTATCATTCATCTGGAAATAATATTTTGCCGAGTCCAGTTGATTTATTTTCATCAACTTTACCGTTAAACTCATCTCTTATTTTCATTAATATTTTACCGAGATGATTTTCGCCTTTCATTGTATTGCTATTGACACCAAATACTTCATCTCCCCACCAATTAAGTTCTATGAGTTCTTCTTCTTCTGTATTTAACAAAAGTTGTTTAAGTTCTGGTATTTCAAATTTTCTTCTACAAACTTCATACATAACTTTAAATTTAGCTTCTCTCCAATCAATTCTTTTCTTAATTTCTTTGCCTCTTTTTTTAGATTTTGATGCTGTAGATGAATTCATAACATACATGAAATCATCAAAAGTGGTTGATTTTGCAGCTTGATATGCATGTTCAGATGTTTCACATTCAATACCATTGAATGAAATCATAATTCCATGTTTCTTATAAAAATTGTAGAAATTACTTAGAAACTCATATTTACCTTCAAAAGGGCCGATCATTAATAAAATTTTATTTTATATTTAATATATAATAATTATTCTAATAAGTCTAAAAAATCTTCAAAATCGGTTTTGCTTGGTAATGAATATATGAAAGTTGTTGCTTGGTAAGCTAATATATATATAAAGAAAGGGGAAATAAAACTTAAAGATAGAGTTAACAATACCGCAAATATAGGAGCCATAGATATTATTGCTGATTTTACCTTTGTTAATTTTTTATTAATTACTACAGAGGCATACATTTCACCGGTGTCTAGATAACATCTAAATTCTGAATTATACCAATTAACTGTGTTTCCTGTTAAATAGGTTGCAATTATGTGTAGAAGTTCGTGTATTAATATACTAGGTATTGATATTACGTTATAAATTGTTATCAATATTTTAATTAATTTTTTCATTTTAGTGTTTTAGTTTAATTAAATATACGGAATTTTTTCAAAAATTAAAAATTTCAATGGATTAAAAAATGAATTTTTTTGTTTAATATATAAAATAAAGAAAAATAAAATTAAAATTATGAAACATTTAATGACATATGAATCATTCTCAAAAGAGAATCAAATAGATGAAGGTTTTTCATTTATGTCAAAAGAAGATAAAGCAAATTTAGAAAAAGTAAAAAAAGGTTGGACTGAATTGATGACAAAACTTGGTGTAGAAGGTGATATATTAGAAAAATTTAATAAACTAAATAAAAATACTAAACATAAACAAAAGATTTTACAAACACATAGAACTAAATTAAAGTTAACTAAAAAAGATGTTGATGAATTAGTAAAAGAAGCAGAAGTAGATAAATTTAGAGGATTGATTGGTATTGATAAAAAACATACAAAATGGGTTTATATGCCAGCAAAACAATCTGGTCGATTAATGTCAGGACCAACTTCAAATTTACCTACATTATAAAGTAATAAATTTAATATAAATTTTAAAACCAATCTGATACCAGATTGGTTTTAATTTTTTTAAACAATTTTTTAAGTTTTCAATTTTTATCTATTTCTGAAAAAGGTTCAGTTTTTTCATCTATTTCTAATAGTCGGTAAAAAAATTGTGTACTTATAATTTTTTGGTCACTGTGTTTCATATATAATTGTGAAATAAAAGATAACACTAAGAAAATTAAAGCTAATATAACATTCAAAAATATAAATACTATAGATAAACCAATAAATAATTTATACATAAATGAAGTAACAGTTTTTCTACTAAACCACACATGTAATTCATCTTCTACTAATTCATATTGTTGTCTAAAATATTCTTCTTCTGATTCTTTTCTTAAACTATCCCAATATTTATTATAGTTAGTTATACCTCTTTTATGGGGTTTTTTATTAAGTATAAATTTTAATTTTTCATATTCCCTTTCCATAATACAAATATATAATAATTATTCAAAAAAATAAAATATTATAATAATTTTTTAACATTTTGTAAATCAGTTAACCACATTTTATTTATTGATATATTTTGAATAACATCAATTTCACTCTTTTTATTTTCATATGTGTTTTTTAAATCACGTAATTTTTCATTACTTAATGATAAAAAGTTCATATTTAACAAATAATCTAGATTATCATCAATTTTTTTTAAGCCTAATTCGATCATGGATTTTTCTATTGTTACTCTTTTTTTGTTTTTAAAATCCAGTTTATCTTCTAGAATATATTTGATAAATTTCATTTTATTATAAAGAATAGATTTTTCACGTTTTAATTTAGCTAACATATTTTCTTTTCTTAATTTATAATAATTTAATCTTATAACTAAGAAATCATCTAATATTTCATATTGATCTTTATATTTCTTTATTTTACCTTCTTTATCCATCACGTTTAAGTTGTCTAGGCTTATATAACTAATAAGATTAAAAACTTTATTAATACTATCAATATTTTGGATTTCTTCTCTACCTATATTAATAGTAATATCTATTTCTATATCAGTACAATTTTTGGTATAATCTTTAATAACTTTTCTATCAATTAATTTATCTAAATGATCAAAATATTTATCATTCCAGGTACCGATTGGTAATTCTGTTATTCTAATTGTTGTTGCATTTAATTTCTCATAAATACCTTTTGTTAGATATCTACCATTTTCTTCATCCCATTTAATTTCACCTTTAAATCCATTGAACCAAGGCTTTATTATTTTGTCTGTTTTCTTTTTAGTGAGTTTGTTTTCATAATATTCTATTATATCAACAGGATTAAATTGTGTAATATCTGTAGAATAACCTGTTCCGATTCCTTTTGCACCATTTACAAGTATCATTGGTATTACTGGTATATAATATTCAGGTTCTATTTTCTTACCATCATCATAATTGTGATTTAAAACATCTGTATCTCTTTTATCAAAAATAACATTAGATATTTTATTTAATTTTGTGAAGATATATCTTGACGCAGAGCTATCTTTACCACCAGTTATTCTTGTACCAAATTGACCATTTGGTACTAATAAGTTTATATTATTGGAACCAACAAAATTTTGTGCCATTCCAACTATGCCTTGTTCTAAACTAGCAGGTCCATGGTGATATGCTGATTTATCAATAATAGAACCACTTAGTTGATTGACTTTAACTTCATTTTTATAATTATTCAAAAACATTGTAAATAAGATTTTCCTTTGTGATGGTTTTAAACCATCTAACAATGAAGGTATTGATCTTATATTATCTGCCATTGAAAATTCTATTAGTTCATCGTCTATAAATGAATCAATAGTTGTTTTTGTTGTGAATTTATCTATTTCGTTGGCTGGATTATAGTTAAGTAACCATTTTTTCCTATCTTCTGCTCTTTTTTTATTGAAAGCTAAATCAATAAGATTTTCGGTTTTTTCTTCATCTTTATAATTAAATCTTATTAAGTGTTTTGCGATATTTTTGAAAAATCTTTTAGATTCCTTTGGTTCTATTGTACCAAGACCTTTATAATATTTAACAAAAAATCCTTTTGTATCTGAGCTATTTTTCCATTTTCTATATTCTTCTAATCTGTAGAAATATTTATATTGTTTTCCTTTTGTTACTTTAACAATTGGTGTTATAAATTCATATAAAAAATCTAATTGTAATAATTCGGGCCAAAATGTATCAAATAGATTTATTAATAATCCTTTAATGTGATATCCATCCAAATCTTGGTCAGACATAATAACAACTTTGCCATATCTCAGATCTTTTGTTGATTTATATTTTTTACCATATTCTAATCCTAATGCTGATACTATGTTTTTAATTTCTTCATTGGCTCGTATTTTATCCATTGCGATGTCTCTGACATTCAAAGGTTTTCCTTTCAAGGGGAATGCTCCATAATAATCTCTACCTGTTACTGCGAATCCTGATAAAGCCGTAGATAAAGCTGAATCACCTTCTGTTAAGAATAACATACATTTTTGTGATTGAGTAGTACCTGCTTTATTTGCATCGTCAAGTTTTTTAATCCTAACTTTAGAAACCTTCTTACCACTTTCTTTAGCCAATGATGATTTTTCTTTTGCTTCGATATATCTAAGAACGCTCTCCATTATTTCTGAAGAAGCTAGCAATTTCAAGAATTTATCTGATATGTTTACACCTTCAGTGTTTTTCTGTGTCATTCTTGTTATTAGGTTTTCTTTTGTTTGTGTATCAAAAGAAGGATTTACTATTTTAGAATTAACGAATATGAAAAGGTTTCTTTTAATATCTGCTTCTTTAATATTAATATTTTTATATTTCTTATTTAAGATATCAGCAACACCTTTTGTTATTTGTTTAGTTATAAAATTAACATGAGTTCCACCTTGATAAGTTGATATACTATTTACCATTGATATTTGTTGGAATAAATCGTCTTCGGATTTGGATACTCCAATCTCCCATGATGTGTTTACTTTTTCATAAAAATAGTCTTGGTCTTCAACATACATTTTCATATAGTCTTTAAATGTTTTAACAGGTATTAATGTATTGTTATAATATACTTTTACATTTGGACAATATACAGATATGTCCACACATCTTTTCAGCATTATTTGTTGAAGTTCTTCTGTAATTTCTGTTAGACCAAATCTATTAAAATCTGGATAGAATGTTATTTTTGTAAAATTCTTTTTATTTTTTGTAATTTTTGGTTTACCTTTTATTTCAAGATTATTTGAAAATTCTTGTTTATATTTATTTGTACCATCTGCAGTTTCTACAATAAATTTCGTTGAGTATGTATTAGTGAGTTTTGAACCATATCCGTTTCTACCGCCTACTATTCTTTCTTCTGTATCGTCATAATTTTCTCCAGTTAAAAGGTGACCGAATATTAATTCTGGTACATAAATTTTTTCTTTTTTATGTATTTCTACTGGTATGCCAGGACCATCATTTTCAATTGAAATATGATCTTTTTCTATAATAACTTTAATATATTTGACTTTTTTTGTTCTAATATAATGATCTGATGCATTTGTAATTATTTCATCAAATATTTTAATAAAACCTGGATTATAATGTACCATTTGATTTACAATATTTAAATTTTTAATATCATTTATATCTTCGATAATGAACATTTTTTTAAGTTCTGTGACAGTTGAACCAATATATGTTTCTGGTCGTTGTAGAATATGCTCACGATGGGTTAATTTTTTATATCGTTCTTCAAGTTTTTTCGTCATAATATTTATTGAATTTTATGTGTTTCTCCGAAAAATATATATTAATAAGAGTTATAAGTTTAAAAATTTTAGGTAATCGAATTTTATATATAGTATTGAATTAAAAAAATGAATTATGAAGTATATTAAATATTACGAATATTTTAATTTAAAGAGAGAGATTAGAAAATCATTACAAAAATATTTTTTTAATAAATGTGTTGATATAATTGAGAATGTTGAAAATATTAATGATTCAAAGAGTATAAAAATTAAAGAGGAAAAAAAATTTGATGATATTAGATTTTATTTTGATATTGATATCAATTTTAAAAAAAGTGATAATTATTCAGTTAAAGTTGGTGGTCAAATTTTACCAAAAACTACAAATTTTATGATATTTGTAAGTGTAATAACATTTAGTATTCCTATTGAAGAAATTAAATTAAATCCACTCAATATTAAAAAAATATATGAGGAATTATCTTATAAAATATCTGAATTAGTTGATCATGAAATGTCACATTTCCAAAAATACTTTACAGATGAAATAATCGACATGGTTAAATCAGATTATAATGATAAATTATCTAAAAGATATAATATTACTTATAATAATAAACATTTATATAACATAATGATTAAAGAAAAAAATGGATTATTAAATAAAATCATCACACCAGATGAAATTTTAGCATACTTAAGAGGTATAAATAAAATGGCAAAAAGACAAAAATCAGATTTTAAAACTTTATTAGACGAAAAATTAAATTTTTTTGAAGATGTTCTGACAGGTAAAACTAAACATTCTCCAACTAATTTATTAGAAGAATTTAATATATCTATAGATGATATTAGAAATCTTTATTATGATAATGTTAAAAACCTATTTCCAAATATAAAATTATGATAGTTTAAAAATTTTAGGTAATCGAATTTTATATATAGTATTGAATTAAAAAAATGAATTTTTAACTTTTATATATAAGTAAAAGAAAAAATAATAATTGTTATTATGAAAATTAAAACATTAACAGAGTTTATCACAGAAGCTAATAAAGTAGCAAAAGAAATAGGTGATTTAAAAGATCAAGTTATATCAGCAATGAAAGATAAAGGCGTTCCTGCAACTGCTATGTCAATTAAAACCGCTTTGGGTGGTGCTGTTACTGTAGCTCAAGTTAACAATATACTAAAAGGTCTAGAAGACGGTGGTCATATCGTTAAGAATAATATATTAGGACACGATAAATTTGAATTTATTCAAAAATTTGAAGGTAATCAACCAGGTTATAGTTTAGATCAATTGAATGATACAAAAGCTAAAGGACCAGCTATTGCAAAACCAGTTTTAGGTATTTCTAAGACTATTAATGATTTACAAAGTGAAGGACCAAAAGGTTTAAATACTTTAGGAAAAACTAAAGGTATTTCTAAAGATATTAATGAAATAGGTAATGATGTTTTACATGTTATGAAAGATAAAGGTGTTAAGATGAGTTCTTATACTATTGCTGGTCATGTTGGTTTTTCTGAAGCTGATGTTAATAATGTTTTAACTGATTTACAAGCTAAAGGGAAAATTGTAAAGACCACTTGGGGAAGAGATAATTTTTGGTTTATCCAAAAATTTTAAATATATGTCAAATGACAACAAAAAAAAAACGATTATGAAACACTTAAAAAAATTTGAAAATTTACAAGATAATGATTTACAAGATGATAATGATTTACAAGATGTGTTGGATTACATAGATAATTGTGGTGATTATGAAGAATGCACAAAATATTTACAAGATTATAAGGAAAATCATCCGGAGGTGGGTAGTGAACCTATGTGGTCAGCTATTACTAAAAAATGGTATAAAAAATTTGAAGATGAAACGGATGAAACATATCAAAAAGGTTTAGATAAAGTTACAAATCTTGTAAATGGTTATAAAAATTTATCAATAACACAAGAAACAGAATTTAAAAAACAAACAGGATTGGTAACTAAAAGAGATTGGACAAACACAGGATCATACAATAAATAATATAACCTCCTATATTAATAGGAGGTTTTCTTGTTTATTTTAGAACTTTAATAGCGTCAGTGATATATCTCGGAATTAAATTACTATTATATTTAAGTAACGTTGATAAACTAGAATCTAGTACATACGTTTCAGCCCAGTCCTCTTCAGATCGCAATGACCTACCATAAGATTGAATAAAATCAACACATGTTTTCCAGTTATACCATTCTTTATTTGTTTTTTGTCTTTGCTTAATCTTATTGCTACTAATATTTGGGAAAGGTATTTTCATTATAATTTGAAATCTGCTTAAATCATCTTTTAAATCAACACCACTATTCATACTTGGGCTTACTAATATTGTCGGTTGTTTGCTATCAATATGTTTATTTAACATTTCTTCACGGTTTTTTGTTTCATGAAAAATTAATCTTTTGTTATAAATTTGGGTTTTTAACATATCTGCGAATTCATATGTAGTTGTATGTATTATACCTTTTCTTTTAGCGTTTTTCTTTATAATTTTTTTAATCCATTCTTTTTGATTTTTGAATGTTTCTATTTTTTCATTATAAGTCATTTTACCAGCTTTTATATAATATATTGGTCTTCTTTTAATAGAAAATGGACTATTCATTTCATAATATGTTGAAACTTCTTTATCCAGTCCATTTATATAGCTAAACATTTCTTTATTTAGAATGGTGCCAGACATAAATATAACATGGTCATATTTATCCCATATAGATTCTTTTAAATATTCATTACCCCATACTGGTTGTGTTATTAATTCAATTCCGGAATATATTTTGGCTTTTTTGTTAAGATTAATATCTAGAACCCAGTTATTTTTATTTTTTTTGAATTCTTCGATAAAGTTTTTATATTTTAATTTGTTTGTTTGTATTTGAGATATATATTTAGTTATTTCTGTTTTTCTTTTTGATGTAATTGATTTTTCTATAACCTCTTTTGAAAATAGTACATCTTTTTCATTTAAGTCTGGTATTATAACTCGTTCAAGTAAATTAACATATTGGTCAATCCTTTTTACTTTTTGTATTTGTTTGTCTATTTTTTCTAATTCTGATAATGTAAAACCCATCATTTTAAGACCTCTAACATTTAATCTTGTTGAAATGAAATCACAAAAAACATTTTCAAAATCGTGTGCTTCATCTATTAATAGAACATTAGAAGATCTTTCTTTTAATAAAGATGGCAAATATAATGCAATTGTGTTAAATAAATGGAAGTTTGTAAGTGAGATATTACTGTTTTTCCATTTTTCTTTTGCCATATCATATGGACAATCTGAACATTTTCTTTTCATAATTGAACATAATTCTTTTCCTTGTTCACAGTCTGTGTTAAAAGGTTCACATTTATAATTACTTCTACCTTTAAAATTTTCTATAAAAACATAATCTTTTATATATTGGTTTTGTAGTACTTTAGAGTTTGTTAAAATATCAAATTTTGCATCTTCATTAACAAAGTTTCTATACCAGTTCATAAACATTATTGCGAAATATGATTTACCCACACCTGTTGGTATATTAAGAAGTACAAATTTATTACCAGTATTAATTGATTCTTTAACAAAATGTAGTGATTCTATTTGTTGGTTTCTTGGTATAAGTTTTAGTGGGAAGTGTATGTTAAGATCGTTTATTGTGATCATTTGTATGTTTTTCTTTTATTTAAAATTATATTAATCATTGGATATTTAGTTTACAATTAAATTTTTATATATACTGTTGAATGAAAATAAAATTTAAAAGATATGTATACAGAATTCACACCAAAAGAAGTTGACAATAAATTTCAGACTATCCAAGAAATTATCAAGGATATCATTAAAGAAAATAAGAGAGATGCTGGTACTGAGTATAATGACCAGGAAGCTAACGATTTTCTTAATATGATGATGGCTGAAAATCAGAACAGAATCAAAAAAATATTCGATGAGAATATTGGTAAAGGTGATTATGATATTGCTAAGGCTATTGTAGATCAATTCTATGAAAAATCTATTGTAAATGCTGATTATGATCAGAAATTTAATAGAAGTGATGAAAGCAGTCCAAATTCATTAGTTGGTGAGACAGGCATGAATAATGAGAATAATATTATGCGATATAATAATTTTGTTAATGAAGATAAAATTAAAACTGCACCAAGTGAGTATTATATTTACAAAAATGGTAAAGAAACAAAAGTAAGTAAAGAGGAATATTTGAATAGTGTTTATGGATATGAAAGTTATTAATGAAGTATTTAAAAACATATAATGAAAGAACAACGAATGAAAAATATTTAATTATATCGTGTGATAAATCAGAATTTTATAGATTGCAAGAAATGTTTTTCAATAATAAGATATATTGGCAAGATGGGCATGGTTATTCAGATCAACAACCAAAATCTTTTAAAAATTATATAAAAGGTATAATTTATCAACTAGATTACAATTTAATAACATACACTGGCATTGAAGAGAATTTGGGTGGTGAATCGAACTATGTATTTTGTAAATCTGAGGATATTAAAAATATTAATGATTTAAATACAAAAATAGAAGCAATTAAACTTGGATTATTATGAAAGTTATTAATACATATATACAATTTATAAATGAACAAATACAAATAGAACCATTGTTAGCTGGTAAAGAAGGATTTAGAATTTTTTTTGATTTGGTTAATAAACATGGTAATGATTTTGCTTTCCAAAACTATTTAAATACTGGTAGTTTTTACTATTTTTTTTCAACTGATAGAATAACGAAGATTAATGAATTACTTGGTGAATTAGAAATGAAGAAAAGTTTAGAAACTGCATTTTTGACATTAAGAAGTATTAAAGACGATAAATTATCATTTTTTATAGGTATAAAGAATAAAATTTTAGAATATGGATTCTATAATAGTATAAAAAATCTAGTCTATAAAATAGGGAAATTTAAAATTAATGATAGATTTTTAAGGTATGATTTTCCAAGACACCAATGTGTTAAATCAATTAAGTTGAGATTAAAAGATTCTAATCTTAAGAATTTAAATTTATTACATCAAGTTAAAAAAGATTTTGTGGATTGGTGGTCTAATGTAAAATCTGAAGTTAAAATATTAGATGAATTAAGAATTAGTAAAACTATGTCTTTAGATTTATTTAAAGAAGATCACAAAGATGAAACACTTTTAAACCAATCGTTAATACATTTTGCACAAGATAAATCTTGGATTGAAAAAGTTACACCATATACAAATGTTGACAAAGAAAATAATGAAGTAAAATTCTTTTTTAGAATAATAGAAGAACAGATAACTTTTTTTAATTTTGATCCGCATTTATAATTACTTAACTTATTATCATTAGCTAAAAATGGCGTAAAATTATGATAAATAATAATTATCATTTTCCTTCTTTTAATTGATTCAATTTAATATATAATAAAAAATAAATTCATTTCAAAATGAGTCAAGAAAATTCCTTTGTTAAATTATTAGAAGATATTGCTATTCTTAATAAAAATAGTATAGAAATTTTATCATCAATAAATGATCTACTATCAACTAATGATAGTAATGTAACAGTTGATTGGGTGATAAAAGATAATAGTGGTAATTATACTAATTCAACATTTCAGATGCCTACAGTTGGTTATTTGAAATCACAAATAGATTTACTAAATCAAAATATTAAAAAATTAACAGGCGGAGAAGGTCAAGGTTCAACTTATATTATAGATGGACAAACTACAAAAAAGATCTATCAAGTTGATCTTAATAGAGAACCTGTACCTATTAGTAATTTAAATAACATTGATAAATTTGAAAGTAAAACTAACTGGTTTTTCGAAGAATTAATTAACCCTAACATACATGTAAATTTTGATTTAACTGGTAAAATTGATGATAGGAATAAGAAAGTTTTGGTAAGGAGACATATTGTAAAATTTCAAGTTGGTAGTTATGGACAATTAACAGAGACAGGAAGAAATTCTTTAAATAGTTTTATAGACACATTTTTGAATAAATCAGATATTAATTATGACACTTTTATTAATTGGTACTTGGCTCAACCAGGTGTTGTTGATAATTTGGACCCTTATAAATATTTGGATGAAGATATTTATGATATTAATTTACAAACATTAAATAATGTTGGTTTTTTTAGTGTTTTAAATACAGAGGATGATACAATAAGAAAGAAATTTTGGTATCACTTAAATACTCTAACTTATAGAACTAAAGATGGTGTTAATAAAGAATTATCTATTAATGATGAAATAATAATAAATAAAAAAGAAAGTAATACTAGATATAAAATAATTGAAATTAGTAAAGCTTCATCTACGCCTAAGATAATAGTTGAAAGAGTTGAAGGTTATGATCCTATTCCTGTTGGAACAGATGTTTTAAAGATATACTCAGCTGGTGAGTTAGATAAATCTGTTAATATTGGTGTGGGTTATAATGAATATAATCTTGTATTTATGAAACCTGTAAATACTGATAATAATATAATTGGTAGTGTTTGGTCTCAAGGTAGTGCATTTTATACAAATGATTTAGTATTAAATACGGATAATACGATAGATTTGACAAGTTATTATTTAGATAATATATATGATTATGGTAAATTATTAAAAGATTTAATAAGAAGACAAACACCAACTGATGAGGCATTAATTCCAAATAAACCAGTATTGGAAATAGATAATTTTAAAGTTGTACAAATTAATAAACATCTTACAGATAATGGAAATTCAAAAGAAAAGAAAGATTTACATACAAGAAAAGAATCTATTAAGTCTAGATTAAACCAATTAAATGATTCTATTATTGAAAAAAATAAAGAATTAAACACAAAACAATATAAAAGTATTGGTGAAAAAAATAAATCTCAAAATGAGTTAAATAGACTTATAACACAACAAGAGAGTGAATCTAAACAATATGGCTCAATTGTTAATCAAATTTCTAATGTTGTTACAACTTTATCTGCAAGCCCTAAATATAGATTAAGAGGTTTCTTTGATATTCCAATGGCTAGAAGTCTTGAAGATAAAATACAAGATGTGGTTGCATTTAAAATTCAGTATAGATATAGTGCTAAAGATGGTCAAACTAATCCAATAGAGAGTTTTGATATTAAACCTACTGTGAATTTAGAAGATTTATCTGGTCAACAAGGTTTAACTATTGATACAAGTTTATTAACGCAACCAAACTTAAAACCAGATCCAACAACAAGTGGATCGGTTATAAATAATCCTGAAAGTAGTAGTGCTGAATTTACTCCTAGAAGTTCACAAATTAATGCACCTTCTATTGGTATGACACCATCACCAACTAATACAGTTATAACAACTGCATCTGGTCAAAAAATACCTTTAAGTAATCAAACTATATTACAAACACAAAATACTAATGGTTTCTTTTCTAATTGGAAAGAATATGTAACAAAACCTAGAGAGAGAAGTTTTGATAGTACCAAAAATGTGTGGTATTGGGTTGTTGAAGATGTTGCAAATGCAGAAAAACCAAATATAAATCAAGTAGATATTCCCATTAAGGAAAATGAATCTATTGAAATAAAAGTTAAATCTATTTCTGAGGTTGGTTGGCCCGATGCTTTGATTGAATCAGAATGGTCGGATATTGTTAAGATTGATTTTCCTGATGAATATGAAAACACTAATGATGATTCTCAATTAATAACATTACAAAATAGTCAAGAATCAGTAAGAGTTGAATTTGATAATGAAATGGATGCTAAAGGTGTTTATAGACACGTTAGAGATAGTTTTACTCAAAATGATAGTTATTATGCACATAATGATAAAACTTTGGCAACGTCATTTAGAGATGCTCAAGGTAATTTAATTAATTTATTTGATTATTTAGAAACATTAACAAATAAGATATCTTCTTTAGAAGAACAAGTTAGTAGAGCTAAAGGTGAACTTCTTGTTACATTATTTAAAGGTACAACAGAAACTGAAATTGGTAATAATTCGGAAACTAATATTATAGTTGAATGTGAAGATTATGGAGAAATAAGTGGTGCTACTGCAGATAGAATTTATTATAATAATATTTATGTTATAAAAGATTATTATATTAGTTTGAAGAATATTGCACAAAATAACCCATTAGGTTTATTTTCTGATAGAAATTATACAGTTGGTGGAACAAATAGTTTCTTTCAATTTACAGATGATTCATCCTGTTATATTGATGCTGATGGTTATCTACATAATCAAGAAGACAATCAATTTCTTTGGTTTTCTGATAATCACAACGGACAGAATTTATATTCAGGTATAACAGAGTCTGATAAAGCAACTGCTTATAATTGGTTAAATGCTGATGGTGGAACATATGGTTCAAATCTTGGATTAACAGGGACAACTTTTACTAGAGATGATTATACGTTCAATTTGTTAACTGGTATTAGTTGGACTGATGGGACATTAACAAACCAAAATGCATTTTTATCTAGTATATATCCATTAGTTATAGATATATCAGATTTAATTGACACAGGACAGGAAAAGTTGAAATTAATAAATGGTCAAGAAGAGATGATTATACCAATAAATTTATATTTTAAGTTTGATGCTGTAAGTGGAAGTTCATTTACTATAAATCCAACTGAAAAACCTGTTTCACGTATATTAAAGAGACCGTTGAAAATATTTGTAGAAACTGAGAACAGTATTAGACCGTTCCAATTTACTTTGATATTTAATATGAAACAACACAGAACGGCTAATTATATATCAACACAATCACAAGTATCAGTAGGTTTTCAATAAAATTATTATAAATTATGATAGATAAAAGTTTTCAAATAATAAGAACTAATCCTACACTTACAACAAATGTAAGTGTAGTGGTTAATACTGATTATAACTTATATTTAGAATCTTTCAAGGTTAATAGACAATTAAGTGATGAAAGATTTAAACATTTTTCTATGAATAAGAATACTTATTTGGAGGATCAATTACCTATATTTTATAAAGGTTTGCCTTCTAATTTAGCTTTTAAAGTTAAATATGAAGATGATAGTGATAAAATGTATAATACATATGATTGTCAATTTGATGATATTTATTATGCTGGTGCTAAAAATATTCAAGATCAGTGGTATGAAGAAGAATTTGAATATTTGGCTCCTCTATATATTAGACCTAACAATTTACCTTCAAATTTTATTATATTAAGAGTTGATGATTCTGCAGTTTATGATAGTAATTCATATGAAATAGTAAATTTAACTAAAAATAATTTTAGAAGTGAGATTGTGGATAAATGGAAATGTGTTACAACATTTGATTTAACTTATCAATCACCTTTAGGATATTGGATGTATAGAAATTTTACTGAAAATGACAGATTTCCTGAATCTCCATTTGAGTTTGATGCTAAAAAATATAATTTTAGTAGATGGTATGGTATTGATTATGATTATGGTACTTATACTGAAAAGGATTTCTTTTTAGATGATAAATTATATTATGAACAACCACATTTTCAATTAGAACAATTTATAACGGAGGGGTATCAATTAAATAATTTGATATTTCCAAGCATTGTCAACTTTAAATTTTTATATGATGATACACCTGCATCACCTTTCGGTTTAAATAAATATTCTGTTAATAGATATTATGGTTTTTATGTGGAACAAATGGATGAGGTTTGTAACTTAACTTCATATCAACCACCTACATTAATAGATGGTTTAGATATTGTAAATAATATATTTGTTGTTAGTGGAACAACTGGTTCAACCATGCCTTTTATTAATACTTGGGATAATAATAATGAGTATTATATTTATGCTTTAGAAGATTTATATAGAGTAGTTAAAAAGAGTGATGATAATGTTGATACATATAAAATTATAAGTGATTATGATTTATCTATTACAGATATTCATAGTGATAATATTGTTGATATTGTTTTTCAAAATACTGGTACATCTTATATAAATGTTGTAAATGGCAGAACTGGTGAATTTACTTGTGATACGTATATTGATGATGATGGATATTTCAAGGGATTATATGGTGATTTGTATTTAGTTGATATTGACAACAAGTTTCATGTTTTAAAAGTTGAACAAAATATTATTGAGAAATCAGATATTGCTTATTCTTATACATCAATCACAGAATCAATTCCACCATTTAATGTAGTTTATTTTAATGATGATAAGATTTACATTGGTGCTGATGATGGTTTATTCATATATGATATAGATTTAGTTTTATTAAATTCATATACTACTTCAAATTCTTCATTACCAAATTCAGGTGTGCAATCATTATTTTTAGATAATAATGTATTGTATGTTGGTACATATGAAGGAATGTGGATTAAAGATTTTGATAGTGGTGTAGAAGATACAATTACTAATTTAAATTCTGGTATAGAAGATGCTGAACAAATTAAAAGTATTTTTGTTACAGGTTCTACAATTTTTGCCTGTGCTCGATCTGGTGGTACTTTAACTGTATCTTGGTCTGTAAAACTTTCTAATAAATATGATGTTACATTTTATAATACAAATGTAACAGGAGATGTTTTTAATTGTAAAATTGAAGTACAAAATAATAATTTATATAGTGTTATTAGTAATGGATTAGATGCAGGTATTTTTACAGTTTATTATGATTTAGAACCTATAGCTTCTGTTGAATATAATTCTGCAAATACGTCTATGGAAGGTATTCCTTTAACATTTGATTTAAAAGATGATGGAACAATTTTTTTGGGTACTACTGAAGGTTTGTTTATTAAAAAAGAATATTATGAAAAAAATATTACACAAACAACTAGTTATGATATTACTGGTTCAACATCTCATGTTTTTTATGATAATAATAATAATGTAATTTTTAAGTGGTTTGAAAATAGTGCTAGTACTGGATTAATGAAATATGATACTTTAACTGATACTTTAACTGATTATTTATTAAGTCCTAGTATTGATTATGATAATATATATTCTGGTGGTGTGTTTTATAATGAAAATATTGTAGCTTTAACTGATTCTAATACTTCATTAACATATGTAAATATATATAATTTGCCGATAGATCAAAATGATGAAATTGAGTTAAAGTATTATATAGATACTGATTATGCTATAAAATCTAATAGTTCCAAATTAGAATATTGGATTAAATCAAATGATTCAGAATATTCTGTAGTTAAAGATATAAGAGTAAATAAGAAATTAAGAAAACCGTTAATGTATCCTGTTTATAGAGTTAAATTTAGTGATATTAAAGATTGGGATTTTGATAGAGTTGATACACATTATGCTGATTTTGATTATGAGAAAACAGAATATGTTGATACTGATGAACATAAATTATATACAACTGAATTTAGAGATAATTCAACTCCTAAACAATTTAAAGTTATGCCAGAAGGTGTTCCTGGTCAAAATAAGATAATGAATGTTTCGTCAGAGTATATTTCTACAGATGAATTATATCAAATAACAGAAACAAAAGATATTAATCCTATGTGGATTAAAAATGAGACAGTTTGTAAATGGGGTTTTATGAATAGTATAAGTCACAGTGATTATTCATACAAATTAAATAATAATAATAAAGTAGGCTCACAATTCAATAAAACAACTAATATTTATAAAGATACTCCAAGTGTAACAGATAAAAATATGGATTATATGTATCGTGTTGGTGGTTTGCATGATAATGGTACTAATGAAAAGTATGTTCAACAAAGTACTAATATTGAAACAAATTTAATGAATGATGATAGTCAAAAATTTAATTTGAGTTTATATGTTGGTTCTACTTTTGATTATTTTGATTATTTTTTCAAGAATAAGATGTATTATGAATATGAGAGTCAACTATATATTAAATCTACTACTAAATATTCAATATTTAAAACAACAAATAATTATAATGCAGCTTCAACTCTTTTTAAAGGTTTGAGAATTGATTTAGATTCTGTTGCAAATTTATTTAGAGATTCTAATTATAAAATTTATAATATAATTTCCGGTAAAAAGAAATATGATGAATATAAGTGTAGTATTATATTTAATCCTTGTTATCAGTATATTGAAACAGTTTATAATAGTGATGGTGATAGTGGAAGAACTATTGCAGATTATGTTGATGTGTCTGGATATAGTTTTTATCAAACAAGATACATGGATACTGTGAATTGGCATTATGAAAATTTAGGTATTAGGGGTTTTATTACTGGACAAACTATGACTTTAACAAGTTTTACAGATTTAGCTTATGTTAACAATGGCCCTTTAAAATTAAAAAGATCATATGATGCTAGTTTTATAGATTATAAAGATTATTATATAAAAACCACAGGTTTTACATTTGCAGGTTTAACTCTACCTTTATATGATTTTTATGATATAGACACAACTGGAGATTATTCTCATTTTTATTCAACTGGAAGTTCTTATTATATTGATTCTACTAGATTAACTGCACAAATATATCAATTTAGTGGTGATACTGGTTGTACTATTTATGTTTCATTAGATAATTGGGAGGAAGATGATATGACATCTAATTTTTCTGATTTTGTTGTTTGTGGTGCTACATATGAGTTATATGAAGTTGTAAATGAATTAGATTTTGAAAGTTCTGCAATTATTAATGAAAATTATATTGATACATCTGATACTGGTATTGATATATTTTTAAATGATAAGTATAAAAATTTATTAATTGTTGTTAATACAAAATTAACAATGTTTAAGGATTTATATGATTTAAATAATATTAAAATATTTGGTGAGAATTATGGATATTATTATGCTAAGGCATTAGATGGAACACCATATAATAATACAGGTATTAGTTATAATACTGTTACATTGACTGCTTCAAATGTAATATCTGCTTTAAATGATTTAAATAATACTTATGGATTTGATAGAAATGTATATTATCATTATATTGATGAAAATGGTAATTATGCTTATATGAATATGGTTCCAAGTGCCACTACAAATGGTACCATGGAAGAATTAGAGTCTTGGGGCAAAGATTTCCCACCATATATGGTTTCTATTAGTAGACCAGATTTATTAACTATCAAGAAACAATCATTTAATCATAGTGCATTGAAAGGTCCAAGAACTAATATTTATGATAAATATAAACCTGTAGATGCTAGTGCGTCTGTTAATTATGACATTAATGAACCTATTTCAAGAAAAATTACTATAAATGAGAAAGACATAAGTAAAAAGGTTCAACAACATGGTGAAACACAAATTTATAATAAAGAAATATATAGATATAGTGGGCCATATGAACCTATTTTCAAAAATATTGAATTATTTGATGGTACAGATTATTCATCTCATAATGGAATATTTTGTCAAAAATCTTTTGCTAGTGATGTTGAAATAACTACAAATGGATTAACTGGTGGTACATCAGGTTATACTACTGTTATAAATTGGGTTGATGAAGAAAATATTTTAGATAAAAGTGATAATATTTCTGCTAAAATTGATTTTTTAATACCTGATATTTCAGCGGGTCTTGTTGTAACATTAACAGGATATTCAGATACATTAAGATTATCTAATTTTAATTTTGACATTCCCAATGAGGCAATTATATCAGAAATTAATGTTATTATTAAAAAAAAGGGTGATTTTATATATTATAAGTTAATATCCATTGAAAAGAATTTGTTTTTTAAAGACTATCTCGTTGATATTTTGATAAATAATACGAGTTCTGATAATTTATCTAAAACAACAATTTATAATCCATATTGGATTATAGATAAATATACAATTTCTGGTATAGATATAAGTTCTGCAGTTACTTCTAGTAACATTGAAATAAATATAGATTTTAGTGTGTATTGTGATTTTGATGTTGTATTTTTGGCTACACCAATATCAAGTCCAACTTATAATGCATATTTTGATAATGTTGAAGTTCAAGTATGTTATACTATGCCAAGAGTAACAGAAGGTGAATATTATTTTAATGCATTAGAAAGAAATTATAAGTTTAATGAAAATCTGGAAGATTTTGGTAAGGTTTCTGAGATTATTTATTCTAAAATAAACCCAGTGGAAAATGTATTAAAGATAAGAAATACAGAAGAAGATAGATCAATTTACCCTATGGTTGATGAGTTTGGTTATAGTTATGTAGAAAGATTTATATTTAAATCAACTTGGGATAAAGAATATTACATATTTACAGATAAAGAAGTTTTAGATACATCTAAAGATGATACAAAAAAGAATTTAACATAGTGAAAAATAATCTTATACTAAGAAAATTTAAAACTTCTAGAGTACCTGGTACTCTTAATATGATAGAGGAGAAATCTTTTTTTGGTTCTAAAATGTTAGAAATCGAAGATGATGTTATTATTGATAATGAGACAATACAATATTCTCAATTTTTCACTTCTGGTGATAGAGATCTAGTAAAAAATAATGGATTTCAATATTATGATTGTGAAACACATGTAGGAGATGAAACTGTATTTACATTGAATTTAACGTCTTTAAAAAATGATAATCATACTATAAAAGAATCCCAACAAAACGTCAAAATTAGAGAAATTAGTACTATATGGGAATATACCATTGATGTTAAGACAATTTTAAAGGAATATTTATTTGTTAAAATTAAAGAGAATAGAGCATTTAAATCTGTCTATTATGATGATTTGTTAAATAAAGATATTAATCAATCTATTTATTATTATATAGAAAAGAATGTTTTAGATAGATATAAATTTTTAAATATTGATATGTATATTGAATATATTTCTATTGAAAATGATCAAAAAATAGGTACAAGTTCAGTTTTGAAATATAACCCAGAATACACATTTGAAGCGAAGCAAAAAGGTGATTTGGAAAGTAATTTAAATGTTGTTAAGAAGTTTCCTAGTAATGGTTTAGGTGAATTGTTTATGACATATAATCAAACTGAATCTTCTAAGAATTATAAGTTTAATTATTATTTTGATATCAATTATCAAAAAATTTAAACCCAAAATTGAATTTATATTATAATTGTCATGAAAGAAAATGAAGTTAATTTTGAAGAAATAATTGAACAATTGGCTGATAAGTTAGAGGAACAAAGAAATAAATGTAATAGAATTATTCAAAATTTAACTAACAGAATCACCAGTGATTTGAAAGATGCAATGCAATTAGAATCTGAAGCTATATCTTATAGACAAATATTAAATGATGAAATTGCAATATATACTTATAGAATATATAAAGATGTTCCTAAATTGAAACAAATGACTAAGGCTAGATTTGAATATTATGCTACTAAATATCAAATTAAGACTAATGGTAGTGAAAAAGGTAAGTTAATAGAATCTGATTTAGCTTGGCAAAAGGCTAAGTTAGAATTGTATGAAAATCATATACAATTTTTAGGAGAATCTAGAAAAAGTGTAGATCATGTTATATGGTCTATTAAGAATAAGATAGAAATCCATAATATTACTGGATTAGATATGTAGTGAAACAATCACTTTAAAATATAATAATCATTTATGGCACGGTGATAAAAATTTTTAGGCATTATGAAATTTAAGTTGAATGAACACAACACTAAGATAATATTACAAGAATCTACCCGAGAAGAATACAATCAATTAAAACATTTATTAAATCCATTCGTTAATAATTATCGATTTATGAAAAGATATAAATTAGGTGTTTGGGATGGTAAAATTGATTTTTTCAAAAATGGTTTTATAAATTTTGGTTTATGGAACTATGTATATGAAATTTGTAAAGAATATGGGTATCCGTTTGAGATAGAAAATAAAGAAAACTTTCCTAGGAACAATGATATTAAAAAAATTGAAATTGAAAATTTTTGTAATGAGTTTTATACAGGATATAAAACTGATAAAGGAGAAATATTTTTCCCGTATGAACATCAGATAGATGCGATGTTTAAGTTGTTAAAACACAGGTATGGTTTAGTAGAAATTGCTACAGCGGGTGGTAAGTCATTAGTGTTTGCGACTGTTGTATTTTTCATATTAAAATATATTGACCCTGAAGCTAAATTTTTGTTAATTGTTCCTAATATATCTTTGGTGACACAATTTTATGATGATATTTTAGATTATAATGAGGGTTATAATAAAGAACAAAAAGAACCTTTAGATATTAAGATACAAGAGATTATGTCTGATAAACCAAGAAAAAATAGAGATAATGTTGAACCGAATATTTATATTGGCACATATCAATCTTTAGAGAAATATCCAAAAGAATTTTTCAAACAATTTTATTTAATAGGTACTGATGAAGCACATAAAGCTAAAGCTAAAACTATTAATACTATTCTAGAAAGAACATTTGGTTATGCTAGATATAGATTTGGTATGTCTGGTACATATCCATTAAATGGAACTTCAGAATTAATGACTATTGAATCATTAATGGGTCCTAAACTTTTAACTGTGAGAGCTAAAAAACTACAGGAGATTGGTGTTATAAGTAATTTAAAAATAAAGTCTTTACAATTAAATTATGATGATCATGAATTTGCAGAAAATGTTTTTATGATTAAGAAGAGGGGCGGTGGTAAGAAAGCTTTTGAATTAGAGAAACAATATATTCATAATTCAGAAAAAAGAAAATTATTTTTAACTAAATTGGTTACTAAATTTAAACAAAATTCGTTAGTTTTGTTTCATAGTATTGACTATGGTACACAATTATATGATTTTTTTAGAAATAATATACAGGGAAAAGATTTTTATTATATAGATGGTTCTGTTAAATCGGATGTTAGAATACAAATTAAAAAATATATGGAGATTACAAGTGGTAATCCAAAAATACTTGTAGCGAGTTATGGTACATTAAGTACAGGTGTTAATATAAAATCAATTGTTAATATTGTATTTGCTGATTCTTTTAAATCTGATCAAATTATACGTCAGTCTATTGGACGTGGATTAAGATTACATTCTGAAAAAAGTAAATTAATTGTATTTGATATAGTTGATAGATTTTCAAAGCAATATACTAATACATTATATAATCACTATTTATCGAGAAGGGATAATATTTATAAAAAACAGGAATATCCATATGATGAATTAACTATTACAATTTAATTTAATAATCTATAAATTTTCTAGTTTCATATTTGTCATTTTAATATATAGTTTAAAATTATAGTAAAAATTTATGTCGTTGAACAAATATTTAAAATTAGATACTAATATTCTACTTGAATGGACTTATGATAATGATAACAATATATCTGAGCAATATCAAGTATACACTAATCTAAATGATAATAGTAAAAGGTTGTTCACATCTAATAGAGCAACTGCTATTAATATTCCAAATAACCAATTAATTAATATTGATCCTATATCTAGAAAATATGCTCAATTAAGTACAACATACAATTTTATAAAATCACAAACATATAATTCTAGTCCAGTTTTATATGATAAAATAAAAATTAAATTATCTCAAAATAACACAATAGATGATGGAACTTATAAAGGTTTTTTAATTAAGGTTTATACTTATGATTATAATAATAATAATGTATATGAATTATCTAATTATTTCTTTGATAATGAAGATCCTAATAGACAAAATGAAGTACAATTTGGAGTGCCTCAATACTATGACGAACAAGTTTGGATTAAATATATTGAGTTAGATGTACCTTCAGTGAGAGTTTTATCACCACAAAGAACAACATTTTTAAATCAAAATAACGCTGCGTTACCAGATACTATTAATTACAATTTAACTAATGGTGTTGGTTTAAGTGAGACTGCTCCTATATTTATTCAATTTACATATATAACTGATACTGAAACAACATTTGGAACTAAGTATTATTATACTGATAATTGGTATACCGCTTCATTGTCTCAATCACCAGAATATGAAACATTGGGTTGTGAGATTGCAGAGTCTGATGTTGGAGATTTTTTCATAATTCAGGGAACTTATAATGGTTCAAATGAAAATATGGATGATTTTGTTGCTGATTTAAGAGCTAAAGGAAAAATTATAAGATTAGAATATGATGTTACATTATATGAAGAAAATATAAGACAGAGAACACAAACATTTACTGTGACTGAAAATTTTGCACAGGAGGTTTATTACAGACCTGTTATTACATTTTCTAATACTACTGCAGCTATAGATGTATTAATGAAAGTTATAGATTTAACAGATTTAAGTCAAATTGAAAGAAGTGCTTCATTGGGTTTAACTACTAATTTATTTAAATATGGTATTAATTTAACTAGGATAGATATTGCGGATGCTTATTTGCCTACTTTATATAATTCAAACCCAGTTGAAAGTTTGAATAGAGGTAATATTACAAGTAAATTTTTACCTGATTTATCTGTTAGTAAGGTTAATTATCCTATATTAATAGATAAGTATAAAATAATGGTTGGTAGTTCTAAGTCTGTTTCCGGTTATAAGGGCAATGGTTTATTAGAGATAATGATTACTCCATTTGATAATATTATTAAATTTTCTATGGGTATATTATCAGCGGATGCTAGTGTAGCCCCTTATGATTTATCAGAATTAATGTTTAATTCAAAAATAGTATTATCATTTAAATCTGATGAGGAGTTTTTAGAGAAGGATATATTTTATGAAACAGATCAAAATTTATATGATAAAGGTCAAATAGTATTTAAGGTTAGTCAAAGAGATGTACAAACATTAAAAACTATAAGTGAAAATAATACTAATTTTTATATTACTTTAAACGGACAGTTTAGTGGAACTAAGACTCTTATTTATTCTGGTAAGTTTGCTATTTATGAAAATGTTACTTTTTTAGATAGTGCGTCTAGTCAAGCTGCTGTTGGTTCAAGTTTACAAGATCAAATAAATGTTGGAGTAACATCACCTGTATATTCTAATTTAAAACCAAATACCGGACCTGGTATTAATGATGTTACTGGAGGTGGAGGTGGTGCTTCTGCTGATTATGCTGATGGTTTTTTAGCTGGTTATAATGATGGTGTTGTTGGAAATTATAATGATATTAAAGTTAATGTAAATTATGATGCAGGTTATGATGAAGGTTATAAACAAGGTGGTATAGCTGCAGAATCTGGACAAGGTGGTGCAAGTGATGGTACAAGTTCTAATATTAGATATTTTGTTTTATTTGTGAAAAGTACTTATAATCAAACATCATTTAATTCACAATTGGAACAAATTATTGGAGATTTTTCTAAAGTTAAGACAATGTATAATTTCACCTATATAATAGAAAACATTACAAATGCAATGAAAGATGAAATACTAAAACTTGAAGGTATTAGTAGTGAAGGTGGTATTGATAAGGCATATGAAATATTAACATAAAATTATGAGATTAAGTTCACAAAACAATCAGTTTATATTCAACTTACCGGTTGATTTTATCGAAGAGTATTTATACAGAGATTTTAAGAAGTTAATGGATAAAAATTTTGTAGCATATGATTCTGTTATTGATTATGTTAATTCTACGATAAAGGAAATATCTTTTCCTTCTTTTACATTAGATAATCCAGAGCAGAGATTAAAATATGGTAAGAAATATTCATGGAGAGAGGCTCAAAATGTACAGGATAAATTTAGTAATGATTTAGATATAACTTTTAGATCTGTTGATTCTCATTTAAATTATTTTATATTATTACAGGTATTAATTGAGAGTTATTTAAACCCTAAGAAGACTCATTTACCCTTATTTTTATTACATGTTTTGAATAAAGATGGGGATTTGATTTATACTGTATCATTTAGGGATGTTTTATTAAAAAATATATCTTCTATTAGTTTAGCATATCAAATTCAAGAGGTTCAAGAAATTACATTTACTATAACATTTAGATTTAATTGGATTGATATATTTTGGGAAATTGACGATGATGATGTTGCGACTAGTACTTCAATTTATGATATTCCTATAAATTTCCAACAAGGCACTTTAGATAAAGCATTTGGAAATGATCCATATCCTCGTGGCGGTGAAAGAAGACCTGATTTAATTAGTTATATTAAGGAACAAGGTGATGTGAATATCTAAAAAACCTTACAAAAGAAAAAACAAAAAGTTAGAATTTAATTTAAATATATAATATTATGAAATATTTAGTTTTATATAAAATGTTTGAAAACATTAATCTTGATTATACAGGGAACGATTTAACATTATATAATATTAAACCTGATAAATTGAAAATTATTTACACTATTTTTTGTGATATTTATAATGGTGATGAAAAATTTAATATAGAATGGTTAGATTTTGTTAATGATAAAAAGAATTTTAAACCTTCTGAAAATAAAGGTTATATATCTTATAATCCTAATTCTGAATATAAGAATAAACTATCAACTGGTATCTACAAAGATTTCGAAGTTTTAGGTGTTAGTGTTGAAGATAGTCTTAATGAAATTTTACAAAAAACTAAAACAAAAAACAATTTTGAATTAGATGAGTTTTTGGATAAATATCCACAATACAAATATTCAACTGAATCAAATAAATTAGGTTTATTTTAATGAAAATATATTGTAGTAATGATCTTGAAGATCTTGAAATTAGATTGGAAGAAATTGAAAATATTGTTGATGATGATGTTGTATTAAAAAGTCTTCAAAAACTTAAAAAAGATTATAGTACTTATCAAGGATATGATAAGATCAAGGATAAATGGAGATCTTTGAGTACGAATTGGTATGAAAGAAATAAAGTTGGTATAGAAGAAGAAAATCAAAAAGCTTATAAAAAAGCCATACAACCTCTATATGATTTTATGAATTCAAAATCAAAAGATATTAATGATATATTTCCTTTAATTGCAGATTATGAATATAGTGAAGGAATAACGAGTACTAAATCTAGTAATAAAAGTAGACTTTTTGATATTGGCGTTTTTGATGAATTTATTGCATTTTATCCAGAAACTAAAAATAATAAGAAAATTGTTAAACATTTAAAAGATCCAATAATTAATCAAATTGATAATAGAATGGCTGGGTTAATTATAAAAAGAAATTTACCTGAAACTACAAAACCAGACTCAATTGCGACTTACGGTAGTTATACGACATCCGCGCCTTCTAGAGAGAAACATTATAAAGATTTTGGTGTTTCTAATGATGAAGAATTTTTAGAAGAATTAGATAGAAGAGAAAAAGAATTAATATATAAGAAGAACAATTTAGGTAAATTTTATAAAACATTTAGATAATGAAAACAAAATTTAATCAATTTATAAATGAAACACAGTATGTTTCATTGAAATCAAATTTATATAATTTTTTTGAAGATCTTGACATTGATATTAATTTAATTGAAGAAAATCAGATGATAACAATTGAATTAAATGATATTATTACAGGAAAAGAGGTTTGGTTTGAATCTTTTATAAGTTTATGTAATTTTACGTCTTATGATAAATATTATATTGATAATAATAAAGTGTGTATTTACAAAAGTTTAGGTTTATTGAATCAACCTAATGAGTACACACAATTTGATGATTAATATTTGCCTAATAAGTTTCTTATTGGGCAGAAAATAACCATATTATCATGGCTACAAGAAGATTTAAGGAAAATTTCAACTCACTATTAAAGATTATTGGCACAGATCCTGAAATTCTGTGTGATTTTTTATGTGAGAAAAAGGCATTCTCAGAAGAGTTTATGTTAATGTTGATAGAATCGGAGAGTTTAAATAAACTTGATGAAAATTCTGACTATAATTATACGATAGAAGATGTCAGACAAAAATTAAAAGACTATGATGTTACTTACAACAAAAAAAGAAAGAAATATGTTGTAGACATTACAAAAAATAACGTTTTTTCATATAATGACAGCGAACAGGATCTTATCAAAAAAATGAAATATTATTTAGAAATTGAAGATTATGAAAGGGCATCAGTATTAAATAATTATTTACAAAAACTAGAAATTAGTTATTGAAACATTTTTAATATAATTAAGAAAAGTTGTTAATTTTTTTAACAACTTTTTTTTATTGTTTAAGTATATGTAAAGATAAAAGAAGTTTAACCAAAAAAATTAATTTATGAAAGAAAATTCAGAAAATCCAGAAAATTTAGATTATACATCGATTATTGATGATGATGCGTTTTGGAATGAATTAGAGAAAGAAGATAATAAAATTATCAAGTGGACTGATGATATGGATACATCAGCTTTTAATGATAAGTATAAAGAGATGTTAGATATGATGTCTGAAAATGAATCTTCATATAATGAGGTGAAAATAGGTGACATTGTTACTGGTCAAATTGAAACGATTTCTAAAAGGGAACTTAAGATTAATATAAATTATAAAGATAGTATTTATGTTGAGAATAAGTTATCTGATTTTAAAATTATTCAAAATTTGAAGGTTGGTGATGAAATTGATGTTATGATAATAAAGGTGATAGATAATCCGTTTCAAATTAAAGGTTCAATAACAGATCTTATTAAAGCGAAGGTTTCGCACAAATTGAAAGATTATTATAAAGAAAATCGTCAGTTAGTTGTAAAAGTTATTGAAAGAATACCAGCAGGTTTCATGTTGGATATTGAGTTGGATAATATAACTATTAAATCTTTTATGCCAAATATTTTGGCTGGAATTAATAAATTAACAGATGAACAATCTAGTAATTTAGTTGGTAGTAGAATTAATGTGTTATTAGAATCTTTACAACAAGAGAAAGGTGTATATGTTGTTTCACGCAAGAAATATCTTAAAACTCTAATTCCAGTAGAAATTAGTAAACTTAAGAAAACAATTGCTTATAAAGGAACAGTAACAGGCACAATGGCTTACGGTGTATTTGTTCAGTTTAATGAATGTTTAACTGGTATGATACATAAAGTCAATCTTAATCCTGAATGGAAGATTGATCAAGTTCAACCTGGTATGGAAGTAACATTCTATGTTAGAGATATTTTGAAAGGTAATAAGATTATTTTATCTCAATTTTTGAGAGAATCTTTGTGGGATAAGATTAAAGTTGGACAAATTAAAGATGGCAAGGTTAAATCTATCAAGTCATTTGGTGTTTTAGTAGAATTGGATCCAGAGACAACAGGGTTAATTCAGAACACTTATATACAGAAGGCTGATAAAAAGTTGGAAGTGGGAAAAGAGGTGAAAGTTAAAGTGATTTCTGTTATACGGGACGATAGAAAGATTTATTTAGACTTTCCTAATTAAATAAAAAATCCCACTCTCAGTGGGATTTTTTAATATATAATTTTTTAAAAATTGTAAAATAATGAAAATGAAAAATAAAATTTACTTTAAAAGGTTTGGTGGTGATTTCGTTGATAATGAAATTGATTACATAATGGAATATTTAGGGGATAAATCTGGTAATTATTCAGTACCAAGTGATGTTACAATTTCTGTTGGTTGTGATTCTAAAAATAAGAGACGAAAAACACAATATGCTATAACTATCGTATTTTATGATAATTTTAAGCATAATGGTGCGCATTGTATTTTTAAAAGAATTAATATACCTAAATATTTAGCTGCTAGAGGTTATAAATTTGATCAATGGTATAAAGAAAATAAACCAGATAATTCAAAATTAATTAGTTCAGGTTCTAATGAAGCAATTTTTAATAGATTATATACAGAAGGTTTATATTTACTTGAACTTGCTTTATATTTAGATGAAAAATTAAAAGGTAAATATTTTAAAGATCATGAATTAAATGAATATGATGGTTCTATGCCTTATAGATTACCTGTATTACATGTTGATTTTAATTCAGATGATGGAAATGGTAGAAATAAATCTAATAAAGTTTATAAAGCTATGATGGGTATGTTGTGTGGTTATGGATTTAAGGTTGAATGTAAACCTAAAGCATATGCTTCTACTAGTGCTGCAGATTTATTATGTAAAAATTAGGATACAAAAGAGTTTTGATCTTCAGAACTCTTTTTCTTTTTATTCTTTTCAATTTCTTCTTTCTTTTCTTTTCTTATTTGTTCTGTTTTTTCTGGATCTCTTACATCTTCTGAATATTGGAGTTTTTTCTGAAGTCTTTCTTTTTTATCTTCTAGTTCTTCTAATTTTTTATTATATTCAGATTCTTTTTGTGAATCGGTTAATTCTTCGTATGTCTTTAAATATTTCATATATTTTTTGTTATTATATTATTTATATATTAAACTTTTTGTTTAAACTATTTTAAAAATATTGTGAAAATTTCATCTATTTTTAAAAATATATAATAATGAATGAAAATTAAGAATACTAAAAACATATTTTTTTAAGCCACTTAAAATGCGATATTGCAACGAGTGGTTTTTTTGTTTTTGGTTAAAAATAAAATATTTATATGAGAAAACCAATAATAACAACAAAATTAAATGTAAAAAGTAAAGATAAAGAGTTGTTAAATAATAAACAACTTGCAGATATATTATATGGCAAAAAAGTTAAGATTAGATGTAAAAATGAAAAACAAAAAGATTTTATAAAAATAATTGATAGTAATCAAATATCAATTTGTATAGGACCTGCCGGTGTAGGAAAAAGTTATATTAGTATAATTAAGGCATTACAATTATTAGCTGATTCTTCTAACAATTATCATAATATTTATATTATTACACCAGCTGTTGAATCAGAAGAGAAATTAGGTTATTTACCTGGTGATTTAGAAGATAAATTAGAACCTTATTTATATTCAACTTATAAACTTATTGACAAAATAATAGGCATTGAAAATAGAAAAAAATTAGTTGAATCTGAAATAATTAAACCTTTAGCTTTAGCTTATTTAAGAGGTTGGAATATAGATAATAGTATTTTAATATTTGAAGAAGCACAGAATTGTACACCAAAACAAATGAAAACTGTTTTAACTAGAATTGGTTTTAATAGTAAATTTATTATTAGTGGTGATTTAGAACAAACTGATAGGTATAATAAAAAGAATAGTAGTGGTTTATATGACGCATTCACTTTAATGAAAGGTGCTAAAGGTGTTGGAGTTTATGAATTTATAGTAGATAGACCTGAAGATATTGTTAGAAATCCTATAATTGCAGGAATTTTACAAAGATATGATTTAAAAGATTAATAAATAATGTCTTATAATAAAACCATCGTAATTTAAACGATGGTTTTTTAATTTAATATATATTGTCATGAATAAATTGTATAAATATTCTGAATTTTTAAATGAAAATAAAATGCAAAAGAAAACTGTTAAAGCTAAAGATATGTTCATACCCGAAGATATTGTAGAAATATATGAAAGATTTAAAAAGTATGGTAAGGAATTATATGTTGTAGGTGGCGCTCCTAGAGATTATTTACAAGGAAAAAAACCTAAAGATTTTGATTTAGTTACAGATGCAATGCCAGATGAATCTAAAGAGATATTAGAAGATTGGAATGGTGGTTATGTTTCTGAAGAAGAGCAAGGACAAAATTTTGGAGTATTAAGAATTTATACAGATTTAGAACCATTAGGTCATGAATTAGCAACCTATAGAAAAGATATTGCTAAAGGTAGAGATGTTAAAGGTGATGATCAAAAAGTAGAAATTGGTTCAAATGTTACAATACAAGATGATGTTTTAAGAAGAGATTTAACAATTAATGCAATGTTTTATGATCTTGGTAGTAAGAAAATCATTGATTATGTTGGTGGTATTGAAGATTTAAAGAAAGGACTTATTAAAACTGTTGGTGAACCTTATGAAAGGTTTAATGAAGATAGATTGAGAATATTAAGATTGTTTAGATTTTGTGCAAGAACTAATGGTAAAATAAGTGAAAATGTAAAGAATGCATTAACTATGGATCATAGATTACATGGAATATCTGAGAAAGATGATGTTTCATTTGAAAGAATATTTGACACTAAAAATGGTGAATGGAATAAAATGTTAGGTCATGCGAGAGATGCAAATGATATGTCTATGTTTATTAAATATTTAAGATTACTTGATGAATTTGATATGTTTGATGAGATTTTCCCTGGAATTAAAATAGAGGTTCCTTGGGTGAATTTTTCACTTTTCGATAATAGGATAATTTTACCTATTTTGATGACTCCAAGTTCAGATGATTCGAATTTAACCAACAAATTAATTGATTGTAAGTTGCAAAATAATTTGATTGATTATATTATTTTTCTATTTAATTATGAGAAAAAGATAATAGAAGAATCTACAGGTGATATGTGGATGACAAATATTTATCAGTTAGCTAAAAATAAGACTAGATTTGGTATTGATGATAATATATTAAGATTATATACTAAGTCTCAGGGATTATATTCAAATATAACTGAAGCTTTCATTAAATATTGTAGTGATGGTTTTTTAAAAAATTCACAAGAGTTAATGCAAAAGGGATTTCATGGAAAGGCTTTAGGTGAAGAAATGAGAAGAATAGAATACGAAAGATTTAAAAATGAATATATGAGTAATGATACAAAGAATTAAAAACATATTTGAAGATTATAAAAGAAAATGGGGTAAAAGTAATGTCTTTTCTGAAGGACATAGAAGTTTATCTAGATCTAATTATATGTTGGATATAGATTGTTTGTATTATGATAATGCAAATAGAAAAATTGTTGTTATATTAGAAGATAAATATAAGTTTAGTGGATTAATTAATAGTAATTTATTAGATAAAGGCAATTTTCAAAGAAAAATGTTAAATCAATTCTGTAAAAAAATTGATGCATCATTAGTTTTTAAAGAAACTTCTACAGATTCTTATTATTATGTTAAGAATAGTGATGTTATTAAACATAACGGAATTAAAGAAAGCTTATCCAAATATCATTTGATAGATACAGAGAATAAGTTGTACGTTGAGATGCCAAATGCAAAACTTTCTGCTGTTATGTATATTGATGATGGTACTTTTCCTTTATATATAGCACAAATTTTGAGTGAAACATTTAAAACTTATAGAGTTAGAATTAATGATGGAATTAAAATAAAAGCCGTTGATTATGTAACAATTGAAAATGCTGAAACTATTTTAGATTCCAGAGAACCTGAATATATAATAAACAATGAGGATGATTGGAAAAATGTTTATTCTAAAATAGGTTTATTAAGTAGATAATTAATCTATATTTTCTTTTTGTTCAAGTCTTTTCTTTGCTTCTTCCAATACTTTAGGTTTTAATCCTTGTATTTTTGAACATAGTTCATATTCTTCTAGATTTACACCTTTTTCTAATAATGTATCAATGACTTGTTCCCATTCTTCTGGTTTTGCAGTATAGATTTTGACATCCTTGTCATCATCACTGGTTTTTTTATGTCCTACATATACATCATAAAGTTTTTCTTCAAATGTTTTTTCAAACTGTTCTAGTATAAAATGAATATATTCTGTATTTATTTTTGCCATTCTTTTTGAATTATTTTTATTTATATATTTCTATTGAAATATCCAAATTTTCATTCTTCAAATCTTTTTAGTTTTTTAATCTCGTAATCAACGTTATCCTTGAAATATTTTTCTAAAAATAAAAAATCATCATTATTTAAATCATAAAATGATGTTATTTTTTCAATATCTTTTTTAGGAGTTTTTGTTTTGGGTGTTTTTGTTCTATTTTTTGGAGCCCAATACCAAGAAGGTATCCCTTGAGCATTTCTAAAAAAATATTTCCAAATATCTAAAGCAGTTGCTTTATCAACATATCTAGAATTAAAAAATTGTGCACCTTTAATATATTTGGTTGCAATTTTTCTATTAACCATAAAGAAATTATCTTCTTTATCTTTATCTATCAGTAATTTATAATCTATTTTGTTTTTAAATAATCTATTAATTACTTCTATAAAATCAATTTTCATTTTCTCGTTAAATTTTTCAAACATAATATTTACTAAAAAATAAATGATTAGTTTAATTACGAAAAACAGTAAAATAGAAAAGGCGAACTATCTGTCCGCCCTTTCACCACTAAACTACTAAACTATGAACTTTTGTTAACCTTTTTTTCTTTTTTATCTACTATAAATATAGTGAATTTTTTCAAAAATTAAAAATTAAATGTGAATTTTTTTAATTCAAATGAGTTAAAAAGATCTATAGTTTTATTGATTCACAAATCATGAAATCATTATGTGGTTCTCCTGTTTCTAAAATCATTGGTATATCATATTTTGTGCCAAGTCTCATTAATTCATATATTTCTTCTCTTGTAAATTTTCCTGCTTCATCAAAAAGAGACATATTATGTCTATCTAGATGTTTTCCGAAAACTACATCTGGACTTGGGTTATTTAAATGCATTACATCTATATTTTTTCCATGTTTTTCAATTAATTTAAATACGTTATAACCTGCTGCATAAAGGTGAGCGGTGTCAAAACATAATCCTAAGTTTAATTCATCTTTATATTTGTCATAAAAGTCTATTAGTGTATTAAATTTTAATTTGTTTCCACCTTCGGCTGTTGTTTCTATTAATATTTTTGTTTCTAATCCTATTTTATTTCTTACTGCTAAAAAGTTTTCATATGAATAGTGCAATGCTTCTTTAAGATTTTCATTTGAACCCCAATGAATTACAATACCATCAGCATCAATGTCTCTACAAAATCTAATATTATCAATAATAGATTTAGGTATGGCTGGTCTTGATTTTGCTGGATTTACTAGGTAATTTATATGAACTACTTTATAACAATTTAGTTCTTTTATGTAGTGTCTTTCTGATTGGTTTTTTGATACATAATATGTTCTAGGTGAGCCTGCGAAAATTTGTGTTGCGCTCATTCCTGTATCTTTAATATATTTTGCAGTTTTTTTAAGTCCTTCGGAGATTGAAGTATGGTATCCTATTCTCATAATTTTTAGTTTTAATTTACATTAATATACTAAAAATTTCAAGAAAAAACAATTATTTTTAATTCCATTTTAAATTTTGGAACATATCTTTAGCTGTTCCGATATATAATTTTTTGACATCATTCCAAAATTCTGGATATTTTTCAGTTAAAGGTTTAAAATCTTTTTTAGATTCGAATCTACTATTTTTTTGATATTCAAGATCTTTATAGATTTGTTTTGTGAAATCTAACTTTTTAGATTTACTTACTTTATACCATCCTCTAAGGTATGCTTTAACCTCATCTGGATGTATTAATTTAAATAAATATTTTCTAATTTCATCATTAGTGATACCATATGGATAATCACCTAAAATAATTTTTTTTAAATCTTTAGGTATATAATTATCATCTATTACACAACCCTTCATAAGGTCAAGTAAAAGTGGTTCGTAATGTTTAAGGTTATAAAAATTTTTAAAACGATCATTTTCTGGTATCTTCCACTTACCCGGACCGAAATATTTCATAAATAATGAGTCATAATGCTGAATTCATGTTCAACAGTTTCTCTTAATTTATCAGATAATTCAGATTTAAATTTTGATTTGTCCATTCCCTTTTTTAATATTGCTCTTACTTCAAAAGCAATACCTTTAATTTCTATTTGTTTTTCTGTTTCATTGTATGTCTGTCTAAGTGAGATATCATACATATCTTTGAATTTTACAATACTTGCACTGAGATAGATATCATCTTTAATTTCTTCGTCTGTTAGTTCACATATAATGTCAAATCTATATCTATTATCATTAAATATTTTATATATTTTATATATATCGTTACCATTAGAACCTGGTGAAAAACGAATTTTTCTATCATATTTTTTTAATGATTCTTGTTTTTCGCCAAAATATTCATTACATATATAATTAAAAAGCCATTTTCTAATTTCTCTTTGATCATCTTTCCTAAAAGAAAATTTTTCATTATATGTTTTTAAATGTTTCATATTATGCCCAACGCCAACTTTGACCATATGGATATTCTATTTTATCACCACAAAATTCACAAGTGATTGGTTTTGGACTAATTTCATGGAACATTACATTCATTTCATTACCACAATTAGGACAGTTCATTTTAACTGGTCCTGAAGGTGAAGATGAAGTTTCTCCTTCATAATAATCTGCAGCATGTTGTTCAAAAGTTTTTATATGTTTCATATTTTTATATCTTCAAAATTTTGTGTTATTTCTTTAACAAAAGTTGCCCAGTCTTCTGGCATTTTATAATGTGGTTCATTTTTAATTTCAAAAGCTTTTCCGTACCAATATAATCTAGTTTCGCCTTCTTTTTCTACAAAAAGAACATCTTTACCACTATCACTCATTCTTTTATATCCTAAGTCATGTAATACTCCTTCTAATTCGTCCATTGCATACCAATAATCGTCAACGAATAAACTTATTGTTTGTTTTAATGAAGTATTTGATTCAAATAATTTTAAGTTATTTGTTTTAATGAAATACATAAATGATCTAAATATTTTATCTTTACCATATCTAGAAATAAGTTCTTTAATTGTTAAATATCTTTTTAATTCTTCTGAACATTGTGATTCAAAATCATATAAATATTCATCAAATGTTGTTAGACCGTTTTCTTTTATAGTATTGTCTAGTAGATTATATTTATCTTTTTTAATTATACTTATGAATTTGTTAGTAAAGTCTTTTTTAAATTGTGTATTAAAATTTTCATATTGGACATTTATATTTTCAAGTGATCTTTCTTTTTTGGATGTGAGTTTAAAGTTTTTAGATTCACAGTGATAATATATACTTTTAAATGACATTTTTTGTACAATTGGTGCGAATGTTATATCAATTCTTTCTGATTTTTCCCATCCGAAATTATATTTATATTCGTCTAATATGTAGATTTTCTTTTTATTTTTTCTTATTGATGTTATTACGTTTACTTTAGTGCCTTCTTTATTTATTTCAATATATAGATTTTTGTCATCATTTTCTAGTGATGATTTGATGGTGTTTGAAAATGTAAGTTCTTCCCATTTTATATTATGTGGTAATTCGTAATCTATTTGAATTTGTTTAAGAACTTCATTTGGTATTCCAATTGAAGTTAGAGAACTTTTTTCAAATATAAAAGAATTAAATTTATATATTTTCATGCACCTATATATTAATATTTTAAAATAAAAAAGCCTCACATTATTGCGAGGCTTTTAAATATCATATAAAAAGAGGATTAATCTTCATCTTCTATACTAAAGAAATCTTCAGCGTCTGTTTCATCACCACCAAAGTCAGTTGGTAGATCTTTGTTATCATTTGTTGAATCAGTTGTTGCCTTATTAGAAGATCTTTCTGCTTTAACTATTTCTTCACCATTAAGTATAGCTAAAATGTTTTCAATTTTACCTTTTACTTCTTCATTCCATTGTACTGGTGCATGTTCATCAAGTGTTACAGTTCTTTCAAGTAAGAAATCTTTGACTTTCTTTTGCACTTTAGCATTTGTTATTCTACCATTCTCATCTACAGGAGCTGATAGGAATTTAGCTTTATTAGCATCATACAATTTGATAGGTGAACTATCTTTAAATTGTGATCCTTCATAATTTGGAAATCCACCTTTTTCTTTGATAATAAGAACAAAATCTTTGCCTGTTGCTAAGTCAAACACATTACAGGGTTCCCCAGTAACATCACCATTACGTTCACTGTTAATTTTTTCTTTAATAGTATATCCATAAGGGAATACTAAAATTTTTCCTATTAAATCGGTGTTTTGGTCATCTTCAATAATTTGAACATAAGAATAATACTTAGTTGTTCTATTGATGAGTTGAGATTTCTCAACATCTGCTTGATTTTTGGAATTTTTAAGTTTCCAATATATTGTACAGAGTGGACATTTAGGATCCCAGTTTTTTGCACAGTCGTAATAATTAGCTAATCCCGGTTCGTTTTTTAGGTCAGCGTAATGTACATGTTTTTCTATTGCACTAGGTCCTATTTTACCATTTTCGAAGAGGTTAGGTAAAAATCTAATAACTGAACGATATCCAGTTTTCTTATCTTTTGCCTCATCTAATTTTGGTCTGTAAATTCCGTCTTGATTTGTAGTCGGTTTGTCGAAGACATTTAACGATTCGTCGTCAGCTGTCATGTTGAAAAGATCAACGTTTTCTAATTCTTTCATTGCCTATAATTGCCTTTTTTTGTATGAAAATTCTTGTAATTCTTAAAAAATCCTTTGATTGCTATTAATTGCCTTTGAATTATTTGAATCTTCATAATACTAATTTTTAATGTTGTTTAGTTCAACTGAAAAACTTTAAAGCGTTTTAAAATTTATCTTAAATCATATAAAACGAATTCAAATAAAAGTTTTTAATTTTTTTAATACTTTTCAATCTAAATTCTGTTTAAATACTACACTATTTATATATTTAAAAAATTTTTCACTTTTTTAAAATTTCTAAAACTATTATATTTAAAGGATTTGTTGAAAATTCAAATACAATAAAATCAACATCTTAGAGAATTCAAGGAAATTTTTGAAAAATTTTTTTATCACTAATCAATATTTTATATATAAAACTAAATTAAGATTATTAATGGCTAGAATAACAAACATACCTGTTGACACATTAAATTCAAATGGAATTATAAAGGGTCTATCATTAGAATTGGGTATTAATGTTAATTTATCAGATCCTATTGATCCTGTTAGAAAAAGAGAACTTGCAAAATATCCTGAAACAAGAAATTCTGTTAAGATTGTAAACATACCAGAAAGATATAATGAATATCTTGGGTTTTATACAATGTTAGATTCTAATATTAAAATAGGAGATATAGTTTATATTTCAAGTTTTGATGATGCAACTGGTAATATTGATACATTTTATGAAAGAAGATATGATTTAAATTTTCCTTATGTTAAAGATAATGGATATAAAGTAATATATGTAGATAGTAATAGAAATCTAATTATTATTAATAAAAAATATGAAGATTTACCTTCAAATGTTAATTTAACAAATCATTATATTAGTTTGGTTAAATGTGAAAATATCACAATAAATGATGGTTATATAGATGCAGCTATTATAAAAGAATGTGATTTGATTGGTGATGTTAATGTAAATCAAGGTATCTTTTTTGTTTGTAATTCTACTGGTACAACATTTGAATTAAAATATGATTATATGTATCCTACATTAGTTAATACTGAAGATGATATATTATCTTTATCTATAAGTAAAAATAATAATAATAATGGTTATAGTTATATTGGTTGTGAAAATTCAATTAGTTCAAATATTTATATAACTAATATAGAATCTGGTATTTATTATAATGGAGTTTTTAATGGCTCTAATCATATTATAAGTGGTGGATATTTTGAAGAATGTGTGATAAGTGATTACATAATTACTGGTGGATATTTTAAAAATTGTACGGTGGAAAATAATTGTATTTGGAGTTATGGTACATGGGAATATGATATAGGTGAAGATTATTCTTTATTAAGTGAAGAAAGTCAAAAATTTGGACCAAGTGTTTGGTATGATGGTATTTGGAATAATGGGATATTTGGTTATTTTAATAGTTCAAAAACTTGGTTAAATGGTATTTTTAATGATGGGTATTTTTATAGATCAAATTGGACTGGTGGTACTTTTAATGATGGAACATTTGTAGATTCACAATGGTATAATGGTGTTTTTAATAATGGCAATTTTAATGCAGATAATATAGATTGTATGTGGTCAGGTGGTACATTTAATGGTGGTGATATGAGTGGAGATTTAAAATTATTGATATATTATTATAAAATATACTGGTATGATGGAACTTTTAATAATGGTAATATAATTAATTATGTTACATGGTATGATGGAATTTTTAATAATGGTGCTTTTAAAGGTAGTGGATCTACATGGAATAATGGAATCTGGAATAATGGAATATTTGAAACTGGTACGTGGTATGACGGTGTGTGGTATGGTGGAACTTTTAATAATGGTGGTTGGAGAGATGGTTCATGGTATAATGGAAAAATGATAAATTCTACATGGAGTTCTGGTACTTGGTATCAAGGCGAGTTTAATAATTCAACATGGAGTCATGGTACATGGAAAAATGGTAAATTTTTCAATTCTGAAACAGAGAATATTTATGATCCGATTTTAGGCATGACAGGAACAACAAATACAATTTGGGAAAATGGTATAGCAGAAAATAGCGATATAATATATGCTGATTGGAAAAATGGTTCATCAACAAAAACTAATATATTTTTTAGTAGATGGAGTGGTGGTACATTTAATGATGGATATTTTTGGTCTGGTGATTGGTATAATGGAACTTTTATTAATGGAAAATTTTATCTTGGTAATTGGTATAATGGAATTTGGAATAAAGGTTATTGGGTACTAGGTGAAAATAAAATTACTGGTGATAATTCAATACCAAATAGTTCTATGAGTGCGGTGTTTAATCCAAGTAATAAAACTTCTAGAGATGGTACACCACCAATAGATTCGTCAAAAAATAGTTTATAAGAATGGGTAAATTTTGGGAAATATTAAAGAAAATATGGGGTTTTATTTCAGATCCTAAAAATCAAAGAACAGTTTTATTAATTGCTGGTGCGATTGTAATATTACTTTTTATTCAGAAATGTGATAAAGTTGGAAAATTACAAGATAAATTAATAATTAAAGAACAAAATGAATCATATTATAAAGATACTTTAATAAAGGTTTATAATAAGAATAATGAATTACAATATGAGAGAGCTGTATTAATTGCTGATAAGAAAGAACTAAAAGAAAAGAATAAAGAATTATATGATGAAGTTAAAAAACAAAGGGGTGATGTTATTTATCTAGCAACTGCTTTAGCTAAGATTAAAAATAAAGAACCTATTATAATACACACTACTGATACTGTTTATCCTGATGGTTCAAATGGGTTGAAATGGGATTATTTTAAACAGTTTGATAAATATAATAGTAGAACATTAGTTGGTGAATCTAGATTTATGATAGATAGTGGTAAAATTGTAAAACCTATTATAACAACATTATTAAAAGATGAATTTAGTTTAGGTTTAACAACTGGTTTAATTGAAGAAAAAGGTCAATTAAAAATATTTATTAAATCTGATTATCCAGGTTTCAGTATTGCTAATTTGGATGGTGCTTTGATAGATCCACAAAAATCTAAAGTATTAAAAGCTATTATGCCTAAATATAGATGGGGAATTGGTCCAACGTTTTCAGTTGGTTTTATGTATAATCCTATGAATAAAGGAGTAGGTCCTTATATTGGTATAGGTTTAGGAATTACTAGAAGAACCACATGGCAGGATATTAAGAATATATTCTAAAAGAAAAATGAGAAATAAAGTTTAATATATAATAAAAAATAAAAAATCCGATTATGAAACATTTAACAAATCTAAATGATTTTAAAAATTCAAAAGGAAATAAAGTTCAAGAAACTGTATTTGCTATTGATGATGTTTATAGAGTATTACCAAACGTTGATGTACCTAAATCATTAATTAACGCTTTTACTAAAAAAGTTAAAGATGAGACAGGTAGAGATGTTAAAGATCTTTATGGTGCAGAACAAATGGCTGAAATGATTGTTAACTATATCGCTTCATCATATATGAACATTGAGAATTTGCCTGTTACAATGGCAATGGGTTCTAATTATGCAAAAGGTGCACAAGTTCAACCTCAAATGCAACAAGCTCAAACGCAACAAGTTCAACCATTACAAGATGTTCCAGATGAAACTCAAGCTCAACAAACTGCACAGGATATTCCTGCACAGGATGATGGTTTACAAGCACAAGGTCAAAATCTACAAACACAAGGGCAGCAATTACAACAACAAGGCCAGAAATTACAACAACAAGGTCAACAGTTACAACAAGGTAGTCAAGAAATTTAAAAATTAAAAAATGGGCTTAAAAAAATATAGTGATTTTGCATCAACAGGTGGTGGTAGTTCAAAAACTATTACTAGTTCTGTTCCTGAAATTCCAAAGGAAATTCCGATTAAGAAGGCTAATTTGGCTGCAATGGCTCAAGAGTTATCTAAACCTCCAAGAAGAGATAACAGAGATCCAAATGTTAGTAGGAAAAAACCTAGGTTTAAACTTAATGGCAAAGTCGCTAAATTTTTAGATAATTATAAACCTTCTGATGCTTATTCTCTTTTAGAATCAAATAATCATTCTAAAGATGATTTACATTTCATGATAATAGAGCAAACTGATAAATCTTTATTAGTTTTGAAATATAATGAAAATCATGAATTAAAATTAAAAGAGTTTGTTGATAATTTAGTTTCTTATTATAGAAGAAATCCACAACTTGATAAATTATTTAGTGAAATAGTTGTTGAGGGCAATGATGTTTTTTCTATAATTAAGAATGTCCCACAAATTGAACTAAATGGTAAAAAAGTGTTACAGATATTAAATGATGATTTAATGAATCTGTTAAAAAATGTTTAATTTCATGCGTTTATTAGAAAGTTATAATCAGTTTCTGAAATTAAATGAATCTGGCATACGTGATATTAAAAAAATATCTAAAACTTTTGATGAAGCTGAAATATATTTTCATGTAGATTTAGATGGTGTTACATCAGCTATTGCTATGAGAGAATATTTGAAACAATATGGTATTAAAACAGTAAGATATCATACTATTCAATATGGTGGTATGGAATATCATTTAGATAAACCACAACCCGGTACATTAGCTGTTTTAGTAGATTTTGCTCACGGTAAAACAGAATTTGTTATTCATACAGACCACCATGATATGCAAATAGGCGTAGAAACTATGTCTGCACATTTTAAGAAAGCTAAATCAAATGCTGGTACTATTTCCGGTGAAATTTCACCTAATGATATATTTTCAGCAGAAGATGTTAATATGATTGATACTGTTGATAGTGCAGATTATGCAAGTCAAGATATAACTCCTTCTGATGTAATTCAATTTTTCTATAAAACCAATAAAGATATATCAACTAAATCAAATAGAATGAAATTAGGATTTGTTGTAAATAAACTATTATTGGCTTATAAAAATAAACCTGGTTTTTTAGTAGGTTTAGTTGAAAATTCAAAACCTAGTTTAGTTAGTATGTTTTTAGAAATTAAGAAATTAGCTAAAGATTTAGGTTTAGATCCTGCTGAATCAATTGAAAAACATGCAAATACATATTTTGACAATCTTAAAAATTTTAAAAAATTAGTTGTTAAGAATGATATAATGATGCAATATGGTGGTCCTAGAATGTTTGATACTGGTTCATATGATAGATATGCTTCATTTAAATTATATCCAGATGCTAATTTTTTTATTATGGCTTGGCCAATGGGATTAGTTCAAGTTTCAACAAATCCTTTTAAAAAGAAAGATCCAAAATTTGAACATATTAACTTGGGCGATATTGCACAAGATGTATTAAATAATTTCAAAACTAATTTACAAAACGTTAAAATAACTGTTAAAAATATTAAGAGAATATCTGAACAAGATATGGTCAGAGCTGCTAAAGGTACAAGAAATAAAGCTCCAAAAGATATTTCAAATGAATTTGGTTTTAGATTTAAAGATTTAGTTTCTTTATTTAAAGATCAAATTGTTGGTTTAGATCAGCAATCTGAAAATGTGTTAGATGCTGTGATGACTGTTCCTTTTATAAAATTAAGTGAAAATGATAAAAAGATATTAAATGATATGTATGTTACGGCATGGGATATTATTCAATCAAATTCAGGGGGTCATAAATTTATTACAAATGTTAGTGGTTTAAACTACTTAAATGGTAAAAGAGTACCAGATCCAGATAACGAGAAAACAGGCATGCAAGGAATGGGTACATATTACTTAAAGAAAATAGCTCGAGATTTTTATTTTAAATTAACGGAATTACAAAATAGAAAATCCTGATTTTAATCAGGATTTTCTTCTTTAGGTATATTTTCTTTTTTAGTTTCTTTTTCTTCAGATTCTTTTTCTTTTAATCTTCTTTTTCTATTTTCTTCGAACTCTTCATCTTCTAGCCTTTCTCTTTCTTCTCTTTCTTTTCTTTCTTCATTATAAGTTAAAAGTGTTCTATCATTTTGCATTGCTTCAAGTATATTATTAAGTTCTTTAGGGTCACCTATAATATTCATTTCACTTACACCTAATTCATCTTCTAAATCGTCACCTTTATTAAGTTCATCTAATTCACTTTTAAGTCCTTTATAGAAGTCTTTCATTTGAATTTGTAATCCATACGCCATTTTGATTGTTTCCCTCATTTCTTTTTGAAACATAGTAACAGATTGAAACATTTCAGGATCATTTATACCTAAATCTAATTGTCTCATACACATTATTAATGCTCTTTTAGTTTGAGTTACATTAAAATTAAGTTCTGATAATTTATTAGCGTCGTCTTTAATAATACTATTAATATTTTTATTTTTCATTGTTTCTCCATCAAGATAAAGATTAGCTAAACAAGTAATTGTTTCACTTGCTGCAATTTTAACCATTTGAATATCTTTTTCATAATCATGAATATCAATTTCCATATCGAGATCTGGTAATAAATCATTGGTAGGAAAAAGGTTTTCGACGGGTTCTTCTATTTCATCAAGTATATTTTGAATATTATCTTCAAGTTCAGAGATATTAGATTTTACTTCTTTAATATGATCTTCTTCAATTCTTTTTTTAACTTCTTTTGCTTCTTTTTTATTTTCTTCATCTTCATCTTCATTTTCAAAAGTAAAAAAATTTTCAATTTCATCAGGTTCTTTCATATAAATTTATTATATTTGTTTTATATATAAATTAAAGTTAAATCAAAAAACGTAATAATATGGCAAATAAACCAATTCTATATTTTCCAATTGGAATTTCAGGTTCCGGAAAATCAACTTATTTTAATAATGTATTTTTAAATGATTTTCCAGAAGTTAAAAAAATATTAGATAAGAACGGCTTAACAATTGATGATATTCGAATTGCGCCAGATGATATTAGATTAGAATTATACGGTGACATAAATGCTGGAAACAGTGGAGATTGGTGGAGATCTAAAAAAGCATGGGAAGTTGCATATGCTAGAATTAAAGTATTATTAAAAGAATATGGTGTGGCTGTTTTAGATGCTATTAATACAAATAGTACAACAAGAAATAGCTCTATTAAACAGTTTCTTGATGTTAAGAAAACAGCTATTGTTTTTAGACCTGGTGTAGAAATATCTAATCATAGAATAAGAAGTCAAATTGATAATGGTGAAATTAGATCAAATGTACCTTATGAAGTTATTCAAAGACAATTTAATGATTTTAAAAAATCTGTTGTTAATGATTTGAAATATGATGGTGAATGGGATGATACATTTAAGAACAAAATAAAGAATCAACTTAATAAAAAGTTTTCCACTGTTAAGTTTACAGATACATTGAATTAAACCAGTTTATAACTGGTTTTTTTTATATATAGAAAAAATAACAAATTTTGTCATGAATGAGGAATATTTAAAAGCATTTAAACAAGTACAAGAAAACAATAATAGTGAAGAGGAATTAAAACCTTTAAATGAAACTCCACAGTATGATGATATGGAATCATTAAATGAGACTCCAGATTTGAGTCAATATCAAATCAATGAAAATCTTAATGATGGATGGAATATAGATTGTGAGATTAAAGTTAATGGTGTTCCACAAACAAACAGCAATCCTTATATTCAACAAAATAAAAAAAGAAAACCTGCCAATGATCCAAACGGATTAAACCAGTTTATTGGTGAAAATAGTTTAAATGAAGTTATATCATACCCTAAACCACAACAAATTCATAATTTACAAGGACCACAAACACAAAGATTTGAAGATGTAGAAGTAGTCACTTGGGAAATGTTTGAAAATATTAATTATAAAGCATTAGGACAATTAGGTAATATTTGTAAAAGTAAACTTTCTGGTTAATTTTTAATATAAAAGACATGTCTAAAAACTTTGTTATATCTAATCCCTTGTTTGGATGGAAAAATAATGATTCTGATATTTTTAAAATGATGCAAGATTATTTTAATAATATTTTCATTCCTTTATTACATAAAAATGCAAATAAAGAAGACACACTTCATATAACTGGCAACATATTTAATGGACAAAACATTAATATAGATATATTATATTATGTTGCAATAATATTAGATAATATATCAACTATTTTACCTGTAAAAGTAGAAAATTCGAAGAAAAATTATATTTTCAAATATTATCCAAATATTGAGTATTATGATAAAATAGATGCAAATTATGAAATTGATGGATTATATCAATTGAAAAGAGATTATAAAAAAATTGGCTTTGTAGTTATTGATGAAGATAGTGGAACTCACAAATTCTATGAAAATACAACTAGTCCGAGATTTGGTAAAGTCAAAATTGATAATGTTGATGAGTTAGAAGGCATTGACAAAGAATGGGTTAAGAATAATTGGATTGAATTAGAATTAACGGAAAATGCTATTGAACATAAACTTAAACTTGATATTGTTTTATCTAAGTTTGATTTTAAGAAGATTACTTACCCTAAAGATATAACTGAACCAATAACTATCAATGATGAATCTTTTGATGTAGAGGAATTGGTAAAAGAATATATTGATAATTCTGAAAATAGTGAAGAACTATTAGATGAGTTTAATAAGATTGTTGAATTACATAGAAACAAGTTTCATTCATAAATATTTCATCATTATTTATAGTATATAAAAATATTTCTGAACTACCAATAAGAATAGTCAATGTTACTATTTTTGATAATTCACCAATATCCCAAAATATATCAAGATTTGTAATATCTGTAAAACATGACACACCATCGAAATCATCATCGAAATCATCATAATTATGTATAGATTCTATAATTTTAGTAATTTCAACACACATTTTATAGTCCATGAAATCAAATTTATCAGAAAATTTTATAAAATCTGATTCAGCTTGGGATTTTTTATTTAATAATTTAATAAAATCTATATTTAACTTTCATGTGATTTATTTTTACAAAAAAGATGACTTTATTTGTCATCTTTTTTCTTTGTAGGTATTGTTTTTCGAAATTCCAGTATTTCTTTTTTTTCTAACATACTAAGTTTTTCACAACAAGTATATAATTGTCTTAGAGGTACTCCTAAAGTTTTAAAAGATTTGAAATATAATTTAAATTCTAATATCTTACAATATTCGTAAACTATAGTAACAACTTCTGTGTGATTTAAACCATAGAAGTTTTCTCCATCAGATAAACCAGATTTTATTAGAATTTGATTTATTTCTGTGTAGAGATCATCTTTTGTCTTTTTTATTCTAGGTTTCCACATATTATTCACATTTTGAATAAACACATTCTGGGTTTGTGCATTGTACACAACCACTATTAAATACTAATGTATCTTGTCCACATTCTGGACAAACTGCTGATATTGTTGTATTATCTTTAATGTATTTTTTAAGCATTCTCTTAACACCTGATTTCCAAGTTCCTATATAATCACCATCTAAACTAATTGAGTCCATTAAAGCAATTACATTTGGTAATGGCATACCGTGTCTTAAAATAGCAGAGATGAATTTACCTGTATTCCAATATTCTCTATTGAAGGCTCTACTTAAACCAGTCATAATAACTTCATATCCATCTTTATCTTCATATACAAAATCATATCTAGATTTACCATTTTCATCTCTCATTTTTCTAACCACACCTTTTTCTACATATGTTGGAATATTGAAAGAATCAATAATACCAGTAAATATTTCATAAGGTTGTCCTTCTAATAAACCTACAAAACCGATCCATTTTTCGCCTTTGTTTTGGAATCTAAGAATATCACATTCCATATTTTTTGGTCTTCGAGGAGCATTGTTTTCTTTAATAATTTGTTCAAGTGTTTTCTTTTCATCATCATTTGTTGAAACTAATACACCACTCCTAGAACCTTCTCTATAAACTGTTATACCTTTACAACCAGATTTCCATGCTTCTTCATATACTTTAGAAACCATTTCTTCTGTTACTTCTTTAGGTAAATTAACTGTTACACTAATAGAATGATCAACCCATTTTTGAATTTCTCCTTGCATTTTAACTTTTTCAAGCCAATCTACATCGGCTGATGTTGCACCAGCCCAAGGTGTTTTTTCAATTACTACAGCAATATCATTATTTGACATCAACTTAACTTTTTCAATATTGTAATCATTAATTTTAAGCCATTTGAAGAATTTTGGATGAAATACATTATATGATTCCCATGCATCACCTATTTCATCTACAAAATCAACTCTAGAATCTTTGTCATTAGGATTTACTTTTCTATTTCTTTTATAATATAACTGAAATACCGGTTCAATTCCTGATGTTGTTTGTGTCATTAGAGATACTGTTCCAGTTGGTGCAATAGTTAATAATGCAATATTTCTTCTACCATGTTTTTTGTGTAGTTCTTCAAGTTCTGGTTTTGCTTCAAATAATCTTTTAATAAGAGGATTGTTCTTTTCTCTATCAAAATCATATATCTCAAAAGCGCCTCTTTCTTCAGCCATGATACAAGATGATGTATATGCTTCGATAGCTAATAATTTGTGTATTTTTGCTGAAAATTCGGTTCCTTTTTTAGTACCATATTTAATATTGAGAGCTGCTAACATATCACCTTCGGCTGTTACGCCTAATCCTGTTCTTCTACCTTCTTTAGCTTTATGTTGTATCTTTTTCCAAAGATCTATTTCTACTTGTTTGATTAATTGATTTTCTGGATCACTTTTAATTTTTTTAAGTATACTATCAATTTTTTCTATTTCTAGATCGATAATATCATCCATAAATCTTTGTGCGATTATTACATGTTCGCCAAATAATTCATAGTTAAATTTAGCATTTTTGGTGAAAGGATCTTTAACATAAGAATAAAGATTAATAGCTAGTAATCTACAAGAATCATACGGACATAAAGGGATCTCACCACATGGATTTGTTGATACTGTTTTATAGCCTAAATCTGAGTAGCAATCTGGAATAGATTCATTAATCATAGTATCCCAAAACATTATACCAGGTTCAGCACTTTTCCAAGCATTATGCACAATTTTATCCCAAATGTTTTTAGCATTTACTTCTTTTGCGATAACTGGATTATCACTAACAATTGGATATTGTTGAAAAAATACACTATCTTCTAAAGCGGCTTTCATAAAGTCGTCGGTAATTTTAACAGATACGTTTGCACCTGTAACTTTACCTTGTTCCATTTTAGCATCTATAAATTCTTCAATATCTGGATGTTTTATTGAACATGATAACATAAGAGCACCTCTTCTACCATCTTGTGCAACTTCTCTTGTTGTATTTGAATATCTTTCCATAAATGGAACTATACCTGTTGATGATAATGCTGAATTTTTAACAGGAAAACCTTTTGGTCTAATGTGAGACATATCGTGACCAACTCCTCCTCTTCTTTTCATAAGTTGTGCTTGTTCTTGATCCGCCATAAATATTCCACCATATGAATCTGCTTCATTTCCAACAACGAAACAATTGCTAAGTGAAACAGTTTGTAAATTATTTCCTATCCCTGACATTGAACCACCTTGTGGAACTATATATTTAAAATCTTTGATAAGATCATATATTTCTTCTTCTGATATTGGGTTTATATATTTGGATTCTATTCTATGTAATTCTTTAGATAATCTTTTATGCATATCATCTGGTGTAAGTTCATATATATTTCCATTTGAGTCTTTGAGTGCGTATTTATTAATCCATACATTAGCTGAGAGTTGATCACCTTTAAAATATTTTAATGTAGATTCATAGACTGTGTTTCTGTCATAAAAATTCATATATTAGTTTAATTTTTTATTGAAAATCAAAGTCCCCTATAATATCTTCGAGGTATCCTTTGTTTTTTAATTCAATGATAATTATTGTTGCATGTTTTTTATCTAAAAGTTTAAACATGTTAAATATATTATCGGTAAAGTAAAACGATAATGTTACAAAAATTTCACTTTTAGTATATTTATATTTAAGTTCGTTAAGTAACATTTGGTAGTACGAATTAAAGGTTTGTCTATTTGGTTTTCTTCTATTAGCAGTAAAATCTAGTTTTGTATTTTCTGATAGTAGATCATAGACATCTTTTTCTAGTTCTTTAAGGTTAATATAATCTTCATTGAATTTTGATTCAAATTCAAATTGAGTACCTTGTTCAATTTTTGCTGGATTTACATCATAGTAATCCACATCGGTTAAATATTGTTCATCTTCAACTTTTTCTTCTAATTTACCGTTAAATATTGTGTCTCTATTAAGACTGTGTTTACCTTCAGATTTATGTTTATTTTGAATGGATTTAAATCTAATTTCAAAATCATCTTCTTCCTCTTTTACAAATTCATCATCTAGTTCTATATCTGATTCTGATTCTGATTCTGTATCTAGTTCTGATTCTGATTCTGCATCTGATTCTGTATTTATTATTTCTTTCTCAAATCCATCAAAAATATCATCTAAATTATTAATTTCAGATTTCTTTTTAGCCATATATTTGTGATATTTTAACCTAAATTTTTAGGTAGTACCGACAAATTCATCATTTTCCATAGAAAGAAAAGTAGTGTTAAAATCATATCTTATTTGTTCATCTTTATATTCACCATCTCTAAGTTTTAAAACTTTGAGTCTATATTTATTTTGTCTTTTCATTTCACTGTTTCTAATGATTGCCCACACTGCATCAGCAGTTTCTGCTACTGCTTTTGATTCTGGAATATCTCTAAGAGAAATATCCGAAGCGCCCCATACTGATTTATTAGTTTGTGTTGCTGTAATTAATGCTACGTTATGTTTGTCAGCAAGATATCTTAAACCTTCAGCTAAATGTTTACCTTTAAGGAAAAGCATATTAGCGAAGTCGAGACCTTTTTCAATTCCCATAATATTAATATAATCAACTAAAACTGCATCAATTTTAATTTTTTTTACTTGTTCTAATTTTGTTATATAATTGTCTAAATCTGTAACTGTACAAGCACCTGTTGGGAATTTTTTAACATATATTTTGCCTGATGTTGAATTAAAAACACCACCGTTACTCGATTTAAGTTGATTTATTTTATTTTTCATGAAGATTGAATCTTTTGATTTTTCATCATAACTATCAACTGGAATTTTTAATCTCATTGATCCCATTCTCTTCATACATTTATGTGAAGCCATTTCTAAAGTTACAAAAACAACATTTTTACCTTGGTTTGCTATATTAACTGCTATATTATTTAGCCACATAGATTTACCAACATTGGTTTCACCTAATAGAACAATAAGTGATGCATAATCCCATCCACCATTCATCATATTGTCTAAACAATTCCAACCTGTAGATATTTTATGTTTATTAAAATCTTGTTTATGTGATTCTGGATCATCGAAATCATCTCCGAGATCATCTTCGTCTGTATCAATAAGTTGAACTTCGTTAAACATTTGATTAATTTTTGATGCAACTTCGACAACATTATCATAGTTTACATCATCAATTCCTCTGACAAAGTCAATTGATTTCATAACATTATTTTTAACAAGATTAGAAATTTTCCAGGCTTTAAATCTAGGGTCTAACCAATCATTTTCATATTGACTATTATCTCCTTTAAGTAACATTTTAATTAAATTGTCGGATATCTTACCATTGGGATCGTGCAATTTTGTCATTGCAAAGATTTGTTGTGGTGTTGGTACAATTTTCTTTTTACTATTTAGATAGTTATCTCTGAGAATAGTGTAGATAAATTGTATATTTTCATTTCTGAAAAAATACGGTTCTACATTAGAAAACTGGTTAGGGTTTTCTAATATATAATGGAAGAATACTTTTTCCATTCCTGTGTTTAGGGTTTCTTTACTCATTTAAAAAATTTATTTTGTAATTTATCTATTTTTTATTTATCAAAAAGTTGCCCATCATTATCACCATCAATATCAAAATCAGTATCTGATTCAAATTTTGCGTGTTCAGAGTCCAAATTATCCATGATTTTCTGTTGTTCATCATATGATGAATATTCAAAGTATGTTTGAACGATTGGTTCAAGAGCAGTAATTACTTCATCAGTGAAAATTTTACCATTAAATAATGATTTTTCATAAAAACTTTGATCTAAATGTTTAACGTAATATTTAGTACCACCAGCTTGATATTCTATTGTCTTAGCTTTACCTCGACCTGATTCTACTTTTTTAACTTTTGCAATACCAACTTTATCAAAGTTTTCTGGAGTACAAAATACTTCAAGTCCTCTATAAGGATTTGTTCCTTCGTTATGATTAATTTCGAATTTAATTTTCATTGGTTTTGCTAATCTATTCTTTCTAGATTTTGCAGTTACTATAACACCAGATTGCCCAATATCAGACACATACATTTTATAATCTTTATTTTCTTCACCTGTTTTAAGTTTAGCTATACTCATATAAACTACAGTAGATGCAGTATATGTGATTCCTTCACCACCGCCCATTACAGCAACTGGATATAAATCTTGTGTCATATAAACATGGTTAGTAGCTACTAATGGAATATCTAAATATCCAAGATCACTATTAATAATTCTAAGGAGAGATTTGATAGCTTTTGCTCTAGACATATCAACTTTAATTTTACCGCCTAAAGCATCTTCTACTTCTTTATTGGATGCTAATTGACCAATTGAATCTAGGAATATGATTGTTTTTCCTATATCAACACCATCTTGTTTTTGTGTTTTAAGATTATCTAGAAGTTGCGTTAACATTATTTTAAGATCTTCTACTTTATTTGATCTTATTAACATTAATCTATCTTCGCTAATATTTATACCGAATTTTTCCATTTCATGTTTTTCAATTGAAAATTCAGTATCAATATAAATAATATTATATCCTTCTTTTTGAGCATTTCTAGCAATATTATAACATAAATAAGATTTACCACATTGTGGGGGTCCAGCTAATACGGTAATTCTATTCTTTGAAATACCGCCAGTTCGAATATTTTTAGAAAGTAGTGCATTGAAAGTATAAATACCAGTATCAATAAAAGATGTTTGTTTATTATCTTTTTCAATCATAATAGCGGTCTTTTTTGAAATATCTTCAACTACGCTTGTTAATTTGGAAAAGTCAAATTTTCCTGTACTTTTAGCCATTCATAATGAATTAATTTTTGTGTGAAAGATTATATTTCACAGATTGTCAAGTTTGTATTTTGAAGTTGTGAAAAAGTTGGTGAAATTTTTAATTTTAATTAATGACATTTTTTGTCATGAACTTTGGTTAATTTTGGACCTGGGGTGTCTTATATATAACTAAAAATGATTGATGTTTAAATGAAATTTTATATAGTATTTTGCAAGAACAGAAAGAAATTTGATAAATACGTGAAAGTAAATCGAATTAGGAACAAAGTTATTATAGATATAAAACAACAAATAGATCAGTTAAAAGATGAAGAAGGCCCTGATTTTACTATTAAAAAATATAGAGATTACTTCAATTTATTGGTATACACTAAAATTGTTCATTCTTTAAGAAAGAAAAAAGATATATATTACATTCCAAATTTTGAAAATCCCGAATTAAATATTGCAGATTTATTTAAGATAAAGAACATTTTTGAGTTCCCAGTTGAGTTTGGATCTTTATATTTATATGAAGATTTTCAAGATGATTCTGAAACACAGGAAGAAATCTTAGGTGAGCTTCATAATTTTGATACTTCACAGATTATAAGAGATTATTAATTTTTTTCTTTTTGTTTCAGTTTAATTATTTTAATATATAATTAAAATTTATATCAAATAATGTTTAGAAGTCATGGAACAGAATTAAAGTTTTTATTTTCATTAGATCCATCCCAATTTAATAATAAGGATAATAAAGGTAGTATATATGATAACCCGGGATCAGGCTGGGTTTCAGGTGATTTATATAAAAAATCTGATAGTGGTGAGAGAGTTAATGTATATAAACCAACTAAAGGCACTAGTGCTAAATTGGCTGGTACAAAAGCTATCTCAAATAGGATAAATATTAATTCTTTCAGTAAACCTAATACAGGTGCTAACCCGTATCTAAAATTAATTGAATATTTCAAAGACAATAATGCTATGAAATTAAAAGCAGCCGATTTTGTATATTTAAAAGATTTAGGTGTTTATCCTATAAATAGATTAGTAATTTTGAGAAGGTATAGAGAAGGTACTATTGTTCCTACTAATTTAAATAATTGGCCGAAAATGTCCGAAAATGCCAAAAAACCTATATCTACTGTTATTGGATGGGTTAAAGATGGTGATGAAAAGTTATTTAATTTATCTTTTAATGAGAAATGGATAACAGAAACAAAAATGGTACATGAAATATTAGGTGAAGTATTATCAAATGAATTTGATTTTGATGCTGGTAAATCTATACCTATACCTGGTTGGTCACAAGGTTTATTGTTTGGGTTTTTAAAGGCTATGGGTATGACAGAAAGAAATAAAGAAGAAGGTGGAAAATCATCTGGTGGATTTGATTCTCAAGAAATACCTTTTGGTAATCCTAACGTTTTACAAGAAGGTGCTACTCGTGATGCAAATTCATTTGGTTTAGTATCTAATTTAGATATTTCTTTAGAAACATCTTATGAACAAAAATATATTAATAATATTGATCCAGGTATTGCAATGAATGATATAATTGATAATTTATTAAAAATGGGTACATCAGATGTTAGATATGTTTTATCTAATTCTAATAGTTCTGTTATAAAAAAATTATTAGCTGCTACAAATAGTGGTTCTGTTGATGCATGGTTAGGGTTTATTAAAACATTGGTAAGAGCTTTTGTATTAGCTATTATTAAAATAGTTAAAGAGGTGATTGGTTCAGTAACTGGTACTATCACAGAAGAAAAAAATGATGAAGTAGGTTTAACATCTGATGATGTGTTAATTCAAGTGAAGAAAAGTGGTCTGGATGCAGTAAAAAGGGTTGATAGTATTAATGCAAATGGTCTTCTTGGTAGTTTATTAGCAAGTACATTAAATAAATATAAATGGCCTTTAAGAGGGTCTGTATCTGTTATGACAGGTTTACCTTCAACACCATGGCATATAACAGTTGGTAATCCATATATGCCTATATTATCAATTAACAATATAGTTGTTGATAAAGTTAATATTGATTTTGCAAACCAATTATCTTTTAATGATTCTCCAATTAATATTGGTGTTAAAATAGATTGTAGATTGGGTAGAAATATGGGTGCACAGGAAATAATGACATATTTTAATAATGGATATAAGAGAATTTATAAGGTTGGTTCTATTGTTGGTGATGTTACTAACCCTTCAAATGTTGCTGCAGGTGGTGAATCGGGTTCAGAAACATGGCAAGTGGATTTTAATACAAATCCTCAAAAAACTGATGAATTTACTAAAAAGTATTTACCATAGATGGTGATGTTTAAAAATTAAATTTTAATATGTTATATTCTTTAGATGATTTAGATGGTTTTAAAAGAACAAGTAATGGTTTATATGATATTTTCGGAACAACTGTTATTTATGATATAGAACAGAATTTTTATGTTTATGTTGTATTGCCTGAACATGAAATGAGACTCGATTTAATATGTGATTATTTATATACTCACACGGATTTTATTGAAGAATTAATGGTTGTTAATAATATTTATAATCCATGGAATATTAAAGAAGGTGATGAAATCTTATATTTTTCTCCTGAAAATCTTATGATATTACATGGTGGAAAAGATGATGATTCTGCTTTTGATAAATTGACAAAATTTCAAGAAAAGAAACCAGACGGTACTCCTAAGTTATCTCCAACTATGAAACCTAAAGGATTAAGTCAGGTTACAAATGATAAGAAAGCGGGTAGAATTAGAATAACAAACAAATTAGAATAATATGTCATTAGAAATTATAAATAGAAGTAAATTACAATTAGTTGATATTGAATATGATTATAGAACTGATGCAAAGGATAGTGAAAAAGATTATTATGGTGATAATGTTGGTAAATATCCATTGGTATATTATAAAGGATTAAGTATAGAATCGGATGACATATTATATTTAACATTAACAAATGACGATTTTTTACCTAAATTAGAAATGAAGTTTAATGATAAAAGTAATAAATTATTTGGTGATATTTATCCACTTGATAATGATTTAATTAGTATTTTTATAAGAGCACAAAATGAATCTTCTATGCCAGTTAGAATGGATTTTAAGATAACAGTTTTTAATCCAACTAAACCAGTTGGAAAAGAAAATCAAAAATTAATATATTATTTAGAAGGTGAATTAAATGTAGATACTTTATATAATACAGAATTTAGATCTGATAAAGGTACTAGTTATTCTATATTAAAAAAAATATCTGAAGAATCACAATTAGGATTTGCAACAAATATAGATGGTACTCAAGATGAAATGACATGGTTAAATCCAGCAGATTATACAATGTATTATATGAAAGAAATAACAATTAAATCTTTTAAAAATGATTCGAGTTTTTTATCTAGTTATATTGATTTTTATTATAATTTTTGTTTTGTTAATGTTGAAATAGAATTAAAAGCCGATATATCAACAGTTCAAAATGTTGGTAATGAGTCTGCTTATACAACATCATCTACTAAAGAAGAAGATAATATAACAAAATTAAAATTAACAAATCATCCAGATTATAATGATACTAATACTTATATTGATAAATTTAATTTGTTAGATGAGAAAACATCTTTTCATTTAAAAGAGGGTTATTCAAGGTATATTAGATGGTATGATAAATTAAAAAATAGTTATAAATTTTTTCATTTAAAAGTTATTAAAGAGAATGATAAAGATAAATATTCACAATTATCACCTGTATCTGGTAGATATTTAGGGAAATTGGATATTGATAATATGCATGAAAATTATTTATTTGCAGATCAACAGAATAGTTATAATATGTTAATGTTACAAAAAACTAATATGTTAATAACATTAACTAGACCTAATTTTAGTTTAAATAGATTTCAAAAAGTTTTACTTGAGTTATATTCATTAGGACAATTAGATGATGTTGGTTTTAATCAAGATGCTGTAACAACTGAAAAAAATCCTAAAGTTGATGATGCAAAAATTAATAAAAGATTGTCAGGGGAATGGATAATAATTGGCATTAGTTACACATTTTCAAAGAAAGATGGTAATGTTCAAGAAATAACATTAGCAAAGAGAAGTTTAAATGAGGAGTATACTCCAAACACTTCAAAAAAATAGAATAAGATATGGGTTATTTAGATGAAATTTCAAAAATAGATCCTACAAAAGTAGCAGAAGATTTAGCTAGTGTTAAATCATTAAAAGATTCTACATTATTAAAAGAATCTAAAGATATGTCATCTAATGCGGCTAAAAAATTAGCTGAGGAAATTGATGTTAGAAAAAATGAGGGTGCTGCGTGGACTGAAAAAGAATTAAATTCTACATCAAACCCAAATTCAAACACTGATGCTGGTAATAATCCTAATTCTACTAATTCTGATTCATTAAATACTAGCAATACTGGTAATATAAATATAGGTAATGTTTATAATCCTTTAATACCTGATGATGGTCCAAGAAGAACTCAGTCTATGTTTAATTATGATGAAGACACATTTAAATATGGTTTATCTGATTTTTCGAAAAATTTTGATTTTTTAAAGTACGAAGATCCTACATTTTTAGGTTTTGATTTGTTTATATCACAAAAATCAAGTTTATTAGATGCTAAATCGTTAAAATCTTTTATTACACAATATTCTGAAATACCAGATGTTAAGGTTAGAGAAATATTATATAATAAATTTATTGCAACACTTGGTCAATTATTTAATTTAGAAGGAGATGTATTTTTAAATAAAAAGAGAGATAGAAATAGACCTTATTATATTAAGAATATTAATGGTTTAGATAAGTTAAATGCAAAGATTGTAAAATATAAAGAAGATAAAATAACATTTGATTTAAATGAAGATGTTACAATGATTGCTTTATATTTAGCTGAATTATATAATAATTTAAATTATGATTATAGATTACAAAAGTATATGTTTCCTGAAAATTTATTAAGATTTGACATGGTAATCAGAATAACAGATCTTAGAAGTTTTAAAAAATGGAATGATTCTACTGGTTCTTATGAAATAAATCCAGAAGTTTCATCACAATATTATATATTACGTGATTGTAATTTTGATTTTGAGAAATCACAAATACATGGTTCTGATTTATCAATGGCTGGGTTTGATTCAACTTTAAATACTACATCTGCGAATTTAAAATTTGATATTTATTATAAATCTGTTGAAAGATTATTTAATCCATTGATGATTACACAGGATATACTTTACAGTAAGCGTATACGATCGGGTGATAGAATAAGAAATATGACGGATTCATCTATGGCTTCAACTGACTTTGAATTTAGTAGATATAAGAAATCTGTTGAACAAATTAGAAAAGAAGCAGTTGAAAGAAAAGTTAATAAGTCATTTAGTACTAAGGATAGAACTGAATCTTGGATTATAAATGCTGCACCTACTGAATGGGAAGATGTTGTTAATAATCAACCAACATTTTTAGAAACATTGAGTAATACATTGAATGAAAATGTTCAAGATTTTAAAGGTGATGTTATGAATAAATTGAGAGGTTTCAGGGGAGATTTATTAAGAGAAGTTGTCTATCAAGTTAGAGATGTTACTGGTATTCCAGAAATTTATCCTAATAATGTTTATGCTGAAGATTATTATGATCTAACACTACAAAATGTTATTGGAGATTTAATTGGAGATTTAAGTGGAGACATAGAAGATGAATTTTTAGATGTTGTTCCAACTGTAGGTGAAACAATCGATCTTCTTGGTCTTTCTGGAATTTTATAAAATTAAAAGAATTATATGCAACAAATTAATGTTGATATTAGAGATAAAATATTTGTAGGTATTGTAGAAGATAATAAAGATCCTAATAGAAAAGGTAGACTTAAAGTTAGGGTACAAGGTGTTTTTGATACTATACCAATGGAAGATTTGCCATATTCTTCCCCATATAGGGGGTTAGCTGGAAAATCTTTTGAGGTTCCTGCTATTGGTAAAATAGTGAATGTTATTTTTCTAAATGATGATATATATGATCCTCATTATATTTATAGTGAGAATTACAATATAAATCTTGAAAGAAAATTAAAGAGTTTAAGTGAAGATGATTATTTGAATTTTGTGGCTTTATTATTTGATGAAACTTCTCAGGTATATACAAATGGTGATGAATTTATAATAGATCATAAATATAATAAAATTAGAATAGATAATAATTCTATTAATATTGAATTAAAAGATAATTCACAGAAAATAAATTTAGGTGATAAAACTGCAGATCAAGAAGCTGTTTTAGGAACTAATTTTTTTGCGTGGATGGATAAATTTATCAATAAATTATTGGTTCCTACAACATTAACAGGAAATTTAGCGGCCCCTATTATTAGACCAGAGTTAGATATGTTGTTAATGGAATATAAAGTAATCAGAGAAACTTTTGTTTCTGATAATGTTTTCTTGAATGATGATAATAAAATTAAGAAATTGAAAAGATCACCTGAAACGTCTGTTATTAAAGATGATGATGATCTTACAATTGATTTAACTGATAAATTTAATGAACCAAAACCTAAAAAACTTTTAAAATCTGAATATGTTTCAAAAGATTTTAAAGAAAAAGTTAATGAAGAAAGAGAAAAGGCTGTAGATAAAGAAGTAGAATCACAACCATCAAAATTTATTATAGATGACGCTCCTTTTGTTAGTCAAAACGAAGACGGAACTGAATATATAACATATATTAAAGTTGTTGATGGTGAGACAATTGAAACAGATGAATCTGAATACGCACAATATAAAGATTTTAAGAAATTAAATGTTAAAAAATCAAGTGGTTTAGAACCTAAAATAATAAAAACGATACCAACTTCTGGTACTAAAAAGGATATTATATATAGAGAAACAGAAGATGGAAAAATTGCAATTTTTGATAAGAAAACTAAAAAATTTATAAGATATAAATAATGGCTATACCTAAATATGATGAAACAAAGCCAATAACACAAAAACAGGAGACTGTGATAAAAGAAGAATATGATCCTTATAGTGGTGTTGATGATTTTGAAGATTCTGGTTCATATGGTGACGCAAATGAGTTTACTTATTCTGAAATGAATCAATATTCTAGTAATATTAATGCCGATGATGATAGTTATGATCCGTATGTAGATGGAGATACTTTTGGAGAATCAGATGTTATATATAATAACCCTGAATGGGGAACTTATACACCTACTAAACAATTAGATTCATCAATAGGTCAAGGTGGTCAAACAAATATATCAACTTCAAATAATGGTAGTTCTAATCCAGCAAACACAACACCAAAACCTTCAAATATTACGGTTAGTCAACTTAAACGAATTTTTAAACTAAAAAAATACAAATGGATTGAACCTTTTCAATTAATAGGAGTTAGAAACGCTGATAAACCGAATAATTGGAATGATACTATGCTAGTTGTATATGATGATATTGTTGAAGAATTTGAATGTACTACAAAACCTGGAGTTTATTACCTTAAAAAATTATTAAATTCTAAAGGTTGTTCAATTTTAAAAGAGGGACAATTTACATATAAACTTGGATATCATAAACAAACTAATTCTGCTAGATATAGAGCGTTGAACCCTACTTATAATTTACCAGTTCATAGAGATCCTACAAAAAACGGAACTTTTCATTATAATATTAATAGTAGTGAAGGTGGAGGTATTAATATACATTCTACTAAGGTAGGTACCGAAAAATCATCACCAGGGAGTGGTGTTAAATCATGGTCTGCAGGTTGTCAAGTAATACATTATTGGTCTGATTTTCAAAGATTTATGTCTTTATGTGAAAAATATCGAACTAAATTGGAAGGTGGTATTTATCAATACACATTATTAAATGCATCAGATTTTTAAAAAATATAATAATATATAGTCTTATGAAAAAATTTACAGAAGAATATTCAAAAATGATAAAAGAGAATCTTGAAGATACTCTTAAAGATAAACTAACCGAACAATATATTTCTTTAAAGAGAGGAGTATTAGATTTATTAGATAATTCAGTTGATAATACAACTGAATTGGTTAATGTTCAAAATTTTATCAGAGATTACATTAATGACCCAGAACCAGGTAAATTACAAGATTTTGTTGAGAATGGAGATATTTTTAATTTTTATTTGAAATATCAAAGTGATGTTGATGATATTTGTAATGATAATAATTGGTTTGATGATTCACCAAAGAGTAATAATATATTTTCTTTATATGATTTTATATTGGAAGGTACCAAATTTGGTGTTATTCAATGTATGAAAGAATTAGAAAAAGAATTATTTTAATCTTCAATCTTGTTAAAAACCATTTTTTTTTGTTGATATATAATATCAATAACCCAAAAAAAAGATTATGAAATACTTAAGAAAATTCAACGAATGGAATGATACATTCAATAATGATAAAGATTGGAAATCAGTAAGCGATCAACTTGGTCTTTATAAATTAGAAATAAAAGATTTAGAAGAAATGTTAGATGATATTACTAAAATAGATGATATAGATGAACAATTAAATAGGTTAAAAAAACTAGTTAATAAACACCCTCAAATTAAAAATGAGTCACCTTATAGAGAAATTTATATACCATTTGTAAAAAATTTCTCTAAAAATATTTCAACTTAATAATATATATAATATCAATAACCACAAAAAAAAAAAACGATTATGAAATACTTAAAAAAATTCGAGAATTTTAATAAACTTAAAGATATTTATGGTTCTTTAAATCAAGATGATAGACATGAATTTGATGACTGGAAATCAGAATTTCAAAGAAATAATAGATCTGATCTAGATTTTAGTGAATATATTGGGAAAGTTTTACAAACTTTACCTGGTGGTAAAATTAAAGATGTTAGACTTAGTAATTCATCTGATTCTAGTGAAAGTAAAAATGATATGATAATTATTATTTTAGATAATGGTTTGAGATTTGAATATTATATTAATGAAGATCAATGGTTTAGAGATGATCAAAAAAGAGCGGAAAAAAATCCAAATTTCGAAAATCCAGTTCCAATAGAAGAAACGAAAAATGAAGAATGTGACAATTATATTCTTGATTTACTTTTTGAAATAACTCAAAAAGTAAATCGAAGAACGAAATACAATTAAAATTTTTTGGTTTATATTATAGTGTCTTACAGTTAAAAAGTTTTTAATCTACCTCTAAATTGAATGAATCTTTAAGATCTTCATAAGTCATAATTTCAACACCTAATTCATTGGCAAGTGTCATTTTAGATGTTGTAGATCCAGGATCATTTGTTACTAATATATCTACTGGGTTATCTTTCTTTTTCATTTTAGATTGTGTAAATCCAAATTCTGCTAATTTTTCTAAAAAAGTAGATTTTGTTTTAAAACCCGCTGATTTAGGGCTGCCTGTCATTTCAATTACTTTTGCCATATTTATTTATTTAATTTTAGTTTTGCGACTTTTATATTTTCGTCCCATGTTTTTGCTTCTTCATGAACTTACATTTGTGGGCCATAAAAACTCTATAGAACAATCACACTTAATTGTTAATATATTTATTTTTGGTGTCCACTTAACATCTTTGATAGTCATTATGTTCCCAATAATATTTCACCGGTGTGTAATGTCACACATTTTATTGGTTCAAATTCATCATTATCATAATCACCATCCCATTCTGGAAAAAATTCTTTTACTATTTTAATTTTTTCTTAATATTATAGAAATAATAATTTAATTTGTTTAAATGTCATTATCTTAATACCTTCGTCTTTTGCGTATTCAACAATTTCGTTTTCTATATTTTTATTTTCAACGATTAACATATCACTATTTTTAATATCTACAACACCCCATTCTAATTTGTTTAAGAATTCTTCTGTTGTCATATCAATAGTTGTTGGTTCGCCAATAAGTGTTACTTGTTTTTTAACTTTTTTAAGTTTTGATAAATCTAATGGTTCAACTTTTTTAAATTTATCTATTTCAATATCATTATTTTCAAATTCTTGGAGAGCACTTTTAATTTTAAGATAAAGTGGACTCTTTTCGTTTTGTACTTCTTCTCTTACTTGAATACTTAAACCATCATAATCAAAATCAACACCTGACATCATTCTACCAATTTGTTCTGATAAAGATTCACCAATAGATATAAAACCTTCACCTTCTTCTTTTTCAACCATTATTTGAAGTGATAGAATGGCTTTTTCAATTGCAATTGATTCAACATTATCAACTGAATCCATTATTTTTTCTAATGCTCTTCCTTCTTTAAAGTATCCATTACAAAGATTTTCTTCGTTAAATATTTCTGGATTAAATAAATCAAAACTATTTTCAATCCCTGATAAATAAAGTTTTTTTATTGTGGAGGGTCCTAAATTTCTTATTTCTAAAGCTTTGATACCTTTTTGTAATTTCTTAATAGCAGTTCCTTTACATTTAGGATTTTTGCACATAAGTCTAATTACATCCTCTTTTTTACCTTCTTCAATAACGAGTTTACTTTCGCATTCCGGACAAATTGTTGGCATAAAGGATTTTAGTTTCATAGTTTTTGATTTTTCAATTATTAATACTTAAATATAAGGAAAAGATTCAAGAATAAAAAAAATCCCACCAAAAAAGCAGGATTTTATTTAATTATCGATTAATTTAGTCAATCATATATTTAATTCTCTCTAAAAAAACAGCATCAACTTCTTCTGGTAAATCATTAAATTTAACTTTAATTAAAACTATCAAAGAATCTTTTTCAAGAAAATCATTATAATCTTTTTCTGCTTGTTGCATATCTTCTATAACTTCTTTATATTCTTCTTTTAGGTCTTCAAATTCATTTTGAAAATCAACTTGTTGAACAGCATCTATTTCATATTTATTATCTTTGATATTGGGATTTCCATTTTCATCTTTTACTGAATGTGTAATACACAATATATTTCTTTCTTGTTCATAATTTCGAAATTCTGGGTGAGGTTCTCTTTGTAATTTATTAAAAATTTCTAATTCTTTTTCAATTAAATTTTTATTTTTAAAAACAGCATAAGCAAAATCTTTACCTTTTATGTTTGAAACTTCTTGTAATGCTGTGTTTAATGTAATAAGATCTTTGTTTTTCATTTCATTTCATTTATTTTTTATTATATATCACTTTCATATTGTCTCAATTATAAAAAATGTTTAAAAATTTATAAAAAAAATCCCAAAAAAGTGTTTTTGGGATTTTTTTAAAAAATGTAAAAGTTAATCTTTGTTTATATTCAAAAATTCATCATCATCATCTACATTTTCGTATATTAAATCATTAAATTTTTCAAATCTTGGGTCTCTTAAAAAATCTAGAATATCTTGATCATCTAATGTTGGGTCTTTATGATATATAAGGTCATTATCTAACATATCTATAATAAATGCTGCAACTTCATCGGCTCTAATATCTAATAAAAATAATTTAGCATTTTCAATTTGAATTGGTTTAAGTTTTGCAACTTTAACTTTTCTTAACTTTTGAAGTAATTCAGATCTCTTATCTCTAATAAATACCTTTCCTTCATCTTGATATTGACTATATTTATCTAAAATATCTTGAATAGTAATTTTATCAATATCTCTACAATATCTTAAAAATGGTTGGCAAGCTGCGCCTACATAACCATGGCCGACTCTAGCCACAAAATCTAAGAATAGTTGTGGTGATGCTTCTTTACCATAGTTAGCATCAATCATTTTACTTAAGAATGTCCAACTTCTTGGTGATGCGTATACTTTTTCATTTTCATCTTTTTCACTTCTTTTTACATAGAAATATTCTGGATTGGCATTTAAAAAACTTACAATTGCTGAATGTACATGTTCGTCACCATAATATTTTCTCCAATCTGGTAAACTTAATGTATGTCTTTGAACAATTAATCTACCATAAAGAGCAGCATCAAATTCTTCAACATCTGTACCATCTTCATCACCTAAATTACCACTTGATACCATAAATACATTTTCATTGAATTTAAACCCTCTAAATCCAATGGTTCTTTCAAGAAGAATCTGCAAAGATGCATTTCTAACTGATAATGGTGCTCTATTTAATTCTTCAAAGTGAATTAATGTTCCAATTTTATTATTTGGTGGATTGTTTGCAGACCAAGCCCATTCTGGTATAATGTGAGATAGGAATTTTTCTGTTCTAACCACACCATTAATTTCAACTTCTATTTCGTCTTTGTCTGGAAAAAGACCAACATCTGTTTCATCCATCATACTTAATCTAAGATCAATATAATGTAGATTTAGTTTACTTGATATACTCCTCATCATAGCTGATTTAGCTAAACCAGGTTCAGACATTATAAATAGTACACCTTCTTTTGATGCCATTTGTCTGAAATAATTTTCTTCCTTTTCATTTAGATTTTTAATTGGGTATTGATGTATAAATGGTTTTTGTTCATTTTCCAATCTTTTCTTTAAATCTTCTACTTTCTTTTTACTAATTTTTTTAGTATTGTTTGGATTTTGTTTTTTTGCCATGTTGTATATTTTTAATGTTTAATTAATATTATGCTAATTTGAATTGTGATAAAAATTCTTTTAAGAAAGCTATCTTTTCACCACCTATTATATTTAACCATTTGTCATATGTCTTACCTCTCCATTCACCAGTATCATTTTGTAAATAATCATCTAAATCTGGATAATCTTCTTTATTAAAAACTCTTTCATCAACAATAAAACAAATTGATGTTAATGAATTATTTAAATCTGGTTCATAAAAAGGTGTACATTTAATTCTATATTCAATTAATGTTTTTAAATGTTTTTCCATTGTTCCTTCTATGTGTAATTTGTTTTTATCTCTTCCAAAACCACCAATATTAGATGTTCCACCATTTAAAATAATCCATGTTTCATGATCCTCAATAAAATCCCAGACATCTTTTTCATTTTTCCATTCTTTCACATATCTTAACGCTGCATGACCACACTGAATACCTTTTTGAATAGGTGATATATTATACATTGTTAAGAAATACATTCTTTTTTCTAATACTTTTTTTACTTCCATTTTTTAATTTAATTTAATTCTTATTATTTCACTTGCTTTTTTACCATCATATTGACCTATATAATTACTGGAAAGAAATCCCATTATTTTACCCATGTCTTTTATACCTTTATATTCGTTATATGATATTTGAGTATTAATAATAATTTCTAATTCAGAATTTGATAATAATTGTGGCATATATTTTTGTAATATTTCATTTTCTTTTAGTGTAATTTCTGAACCAACTTCAATATTTGCATCTATTATTTTTTTAATAGTTTTAATAATTTGTTCTTTAGTAGGATCTTTATCTACTCTATCTAATTCTCCTAATAAGACACCTAGAACATTCTTTTTAATGTTTTCTTTATTTTTCATCGCTATTAAGCGTTCTTTTTTAATTTTATTTTTCATTTAATTAATCTTTTTTATCTATTACTATTTGTTTTAATTGATTTTTAAATTCTAATTCATCATCACTATTTTTAATAATATTAATAATTCTTTTAGTAATGCACAAATTGTCAATATTTGAACACTTTTTTGGTGATATTTTATTTATGAAACAATATTTTATTGATTTTTTGTGATCTACACTAGGATAATTGTTATCATTATTATTTAATACAAAATTATTAAAAATATATTCATTATCATAATAATCGTCACCATTCCATTTTTCAAATAATAATTTTTTGTTTTTGTTTGTTAGTTTCTTAACTTCTTCATAATAATGTTGAAAATTATTTAACACATCTCTTTTTTGCCAAAAACCACTTTTTTCATTTGTTAATCTTATTTTTTTACATATATCATCATCACTAAATACATTTTCAACGCCATATTTTTCTAAACATGTATTTATTTTTTTATTATATGATTTAGTGCCTTTACATAAAGCATTTTCTTTACCATATTTTTCTAAACACGTTTTTTTATATGAGTTTATATTTCTATAATTTTCATTATCATATTTTTCTAAACATGTTTTTTTCTGTTTTTCTATAACTTCTTTTGATTTTCTAGCACAAGAAATTGAACAGTATGATTTAATATAACCTTTAGTTAAACCTTTAAATTGATTAGTTGTATTATTACAATTTTCATTTTTACAAATATTTTCATTTTCTATGAGAAAATATTTGTCATAATATTTTTTAGTTGATATTTCTTTATGTGATTTACACAAATGTGATCCTAAAGATTTTCTATTTTTTAATTCTTTTTTACAAATTTCACAAATAATCATTTTTATTTTTATATATTAAAAACCATCTGTTAAAAAATCACTTATTATCTGATTAATCATTTGACTTATCAATAATAATCTGCTTAATTTTATTGTTTGATTTTAATATAGGACATTCAACAGAATTTGATATAATCAAAACTTTTCCTTTTACACCTGTAAAATCTAATTGATCAACATATCCATCTGTAAGAATAACTGTATTTAATTTATTTAAATCTTTATTATTTGCAATATATTTTATACCTGGTGTTAGTGTTGTGCCACCTAAACCTTTAATTTCCATTTGATTAAGTTGATTTTTGTCGGTCACTTCAATAAAATCTTTTACTTCTGTATCACATTGTATAAGGTTAACTGAAATATCATTTTGAAAAATATAAGCTAGAGCTTTTTCAAATTCACCACTCATAGAACCAGATGTATCTAAAATACAATTGATTTTTGTTTTATATTTTCTATTGCCTTTTAATCCCCAGATACCTCTACGATTTGGTTTGGTGATAGATTTCATTTTTTTAGTACCAAATACATGGTGACTTAAACTTCTTTTAATATATTTAAGATAATCTTTTTCAGATTTTTGAAGTTTTCTTAATGTTTCGGCAATATCTGATGTTTCTAAACCTCTATTTTTAAGGTTTTGCATTACACTATTTACAACTTCTCTTCTTATTTCTTCTGGTACTTCATCATCAAAGTGACAATCCAATGTTAAACCTTTACTACTTTCTAAACCTTCAAAAATATGTTCTTTAGAATAACAATCAATGTCTGTGTGTCTTTTTTCACCACTTTTTTGATCTTGGTAATCTGATTCAGCATAAGGACCATATATTGGCTTACCAGTTGAATCTAGTTTTTCTTTACCCTTTTCATTTCCACTTTCTTGATCTCCATTTTCACCATCTTCTTCTTGTTCACCACCTTCGTCTTCTTTTCCAGGCATAGTCATATTACCATCTTTGTCAACATTAATGGTTAATTTTCCGTCATTACATTTGTCCGAATTTTCTTCTTTCCATTCTTTATATTCTTCTTTCAACCATTTATATAAAGATTCAAATACCCAAGGTCCATCATATTCTTTAGGTACAAATAATGCTGTGTTTTTACCATCATCATCTAGTGGAACTTCTATAAAATTTTCATAACCAGGTCCCAATTTTTCACCTAACATAAGATCTGAATATATAATTGAATTAATAATCATATCTTGTGCAACATTAGATAGATTCTTATTATAACCTACTGTCCTTTTAATATGTGAAAATAATAAATGAAAAATTTCATGTACCATTACAAATATAGTAGAACCCATTGATTGTTTTGAGACCCATTCAGGATCCCAATAAAATATCATATTACCGTTTTTATTAACACTTACACCACATGTTCCTATTTTTGCTTCAATGAATGTAACAAAAAGAGCAAACTCACCGTAATATGGTAAGTGTGATGTTGATATCATTCTAATAATTGCGTTTTCTAGTAGTGGATGTGCGTTTTCTTTCTTAATGATTTTACTTAAGTCAACATTAAGCGGCTTCGTCTTTTGATTTTGCATATTCTAATAATCTTTTACTAATTTCGATGAATCTTGCATCATCTATTTTTATATTTTTGTTTATTTTTAGTTTATTAAACAGTTTATCTATTTCAAGTTGAAATCTGTATATTTTATCTCCATCAATTGAAAATTGATTATTTAAGATTGGTAAATCTAAGTCTAATTCTAAAAGATCTTTATCAGTTTCAACATTATCAATGATATATTTGAGATAAATTGAAATGATTTGTAATTTATCGAAGCTATTTATCATTTGTTGATATTGTTCTAATATATGTTTTTTTTCGTCAAATCTTTTCATTTTTTTACTTTTATTTTTCTTATAAATATATGTGTTAAAAAATAAAAAGTCCTCAAAAAATTTGAGGACTTTCTTATTTAGAATTATTCTAAATTATTCTTCAATGTCTTCTATCAAAGAATCCGTTTTTACACCTTTTGAAGCACTTCTAAAATTAGAAGCAGCAACATTTAATGTAGTATAAGCGGCATTAATACCATCATCTGAATAGTCAAATGTCATAGAATTTCCAGTTGAAATACCGATTGAAGTTGCGGCTAATGCTGCATCTTGGTTAGCGGCTAAGAAAATAAATTCCCAGTTAAAGTTTTCTTTCATATCATCAACCAATGTTTTAATTTTAGATTGATTATATTGTTTACTTGAATTTTCTTCACCATCTGTTAAAATAACACACAATGTTTTATCTGGTCTATCTTTTAATGTAATTTCTCCTAGATTATCAATTTCTTCATCTATTGTGACACCTATTGCATCATAAAGCGCTGTACATCCTCTCGGAGAATATGTTTTTCTGTTGAATTTTTCAACTTTATGAATATCTATATTTTCGTATAGTTTTTCATATGATGAATCAAACATAACAGTTGTCATTGAAGCTTTACCTTCACAATTTTGTTGTCCAATTAAAAATTCATTAAATCCATTAATTGCTTGATCAATTATAACACCCATTGATGTTGATCTATCAAGGATGCAAATAATTTTTGTATATTCATTGTTTATTTTAGTTGTTTTCATTATTTTTAGATTATTTTTTAATATCCTTTTGGATTATAATTCTTCACCACATTTTGGGCAATACATCCATGATTGTTTTCTTATTCTGTAACCACAATCTAAACAATAGTTTCTAATTTCTTTGACTTCATAAGTCTTAGAACTTATTGGTTTAAGTTGATAATTTAGAGTTAATATAGGTGAATTAGTATCAAATTCAACTTCAACATGTTGAAAGTTTTGGTTTGATATTTTACCTTTTTCTACTCTACCTGTTTCAACTTTTTCAGATTTAATAGATTTAGATATTCTTTTACGTTTACCTTTACCTTTTCCTTTTGAAGAAAGTTTTTGTGAAGATGTAAGATTTAAGTCACCTGTTACAGTTAAATCACCTTCAATTGTTAAACTATCTGTAGTTAAACTATCTGTAGTTAAATCACCACCGTCTATAGTTAAATCACCTGTTTGAACATCACCTAAATCTGATGAAAAAAAGATTGAGTTATCAGTTTCTTTTGTAGTCGTCCGCATTTGATTCATATCGCCTAAATTTATAGTACCTGAATCATAACATCTAGAATTTGAATTTGTGATAGTAAAGTTAGATCCGAATTGAATATTATTCACACCAGTTGTAGTAGTTGTGTATGAATGATTTTGTTCTTTGAAGAAATTGATTTCAACTAAACCGTTAAGTTCAATTGCTTTTTTAGCTGATGCATTTCCACCATCTATTGAATAGGTTTCAAATAACATCTTTTTTTGTTCGTTAAGAAAACGATCAATTGTGTAATCTTGTCCTGGGTTTAATATTAGGACTTGATCATTAATTTTCCCATTTAAATTGATTTGTACACCAAGTTTTTCGTGGGTTGGATTAAATAATCTAAGTTGGAATTCTTGTCTATCTTGTAGATATACTATATTTCCTATGTAGATTTTTAGTTCCTCTAGGGAACCAGTGCGTGGATTTTTTGCCATAATAACGGCACTCGGATCTCTGTCCGACATTCTGTAATGTGTCATAGTTAATTTTTTATTTTTGTTTTTGAATTGCTAATTTTTTCATCGTTTTACGATTCTAAAGCCATTTGACTCAAAACTAACAAGACCAAAATTTTCTACTACAACTTTATATATTTTAATTAGATAGTCAAGTTTAAATTATTTTACAATTAATTTTTTCAAATCCTTGCAAACATATACTGTTAAACTTATTTCGGGAAGGTGAATTTTTTTATCATTATCATTTTGAAGTATTTCATCGAAATATTCCTGTAAAATTTGATACTCATTTTCATTTAGAAGGACAATTTCAGGTATTTCTTCCTTGTCTATACAAAAAATTATCTCTTGTGTAATTTTCTTTATGGTGGGATTTTTTATATTATCTCTAAAATCTTGTAATTCTTCGATTTTAGTTTCTTTAAAATATGGATCGAGACGATACATTTTATACCCATTTTTGGTGGTTTGTATCATTTCAAAACTATAATTTTCTAATTCTATATTTAGATTATCAACTTTTTCTTTAAGTAATTCTATAATAATTTCTTTATTTTCTAGACTTTCTTGATATTCTTCTATGGATTTATCCATTTTTATTATTTTCTTTTTCTATCTTTTCATCTGATTTTTTCATCACATCAAAAGAAACTTTTGTTGATATTACCGCCAATGCCGCAACTATTAAACTTTTTGCTATTTTATACCACATTTTTATTTTGTTAAAATTAATTGAGTTTCATCTTTTTTATTTATAATTGCATTATACAATCTATTATAATTTACATGAATCATTGTAACTTTTACATCAATATGATTGATTTTGAATATGAATTCAGCAGTTTTATCAACTTTTCTAAGTAATGTAAATTCAAAATATTCATAATCTGATTTCCAGATATATTTAGTACCAGTAACTGTCATAAAATCATAAATATTTCTTTCGCCTTTAAAAGTAAAATTTATTTTACCTTCTAATATAGCCTTCACAAAAAGGCTTTCATTGAAATTATTAGAAAGAATTTCTTCTAATTTCATGTCAGTTGCTTGATCAGATAATTCACCAATTTTATCTTTAAGATTTTCAATTATTTTGTTACCTGTATCATTTGCAACATTTGCACCATTAAAAATAGATGAGTTCATTTTATCTGACATTTCACTAATTTTAGTCCAAATATCACCAGTAATTTCGTTGGATTTGTCTTCAATATTTTGGATACCTTCGCCAAGTTTAGTTTTTTTATTTTCTTTTAATTTTTCATTTTCCAATCTTAATTTTTCAACTTCAGCTTCAGATTCTTTTCTTTTCTTAGATTTTAAAGAATTTCCTATACTTGTCCAAAAACCTGGTCCATTTTTCTCTTTTTTCTTGTTCTTTTTTTCAAGTTTTTCTTTTAGTTCTGTGTTTTCTTTTTCTAATTTATTAATTTTTCTTCTTTTAGATCCTAACATAGTTTTTTGTTTTAGTTATATAATTTGTTTTCTATAATATATTCTGATACTTCATTTCCAACCATTTCTCTTAAATCTTCAATTAACGCAAATTGTTCTTCAATATCATCTGATTCATAATAATTTTTAATGACTTCTCTTACATCTGTTGAAGATATTTCTCTAATTGGAGAAGAATAAACATCACCTGCCAAAAAGATGTGATGTGATTTTCTATACCAATCAACACCTTCTTCTGTTTTATATCCTTTCCTTGGAATTATTACAAATGGTATAAGTTTTTCAAGATGTTTATAATTAACCCATTTGTCGAATGTGTTTGCATTATCTATTCCTATAATGAATGAAAAATCAAACTTATCTTTAAATTTAATATCTTCTTTTAGTTTTTTAACTAATCTAAAAGTTTCACCGCTCATATGATTTTCAATTTCGTAATCAAATACTTTTATTCGACCATCATTTAAAGCTAAATTAGCCATATTTAATCTATCTTTAGTAGATTCTAATTCTTTATTATACATATGACCAAATGCAGGCATAAACCAAACTTCATCAAATAATCTACTTGTATTTAATACAAATTGTGCAACTTCAATATGACCTTTAGTAATTGGATTAAAAGCTCCACCATAAATTGCAATTCTAACTTTTCTACCAAGTGATTTATATTGATCCATTCTTGCATCAATTATATTTAATGTATCATCGACAAGTTCTTCATAATCCCATCCTGATTCTTCGCAAAGTGCAATCAATGAAGTAATAAGGTTTCCGGTTCCTTTTTTAAGGTCTTTTCCATCACCATTAAATACTTTGTAGAATTGTCTTTGAATATCTTCTTTCCTTTCGGTTAGAGGAGTGTAATCAAAAGCTTCTTCAAACTTATCTGATACTTTTTTCTGTTTACTCATTTTCGTCTATATGATTATAATTAAGTGTGTGTTTACCTTCTGATATAATTGATTCAATAACATTTAATTTTTCTTTTATTTTTTCGAAATTATATTCATATTCATCACAAAGTTCTTCAGTTATTTCGTATAATTTCATTTTATTTTCATAATCAAAATCATAAACATTTTCTCCTAAAATTAGAATAATTGTGAAAGGTTCTGGATACCATGCAATTGTTTTTAATTTAGGTAAATATTCATTCATACTATAAAGTAAGTCGTCAATAAATGCGTTTTTAAAATCCATAGTTTTATATTTTTTAGTTATTAATACTCAAATATAACGAAAAAATCCTAACATAAAAAATTATATTAGGATTTTTATTAAGATTTACTTCTTATTTGTCAACCTCTTTATGTTTTTCATAGAAATCTATCAATTCCATTACACATTTAGCTTCACCAGAAGATAGAAACATATATTTGCTTCTTAGGAATTCAACCATTTCATCTAGTGAAAGTTCATTCCAATCTATCCGTCCTTTGATAGGGTGTGAGGCTGGCCAACTCATTATTCAGTCTCCTTTCCTAGTAAAACATTATTTATACCTTCTATAAAATCTTCTTTAGGAAGTGCACCCATATTAATTTGTGGATCACCTTCAAGTGGAATAAAAAGTATTGTTGGTATACTTTTAATACCAAATACTTGTGAAATTTCTGATTCTGTTTCAGTATTAACTTTATAAAAATCAATTTGAGAATATTCATCTGATAATTCTTCAAGAATTGGTTCTACCATTTTACAAGGTCCACACCATTCTGCATAAAAATCAATTATACAAGGTTTACCACCTTTAAAATGCCATTTTTGATTATTTTCATTTAATTGAGTAAAGTCAAATATTTTTTCTTTAAATTCCTCTGTTGTTAGTTGTTTTGTCATAATTTTATTTATTTTTTTAATTTTCGTATTTTTTATATTTGATAATTATATGATAATTATTATCCGCATCAATTGCGATATTAAAATCGTAAACTTCAACATTTTCTTGATTTTCTGCTTTTTTAATAATATCAGATATTAATTTATCTAAATTTTCAGCAAATTTATTTGAAGAATACTCCATTATGAAACTTTCTGTTTTAATAGATGTATAACATTTTATTTTATAATTTATGTTTAAACTCATTATTCTAGAGAACCACCTGGTTCAGTTTTCATATCCCATTCGGGATTTGGATAAATATTATTATTTTCATAGTATTTTAGTAATTTATATATGTCTTTCCATTCTTCTGGAAAGAATCCAGATTTATCTTCAAACATAACATTAAAATAAGGTTTTTGTTCATAATAACCGAAAAAACCTTTACTTGATGATATTTCAGGATTTTCTTGTATATAATCAAATTCAATGTTATTTTCTTTCATGAAATTTATATATGATTCTAATTCATATAGATGTGATGAAGACCATGTAAACATTTTAACATCTTTTCTTTTAGATAATATTTGCATACATTCTTTTGCATAAGGATAAAATTCTGTATCTAAATGACCTTTAATATGATTTGGAATTAAAATAGTACCATGCAAATCAAAACCCCAGTATGTTTCATACCATTCTTTTTTAAAAGAATGGTTAAACATTCTTTTGATTGTTCTAACCATTGGTTTTTGTTTACTAGAATCAAGTCGTTCTTCTAACCATTCAACATATTCACTAGTAAATATAGATCTTTCAGAATGCATATCTATGCGACTAGGATATTCTCCAGTTTCTAATTTATATATTTTTTCAAAGTCTGTCATTACATATTATTTAAAATGTCACGTTCTTCATCTGTTAGATTTTCTAATCCTTCACTACTAATTTTATCTAAAACATTATCAATAGTTAATTTTGTTGATTTGTTATTTTTAGTATTATTTTTATCTAATATTAAATCACTTATTAATTTTTGATTTGATGCCAATATGTTAGTATCTTTATCAATATCTTGAATAACATTTTTATTATTATTAACATCATCTACAATTTTTTCAACCATATTGTATATTGAATTTGATTCATCATACATTTCTTGTTCAATTGAATCAATTCTGTAATTTATAAATTTAAAGGAATTTTTAAATTTGTAAATTAGATAAAATGTTGTTAATATAATTCCTGATAATAATCCTAATAAGAAATATAACATATTTTATTCTTTTCTTTCAATTACAAGTGTATAATCAATAGCATAAGCAGTAAGAGATGCTATAATTATAAGATAAGGTGCAATTACTAACATTAATAGACCTGCTGTAACAGGAATACTTAATACTGATTCATCTTTTGAATTTTTGACTGTAATTTTTTTAACATTACCTTCTTTAATTACCTTTTTAATCTTACTTAAAAGATCTTTACCGTTAATTTTTATTTCTTCTTTGTTTGTTTTTTCGTTTTTCATTATTTTTTAATTTTTAAAAGTTATCATCTGATTTTAATTCATTACAATATTTACACATGGTTTGATAATTTATTATATTATTTATACCACCTTTAGATTTAGGAATTATGTGGTCAACTGTGAGTAATATTTCAACTTCATTTTCTAAACCATATAAATCTAAGTGTATACCACCGCCTTTATCTTTTTCTAATATAAAATAGAGTCCTTCGAGCCCACATATAGAGCAAATTAATCCTTTCTTTTTAAAAATTTTTGCTCGTGTCATTTTAATCCTATATTCTCCGTCTTCCCAGTATGTTTTTCTTGGATTATCGTCAATCCATTTAAAAACTTCTTCTATTGTATATGTTCTTATTCTTTCTAAACCATTGTGAGTAGGTATTATTTTATCTTTGTTCATCACATATCATTCTTTTTTTTTACCTATTACTAAAATACTAAATTTTTTTGTTAAAAAAAATCAATTCCAAATCATTTTTCTTTAAAAATCCCAATCATTATAATTAAGATTTTTTTGTTTATCTTTAAGTTCTAATTTATCTACGTATTTTTTAATTATGTCTCCATGACATTTTTTACCTCCGCCTCCTTTGTCTTTACACCAACATCCTAAAGTTTTATATTTAAGTTCATGTAAATTATTCATCAATTCTTCATTATTAATTAAATAATATTCATAAGCATTTATTTTCTCTATTCTTGTAACACCTGACATTTGTTCAGATAAACATTTTGGATAAGACCATTTATTATATTCATCATTAGGTAAACGACCAATATAAATATCATAATTGTCTTTTTTAAAATGAACAACTTTACACATTAAAATAGACTTTCATTTTCAGGTAATTGCTTTTTAGGAACTATTTTAGGGACAATTTTAGGTTCTTCTCTCATTAAAGGTTCTTTTTTGTTTTTAATTGAATCATCTGAATCATGTTCGAACAAATATTCAAACCAAAAAGTTTTATCATTAATTTTACCTTGATTTAAAATTTTTAAAAATTTTAAATCAAATGTAAATTCTCCTAAATAATTATCTTTACATATAAAATGTGTTTGTGGAAAATTACTAATTTCACTAAATTTAATTTCAAATGGAAATATAAATAAACCTTCACTCCATCCTATACTTTCTTTAAAAACTCTATATTTCATCTTTTATTTTCATGGCTAATGTAAAAACTTCTCTATAATATAATTTATCTTCATAATTAATGCTTGTATCTTTATGTAGATCTTCAAATAATTTGTATGAATCATCTTCATCATCCCAAGTTGATAGATTATATTTATCAATGTTTTTTATAAACCAGTTTTTAGCTAATTTTTTATTTTCTTTCGAAATATTACTCATTATATGTTAATTTTATTAATAAGTTTAAGTAGAAAGAGCCTTGTAAAAACAAGGCTCTTTAATATTGGGTTATTCCAGTCCATGTTTATCAATGTAATCGAATTTTTTCTGCACTTTATCTCTTATTAATTCACGTCCTTTTCGAATTTGAGATTTAACAGTAGATTCGTTTCTCTTAAGATACTTCGCAATTTCCTTATATTGCATATTATCTAATTCTCTTAATTCCATGACTTCTTTGTATTTAGGAGGAAGATTTTTAATAACTTCTTTTATAATCTTAGCCTTTTCAACATAAGTATTATACTTTTCTAAATCTTCTTTTCCATCTTCATAAGGTAAAAAAGTACTTAATGAAAGGTTTACGTCATATTCTTTATCAATTGAGACGGATGGCATTTTTTGCTTTTTATTCCAAGATTGAATAACAATGTGTCTAGCAATTGTGTATAACCAAGTTTGAATTTGAGACTTATTTTTATCATAAGTTTCAATTTTTTTTAAGGCTTGTTCAAATGCGTCATTTGCAAAATCTTCTGCTACTTCAAAATCTTTTGTATAATTTGAAAGATGCCAAGTTAATCTAGGCATTTGATCTTGATAAAATTTAGAAAATTCTTGTCCAGTTGCTTCTTTGAATTTGACTTCATGTTTATTTTTTCCCATAAAACTTTTTGTTTTTTAGTTACAATGCCAATAACAAAATTAATGATATTTTTTATAATTCTTTTTTGTTAAAAAACATTCTATTATATATTATAAATATATTTAAAAGTTGAAAATAATACAAATTTTTTCAAAAATTCTTTATACTAATTCTAATATTCTATTTGTTTCTCTTTTAATTACTGAACTATCATATTCTCTGAATAATTCTGTATAGTTATTAAACGCTTGATAAGCTGGTATTTCGATATCAACTTTCGTAGATTGAAATATTTCAGGATAATTTAATAGTTTAATTTGTTCTTCGTTTAACAGTTTAATATTTAATTTATCTGTTTTTGAAGTTAATAATTTTTTAGTAAAAGATTTCAATTTAAGAAGTCTGTTTTCTTTGATAACACCATGTTCATCTAAAGTTAACTTTGCAGCTAATTCTTGTAATGAAATTATATTTGTTGATAAACTTTCAATTATAGTTGATTGTTTATCAAGTATAATATTGAATTTGTTAAGGTTTTTCATAAAATCTTCAACAGCACCAGGCAATGATGATTTATAGTGTTTATTTTTAAAACCTGTATATTCGTCTTCAACTGCCGCAATTACACCATTTGTACAAATAAATCTAATAAGACCAATATTTAATTGTAATGCTCTTGATTTATCTGTTGAGTTTAAAATATTTAACATTTTATGATATTGTTCACCGTTTATATAAACTTCTTCGCCAATTAATCTGAGTTCTTGAATACCTTTTCTTATTCTTAGTTTATATGTTTCTGGGGTAAAATAATTTTCAACTTCCCCAACAATTTCTTTTGCAAATGAAGAAAAGTCAAAAATTTGATATTTATTTGTCACCTTTGTTTCACTGATAGGTCTACCTTTATAATTGGTGATAATATAGTTGCCTTGTTGATATATTTTTAAATTGTTTAATGTGTTAAAAATATTATCTTTATCATATGTTTTAGTAAAATTGAATTTTTCTGCCATCTAATTATATTTTTAAATTTAAATAAGGTTGAATTTTTCCTTTTTTCTTTATTTTCCTAATTCAATATAGAAAATTTTTTATAAATAAAAAAATAATATATAGATATTATGAAACATATTAATTCTTATAAAAGTTATAATGAAGATAATGAAAGTGAGATTCTGTATAAATTATTTGAAAAAAGAGAAATTTCAACTTGGCAAAAAGAACAAAAAAATGTAATTAAAGAAATAGGTTTAAATTATTATTTCATAGCCACTTTTGGTACATCCGTTACTGCTTTTTACCCTTTTATTGAGAGTATTATTAAGAATACAGGATATGAATTAAGAGTTTTTGATATTATTTTATTAACAATAACAGCTTTAGCAATTTTATTAAAAGAAAATAAAAATTCTATTCATAAAGCAAAATTAATTATTAATGAAAAAGGCTTAGATGAATTGTTAAAAATGATTATTGATGTTATAAAAAATGTAAAAAAATTATTTTCTATATTAGCTAGTAATTTTGGTAAAGTTATAAAAGGAATAAGAGATTTATTTATTTATTCTATTTTATTAGTACCTTTTATTAGTGTTTTAGTAGATGTAAATATAAATGATATAAATTTAGTAGAATTTTTAAAATCTGTAACCTTAACTGGAGTTGGTGCTACTTTAGTTGGTTTAAAATATTATGGAACTGATATTTTTAATAAGATTAAAAATAAATTCGACAATTTAATAATGAAAATATTTAGAAATAATGAAGAATTTCATGTAGAATTTCTATATGAAAGATTTGTGTATAGTTCAAATAAGGTGACAAAATTAGAATTTGCAATATTATATAAACTATATATTAAACCTAGAAAAATATCATTTTTAAAAAATGATTTATATTTACATAAATTAGATTTTAAAGAATTAGTTAATAATATAATTGAATTATATCACCGTGGATTAATAGATCAAAATGATAATAAGTTATTTAGTTTGACAAATTCAGGAAGTAAATTAGTTACTAAATTAATTTCTAAATTCAACGGGTGATTTATCAATTTTGATATAATCATATTCTTTTTCGAATTTTTTGTGTTTTTTTATTGAATTTCTAAAATTTTTCACAAATTCTTCTTCTTTTTTCTTTTTAATAGTAATTTTTTCCACATATTTTTTCCTATAATGTTTATAAACGCTTCTTATGAAGTAAATTGCAAAAAATAAATTTACTAGACCTATAATAGATAGTGGATTAATTATAAAAGCAAATGTGTTTAATATTGCTATTATTAATGTAAAATTGATTTTAATTTTCTTCATTTTCTAATTTATCTTTAAGATTTTGTAAATCAGGAAAAATATTCCCTAAACAGTTTGATGTTGATTCTTTAATGTTGAAAACTTTTAAATATTTAATTCCAGATTTTCTAAAATTAAAAGACGCATCATCACTAGAATTAGCTGATGTTGTAAATTTTTTCGTTTGAGGTTTTTTTGATTTACTTAAATAAGTAACAATAAATATACTCATAAATTAATAATTTTTAAATTTCCTTTGTGTGTTTTTTATATATAAGTTAAAATTAAAATAGTTTTGAAACATTTAAAATTTTATTTAGAATGGCAACATAATGTTCCATTAGATCAATCTAATACTGCAAATAATAGATTAGATGGTAATTCTAATTGGTTTGGTGCAGGTCAAACTGGTGCTCCTAGTAAAGATACAGTTAGTGATGCTGGTGTAGTTGATCTTCATGAAGATGATATAGATTTACTTGATGAAGAAGATGAAAAAATTGATAAAAAAGAAAAATCTGATACTAAATCAACCATTGAGAGAAATAGAAGAGAAAGAGAAAAGAACAAGAAAGAATCGGAAATAGCTAAAACTAATAGTAAACCTGATTTCATAAGTCAATGGAAACGTTTCACTACTCTTCACAAACCTGGTAGAGCTGGATAATATATGAAAACCTTTGAACAATTCACAGACATCAATCTTAAAAGATTTGAATTCAGAAACTTCTTATATTGTTAACGGTTTATCAATGGATATTTTATAATAGACTTGTATCACCTTCGAAATATCTTTTTTTAATACGGCTTCGCCTCCCTCAGTTAAATTCTTTGTCTATGGCTGTTTGTCCATATTTTCCTTTAACTTTTTGAATCCATTTATTTGTTTTACATTTTACAATCCAAACAATATCTTGACCTTTAGTTTTTCTTATACCTTTTATTACAACACCTTCATCAAGTTTGTAATAATCTTCTTTAACTTTGTTTACAAACTCCATATTCAAATTACCTTGATAAACTATTTCTGGTATATGTAAATGTCCAAAAGTATTAACAAAATCTTTTGGTTTAACCCAGCCTTTTTGAAATTGCATTACATCAAATATTACAACATCTTTTTCATCACTAGGTTCATGAAATCCAGCAAATGAATTTTCACCAAAATATTCCATGAAAACAGTCATTGTTCTCATATTTCTAAATTGTTTATCTTCCCTGAAAATTTTATCTAAATCTTCTGAATATTTATCCATAAAGATATCAACGGACTCTCCAAATTGTTCATTGACGTGGTTAATTAATTGTTTTCTTGTGCCAAATTTACCAAAACCATTAGTGAAATTAGTTTTTTTACTTAATTTTCTTGACCATTCGGCTCTAATATTTGAGCCATCAAATTTATTAAAGGCATAAATAGGTTCTCCCATTATGCCTTTATTCCAGTAATATAGATGTGGGTACGATTTCATTATTCTTCTAATTTTTTATAATATTTTATATAATCCCACTCAGAAGTTTGCCATCTACTTTGGATTCCGATAAAATCGTCGTCTTTTAATTCTGATGATTTTTTAATTTTTTCAAATGCTTCATTTAAATTCCAATCAGATTTTAATTTAATTATATCATATCCTCTAATTTTAGATGTTTCGAAATATACATACCAATAAGTTGAATTTAAATTAAGATTATTTTTAATTGTCCTTGATGCATATTTTGTTTCTAAATTTTCTAATGAATCTACAAATGATGTATTTAATTTGTTATATTTCTGTTTCAGGGAAATTATTGTTGAATCTTTCGATTCAACAAGTTTTTTATTATTTGTTAATAATTTTACATATTTTTTGTTTTTTGATTCTAGTGTTTTATTATCAGTAATAACCGAATTTGACGATGAAAATTGAAATGCAGCTATAGCAGCAACAATTATTAAAATTATTCCTAAAGCAATAAAAATGTTTTTGTATTTTGTTCTGTTTCTCATAGTAATTTAATTTATTTAATTTATTTATTTTTAATTTGTTGTCTTTATTTACTTTCAAAAAATATTAAAGTTTTTTCTAATTTATCATTTTTAATATACGATGAAGAATATTTATGTAATTCTCTTAAAAAAATATCAATATTTTTTCTTTCTATTTTTAATGCTTGTCCATCATAAGTAGAAATTATTAATTCATCATCTACATATTCTATTTTCATATCTGCTAAACTTTCTTCATCTTCAATTTTAATAAAATGATTTGGCTCAACTAATACAATTTTATTATTATCATCTTTAATTTTATAATAATGTTCTTCATCATCATTATTATGTATACCAACTTGTTTAAATTCATCAATTACAGTATAAATTGAACCTCTATTATATTTATGTGAAAATGTATTATGTGTTTTTATACATCTTACTTTAAATTTCTTTGATTCATAATACTTTTTTGATTCTTTAAGAACAATATCAGTAAATATTTTTTCTAAATTTTCAACATCAGGATAAAGCAATTTAATAGTTGATAAATGATTAGAAATTAATTCATCTAAATTTATATTTTTATCTACAAGTTTTGAACAAATAGATTTACTTAAAGATTCTAATGATTTTTTTATATTTTCATCCATAATTTTTTTCGTTTTAATGTTCTTCTAAAATAAGAAAATTTTCTTAAAGAAAAAAATTAATTAATTAGAATACTATCATAATTTTGCACCAAATCTTCGTTTCATGTGGAAATAGCTTTTGATGCATCTTAAGAATTTAACCATAAACTTTTCTAAAATAATAATTTAAATTCAAAAGAAAAAATAATTTCATTAATGTTCCATAAAACAAATATAATTTTACCAAAAGATAGACAATATTTATATCAATTTATTCCAAAAGAATATGAATATTTAACTGGAATAAAGAAGATACCATATAATGGTATTAATTTAAAAACAGATTACTTAATAAATATAATTCATGAGTTAGTAATAAAATATTTTTTTACTAATGAAGTTAAATTTAATTTATGGTCTGTATTATTAAGAAATAAATATGGAAAATATTATAATTATTATATTAATTATTTAATTGAAAAAAGATTTATGACTTTGGTCTCTAATTATTATGTTTCAAAAAAAGCCAAAACATATAAATTAAATATAACAGACTTAGAAATAACTAAATGTGTGGTTGATGATAAAATCTTAATGAAAAAATATCAAAAGGATTATTTAGAGAGATCATTTACAACCTATGTTAATAGTCCAATAGATATTGAAATTAGAAAGAAATTAATTGATTATTTATATTATGTACAGATAGATTATCAAAAGTCGATAGATTATATTGATGATTTATGGGAAAATGGTGAAATGGAGAATAGTAAATATTTACGTAATCATAATAGTGTCGATGGAATACAAACAGGCAATATATTTTTTAAATTTGATGGTTATGGTAGAATGCACACTAATTTTACGATACTTAAAAAAGAAATTAGAAATAGATTTTTGAAGATTGATGGTGAGCCTGTTGATGAAGTTGATATTAAAAATTCACAACCTTTCTTTTTTGGTTTATATTTAAAACAAGAGATAGATGAATTAAATGAAGAAGTTATAAGATTTATTGATATTGTTAAAAATGGTTTAATATATGATGAATTTACTGAAAGATTTCCACTTGAACTTAAAACAAGGACTGATGCTAAGTTGATGATGTTTAAGGTTTTATTTGGAAATAATAATGGAAACAGAGAAAATAACATTTTTGGTGAATTATACCCGAGTGTTTTAGAGTATATAAAAGAATTAAAAAGTTTAGACGATACTTATAAATCGTTGAGTCATAAATTGCAGAGAATGGAAAGTGATTTTATTTATGGTAAGGTTGTGAGCGATATTGCAAAGAAATATCCACACATTAAGATCTTTACTATTCATGATTCTGTAGTATATCCAAAAAAATATTCAGAAGAGGTTAAGTTAGTTTTCAATTATCATTTGAGAAATTTAATTTAATATATAATTAAAAATACGGATGGTAATGAAAATCCTACCTATTTTATTTTACGAAATTTGTTACATTTTCAACTTTATATATAATAGTTGAAGATAATTCGAAAAATATATTTAATATATAGGTAAAAAATAAAGTATTAACTATGCCAATTCAACAAAAAGATTTAGGAAAATATAAAAGACCTGACATTTTCATAGAAGAAATAAATCAGTCACCTATTGAGTTACCAGTACAAGATATTCTTATAAATCTAGTACCAGGTTTTTCAAAGAAAGGGCCTATCAATAAGCCAGTTTATATAGACAATCCAACTACGTTTGCAACTGTGTTCGGTGATTTAGATAGACAATTAGAAAACAAAGGTTCTTATTTCCACAGAACATGTTTAAAAATGTTACAGAGTGGTCCGATTTGGGCACTTAATTTACTGTCAACTAATGATACGAGAGATCTAATTGAATATGATTCAATGTCAGTTGCATCTCAATATGCAAACTATCCAACTTCACAAGGTACAAAAGTTACTATACCATATAGTAAGATATTCAATAGACAAGATTTCTGGGAAAGAGATGATATTGCATTCCAAGATTATCTTAAGAGTCTAACAACATGGTCAGATGATAGATTACTTAATTTTACAAACCTTAACAACAAGGCTGTTACAGTATTTATGTTTAAATCAAGTTTAACAGGATTTGATGTTACTGCCGAATGGTGGTATGGTGGTAGAACTAAAGTTCCTACTTATATTAATCCAACTGACTGGATTTCAGATTATTTAGTTACAGTTATTATAGTTGAAGGTGATTGGACAGATTATAATTCATTATCAGTTGATACAACATGGAGTTCTTATTTTGATACTACAGGTTTAATTAAAGGAACAGTTAGTGATTTCATATCTGAAACTAACATAACAATATTAGGATATTATGATACATCACTATTACCTTACTTTAGAGATTTAAATAATAGAGATCTTTACATTAAGAGTAATATTAATGCAGACACAGATAAAACAGGTATTTTCTGCTCATATAATGAAGATTTATTAATGAGTGCAGATTATCCAAACGGTAAAATTGATATAATTGGTGACGGATTAGTTGGTACTCAATTAGATAGTATTAATTTTATGTCATATAACCAATCAGTTACAGAAACTGTATCATTGGCTAATAAGTTCTTAGATGCAGAATCAAACGTTTTTGCTAATTATGATGCAGATTTAACAGCTGCATGGAATGCTAGTTACGGTAGAACAACAGGTGGATTCACAAACTGGTATGTTAATGATGTTGTCACAGGTGATACATCATTTGAAAATCTTTACATTACGAGTATTGTAAGTGGTGATACATTGGCATCTTCTACAGTAGTAAGTGCTATCACAAGTATAAATGGTGCAACCATAACATTCAATAAATCATTCACTGGTGTTGATTCTACTTTAGAATATACAGTAGTATATCCTTCAGTTTCTGCTCCTGGTATTAATAATTTCACATTATTAGATCCTAATGGAACTGCAGTTTCTGGAATAACTATAACAACAGATGTTTTAGCAACAATAAATAATCAAGCCTTTTCATTTGGTGCTGATCCATATTTTGTTGCAGACACAAAACAAACATTAGACACGGGTACAACAACAGTTCAATTCGAGCCATTAACATTGGTTACTACAGGTTCTACAGTAGGTAGAGTTGATGTAGTTTATATGTTGAAAGGTTCAGAAGATATATTAACATATGAAGGTACAGAAAGCACACCAGGTGCTCTTGCACAACCAACATTTAGTAACACTTCTGCTATTGTTTTAGGATATGTAGAACTTCTATATGTTAGTGGTACCACAACATCAACTTATAATCCAATAGTTTTAAGTAATGTTTATCAAACAATGGGATTAACTATCGAACATAGTACTCCAAATAGCACATTAACATTAACATTCCCTAATGCGACAGGAACAAGTTATAATTCAGTAAGAGAATTACAATATCATGATGAATTATCAACTACTCTAGCAAATAATAAAGCAGTTATTATTAATAGTGGAACAGGATACAAACATCAAATTAGTACAAATTACGTGATAACTGATGATCCTTATACAATAACATTAACAAATATTACAAATCCTGCCGAATTTTATAATGGTAGTGAGATATTAATATTCTATACAGATGACGAGTTCGTAATGCACGCTACAAATTCCACAGATAGAATGATTACAATAGACGCACCACTTGAAACTTTAAGTACTTCTGGTATAACAGGTGAGAATGCAGCAGGTGTCGTAGCTAAATACTCAACAATGTATTTAGATTTCTATAGCGGTGAAATAGCTAACGATGATTACTTTGTAGATGCAAATGCTTCGACTAATAAGATTTATCTTAAGATGTGGATTGATTCATCTGATAACTTAACAGTTGATTTCGTAGAAAATGCAAGTTCTGCTGGTTCAAGTGATCCAGATCCAGTTTATAATTGGAGTACAATATATGCTTATGCTTTATCAGTTGTATCAGATATTGGAAGTTATAGACAAACAGTAGAAATTGAAAGTTTTGTTACTAGTAATTATCCAGCAAATGTTTTAACTATTAAAGTAGATAGAACAAGATATGCTGAACTAAAACGTGGTGATATGTTAGAAGCTTATATTCCAACAACTGATCCTACAGATCCAGATGCTACTTATAATTCAAGTACTGGTTTATATTCAAATGGTAGAGTACCTAAAAGGTTAACTAGAATTTTAAATACAACAGTAGATCCTAGTGATAGTACATTGAAAATAATTGAAACAGATGCTTCAATAAAGATAACTGATAATGATGCCATACCAAGTGCTACAGCAACAACAGCAGATTGGATGACAACTCAATATTCAAGTATTGATAGTTACGTTTCAACATATAAAGGAATTGATATAAGACCATTTAAGATTAGTAGTTTATCAATGCCTGATGGCACTGACGCTAGACAAAATACAATTTTAACAGTATTAGATAGTACAACAAATTTATCTAAAGCTTTAGTAAATAAAAATAAAATCACATGGAGATATTTAGTTGATTCATTTGGTTTAGGTTTAGCTCCTTATAGTGTTAGTGTAGGTGGTGTTTCATCTAATGTCATTCCAAAACAACAATTAGTTGACTTATGTGGTGAAAAATTAAACTGCTTAGGCTTCATAAATATGCCAAGTCTTAGAGACTTCAAAAAGTCTGTAAATCCTAACTTCATGGAAGTTGATGCTGCTGGTGAACAAACAGGTGCAGTTAGTACATATTTCATAATGAAAGGTGGTAATGAAGACCTTAGTCCTCCTTACTTATATGACTTCGCTGGTGGAGTTGGTGCAACATGTGTTGGATATTTCTTCCCATATGTTAGAGTAAGTGATAATGGTGTACCTAAATATGTACCACCTTCATCATACGCTGCTACAACTTATATGCAGAAGTTTACTGGTGGTCCAGGATTACAACCTTGGACAATTATGGCTGGTGTAACTAATGGTAGAGTTAACGGTATCGGTGGAACAGAAATGGACTTCAGTAATACTGATTTAGAAAACATGTTCCAAATGGGTGCAAATCCAATAACATATAAGAGAAATGCAGGTTACTGCATTAATTCTGAAAATACTGCTCAAGTATTCCCTTACAGTTCACTAAGTGTTATTCACTCAAGAGAAGTGTTAATTGAACTAGAGAATCAGTTATATGATATGTTACTAAGATACCAATGGAGATTTAATACTCCTGAAATTAGAGCTGAAATTAAGTTCAGAGCTGATGAGATTTGCAAATCATTACAAGATTCAGATGCATTATACGATTACAAAAATGTAATGGATATAACAAATAATACAAATTACATAATTGATCTTCAAATGGGTGTATTAGATACATATATTGAAATCATTAAAGGAATGGGTATAATTGTTAATAACATTACAATTCTGAAAAAAGGTGATATAGAATCCGGTGGATTTTTATAAAATCAAATAAATAAAAATAAATTAAGAGTTAAATTATACATTTAACTCTTAATTTTTTATATATAGGAATAAAAGAAACCTATTATGAAAAGTATTTTTAGTGAAAATCTAGATTCATCTGGTAAAATGTTCAGAAAGAATTATCTCGAAAAGTATTTTACTAGTATACTAGAAGAAATACAAAAATATGTAATTGAAAATGGTTTAGATGATTTACCATTTAAGCAACAAGTTTATCATTGGTATAATGATATTAAAAATATTGTAATATGTGAATGTGGTAATTTTGTCAAATTTAAGAATTCTAATATTGGATATTATACTTTTTGTTCTAAGAAATGCATGAATAAAAGTAATCATGTTAAAAATAAAAGAATGCAAACATGTTTAGATAAATTTGGTACAAAAACACCATCAGAAAATATTTTAGTAAAAGAAAAGATTATCAAAACTAATATTAAAAAATATGGTTATAATTCACCTATTCAAAATGAAGAAATTCATAAAAAATCTTTAAAAACACTAAAGGATAATTATAATGTCAGTAGTCCATTAAAATCAGTTGAAATTTATAATAGATATAAAGAAACGTGTTTGAGTAAATATGGAGTTGATAATGTTTCAAAATTGGATTTAGTTAAAATTAAAAGACAAAGAACAATGAAAGAAAAATATGGTGTGATTGTACCATTACATAATATTGATTTAAAAGACAGAATGATTAAAAGTTTAAGAAAAACAATCATGAATAAATATTTAAAATATTATGAAGATTATGATGTAATAAGTTTAAATTTAGAAGAAAAAAAATATTTAATGATGTGTGAAAAAGGACACGAATTTGAAATAAGTTATGTTCTTTTGAATAGTAGACGAAGATCTAATACTTTGTTATGTACTAAATGCAATCCTATTTTAAAATCAGTTTCTGGACTTGAAATTGATTTCTTAAATTATATTAAATCGAATTATGACAAAACAATTTTAAATAATAAAAGAAATATAATAAAGCCATTAGAATTAGACATTTATTTACCAGATTTAAAATTAGCTTTTGAATTTAATGGTTTATATTGGCATAATGAATTATATAAATCTGATAGATATCATTTAAATAAAACAGAAAAATGTGAAGAAAAGGATATTCAATTAATCCATATTTATGAAGATGATTGGAAATATAAACAAAATATAGTTAAATCAATGATATTAAATAAATTAGGTAAAACACCAAATAAAATTTATGCTAGAAAAACACAAATAAAGGAAATTAACGATAATAAACTAATAAGAGAATTTTTAGATAATAATCATATACAAGGTTTTGTTGGATCTAGTGTTAAATTAGGATTATATTATGAAAATGAATTAGTTTCTTTAATGACGTTTGGTAAGAATAGATTGGGTATAGGTGTTATTAAAAAATATGATTTTGAGTTATTAAGGTTTTGCAACAAATTAAACACAAATATTGTTGGTGGTGCTAGTAAATTGTTTAAATATTTTATTAAAAATTATGATCCGAAAAAAATAGTTTCTTATGCTGATAGAAGTTGGAGTAAAGGCAATCTTTATGATAATTTAAATTTTAATAGGAGTCACACAACAAAACCAGGTTATCATTACATAGTTGATGGTGTTAGAAGGCATAGATATAATTATAGAAAACAAACATTGGTTAAAGATGGTTATGATGCAAATAGAACAGAGCATGATATAATGTTAGAAAGGGGTATTTACAGAATAAATAATTCTGGTCATATATGTTTTGAGTGGGGTATTTTAAAAAATGGTTTTTTGAATTAAATATATAATTGTGAAAGAAAATTTAATATATAGGAATAAGAACTTATAAAAAATAAATATGAAATTATGCCATTACCACATTTTAATAACATTACAACAGCAAGAGAGCTATGGGAACCAGTATATAAAAATCTATTTGAAGTGACTTTTGTATTACCTGTACCATTACAGAACTTGTGGGGAGGCGAAACTGTAGCCTTTTTAACACAACAAGCTGTTACGGCGACATTACCTAGTTATCCAGATATTGAAACTAAACAACAACGTTATAAATATAGTACTCGTGAGTATATGGGTATGCCAAACGAAACGTCTTTGAAAGATATTAGTATTAAATTTAATTTGAATCAACAATCAATGGGTGATTCAACGAACATGCCATCATGGGCATCTTCACCTCAAAGTGCTGGTCCATTTCAAATACCTACATGGAGAATTGTAAAAGATTGGTATGATTTAGCATGGAATAATGAAGATGGTTCTTTACATTATAAGAGAAACATGGTTGGCCAAATTGTAGTTCACGTACATGACAGAGAAGGTCATATTATAAGAAGAGTTGTTTATTATAATGCTCAATTAACAGGCTTTGAAGGTTTTAAAGGTGGTGCTTTAGATTGGGCTTCAGCTGAAATTGTTGATGACTTTGCTGCTAAGTTTGTCGTAGATTATTGGCAAGATTATTACTATTAATAAATACTTAAATAATATTTTTAAAATCCTCAATAAATTGAGGATTTTTTATATTTAAAATTTTTTTTTAATGGATGGATTGAATATGGTGGATATATAATTAAAAATAAATATTTTTTAATGATAAATGATAAAGATAAAGAAAAAAACGAAATGGATTATTTAAATAATTATCTTGATAGTGATGAAAAAGATTCATTACAAAGTGATATTGGTGATATTAAAAAAGAAATTACCAATATGAATAAACAAAATGATAACGCTGAATTAGGTTATTTAAATGTTGATATATCAAGTTTACCGTTAGGTATATTTTATAAACCGGGAACACTAATTAAAATTAGAGCAGCTTCAGTGTCTGAAGTACAGGCATATTCAGTTGTGGATGATAGAAATATAATGGATGTTACTGAAAAAATGAACCAATTATTATCTGGTTGTATTAAAGTTTTATTTCCAAATGGGTCAATGGGTTCTTATAAAGATATTAAAGATGGTGATAGAATGTTTTTAATTTTTATGATCAGAGAATTAACATTCCAACAAGGTAATTCAATTGCTAAAGAAGTAACATGTAAATATTGTACGCATGATTTTAAAATACCTTTTCGAGCAACATCATCACAAACAATAGATGGTACATTTGAGAAACATGAAATGTCTGAAAAACTTGGAAAATATTATAATCAAAATATTAGAGCCTTTGAATTTGATGTTGAAGATGCAAAATATAGATTAGCTCCACCAACTATTGGAATACAAGAAATATTTTTTGATAATATTAAAGGTAAAGTTCAACGTGAACAAAATCCAAATGTATCTTTTATGAAAATTATACCATATATGTTGTGGGATAGATCTTCTATTTCAGATGATGGTATTAAAGAAAAAGAACAAGAGTTTAAGCGAATGAATATGAAAACATTTCAAATCTTAAATCAAGCAGTAAATTTAATGGAGTTTGGTCTTAAAGGATTGAAAATGAAATGTCCATCGTGTGGAGAGGAGGTCCACACGGAAATGACGTTTCCCGACGGCGCATCAAGTCTTTTCGTTATTCCAGATTTCTTTGAGAACTTTGATTCAGAATAAATTTGAATTCTTGTGGCAAAAAAATATACCATTTAGTAAATGGGATGATATGCCATATTGGGAGTTTGAAGAAATTATCAAACTCATGAATGAGAGAAATAAAGAAGAAAATGAGAGACAAAGAAAATCTGAGAAAGAACAAACCAGTAGAGTTCCGAATATGAATAATTTTAATCCTGGTAATTTTAAAACTCCAAATTTCAATGTTCCTAAATTTTAAATAAAAACCCATTTCAAAATGAAATGGGTTTTTTAATATATAAAAGAAAATATTCTCAAAATAATTGATGGAAAACAGAGAAATACATTTTTTTGACCTTGATAATACTCTATGGTATTTAGATAATAAGATTTGGATAATTGATAAAAGAAAACCAAATATACCAATTATTAAATTATCTAAACATGATATGTTTATGATTCAGAATGGTCTATATAAAAATGATAATTTGTGTATAAGTTATAATAATGATGATTATTATATAAGTAGAAAACTTTTTGATAAAATTCTAAAGAAAAGAACTATTTCCATTGAAAATCTTGGTGTTTCATTTGTTGAAACTTTTGATGAAGAAAGATTAAATGAAACTCCTATTAAATTTTTAGTTAATAATATTAGACATTTACAAGACAATGAAAATGTAGATATAGCAATATTAACTGGTAGAAATAACAGAGAACATTATCAAAAACTTTTAAATGATTTAAGAAAATATTTAAAAGATATAGATCTTAGTATATTTAAAATATATTTTGTTGGTGATAGATTAGAATCAAGACATTCAAGTCTCACTAGTTTAAAGAAAACTGAAATATTATTAGAACATTTAATTGGTATGAAAATTGATAATGAAAAATTTATTCCTTTGAAACAAGATCAATATAATACAGTTCATTTTTATGATGATGAACAAGAAAATATTTATTATGCTAATGATATTCAAATGGTTTTTGATAGAATTCTTAGAAATACTAATGATGAATTATTTGATTTAGCTATTCAATCTATTAATAATAGTACATTGAGTTTATTTACACATTTAGTAACAAGTAATAGTTTAAATAGATTTAAAACTACTCAAACAACTTTACAAGAACCAGTAAAATTCCCAATTAAATTGGAAAGTAAATTTTTAAAAACTTTTAATAATTTCATTAAAGGATAGAGATTAAATAATATATAATTTAAAATATATTTAATAAATGTCAGGACCTCCATATGTGCCAGTAAATGTAGAATTTGGTGCTAGTACAATACTCCCTATTAAATTAGAAAGAATTAAAGATGAATTTCTTTCGTTGGTTTTTGCAAGTATTGAGAAAGATAGTGAATGTAATATTACTAAAATTACTTCAATGCCTATTGAAAATCTTGATGATGTGATTCCTGATATTGATGGTTATTTAACTAGAGATGATAAAAATAAATTACCTAAACAAAGCGGCGGTATTAGAAATTTACTTGATATTTATATTAGATTTTTGTACAAGTTAATTGGTATTCCAATTGAAAATTTTCTTAAGTTATTAGAACCTTTTGCATTTTTATCATCTGGATTATTTGCTAATATGGAATTTGGTGATGCGAATCTCTATGGAAATCCTCTACAAATACCAAATATTGCGTGGATTGCATTACAATTAAGTAAACCATCAACAATATCATTAGGAATTAAAAACGGTATAAAATTTGCTCAAGAAATTATAATTAAAATTAAAAATATTATCATAGATGTTTTAAAACCTCTTATTAAAATAGTAACAGACATTAAAGGATTTATTATAGATTTATTAGCAAAACCTCTTAATTATTTATCTTTACCTATACCTTCTTTTCCTTTAGGGTTTGCAGGAATTGAATTTCCAAGTTTTGATAAGTTTGAATTATTTAAAGGTGTTAATGCTTTGTCTTTAGAAAAATTTGGAATTAAGTTACCTGGTTTAAAAATACCTGAAATTCAATTACCAACATCTGATCTTGATGTTAATTTTGATATTAATTTTATAGATTTAAACATTGGTGATTTAATAACAAAACCATTCGAAGTGATTCAAAAATTTCTAGGTAGAGGTGATTTACCTGTGCCACAAGAATTATTAGATAAACTTGCTGAATATTTTGCAAATGATGATAATAATGTTTTAGGTGATTTACCAGAAATTGATATAAGTGAATTTGACTGGATTGAAAATATAACTAAGGATCCTATTGCTCAATTTGAATATATTATGAAAATTGCAAATTATACTGATCCAAATGGTAAACCATATTTACCATATTTTTATAGAGAAAATGGTTTAGATGTCAATGGTTTTAAATGGTATTATTCTTGGGATTTTTTTAAAAATTTTGAATTAGATACAAAGGAAGAAAATATTGAAGGTGATATTTATGAAATACATGGATTATGGAATAGTATAACTGATGCACAATTGGATAATGATAACGGTTTTAGAAGTAAAGTATATTTTTTATTGGAAAGTTTTGATTGGGCTAATTGGGATAAATTACCTGAAGAAGCACAAAGAATAATGAAGAAAAAATATCCAGTAAAAGGTAGTAGTGGTAATATTATAAAAAATGAACCTAAAAGTTTTTCTGCGTGGCGTGGCGCTGAAGGTTTATTAGGAAATGATAGAATAACATTTTATAATATTTTAAAGAAAACCTTTGAATATAATTTTTGGAATACTGTTAAATATAGAATAGATGATAATGGTAAATATATAAAAGATGATTTATCATGGATTAAAAGTTCTGGTGGTCTTCCTTTAACATATCGTGGTAGATATAATTATAAAATAGATAAAAAGTATCATAAAGATACTGATGAACTTGGAAATCCAACTAAAAATCAGAATATTACAATTGATGGGTATACTAGATATAATTATAAAAAGTTTAAAATGGATTTTTTCAAATTGATTTATAATTATAAAGATAAGATTCAATTTTTTACTTCACATCAAAGATTAGATTATGTTTTAGATTATAATGAATATATGGAAACAGTTGATAATTTAACTGTAGATTTTACTGATATTTTAAGACTTTCAAATGAAAGAGAAACAAATGGTGAAACTATTTTTGGTATTTTAGAAAATAATGCATTTAGAATTGATGTTGGTTTGAAACCTCTATCAAGTGATTCTGATCCATTGGCTGGTTTTAGAGATCCTGATACAGGTATGCCTAATTTTAAAGCATCTAGTTTTGCAAAATTAAATGATATTATTAAAGATATGCCTTGTATACCACCGATAGCCTCGTTTATATTTACATCAATTGATTTAGTTAGAAATTTAATTATGTTCCCTTTAAATTTTATGATTAATATTGTAATGACAATTTTAGATATAGTAAAAAAAGTATTAATGCTCAATATCCCTGGAGCAATTAAGAAAATAGGAGAACTTGTTAAAATGTTGATGCCTTCTTTAGATTTTTTTGGGGATTTGATAATGAAAATTTTATCGCCTTTGATGAAACCTTTTGCGGATAAAACTAAAAAGAGAATAGATGATACTAATGATGAGATGTTAGATACAGCAAGAAATAATCCTAAATTTAATTTAAAAAATGTTGATATACCTAATCTTAATGTAAATTTACCACAATCTATTCCTTTAAATATTGGGAAATTATCTGCCGCGTTTTCTTCTCTAAAATTACCAGATGTTTCAATACCAGAATTTAATATAGCACTTGATTCATTAAACTTGCCAAGTATTAATGCACCTAATTTCCAAATATCACCTGTTGATTTGGCACAGGTTTTGACTAAATTAAAATTACCAAGTATCAAAATTAATAGTATTATATTCGAATTATCTGATATAACTCCACCAACACCTTCATTTCCTAAGTTTGATCTTGGTAAGATACAAGCAAAATTACCAAATGTAAATTTGCCTATGAGTAAATTAGAAGGTTTGTCAAAATTTCAAATATCTCAATGTTCTGGTTTAATGGCTCTTATGGACAGAATGGAATTAATTGCAATGATAGGTTTACCAAAATTGCATCTTAATGTAGTTATGGAATTATTTTGTTTTGTGTTGGAATTGATAACATCATCACTTCCTATACCTATACCAGGATTACAAAGTATTTGCCCTTTGAAAATGTCTATTGATGCTACAGCAGAAGAATTTAATGCTGCAAGAGAAAATGGTAAAGGATTTTCTTTTTCACCAAAATCACCACAAAATTATGAGTGGTTAATTAGGGGGCAAACAGTTCAAGATGAACAGGATTTGTAAAAAAAAACAAACAATTGAAGTATTATTTAATATATTTTACGGAAAAAATAAAGAATTATATATGGGAAATAATCTCATTGATTGGGAGAAAATGAATTCAGATTTAATAATATCTACTACTTCTAGTGGTAGAAATAAGAATCCAGATGAATTTAATATTCTACAAGAATATCTAGAAAGATTTAAAGAAAAACCTTCACTTATAAGAAATTTTAATCATGATGCTGATTTTTATTTTTATGATAAACTTATGATTGAAATAGAGAAAAAATTTCCAAAATGTGAAAAGTTGTTTGAAGATAGTACACATTATTATAAATATAATAAAACAATTGATAGAAAAGAAATATTTTACCTTGATGAAGGGTATTTACTTTTATTAGAAAGTGATTTTGCTTCTAATTTTTTTGATAATCCTAAAATTGATATAGGTGTTGAAAATAAGAGAGATAAATTAGTTGAATATCATGAAATTTTAAAACCTTCATTTAATTCAACTAATAGATCAAAAGAAATAGATCAAAAGATAATTGATATTTTTAAAAATGTTAAAGTTGATTATAAAGATGAAAGAATATCAATAAGTATGGTTTCAATGGAGAATAATGAACTTTTTATTAAAGATTTTTATTTAGATGATAAAATACAAGATATGACTTTTCCAGATTTACATTATGGTGTTGGATTTGACATATTTCATGAAAAATTAGTTAGTAAACTGAAAAAAGATACTAAAGGATTAGTTTTATTACATGGTTTGCCTGGTACAGGAAAAACCTTTTATATAAGACAACTTTTAAAAGAATTAACAAAATCAGATGCAAATATACTATATTTTTCGCCAGCTATGGTTGATTCTATAACAGATCCAAGTTTTATTAATTTTATAGCTGATTGGGCTAATTCATTTGATAATAAGAAAGGTATTATTTTAATAGAAGATGCTGAACCACTATTAGAATCTAGACAAACAGGAAGGAATATAGGTATAACTAATTTATTAAATTTAACAGATGGTTTATTAAATGATATTTTGGGTGTTCAAATTATAGCAACATTTAATACAGATGTAAAGAATATTGATGGTGCTTTAATGAGACCAGAAAGACTTCTTGCTCGTAAAGAGTTTGCTAAATTGGATTTAGAAGAATCTTTGATATTGGCTAAGAATATTGAAATTGAAGAGAAAGACATCATTAGTATGATAAATAAGAGTAAAGATAAGAAATTGTCATTGGCTGATATTTATGCTTTAAAGAAGGATAATGAAATTCTAGAACATGCTATTTCATCAAATTCAAATAAAATTGGATTTTAATTTTAATTTATCTTATATTTCTGTAATAAGTTTTTTGACCCATGAATGTTCTTATATATAAGAAAAAATAATTTTTATTAAATGAGAAAATTACAACAACACCAAAGAAAGAATGGGTATGATTACGAATTAATTGAAAGAGATGAAAAATTTGCTATCTATAGACAAATAGACTCTTATAAAGAAGAATGTGAAATGACGATTGCATATGAAGTTTTCATAATTAGATCAAGAAAAGACCGAAAAATAAAAGGTAATTTTATTGAAGGTGGTGAAGTTTTTCCGTCAAATGAAGATTTTGGTAAGTATGCTTGGTGCTATTCTACATTTTGTGGTACAGATACAGAAGACGCGTTAAGTCGTGCATATAATAAATTTAATAACCTTAAAAAAGAAGAAGAAGAAAATGTGGATAAATAAAAGAATAAGTGTTGAATTCGATGAGTATGTTGATGTAGAAATAGATTCTGGTGACATCAAAGAATATATTAATGATTGTGACGATGAAGAATTGGAAGAATTAAGAGATTATCTTAGTGAACATGACGAAATTGAAGGTGAAATACTAGAAGTAAATACTTTAAGTGATATGGATAAATATGAGTTGGTAAAAGATTTATATGATAATTATTCACTAGAAGATATACAAAGTATACTTAATTGGAAACAAGGCAAAGGAATTAATCCCCAATAATATGAAGAAATTTGATAGCTTTTTAAACGAAAATGAGAAACAAGAATATACTGATTTAACTGAATTTTTAAATAATATATTTTCTGATGGTATGTCAAAAACAGAATTGGAAGAGGCTCATAAAATGGGACTAATAGATAAATATTTTAAAGATGTAAGTGATGCTTATGAATTCATACACAAGGTGAATTGGAGTAGATACGAAGATGTTATAGATTTGTGTAAAAAATATAATATTAGTATAATTCAACATAACACATTTGTAGATACAGATATGGATCATGGTGCTTGGACAAATGAGTACATTATAAAAGTAGGTGAAAATTATTATTCTTGGAACTATCATAAATATGGACAAGGCGATTTTGATGATGAAACAACATCATATGAAAAAGTATTGCAGGTATTCCCTAAGGAAAAAACTATAACAGTTTATGAATAAATAGTAAAGTCGTTCTGTGAACGGCTTTTTTTATCAAGAAAATTTTTATTATATTGCTAATTGAAACTTAAAAATAAATAATTATGGCTAATAATCAATATTGGAAGAAGAAAGAGAAAAAGAAAGATAATAGGAAAGTCTGTTCAGGTTGTTATGGTCTTTTTATAGATGTTGACGTGTTCTGGATCTTTATTGATGGTATTATACCCCATTGGGGATTAAGATGTGAAAAATGTCTAGAAAAAGAACCGGAAGGAACAATTTCAAAACCATACACAAAAAGAAAAAAGAAAAAAGTAATTGATACAAAAGGTTGGATCGAAGGAGAACCAACCAAAAAAGGAAATAAAAGATATATTTTTATTACTGAAGATGGTAAAGAAGTAACTTTGTTAGCAGAAACAGGAGATAAAAAAGGATTAACACCTAAAACCAAAGATTAATGTGGGAATATAAACGTGTATGTTACTGGTTGAGGTATCCAAACACTGATAAAATAAATAAACTCGGTAAAGAAAATTGGGAAATTGTCACATATACTGAGAAATATCAAGGCGCTGAATATAAAATAACAGTTTTATTAAAAAGAAGAAAAGGAATTGAAAAATGAAATGGATTAAAGTAAATGAGAGCCCGGAAGGATATGAAGCAGTTTATTCAATTATTGAAAAAGAAACTGGTAGAGATATTGCAACTAACCTAGAAAAAGATGAAGCAATATTGATTGAAAACGTTCAAGAAATGTACGATATATCTACAAAATTGCAAGTTTTCGTAGAAGAATATTACATGAATGATGACGAATCATCAAAAGAAAAACTCAAAGAAGTTAATAATGTATTAACTAAACTAGAAATATTATTATCTAAAATTAACGAAGAAAGCAAATGATGTACGTAATTATAGGGTTTATTGTTATTTCTACATTATCATTCATATTAACGATTAAATATAGTTCAAAAAGAGCAACAGAAGAGGAAGAATTGTATTTAAAAGAATATGATAATAAAAATAAGAAAAGGCGTTGAAAAATAAATATAGTGTAGAAGAATTACACTTTATACTATTCAATAATAGGTCACTAGAAGGTGTTCTACTCAACTTTGTTGATTGGACAGAATATAGTCCTGAATTAATAGAAATAGAAAAACAATTTAGTTTTATTAAAAGTCAATTCGACGAACATAAAACAATTGAAGTGAATTCAGATGAATTGAATTTACAAGCAGAAGACATAAATTATTCCATCCAAGACCTACAAAAATACACAGAACTTGTAGAAGAATCTCACCAACACTTATTATCAAAGAATTTTGAATATCAATGGTTAATTGACCGTGGTATCAATGAAAATCTTATCAAAAAATATAAATTATCCTCCCTATCACACATAAAAGACGAAGATGCGCTTATTAAAATTGGTGCAACATGTCATCCATTATTAAAACCAATCTTAGATGATGGTTTAGAAGGTGGAGGTATTGTTATTCCCTTATATGAAAATGGTATTCTTAAAAATATAACAACTAGAAAAATATCAGATATTGGTAAATTGAAATATACTCAATCTTGTCCTGAATTAGATGTTTATAATTCTGATAAAATTAATAAAGGTGACGAGATATGGATAACTGAAGGAATATTTGATATGTATGCATTATCTGAACAGGATTTAAAATCAGTGTCAGTGTCTTCTGCTATGTGGTCAGGTTTACAATTATATAAATTATTATTATTGGAACCTTCTAAAATAAATATTTTTTGTGATGATGATAAAGTTGGTTTAAAAACTGGTAGAATGTTACAAAAATTCTTCTTGATGAGGTCTATACCATCAATGACTTACATTTCTAGTGAATGTAAAGATGCGTCAGAACATTTTTTTCAAGAGAAATTAGAATTTGATAAAGTAAATGAAATTGATATCACCAAAGAGATGATAGATGATAAAGAAGATCAATCTTTCAATTTCACCAACTATATTAAAAATAGAAAATTTTAATTTTAATATATAGTATTATGTTAACTAATTATGATAATTTTTTAGAAAAAAAATCTGTATGGGAAAAGTTTATATGGGATTTAAAAGAATGTTTGAGTATTAATGGTGGTTTTAGTGGTACAAATTTAGCTTCTAGAGGTGATACTTTAAAATATATATATGATGGCGTTGTAGAACATATATATGAATATTTTCACGAACATGGTCAATGGAGTGGTAGTAAATTCGAACTCATTGAACATATTAAAAAACATATGACTATTGAACAATTCCACGATAATACTTATAGTTTTTATGCGATGGACGGAGAAGTCGATTATTTCTTTTATAAAATACTTGGCGATAATAAAGATGTAGAATTAGGTGGTTTTAACTTAAAAGATACAGGCGGCGAATATGATAATATAATTAGATATGGATATGGTTACACAAAAACAGAATACGGTAAATTATGGATAACTAACTCCAATTATACTTTTAAAAGTTTTGAAGATGATGCAACTAATAAAATTATAAGATGTTTAAATAATGAAGATTATCCTGAGGTTGATGAACATTTAAATAATTCACTTAAAATGTGTAGTTTAAAGAATTTGATTAAGATTCTAAAAAACACAACATCAACAACTATTATACCTAAAAATGTAATAGATATTATTGATGGAAGATCAAGTGAGTCAGATGAAATAAAACCTTTACTAAAAGATCAACATGGTTTTATAGAAGCAAGAAACATGGGAATACTATAATGAAAAATTACGATAAACATACTATATTACGAACACACAAAAACATGGATGTAGATGAATTTCTTCATCTTATAAAAGAACAAGTCGATAAATTTAACGAAGATAATAATTATTATTATTCTGCCTCTTCTTTTGTTACATATGATAGATTACCAGATGCTGATGAACTTTATGATAATGTTGTGAGTTTTGTTGCTGAGGGTTTAGGAATAACACCAATTGAATTTGAAGATATATTTAGAAAAAAAGTATTATTACAAGATCTGCAATCTACTACACATATAAAAGGTTTTCTTCAAAGTGATGGATCTATGGATATGTTTTTATATAAACTCACAGATGGTCAAACTAATTTGGGTGGCGATGATTATAGATTTGATAATCTTCCTATCGAAGATGTTATTATAAAATATGGCTATGGTTATTTAGATTCAAAATATGGTAGGATGTGGGTAGAACAGAGTTATAAAACAACAGAAGAATTAGAAAAAGCGATTGCTATTAGAATATCGAAATTACCAGAAAATAGTTGGATTTTCAGAGATCTAAATGTTCATCTTGAAAAATCTAATATAATAAATGTAATACTAAAGAATTATCCTTTTGCTATTAATAATATTAAAACTTTATTAACAAAGAAACAAAAAGAAAAATATAAAGCAGAAATACAAGCAGCTAAACTTGGAATATTATGATACCCTATCTTGGAGAAAAATCCAAATTTAAAAAATTCATTTTGCCTTACACACCTAACTTTACATGTTATGTTGAACCTTTTGGTGGTATGTATGGAATAGGATTGTCAATTAACAATCCTCTTATTAGTGTATATAATGATATTAATAAAGATAATTATTATTTATTTCGACACTTAAAAAACCCACATTTTACAAATCTAATTGAGAATATAGAATCAAGTGAAGAAAAATATCTTGAATTTAAAGACACTATTAATGAAGGAACTCAACAAGAAAAATCTTTGAAATATTTATATTTATTATGTCATTGTAATGCGGTTGGAGATATTGGATCTGGTTATAGTGATAAAATGTCTTGGGGTAATATATCAGATTTTAAAGATAAATATCAATATGTAAATTACGTATTAAACGAAGATTATAAATATGTGATAAATAAATTCGATTATAGAAATACATTTTTCTATATTGACCCACCGTATTATGGTTTTGAACATAGATACGATAATCATGATTTTACAAAGGAATCACATGAAGATTTATTTTTCTTATTAAAAAACATTAAAGGTAAGTTCATGTTATCTTGTTATGATTTTTATCTAGTACCAGAATACTCTAAATTCTGTAACATCGTTAAGAAAAAATATTCTTATCACGAAGAACTATTAATAATGAATTATTAATAATATTTTTTTATTCTAAAAATTTCCTTAAATTTCTCAATTAATAATTAAAATCATAAATATGAATAAAAAAGAATTTTTGAAAAAATACGTTAATACACCATCACCTAGTGGGTATGAAGTTTTACTTGGTGGTCAAATGGTGTGGGTTAACTATATTAAACAATATGCTAAAAAAGTAGATGTTGATGATTATGGTAACGCATATGCATATTTTGGTGACTTAAACAGCGATTATACTGTTTTAATTGATGCTCATGCTGACGAAATTGGATTTTTTGTACATGATATAACTGATAAAGGCTTTATCAAAGTTGGTAGACTTGGAGGTTCTGATGTGCATATTACTCCTTCATCTAGGGTTGATATTTGGAGTGAAAAAGGTAAAGTTAATGGTGTTTTTGGTCATCCAGCCATTCACGTTCAAGATAAGACATTTAAAGTAGAAATAAGTAAGTGTTTTATTGATATTGGTGTTTCAAGTAAAAAAGAAGTTTTAGATAAAGGAATTGAGGTTGGAACTCCTATTACAATGACAGATGGTTATATGGATTTAGGAGAATATCATTGTGGTAGATCATTAGATGATAAAATCGGTGGTTATATTACATCACAAGTTCTAAAGAAATTGAGTAAAAAGAAAATAAAACTTGACTATAAATTAGTTATTGTTAATGCAGTTCAAGAAGAAGTAGGTTTATATGGCGCTAAAATGGCTTCAAATAAAATAGAACCTAATGTTGCGATTGCAATTGATGTGACACATGACACTACAAGTCCAGCATATGATGCTGCTAAATTAGGATCTATAACTGCTGGTGAAGGTATTGTTTTGGCTAATGCTCCATCTATTCACAAGAATGTTTTAAAACTTTTGAAAGATGTTTGCAATGATGAGAAATTACCCTATCAATTAATTGCGATGGGACGAAGTTCAGGAACAAATGCAGATTCTTATTCTTATCCTCATGGTATTCCAACAGGATTATTGAAAATGGGTATGAGATATATGCACACAACAGTAGAAACTGTTCATAAAAAAGACGTAAAAGATGCAATAAAATTATTGTATAAAGTATTGTTAAATAAAGGTATTAAAGGACCTTTTAATTATTTGGAGGTATAATATGGGTAAAATAACTAAATCAGATGTCTATAAAACTATTATTGACGTACAAGTTCAAAGTGGTCAAGGATTGTCAGGAATTGTAAAAGTAAAATCTAGTGAATATGCTTTATACATAGATGAATTGATCGAGGAAGGACTTGTTAAAAGATGTCATACTGGTGGTTCTATAGGGCATCCAGAATCAAATTGCTTTTACATGCCAACAAAAGGATATAATGTCTGGGAAGATGAAGGTACTGATGGTGAATATCACAAACATAAAGGAATATATTTACATTTTGTAAGATTATATTTGGGTATTTTAGAAAAACATGATATTGATGATGATAGAGAGAACTTAGAAAAGTTTATTAGTCCTTCTGATTTGAATATAATTAGGAATCCTAAACTTATGAAAGATTATTCAAAATGGTTGAAGAGAAATTCTGGTGAATTGGAAGTTATGTTAAAACTTGATAATTTGTATGTTAATGATATATCCTTCAACGATGATGAGATTGAAAAGATTAAGAGTAAGGATTGGTGGAAAGATAATGAAATTATAAGTAAATGTTTAGTTGATTCTGAAGATCAAGTTGGTAATGAGAAAAAAATAATTTCTATTAGTAATCAATTACTTGGTTTGTATAATACAGATGTAGATAAACATAAAGTTGAGATACAGAAAGCCGAAGAAGATATTGAAAGATCTAAGGATGAATTATTTTTAAGAAAGAAATTAAGAAATTGGTTTAATTTACAAGATGAAAATGTTAATATTAAAGAATTAATAAAATGATAAATAAAGTAGATGCATGGCAAACAGAAGATGGTCAATTATTTCTTGAAGAAAAAGAAGCAATTAAACATGACACTGAAACTAAGAAAAAAGTAGAAAGAGAAAAAATCCTTAAAGAGAAATCAGAATGGATTAAAGAATATGTTTTAAAAGAAAGAGATGATGAATCTATTAAATTAGAAGATATAGGAGATCCATATTATGGCGCTTATTGGGGATGGGATTGTAATCATATAGATAATCCTATTGATAAATGTGTATATGTTTATGTGAATGGATATTATAGTGATGAATGTTGTGTTTTTTGTGGTGACCCAGAAGAAAGAAAATAAAATGACAAAAAATTTTTAATATATAAACATATGTTAAATTTTGGTAATTTTATTATAGAAAGATCAGGATATTCAACAGAAGTTGAAGAATTAACTACTTATATAATAAATTATGTTGAAAATAAAGAGGATTTAAAAAATATTGAAGAAATAGATGTTAAAATACTTAATATAGGTATATCCAAAATAATTATAGAATTCAAAGAAGATTATGCAAAATTGAATAATAGATTTTCATCATTTGATCAACATAAATCAGAATATATTCCAAATGGTTCGATTATATATTTGGTTTTAGATTCATATAAGACAACTCATGGATTATTAAATCACGAATTGTTTCATGCTTATGATTGGGTGAAAAATAAAGGCAAAGAATTAACAAGTGTTGATGAAATGTCAATAATTTCAATGTATGATTTTTTTAAAAATGATAAACAAATATCTACAATCATAGATGTGTTTTATTCTTTATCGTCAGCTGAAGTAAAAGCGGATTTTAGTAAAATTGTTTACGAAATAAAAAATTATGAATTAAATGAAAATGAAACAATTGATAATTTAGTTAAAAAAAGCGATTTTTATCAAAATTTTTATTATTTAAAGGATATAAATTTATTGCAACTTTTTAATGATTTATCAGAACTTAAATTGAACAAATTTTTATCAGCGTTTGAATTATTAAAAAAATTAAAACATGGTGAAGAAGAAGAATTATTTATAAATAATTCTTCTAAAAAAGAACAAAAATTATTTATAGATAACTTTTTAAAAATCTACAACAATCAAATAAAAAATTATTCTCGATATATATCAAAGTTGTTTTCCTTTTTTGAAAATAAAATGACAAAAAATTTTTAATTTTAAAAACTTTTAACTACTTTTGTGATAAATATAAAAATAGAAAAATTTGACTTTTTACGGTCAATATATAATAATACGAAAAAATTGATATAAAAATGAATTTAAACTTTAACATAATGGCAGTAGTAGTACGCACAGGGACTCCGACGAGACCCGTGGCCGGCACCGTTATACCTACACTGTTAGAGTTTGAGGATTTGTAATTTAATCCTCCATATATCAAACCACAACCTCGACCAGTGTTTCAAACCATTGGTTGAGGTTTTTTGTTTTCTGGAGTAAGTTCTTTGATTTTTTGTAATAATATAGGCGCGATCCATTGGCGTGGTTGCCTCACTTGGACTGAGGATTATTGTGAGTTCGACTCTCACCGCTTATACAAATAAATACCTCAGTAATCCGTTCTGTCTTCGAAACAGTTATCGGTAATTGGAATTGAAAATGTGGGTTCGAGTCCCACTTGGGGTTCTATATATTCCTCCTAAGCATTTAATGGATTATGTCCGGTCTTGTAAATCGGGGAAGTCGGCTCGATTCCGACAGGGGGATCAAGAAATAAGCGAATGTGGTGTTTAATGGTTAGCATATAACTCTTCCAAAGTTGAGGTGACGGTTCGAATCCGTTCATTCGCTCAAATTTCATGTTCGAGGTTTTAATTTTAATATATAAAATTAAAACCTCGAACATGAAAAAATTATCAACAAAAATATTAGTTTTTGCTAAAAAGTACAAAGCAGTTAAATTACTTGGTGGTTCTTGTAAAATGTGTGGTGAAGATAATATATTAAAATTGTGTTTTCATCATATAGATGATAAAAAAGAATCATTAAATGTTTTAAGAAATTATAGCTGGAATATAATAGAGAAAGAGTTAAAAAAGTGTGAATTATATTGTCAAAATTGTCATCAAGAATTACATGAAAAAATTGGCAAAGTTTCTAATAAGAGACACAACAAACACATTTATTTAAAATATTTAGGTGATGATAAATGTTATATATGTGGATATAATAAATGTAATTCGTCATTAAATTTTCATCATGAAAGAAATAAGGATTTTATTTTAAGTGATATAACTAGTAGATTTGATAGTATAAAAGATTTGAGTGAAAAAGTACAAAATGAATTAGATAAATGTAAAATAATATGTAGAAATTGTCACACAATAAAACATACAGATTCAAAATTTTTCTACGAAAATCTTGATGAAATTATAGAAAAATCTAATAATTTGAAATATAAACAACCAAAAATTGATAGAGAAAAAGTTTATGATATGTATTTTAATCAAAATATTAAACAAGTTAAAATTGCTGAATATTTTTGTGCTTCAAAAGGCACTATTAGTGATATAATTAAAAAATTGAAAATGTGTTAATGCTTTCGTGGTGTAATGGATGCACAAGGGTCTTCTAAACCCTTAGTGGGGGTTCGAGTCCCTTCGAGAGTACTATAGTTTCGTAGCTCAGTTGGTTAGAGTGTTTGCTTGACGTGCAAGAGGTCATGAGTTCGAATCTCATCGAGACTACAAACGCTCCTGTAGCTCAATTGCGTAGAGTGCTGCCGTTACATGGCAGAAGTTGTTGGTTCGAGTCCAATCGGGAGTACAAAAATGGGACCTTCGTATAGAGGCTATTATTTCTGACTTGCACTCAGAAGACACGGGTTCGATTCCCGTAGGCTCCACATGAAAGATTTAGATAATATTAATAAAATAGTAGAAAATCTTGATTCTGAAACATTTTATTTATTTCTTAATGACTTAAATGTTATTAAAGATTATAAAAGTAAATTAGAAAATGGATATACTTTAACAAAAGAAGATAAACAATGGTTTGAATATTTTGCTGAAAAATTAGACAATTTATATTCAAATGTTGGAAAAATTTCATGGTCTACGTTTGAAATATCAACCTAAAAATAAATAAAAGATTATGAAAATGCTGGAAGCAATGATGGTCTTTATAAGAAAGGCCTAACAAGAAAAAATAAGAAGAAACAAAAACATTCAAATAGTTTTAATGAAATATTTTGTTTCTTTCTTAAATCTTACCGATGCAATATACTTTCCTTTTCTGGAACGTATAATCCTGAAATTATATTTGATATTAATGGTAAAAATTGTAAAATCTGTATGAAAGAATTTGATAATGGTTTATATAAAGATAAACCAATTTATACTAAACATCCAAACATATTAAATGGAGTTATTAAAAGTAAAAAGAGTTGGGGACTTTGGGTAAAAGAGTGGAGTATAGGAATTTCAGAGTGTGATTTTACGAGATTAGAGATACTTAAAAATTTTGAAGAGTATGACATTAAAATACCAAATTCATTTCTTAAAGAGTTTGATATTAGAATTGGGAAAGAAAAAATTAGGAGATATGAACGAGATTTTTAATTTTTAATTTTATTGAAGCAAGATAAATAATCTAAATATTACACTGTGTAAATGACAATTATACCTAGTTTTTGTTTCTCCTTCAGGAGTATTGCAAAAATAATAATTTAATTGTTTATCTAATAATTTATTTACTTTTGTAACTATTTCATTAAACAATTTTTGATATATTTCACTTGAAATACCATTACTGAAATCATATTCACCAAAAGTTTTAATTATAATATCTATTTCTTTTTCTTGATCTTCTGGTTCAATTTTAAGTTTGAATTTTTCTTCACTTAATTTAATTTCTGATTTGATAATTTCTGTGAATTTATCAATATTATCAAACATTTTAAAATTTTTAATCATAAAAAGTATATTAATTATATTAAAATAGGTTTTTTGTTTACTGCCATATAAAAGTTTGAATATTTGAAGTCTTCTGTTACTTCTTTACCAAACCAATCTTCTGATACATATTCATCACATTCTTTTAATGTGTTGAATTCTATTTCTAACATATAAAGATCTTTAAATTCATTTTTAAATATGTCTATTTGTATTATATTATTATTTACGCCAGTATATTCATATCTATGTTTGTGTATTGTGTATTCTCGACATAGTGGCCAAAATGTAGAAAATTGAGGCTTCCAAATAACAGATTCTCTTTCTTCTCTATCTTTTAGTCCAGCGCCTTTTATTGTCATTGTATATTCTTCACCAATTAAATCATTTGAATATCTCATATAAAGAGATTGTCTCAATCTTATTGTAAGCTCACCATCACTTTTCATATAACCTTGTGTTATATTAATATAAGGCATTTTTGTTAGTTCTGGTAAATCTTTTTTATTTATTAACCATTTTCTTTCGATTTCTCTGTTTTTCATGTTTCTCTGTTTTTCGATAAAAATTCTTATAAATTTAATAAAATACTATTAAATAAAAAATTCTTTAAAATTTCCATTTTTTACTTCGTTACTATATCACCTGGTTTAATCATATTATTTATTATATCTTTTAAATGAGTTTTGAGTAATCATGTTATATTTAACACCTTTAAATTCTTGTAAATTATTACTATTTGTATATGACATAGCAGAACTTAAATAATGTTTAAAGTTATCTACCCAGCCTTCTAATGTATATTCTACAGGGTTCATTTTAGTTATACCCTCGGATGTTTTCAATACTTTATTTCCTAAAGATTTTTGAACTTCTTTAGTACTCATTCCTCTAAATTTTTTAAAGAATTTTGTACCATTTTTAAACATTTTAACTGTATCTTCATGATATTGATCAATTAAAGATCCAGGTTCTGTTCCCCAGTCATGTTTAACATTTTGTGTGTATGTATCAGCACAACTTTCTAATGCTTTGTTGAAGACTCCACCACTCATACAGAAATCTGCACCTAGTGCAAAACTTTTAATAAAATCTCGATCTTCTTTTAAACCACCATCCATTATAATATTAGCCGGTTTATTTAATGTTAGTGATATGTCATAACATTCATTTATTAAAGATGCTGATGGGTAACCTAAACCTAGTTTTTCTGTTGTAAGGCAACCTGAACCGTTTCCTATAGTACATCTAACTCCCCAGACACCTAAATCAGATAATATTTTGTAAGTTTCTGGATTTGCTATATTACCAACCATTATTTCTAACATATCATTATATTTATCTTTTAATGATTTGATTTGGTTGTGTAATTTGGTCATATGAGCATTAGCTATGTCAATTAAAATAAATAATCTATTATTTTTCAAATAATCTTGGATAAGATATGATCTTGAATCAACTTTCGTGCCAGTTATATCAGATAAAAATAAATTATCAATATCATTTAAACCATAAGAAAACCATAAATATTCTGAATTTTCATCATAAGGCAAATCATAAATATCATTTATTGTCCTTGGTAAAACAACACGTATACCATTTTCTAAAAATATTTTATAATTTGTTAAATTCACTACCGTGTCCATTGGTGCTGTGAATAATGGTAACATACCATTTTCATCATATACGGGAATATTATCTCTACTTACTATGTCAGTTATTGTAGATGGTTGTATTAAAATGTCGTCAAAATCAAATTTCATATTTTTACTTTTATATATAAAATATATTAGATAATGTTTGAATCATTACTTAAAAATTATTAAAAATATGCCTGTAAAGTATAATACTATGATTTTTGTTGAAAAATCTATCAAAAAACATGGACTTAGATATGATTATTCTTTAGTGAATTATATTAAAAATAGTTTATGTGTTAATATCATTTGCAATAAACATGGAATTTTTAAACAAAGACCAGATGTCCATATGAGAGGTGGTGGTTGTACAAAATGTTCATCAGAACATAAAAACGAATTGTTTTCTCTTAAAAACGATGATTTTATTAGAAAATCAAAATTAAAACACGGTGATAAATATATTTATGATTTAGTTGAATATGAAAATAATAAAACCAAGGTTAAAATTGTGTGTCCAGAACACGGTGTTTTTGAACAAGAACCAAGATCTCATTATGTTTCTGGATGTCCAAAGTGTGATGGTACATATAGATCTAATACGAAAGAATTTATTAAAAAATCAAAATTAAAACACGGTGATATGTATGATTATTGTGATGTTAAATATGTAAATGCAATTTCAAAAGTTGAAATTATATGTGATAAACATGGTACATTTAATCAAACACCGAACAACCACCTATCTGGTAAAGGTTGTCCAATATGTAGAATGTCTCATGGTGAAACACAAATAAGAAATTATCTATCAGATAGAAATATTGACTTTGAAATTCAATTTAGATTTAAAGATTGTAGAAATAAGTTACCATTACCTTTTGATTTTTATTTACCAAAACATAATTTGTGTATTGAATATGATGGTGAACAACATTTTAGAGAAAATAAAATTTGGAAAAAATTAAAAGAAACACAAAACAATGACGAAATAAAAAATCGATATTGTAAAGAAAACAATATCGATTTGATAAGAATACGTTATGATGAAAATGTTATACAAATATTAGAATCATTCTTTATAATATGATGTTATCAAGTTGATCACCAATTAACCATTCTTTAATACCATATTTAGAAATTTCCTTAGATCTTTCTAATATTGAATTTAAATCAAATGTGGTAAATTTTGATAATTTTGATGTTATAGGTAATTTTTGTGTTTTATAAACTTTATCTCTTTTTTCGTAATAAAATTTAGAAAAAGAGTTTTTTCACATAATGCAGACATTGCATTTATCGAAGAATGAAATCAAATTTCATTTTCAATATGTTTTAAAATTGGTTTAAATCTCCAGAATATTTTAGATTCTGCTTCTTTATGTGTTAAGAATTCAGCATAATCTATTTCTTCTGGTTGTAATTGTTCTATGGATATAATATCACTTATAAAATTATTTGGTAAATATACAATATAATAATATACTGTTTTATAATGTTCGCCTTTTTTATTTTTATATTCTATTTTATATTCTGGTTCAGTATTTATCATAGATATTGGTATATCTATTCCGATTTCTTCTTTAGTTTCACGAATTGCAGCATCAATTTTAGATTCTCCTTCGTGTATTTGTCCTTTTGGAATGCTATAAAAATTTTGTCTTTTACTATTAGCGGGATGTCCTAATAATAATTTATTATCTTTAATTAAAGCTAAACCAGCTGATTTATAAATATTAGTTCCAGAAGTCATCGTTTTCGTTCATTTTATCACCAATATCTTTTAATTTGTTGAGTAATATTTTATCGTTTTCTCTATTTGGAAATTCTTCTTCAGTACAATCTTTAAATTTTTCTTTTATTGTAGGTATAGATTTTTTCATCTTATTTTTATACTCTTCCTCTTCAAAGTTATAATTCATTATCAATATTTCAGTTCCTTTCACATCTTTGTTGTCTGAAAAAGAAGCAGAACTTCTAAAGAAATCTTTAGATTCCCAATTGTATTTTGTATTTGGATACCATTTTTCTAATTGTGGATAATTATAGTAAGATAGAGACCATTTTGCTTTAGTATTTTGTAATAAATTAGCTAATCTTTCATGACCACCAACACCAAACATACTATCATCTTTAACACCATACCAATCAAGTCTTTTACCTTTTGGATCGAAATAAGGTGGATCTAAATAGAAGTAAGTTTCTTCACTATCATATTTTTTAATTAAATCTTCAAAATCAAATAATTCAAAGTCTGTGATACTTTCAAGTTTTTCTTGAATTGCTTTTTTATTTAGTTTATTAATAAATGTTTGTAATTTATATTTTCCATTGGTTGCAATACCTGAAAAACCTGCAGCTTTAGGAAAACAACCATTAAACGCTGAAGTTATTAAAAATGCATATTTAACTGCTGCATCATAGTCACCTATTTCAAAAATAGGATCTTCTAAGAATTTATTTTTATCTCTACAATGTTTATATTCATAATACAAATCTTTATAAACTTGTTTATATTCTGGTGTTTTAAATTTGTGTGGATTGTATAAAAATCCACCTGGTTTTAACTCACTTTCAATTTTTGCAAGTAATTTTTGATGATCTTTAGCACAATACATAAGATTTAACATATATTTGTTAATATCGTTATATACAACTTTATCACAATGTGTGAAATCATTTTTTGTATTAAAATAAATCCAAAAAGCACCTGAAAAAGGTTCTACGTATGTTTTAATGTTTTTTGGAATAAATGGATATATCCACTCACCCATTTTTGCTTTTCCTCCGAAGTAACTAATCAATTTTTTGTTTATTGTTTTTTAGTTTTACATCATTTTATATGTTTAAATAAAAATTTTGTTTATTTTTTATTTTAGATATTAATGGTTATATTCAATTATGGAAAAAACTGAAATAATTAGTAAATTAAATAATAGTAAAAAACTTTTAGAAAGTATTAGAACAGATCTCATGACCAGTCATGGTATGTCGAAAAGATGTGTTGAATGTATTTATTTACAAAATTCTATTAAAATAATTGAAAAATTAATTAAGGATTTAATGAAAAGATTAGACACGAATGACTCGAACATTCAGTAACCCACCTTCCTCCAATCATCTACCTATTTAAGGTCTTGAACGGGAACTAAGCGAAGGATGTCCCTAGAAGGATATTAAATGACTAATTTTTAAGATTAATAAATAGTTTAAAACTTAGGACATTTTCTAAAATTGACTCACCTTGAGCAGGTATATTATCATTATTGGAATCACCAATATCACTTCGTTTTACTTGGTCAGAAATATCAACATTTATAAATTCACCACCCCTTATTTCTTGTCCTAATATAATACCATTTATAAATTTACCACCAAAAATTATACCAGATTCAAATCTTCCATTTTTCCATGTGCCGTTATACCAAACACCACCTTTCCAAACACCATATCTCCATTCACCATTTCTAAAAACACCATAAGTCCAAGCACCATTATACCATAATCCATTGTTCCAAATTAATGTTTCTTTAGATATTTCAATGTCTGCATTTTCAATTTCAGCATCTAAAATCCAACTAAAATTTTCTGATATTAATATATCGTCTATTTTGTATTGTTCTGTATAGGTTTCACCTTTATATGTTAATGATTTGTATCTCATAATGATATATATTTTAATTTAAAATCGGTTTAAAATTTAATTTAATTTGAGTTTCATTATCATCTATATATAAAATTAAAGAATTTTAAAAACTAAAAATCAAATATAAAGTATAACAAAAAAATATAAAATATAAAATGACAGAGAAGTTTAAAAATAATAAGACTAAAGAAATAGTACATATAGTTGATAATACTAATGATATGTTTATTGAATTGAGTAATGGAGTACAAATAAAAAGAGATTTGTTTGTTAATATGTTTACTCCGTATTATGATTATTTAGAAACTGTCGACCCTGAATCTTTTATGAATCAAAAGACACAAATAAAAGTTGAAAAACCTATGACACCAGAACAAAAAATGCAAGCTGATATTGCTAATAACAAAAAGAAAATACAAGAAAGTACAAAATTTTTACAAAATACTGGGCAATTACCACCTCAAAATATAGAAGTAGTAGATGCTATAGATTTTTTATATGGTAATAATAATTCTATAATGGAAGTTTCAAATCAACTTAAAAATGTAGATACAACAAAAGTTGCTGATGTTCCTGAAAGTATGAAAACAGAGGTTAAAATGAATGAGAATAATGTTAAACAAGAAGATGGATTATCACTTGAACAAAGGGCTGATTTAGTAAGGAGAGAGTGGAATACTACAGCAGAACAAAGAGGCGAACTAAAAATGACAACTAGATTGAATGAAGAAGATTTGTCTAAATTTAAACAAGTGGATGAAGATGATCCAAATGTAGTTTTACAAATTAAACAAAATGTTCCACAAAAACCTAAATCTAAAGTTAATCCTGAAACTGGGTTAACACCAAGAGAAGAACTTATAAGAAAACAACAAATTGATGCAGGTCAAGGTGATCCATACTCACAAAGAGTGATGGAATGGCAGGCTCAAAAAGCAATTGAAGCTCCTATTGTTAATACTGATGAAGTTCTTAATAAAATTAATACAGATGTTATGAAACAACCAGTTGAACAAACAATAGAACAACCTATACAAAATAATGCTGTAAATAATATGGCTAATAGTATGTTTGATATGTTGGAAAAAGTATATAATATTTCTATTGATATAAGTATAAAAGAAAAAATAGCCGAACCAGCATTTATTAGAATGTTTGCAAAGAATCTAAAAGGTGATGTTATTGATTATTATGCTCAACAAATGTTAAAAGATTTGTTAGGAGATATACCAGGATTGAAAAAGAAAATCTATAATAAAATTAAGTCAGAGGTTTATGGTGAACATAAAGAATTGTTTGATGAAATGATTGATAATTCTAAAAAAGATGAAGAAATTGAAGAAGTTATTGAATCAGTTAAAGAAAATAATAATCTTGTTAAAACAGAATCTATTATTGTTACACAAGAAAAAAAGTTGATACCAGGTAAAATAACTAAAACAGGTAAACAACAATATAAATTTGTAAATGAAAAAGGTAAAGTTATAGATTGTTTACCAGAAACAGCAAAGAAAAAAGGTTATAAAGCGCATGTCGAAAATTAATAAACAATATATTTATTCTGCTATTAGGATACGAAAAGAGTATTTTATTGAATTAGAAAAAATAAAAGAAAAAGAAAAAATTCTAAATCAATATAAAGGAGAAATAAATAATATTTATTCTCTGTTAGAGGGGATGGTTAAAGATTATAATGGTATAGTTGAAACTGATGAACCATTTCAAAAAGAGTTAAATTCTAAGTTGAATGATATTGAAAGAGTTATGTTACAGACACAAAAAGAATTACAACCTAATTTTGAAAAAATTGAATCTTTAAAAGAAGAGAGTACTACATTATATAATAATATTTTAGAAAAATATCCTGGTATTACACAAGAAGAAATACAAGATCAAATTATACCACTTTTAGATAAAGAATAAACTTTTTTAGAAAAATTCAGTATAAATAGAATAATATATAAAATAAAAAAGTAAATATGGCAAATCAAAATGGAAAAGGCCCAAATGAAAACGGACCTAGAACAGGAAGAGGTTTAGGTAAATGTAAACCATCAGAAGAAAATAATTCTAATAATGGACAAAGAAATGGTAGAGGTGTAGGTAGAGGTCAAGGTAGACAACGTTCTTAAAAAATATGGGGCATACAGGCTTTAGACACTCTCGATGAAGGTTAGTAAGCAGATCTTGTCAAATCTCAGTTCAAGTAAAATACGGAGATAAACAATTTTAAATGGCAATATAGAAATAGCCGATGATATCTTTGATATTGTAACTTCACAAGAAGCAGTTGTTGAATCTGCTCTGGAAGTGGTTGCCTAGACAAATCAACAAGTACGACACGTCTAATCGTATTTAAATAAAATAGAATAGGGATTTTTCAATTTTCCTGAAATAAAAAAGATTGAATATTTTGTTTGTTTGTGAAAAAATAAAATATATCTGTAGAAAGCGAACTGGAACTTGTTGTGAACTCGGGTTTAAATTCGGACCCCTTATATGGTAACATATAATGAAAAAACTGGGTGAATTGCTGGAACCCTAAGTCTTTTAAAAAAAGATACGGCAATCAGCAGCCAAGCTATTAATTTAGAAATGGAAGGTTCAGAGACTAGATGACATACATCCTAGAGCGCCCGGCAACCTAATTAGGTTGATGATATAGTCCACGCCATTAAGAAATTTTTGGATAAAAAAGCGAATCCCGAATGCTCCACTAAAAAAAGCCACATTATGTGGCTTTTTTGTTTTATGTATTTGGAATAGTATTGAATTGAACCTCGTAGTTTTAATATATAGTTAAAAATAATATGAAAAATGAAATATACTTGTGAATATTGTGATGAAGAATTTGATAATGCTAAAATTAAAGCCAATCACATAAGATGGAAACATAAAAAACCTTCAAAGGATAATCTTATTAAAGCCAGACACAAAAGAATGATAAATGAGCAAGGAGTTGTAACTGATTATGAAGTAATATGTAATAATTGTGGTGTTAAATTTAATGTAAAAGAACCATCTAAAAAATTTCCAATTAAAGAAAAATATTTTTGTAGTCGATCATGTGCAAATACGAGAGAACATAGTAAAGAAACTAAAGATAAAATAAGTAAATCAATTATTTATAAATTAAATAATGATTTAGAATATAGAGAAAAATGTATTCAAAATTTAAGAGGACCAAATAATAGTAGATGTTCTTCGAAGGGTGAACGTGAAATAAGAAAGTATCTCAAAAAAATATATGGTGAACATAATGTTAAATCACATAGGATAATAACATTTAATAAAATTGATAGTAAATCTGTTGATATAACTTTTTCTGACAGGAAATTATTTATTGAATATGATGGTATTTGGCATAGATCAAAAGAATTATATGAAAAATTAGGCACACCAGAAAAATATGAAAAGGTTGTTCATCTAGATAAATTGTTAGATGAATATTGTCTAGATAATAATATTAAATTAATTAGAATAATTGAAGAAGAATATAAATCGAATAAGAAAAAATATTTAAAGGAACTTCTTGATAATATAAATACTTAAAATAATCCGAGTTTACCAGCTTCGCTAAAGTATTTATATTTTTCTTTTAATTTATCTGTTTTATACGTTTTCCTTATACTTCGCCATCTATCTTCGTCAGCATCAATGAATTTTTCAATATAATCTTCTAGAGAAAAATCTGGTTGTTTCAAAAAACCAGAAACGAGTTTTTCTACATCATAGTAATTAGGACCTGTAGTAGCATATGAAGTGCCTTTTGAGAAGTTTAAACTAGCATTATAAAAACCGATTCTTTGTAAGATATTTTTAGTTATGATATTATTTATATCACCATCATAATATTCAGATAACTTTGATAGAAATTCAGGTCTCGTGATAAAATCTGTTATTCCTAATGGATCTGAACGCAAATTACCATTTAAATTAAAAACATAATTTGATATTTCTTTCGTAAGAATTCCTTTTTTTTTCTAACATTTCTGTGATTTTAATCATGTTTTTTCCTGTTTTACCTGCTGTAAATAATTGAAATATTTTTGAGTATATAATTCTAGATAAATCTTTACTTTTATTTGCATTTTTAAATAAGACTAACTGATCTATATACAGTTCTATGAAAAAATTTTGTCTTTCATCATTATATTGATTTGTATTTAAAATTTTTGCTAATTTTTCTAGTGAATAGTACATACCTTTATTTTTCTTACCAGAAAATCCTATAAAGTATTTCAATGTTTCTTCATCTAGATTTTTGTAATTGTAACCAACTTCATTACGTATTATTGAAGGATAGATATCTTTAAACACTTCATCTTTTATTAATTCAGAATATTCAGAATTTTCTTTAAAATGTCTCAAAAAGTATTTCATATATTGTTCTAAATATTCATTTTTACTCTTCTTGTCTAGTATTTTATAATTTTCATCATTTTTTAATTCTGTAAAATATTCTTTTACTGTTTCTGGATCTTTATCATATAAACCTACATGCTTTTTAAGACCGACATTTAACTTAGTGCCAACCATACTCTGCCAAGATTCATATTTTTTTAAATATTTCATATCTGTATATATTAAAAAAGCCATCCAAAAAATTAATTTCTCTACAAATATATAAACTACTATTTATTGTCAAATGTTATTTTCTCACCATCATAGTCAATTAAAATAGCATCATCTTTTTTAACTTCATCTTTTAAAATTGACATTGATAAATCATCTAAAATTGTATCTTGTAATGTTCTCTTAACTGGTCTAGCTCCAAATTGAGGATCATATGATTTTAATGTTAAATAATCAAGAGCTTTTTCTGTTAATTCTAATTCAACGTCTGGTAATCTTTTCTTGATTGAGTTAAATTGTAATACTACAATTTTTTTAATTTCTTCTCTTGTTAATGGTTGAAATGTCACAATTTCATCAATTCTATTTAAAAATTCTGGTCTTACAGTATTTTTTAAAACTTCCATTACTTCATCATTGGTTTTTTTAATAACTTCTTCTCTATTTTCATCAGTTAATTTTTCAAAATTTTCTCTAATAATATGAGAACCAATATTAGAAGTCATAATAATAATAGTGTTCTTAAAATCAACAGTTCTACCTTTATTATCAGTTAATCTACCATCATCTAATACTTGTAATAAGGTATTAAATGTATCAGGGTGAGCTTTTTCAATTTCATCAAATAAAATTACTGAATAAGGTTTTCTTCTTACCTGGTCTGTTAATTGACCACCTTCTTCATAACCAATATAACCTGGAGGGGGACCGATTAATTTAGCTACGGCATGTCTTTCCATATATTCACTCATATCAATTCTTACCATTGCATTTTCATCATCAAACAAATATTCAGCTAGTGCTTTTGCTGTTTCTGTTTTACCAACTCCGGTGGTTCCTAAGAAAATAAAAGAACCAATTGGTTTTTTTGTATCTTGTAATCCGGATCTACTTCTTCTTACTGCGTTTGATAATTCTGTTACAGCTTCATTTTGGCCAATAATTCTTTTATGTAATTCATCTTCAAGATTTACTAATTTTATTTTTTCAGATTTTAACATTTTTGAAACTGGTATACCAGTCCATTTTGCTACAATTTCTGCTATATCTTCACCATCAACTTCTTCATCAACAAGTTGGACACCTTTTTGTATTTCTTTAAGTTTATCTTCTAGTTCTTTTATTTCTAGTTCTACTTTTGGTATTATACCATATTGTAATTTTGCTACATGTTCGTAATATGCTTCATTTCTAAATTTTTCGATATCATTATTATATCCAGCTAAATCTTTTTTTAATATTTTAATATTATCAACAAGTTCTATTTCTTTGTTCCATTGTAAATTAAAAGTTTTTAAGCTTTCAGTTAATGAATCTATTTCAGATGTAATTTTTGAAACTTTTTTATTGTTTCCTTCCATTCTTAAACCTTCTCTTTCAATTTCTAATTGTTGAATTCTTCTAGATATTTCATCAATTTCACCTGGTACAGAATTTATTTCTAATCTTAATTTAGAACAAGCTTCATCTAATAAATCAATAGCCTTATCTGGTAAAAATCTATCAGATACATATCTTATTGATAATTCTACAGCACTTATAATAGCACTATCTACTATTCTAACATCATGATGTTTTTCAAAACTATCTTTAATACCTCTTAAAATTGAAATTGATTGAAATTTATCAGGCTCATCAATCATAACTGTTTGAAATCTTCTATCTAATGCTCTATCTTGCTCAATTGATTTTTTATATTCATCAATAGTTGTTGCACCAATTGCTCTAATTTCACCTCTTGATAATATAGGTTTTAAAATACCTGCAGCATCCATTGCACCATTTCCACCACCTGTACCAACTAATGTGTGAATTTCATCAATAAAAAGTATAATTTGACCATTAGATTCAATTATTTCTTTTACAATGGTTTGTATTCTTTCTTCGAATTCACCTTTATATTTTGCACCAGCAACTAATGTAGCTAAATCTAAAGATGCTATTACTTTATCTTTAAGATTTTCAGGTACATCACCATCAACTATTCTTTGGGCTAATGCTTCAACAACAGATGTTTTTCCAACACCTGATTCACCTATAACTATTGGATTATTTTTAGTTTTTCTGGAAAGTATTTGTAATATTCTACGAATTTCTTCGTCTCTACCTATTACTGGTTTTAATTTACCTTTAGATGCATAATCATTTAAATTTATTGCAAATTTTGCTAACCAAGGGTATTTTGGTTGATTTGTATTTTCTGTATTTTCTTCCATTGTTTATTTAGTTTATATATGTAATATTTTTTGTTTTGTAATTTGATATAAATATATCAAAATTTTCAGAATAAAAAAATGAAAAATTTTGATTCTTGAATGAGTTTTAAAAATTTATATATACAAATAAATTAAAATAGAACTATGAAAACTTTTAGTAATTCTTTAAATGAAAATAATAATCCATATACAGGAAATGATAAAGTTAGGTATGATGTTTATGATATAATAGAACAATCTTTGAAAATAGATGAAGGAGAAATTAAGGGAAAAGAAGATTTAGTTAATTCTTTATCTGTTTTAATTAAAAGAGAAGAAATTCAAAATAAGATACTCACATTAGAATCAATTAAATCTAATCCAACAAGACTTCAAAGAAAAGTTGAAAAAGATGTTGAAATATATGAAACAATAGTTGGGAAAGATGGTGAATTAATCGTAGAAAGTAAAAAAATTAAGAAATAATTATGAAAAAATTTAGTAATTACGATAAAAAAGAAGAATATACTAAGAAATATCCTTCTCAATTAAGAAAAACTATTGGTAGATTAATAGAAGAAAAAATTGTTATTCAATATGATAATGAACCTTCAAATTTAACTTTAAAAGGTAAAGAAGAATTGATTGATAAAATTGAAAATTATATTAAAGAACATACTAAAAATACTAGTGATCTTTTATTAGAATCAACTATACATTCATCTATTCATATGTATAGTTTACCTGTTTTAAATAATATGGTTAATACTTTATATGATGAATTAGATTCTCTTAATATGATTCCTGAACCTAAAGAGGTATTTAGTTATGAAGACTATGTTATTAAAGAATCAACTATTCAACTTAATGATTTGAAAAATATTCCAGAAGATTATTTTTTAGAATATTTGTCTGAAAAAGATATTAAAAACTTTTTTGTATCAGAAAGTAAAATACTTATTACTAAATTAGATGAAGGTTGGAATGTTAATTATTTACCTTCAACTGAGTATATTAATGAAGATAAACAAATAGATTATAAATTATTTGTTAAAGAAAATAATGATTTTTTAGCAGATTTTAGTAGAAGTTGTGAAAGTTTAGTTGGTAAAGGTAAAATTAGAATAGAAAATATAGATAAGATGATTTAATGTCAGTTAGAAAAAGAGTTAATATAATGTATAATAGAATAGACGCCGCTAAGCGTCTATTCATGATTTTTGGTGGTTCTGAAGATACTGTAAAAGAGTGTGATGATTTACTACTTGAAATGGATAGTTTATCTAAACTAGCTAAAAATCCTGAAAAAGCTCAAATAAGACTACAAAATATAATATTAAGAGCTGAAGATGTGCTTTCCAAAATTACAAAAAGTAATTGGGATAAATATAAAGAACATCTAAAAGATAAAGAAAAAGAGAAGGAATACCTTAGAAAATTAGAATCTGTAAAACAAGAAGAATATATTAATAAAGTAACAGATATTATATTAAAATCTGATAATATTCCTAACACTTTAAATTCTTTGCCTGAATAAATTTTCGATATGGACCAATTTTTCATAATATATAATTAAAATAAAAAAATTATTATGAAGAAAGAATTAATTCTAGTACATTATATACAAGTTGGACAAGGAAGAAGTAAATCTGAAATTGATATTATAATAAATAATTATATCAATTTTGTGCCAAAAACACAACAAAAAGGTACTACTACGATTTATAATTATTATTTACCTACAGAATTTGAATCAAGAATTGAAATACTAAATTCTATAGAAGATTCTCCGTTAGAAAAATGGGTCGAGTTAGAAGATCATGGATATAAAAATGATGTTTCTAATATTCTTGAAAAAGATAAAATAGATGAACAATTAAATAAAACAGTTGATTATAGTGAATATATAGCCGATCAATTAAATAGAAATATAAATTACTGTGAATATATTGCATTTAAATGTGGTTTTGAAAATTTTGATAATTTTGATAAAATTGAAAAAGTTGTTAACTTAGAAGAAGATATGAGTATTAAATCAGATGAATTATTAGATGATTTAATTTATGTTGATGAATCAGAATTTCATTTAGAAAAAGATTGGGAAATAAAAACAGAAGAAAAAATAGATGATGTAACTCCAAATGATACTTTTATACCTGAAAAAAATCAATATAATTTCCCTACAGATCAATCACAAAATCAAAATGGACCTATTTCATAGAAATTAAATATTAAATAATCTTAAAAGCACCATGAAATATGGTGCTTTTTTAATTTAAACTAACTTTTTATTATTAAGTATAATATCCAGAATTTTAAATTTATGAATTATGATTAAAGACAAATTATTTTGGGAAAAATATAGACCCAATACACTAATTAAAGAATCTGGTAAAATAAAAATGTTTTTATTACCACGAATTGAAAAATTTATTAAAGATGGTATTAAAACAAATATGATATTTTATGGAAGTGCTGGTATAGGTAAAACTACACTCGCAAAAATATTAACAGAAGGAACAAATTGTTTAAAAATTAACTGTTCACTTGAAAATGGTATTGATACAGTTAGAAAAAAGATAGATGATCACTGTACAACATATGGTTTACTGGGTAATAAAGGTATGAAAACTGTGTGGTTAGAAGAATTTGATGGTACAACTAGACAATTTAGAGAAGGGTTAAGAGGTTTTATTGAAGAACATTCTGATAATGTTAGATTTGTTGCGACTGCGAATAGTATGTCTAAATTTCAAAGAGATGAAACAGGTATGGCGATTTTATCAAGATTTAATGTTATTAATTTTGAACCTTTAAATAGTGATGAATCACAGTTTATTAGAAAATCACAATTAAGTTTTTTGAAGACTGTTGCTAAATCTGAAAAAATAGAGATTAATGATCAGATATTAGAGAATATTATCAATAGTAATTTTCCAGATTTTAGATCCTCAATTCAAGACTTACAGGAAGTATCAATAATTGGAGATTATGAAATATTAAAAGAACAAAAAAATTCAACTAATTTAGAACTTTATGACTATATATTGGATAATGATAATAATGTAGGTCAGAATTATTATCTTGTATTAGATAATTATAGAGATAAAACGGATGTTTTACTTAAATTGTTAGGTAGACCATTTTTTAAATATCTTTTAGAGAAAGATAGTACATTGGCTATTAAAAAAGGACAGGAATTTATTAAATTGTGTAAAGAGTATAATGCTGAATATGATCAAACTTTAGATCCTGAAATACATTTAGTATCTTTTATTACTGAACTTAAAAATATAATGAATAATTAATGGAACATATTGATAAAGTAAGATCAATTAATAAATGGAAACCAGTACTTGAAAATTTAGATATAAAAGAGAAAGATTTGGAATGGATGTCTATATATGCTGAATATCATGCAATGAGAGATATGAATAAAAATTCCTATATATCAAGAGATATTGAAAATCCTATTTATAATAAATATGTGACTGAAATAGATAACACATTACCAATATCCATAAAGATACTTTCTAAATTAAATTTAGATGGTATTAAAGTAGAACCTATGCAGAGAGCAGTTGATATGAAACATATGACAGAGACATATCAATTTTCTATTATAATACCAATGAATGAGGTAGAAGATTTAAGACACGTTGGAATAGATATTATTGCAGATTTAGAAAATTTATTAATTGAGGAAACTGTAGAAAAAATTAATGAGAAACTTATTAATATGAAATTATTTAAACCTTATGCAATAGTGTCAAGTATAGCGTTAGATTTAGTAGATATTAATAATTCTAAAATGATTTTGAGGAGTAGATTTTATGCAGAATAAAGTTTTGGGTAATTTGGGCGCGCCTTTGATAATATATAAAGGAAGAATGATTGGTAATTTAGGTGCACCTCTTAAAATAATTAAAAACAGTCTTTATGGTAACTTAGGTATACCACTAGATTATGATATACAAAAAATAGAAAAAAATATAATTAATAGAATTAGAAAAATATATGGTGAGACAAAATAAAAAAGAACAACACAGAATTAATATTAAAATATCTCAATGGGGTAAAATTACTGAAGTAAGAATAATAGGTGATATAGAGGAGATAGAAAAAGGAATATACACATTAGAAGAAGCTATAAGTTTAGCTGATGAGTATGGTGTAGATTTAGTAGAGATAAGTCCAAATGCAAAACCTCCTGTATGTAAATTGGTTGATTATAACAAGTTTCTTTATGAAATAAAAAAGAAACAAAAAGATATTGAACAAAAACAAAAAGAAAATCAAATGGGTTTGAAAGAAGTGAGATTTGGCCCAAATACTGATAATCATGATTTTCAATTTAAATTGAATCATATTAGAAATTTTCTTCAAAAAAACAATAAAGTTAAGGCATATGTGTTTTTTAAAGGCAGAGAAATTACTTTTAAAGAAAAAGGCGAAATTTTATTATTAAGATTAGCTAGTGAATTAGAAAATGATTCAATCGTGGAAATGATGCCTAAATTAGTAGGAAGAAGAATGACAATGATTTTTAAACCTAAAAAATAAAAAGTGTTATGGATAATATGCAATTACACAAAAAGAAACAAATTAACAATTATATTAATTCATTAGATTTAAATAGTGATATTGATGTAGAACAAATTAAGAAAGATTTACACCAAAGTCTTGGTGAAGAACCTGGCATAAAACTTAATTACGTTGTTGAAGAAATGCTCGTCGAAGATGGTCAAACTTCAAAAAAATTAGAGAAATTAGAAAGTATAGATATAATTTTCACAATTATTAAAACAGTTTCTGATAATCAAGGTGGTACAATTGAAATTCCTGTTCCAATTACTGAAAAGTATGTATTAGGATAAACAAAATAATATGAATGATTTACAATCAATTAAAGATTATATAAAGAAATTGAAAATTGAAGACCATAAAATACCTTGGTTAATTGAATCAATTAATAAATATATAAATATGGATTTTCATAATATGAGTCCGTCATCATATTATAGTATAACTGATAGAAATGAGACTAAAATTGAAACTGTTAAATCTATGATACAGTTAGCCTCTTTAATTAACATAGAAGATATGAAAGTTGTTAATATAGATGCACCTTATTTTCATTATAAGTTTCCTATTGAAGAAAAAATTAATCAGTCTTTTGAAAATGATTTTTTATTAAATGTTCCTGATTATTCAAACTACTGTAAAACATTTACTATTGAAACTTATTCAACAAGTTGTTGTTATGACCCATATCAACATATTAAAAAAATTGATCATGGATCTATAATTGAAATACATAATAATAAAATTTATAAAGATATTTTAATAAAAGAAATGGCACAAATATTAAATAAAAAGTTACTCAATGCAAGTATATTTTTTATAATGCAATTGGGCCATATTATAGAAATACAAAATCCAAATAGTATGAACCGTCCGTTTGGTGGTCATAATGTTAAATTTGAAACTAGAGTGTGTTTTCACTATTAAAAATTAAAAACTATGAATGATAAAAACTTGTTGTATTATAGATGGAAACTATCTTTTATATAAAGATGTTTTCATACTAAAAAAATCAAGGTCTATTAATGAAGATTTAATAGCATTGATGTCAAGAGATTATGACAAAATAACAAAATCCTACCCTTTTGATAAAATATATTTTGTTTCTGATAGAGGAAAGTCTTGGAGAAAAGAATTTTTAGATATAGAATATAAAGGCACAAGAAAAAAAGACGAGACAATTGATTGGGATTTCGTGTTTAAAGAATATGACGATTTCAAACAATCAATTTCAAATAATCCTAGATGTAACTTAATAGAAGTAGATGGACTTGAAGGTGATGATATATTAGCATATATTGTTAAACAATCAAACAAACAAGGCTATACAAATATGATAGTATCTAGTGATGCTGATATTCAACAATTAATTCATTATGATATTGAAAAAAATTATATTAATGTTATGTGGAATTATAAATTTAATGATCAACGTGTTTATGTTCCAGAAAATTATAAAATATTCTTAGATGGTCTTAATGGTGATTCAAATGATATATTTAGTTTGTCAAATGAAGATGAATTTGTTAACTATCTAGAACAATTGATAATGAATACTAAACTTAAAGAAGTGAATGATGAGAAATCATTATTTTGTAAAATAGTTTCTGGAGATTCTGGAGATAATGTTAAAGGAGTGATGAAAGTTAAAAATGGTGTTTGGGATGATGAGAATGGTAGAGGAATTGGAGATATAGGTGCTGAAAAATGTTATGATATTTATAAAGAAATGTATCCTGATAATATAGATTTTAAATCAAAACAATTTGTTGAAAGATGTAAAGATGTTGCTATATATTATAAAAAGATCACAAATCAAGAAGTTTCTAATAAAGTAACAGAAAATATTACAATGAATATTCAACTTGTATATTTAGATGAATGGGTTTTACCAGAAATATTACTTGAAAAAATGAAAATGAGACTTCCAGAATTCAAATCTGAAGAAGAAAAAGACGATTTCTGGGATTTTTAAAAAAATAATAAAAAGATATACAAAAGGCATTGAAAAATGATTCATTTTATAAAATGTCAAAAATAAAATAATGGATTACGATTACAAAATAAAACATATAGGTGATGGAGAATTTGAAGTTACTCTGAAAGATAACTCTATTAAAAAAGCAGGATCTAATTTATGTGGTATGATTCGCTACACATATTTTGAAGATTTTACATTACCACCAATTGGATGGGAAACGACCAGATTACAATTGTTTAAAGATTATCACCCAAAAGTTTTTAAAGATGTGAGTGAAGGAAAAATTAAAATAGATAAAGATGAGAATGGTTAATATTTCTCCTAATGGTTCTGAATTAGATTATGAACTTTAATCTTCCCAAAAAATGTTATCACCTTCCTCTTTGATATCTTTGATATCACGTAAGGAAGGTTTTTTCATTTTAATTTTATTATCTTGAATTTCTTTTTCTTTACTTTTAATTAATTGCCCTATATTTGGAGTTGTTGCAAATTTTTCTTCTAGTGTTTGTTTGTTAGACATTATTTTTTCTAAAATTTTCGTTGGTATTTGTTTTTCTGCATATATTTTATACATTCTAGTTAGAAATTTACTTTCAGGAAAGAATGAATGTATATTTTCAAATTTAGTAGAATCATCAAATGAATCAAAATCAAAGTTTAATTCACTATTCTTCATAACTTTGATATATTTTAAAAACTTGTCGTAATAATCTTTATTATATTTATACATTGGATCATGTTTTTCAAAAGATTTTTTTGTAAATAAATTATAATTGAAATATGAGGATTTTATAATTTCATTAAATATTTGATTTAATGTTGGTATATTAATACCATAAATATTTTTAAAGCTAATCTCCATGAAATCAAATATTTTCTGGAGATTTTTATTTATGAATATTGATTTAGTTTCAAATATGTATTTCAAACCGTGAGTAGTATAACTTAGATTTAATTTTTCTAACATAATATTTAATATTGGATATAAGATGTTCCATGAATAATAATGATATGTTGGTTTTAATTCAGTTAAATTACTTTTAATAAAATTAACTCTTAAATCTTTATATTCAAATTGAATTCTATCTTTTTCATTTTTATATATTGTTAAATCTAATATATTTGCAAATGTAACAGCATCTATATTGTCTGGTACTATAAAGTCTATATAATTGAAAGTATTTTTATCAATATGACAAAGTGGTATTTCGTAAGGTATTTCTTCTTTTTCGAGTTTTGTAATAATTTCTTTTAGAATTACTAATAGTTCTTGTTTTGTAATACTTTTCATTTTGTTAAATTTAAATTTATGATATTTTATATTAATATATAGTTTCAAACTGAAAGTCTAAAATTAATGCAAAAATTTACCAGTTATAGTAAACAAGTACAGAAAGAAGAAAAAGAGGAGCAGATTAAGCCTTATGAAGGTAAAATGTTAAGTATTATTCAACATGATGGTTGGGATATAAAAGATGAACCAGATAAAGTCATAGTTTTACCTATACTTAAAGATGAAGGTTTTATATTATTAAGAAGTGAATATATACCAACTTATCAATTAAAATATAAAGATGTTAAGGGATTTAGTAATGTTACTAATTTTTTAACTTGTATTTCAGGTACAATGGAATCTAATGAAAATGTGGGTAATTGTATAAGAAGAGAATTATATGAAGAAGCTGGTGTAGTTTTATCGAATGTTAAACAGTTAGATATTGATAAATCTTTACATGTAGATAAAGGAAATTTATCAAGATATCATATTTGTATATTGGAATTAAATACGGGTGATTATAAAACAACTAAACCACCAACTGATGGTTCAAAGGCTGAAAAATTGTCAAGAACTATTAAAGTTAGTATTGGAGATTTAGATGAAATTAAGACTTGGGATTTGATTACTGAATATGTATTAACGAAAATGAAGTTAGAATATGGCTATTAAAAAATTAAAAAATTAAACAATGAAAACATTAAAAAACTGGGAACAATTTAATGAAATGGCAACTGGTCCAAGAGGTTGGAATAAGAAAGCTAAATGGGTTGGTGAAGACGGTAAGGTTTATAAATACGGTTCACAACAAGAAGAACTTTTTGGTAAAGAAGAACCAGGTGATGCTCAAAATGCATATTTTCAAGAAGTAAAAGATAGAGCTGCTGATAAGATTAGAGCCAAAGAGGAAAGAGCAAATAAACCGAAAGTTCTTTCAAGAAGAAAAACATTTGGTATTCCTGTGTTAAAAGAAATTATTAAGAAAAATCAAGACCAATTAAAAGGTTTAAATCAAACTGATGAAAATGGTAAAAGAATAATACCTAATAGACAACAAATTATGACTGATAAGGTTATTGCTTATACAATAACAGTTCCTTATAGTAAAGAATGTGATTCTGATAGAGCAGTTATGACAAAAATAAGTAAAGAATATCCAAACTTACTAGCATTTATGAGTTGTAGTGATGGTGAATGTACTTATATTTTGAAATATAAAAAAGATTAATAATTATGAGGTTTTTAAAAACTTTTGAAGATTTTCATCCTGGATTATCTGACTATTCTAATGATATGTTACAAGACAGGGGTGATTCTTTAACACCACAAGAATTACAATTCTCTAATGAATTAGAAGAATTAACTCATTTTACAGTTGGTGATATTAATAAAAGTGATGGTGTAATTAAGTATACTTTAGAAGATGATGATTATGACCCAATCATTATAAATGATGAGGGTGGAGAATATTCATTTGATGTTCCCGATAGTGATCTATATAAAGGACTATTTCCAGATAAAGCAGAATTATTTGATGAATTAATTGATTATTTAACAGTAGAATAATAAAAACTAATATATTGAAATGAAACATTTAAAACAATATGAATCATTCTTAAACGAAAAGAGAAAAGAATCTCCTCTTCAAAAAGAATATAGAGAATTTTTCTCTAATTTACTTGACCTTTATGGCGTAAAAAGTCCTAGATCTTTTGGTAAGGACAAAGCCAAAGCTAAGAAGTTTTACAAAGACATCGAAAAGGGTTGGTCTAAGGGAAATGGTACAACTCAATATGGCAAAGATCTTTTTAAAAAAAAAGTGAATGAGAAAAACGAAGAGGATACTGAATACGTTTTAAAGATCGATAACGAGTATTCTAAACTTAAAGTTAAATCTACCAAAGATTTACTAGACTTAGGTGAGCTTGAAGAAGTTTCAGATATTGATATTAAAAATATCCAAAAAAGATATCCTGATAGTGAACTTACAACTAAAAATGGACATTACTGGTTAAAAGTTATTTAATATGAATCATCTTAAGAAATATAATGAGAATGGTAACGGTGACAAACCAAAGATATCATTAATACTTAAAGTGTTAAATGATAGAGGTTATGATTTAACGATTGGTGCGACTCAAGGACATGACGGTAGAATAACTATTTATAGTAAAAGTCGATCTATATTTGATACAAATAATAATAATCTAGGTCTTACTAATATATTAATATTTCTAAGCGGATTGTTAATAGGTACAACTCTATAAAAATAATGAAAAATAATGAAACATTTAAAAACATTTAAAGAAAATTTTGATCTTGATGAAAAGAGTGAGAAAAAAGTAGAAGAAAAATTAGATATAATCTCTAAAATGTTATCTGATAATATGGATTTTGATGATATTTTTTTTGAATTACAAGAACTTAAAAAGAAATATGGTTTTTTAAAAGGATTTGATATAGGTATAAAGTGGGCTGATTTGATCAATCAATTTACTATTCAATATATGAGTGATCTATTTAATTGGTACAATTCAACTGATAAAAAAGAACCATTTGGTAGAGTAATAAAAAATACTTTTTAATGAGACATTTAAAGAAATATAATGAAAATGTAACTCAAGAAGATGAAGAATGGGCTGTAAATCAAAAGAAATATTATTTGAATGGTGTTGAAACTAATTTTAGACAATTAGAGGAGACATTAAATGAGTTAGTTTCCGATTTTTGGTTATCTGATGATCATCAAATTGAACAAGGTGAGTTTTATGATGATAAAATGACAGAAGAAAGATATAAAGAAATTAAGTCTGAATTAATTAATTGGGTAAATAGACAAAAAGAAACTATTAAGTATAATAGAACAACCAATATAATGAGGTTATAGCGGTCCCGGCTGGATTTGAACCAGCGACACAAAGGGTTAGAAGCTTCTGCTCTTCCACTGAGCTACGGGACCAATTAGTGCTGAAAACAGCACTATTTTTGTTTATATTTGTTTGTAGAAATCACCTTTTTCTTCTTTATACTCTTTTAAAGCTAAATCTGATTTAGATTGTAATTTTTTCCATTCTTTTCTTAACATTTGAATTTTTCTATCTTTTTCACAAGTTACTTTTACAGTAGATTTCTTTTCTATAATATAAACTTCAATAAAGTGAAATAATCTATTAATGTTTATTAAAGACATTTTATGTTCAACTTTTCTTAACATTCTTTTCAAAACTCTTCTTCTACAAATACCTGCATTATTTAAGTGTTGTACTTTTGGTTTTAATTTTGAAAGATCACCTGTAAATTGATAAACTGTGTTAATTATTGGTTTATCATTTTTTTCAATATGTGTTTTATTAAGAAAATCTTTAATTTCTTCTAATAATACTTCAAATCTAGTTTGTAAATCTGTTGCATGATGTGAATCTTTGTTAATTTCTGTTGTTGTCATTGTTTCTGTTTTCATAATATTTTTTATTTTTTTAAACATTGTTATTAATTAATTTTTGTTAGTTTTACTAAATTTTTGTGTTGACAACAACTTACGTGGGTCCTCTAATAATCTATTTCATATTATCTCCTTTTATTTTTTAGTTATGTTATTTAATTTTTCTTCTGTGAAATTAAACCATTTCTCATCTTTACTTTCATTAACGGCTCTAACTACACGACCAAAAATTCGTTTACTCCATCCATTTTGATGTCCTTTGTTATTACTAATCATATAGCCTTTTTTATCATTTATCTGTGTAATTAAATGAGAATCTATAAATTTCCCTTTTACTTTACAGAATACTATATCACCAACTTCATAATCATCTTGTGGAATATATGTATTCATTGTTGGGTTATCTAATTTTGGTAACATTGAGTTCCCAAAACATTTCATTTTACCCCAGCCTTGGTTTTCAAGGTTGAATTGTAATCGTTCATATTTATTTTTAAAGTTATTCATATTTTGTTTTTAATTTTTTTAATAATTCTAGTTCTTTGTTTTCTAATTCTATTTGTTTCTTTTCTTCGTGTGATTCTTTTTCCCTTTTTTTCAATTCTTCTCTTTCAATTCTTTTTTCTATTACAATTTTCACCACATCATCTTGGTCTGTCCAGATCCATTCTTCAGGAAACTCACAATAATCATTTTCATAATCACCACAACCAACATGATATTCTTCTCCAGTCAATTCTATGTATCTAATATCATTTTTTCTAGTATAATAATCAATATCTGATATATTTGTCATTTCTACATAATTTTCAGGATCTGTTTCATGTAAGATACTTGTTAACTTTCCTAATTTAAATAATAATGTTTCATATCCATTAAATATTGCTGTGTATTCTTCTTTTTCTAATGTTTTCATACTGTTATCCTTTCTTTTTTAAATAATAATGGTAAATGACCAACTAATCGCTTAGATTTTTTTCCTGGCTCAATTGTAATAGATGTTATCTCATTATTTATATCTGGTTCTTTAAATACGGATATATTAAGATTACATTTATTGCATTTTTCAATTAAACGCAATAAAGCATTTTCATCAATTATTGATAAATAAATTAAATACTGGGATTCTTTGTGCCACAGTTGTGATATTTCTAAGTGTTCGAGGATGAACTGAGCTAAACTGTGACCTGCCTGAACGGCTTTTGTACCGGATGGTAAGTCATTTCTTGTAATTACATAAAGTTTTTTGTTCTACGTCATAATTTCTATTTTTTATTTTTATTTATATATTAATTTTAACTAATACAAATATATGGAATTTTTCTAAAAGATTAAAATTTATTATTAATTTTTACTTTAAATTGTTAATTCTATTGATATCATTAAATTTGTGTTTTCTCCTATTACTAATATAAACATATCAAAAACCCATATAGTTAATTCATCTATATCTTTATCAAAATTAATACTATTAAAGTATTTTTTAGGAAAACTTATTGTACTATCTATTGTTTCTACTCCTTCATCCACCTTTAATTCCCATGAATTTTCTCCTAATGAAACGGCACCGTCACGAACATTTAAGAAATAAATTTCATTTTCTGTATCAATTCCAGATTCCTTTTTAATATGGTCATATTTATCTTTTGTTAATTTAAAAGAAAATGATGATAAATCTGTATCCATGGCATCATTAATGGCTTCAATATTAATATCTTTTTTGAAAACTGTTGGATCATCTCCAGCAAATTCTCTTTTATAAATACTATTTTTAATCATTAATTTTTCTCCAAAATTATCTTCATTATAAACTAATTTTAAATCAATATCTTCTTTGTAATTTATTAACCCTTGGATACTTTTGAAAAATTTCTTGGCATTTTTTACAGTATATTTAATATCTGTTTCAAATTCATTTTTAACAAGTGAAAATATTTCACACATATCTATAATATGTGATTTAAATGCATGTATATTAGTATCTTGACCAACCATGCTATATATTAATAATTTATCATTATTAAATTTAAATAAGATTCTATCATCTATTTGAGTTAAATCTTGAATCATTTTTAAAAAGAGTGGTAATTGTTCATTAACATTCATTTTAAAAACATTGTTTTTTGTTACAATCCTTTTAGCCATTTATAAAATTCTATATTTTAAACATATATTTCCGAAAAATTGAAAAGTTTATTTTCCGAAAGGACTAACACCAGTTGTACCTTTACCAAATGGATTATTTTCAAATGGATTTCCTTTTTTTTGGTAAGGATTTGGTTGTTCGAACGGACTTGATTTAAAACTATTTCCAACTCCAGGTTTTTTAGATTTATCTAGATATACTTTTTTGTAACTTGATATAGCTGAACTATAATCTACAGTTTCATCACTAAATTCTGATACATTTGTTTCAATCATTCTTCTATCTTCATCATTTAGTACTGTTGCAATATAATCATCAACAATATCTTTGAATTGGACTGATGTTAAACTAGCACTTAAATTAACTAATGACATTACGGTATCATCATTTCCTGTTTCTGATTGGTATGTAAAATCACCAGAAGGTGTTTCTCTTTTACTAAAAACTTTCATTTCAAGTATATTTAATGCATTATGTACTATTATACTATGTTTTTTAATAGCATCTTGATAATCTTTTATAACAAGTTTAACTTTATTGCCTTTTGTTATTTTTAAACCTTTTTTTCTATATTTATCATTTTGGTTGTGTTTTGTTCTAATAAATGTGGCATCAAAATAATCATTATCACCTTCAAATACATTTGGTAAATGTGCTAATAATTCTCCACCATAAGTATTATATTCTAAAGATATTTTACATTTTTCAGGATCAAACATTTCATATGCAATCATATACAATAAATGTGCAAATTCTTTAACTGAATAGTAATTACAATGAAAAAATCCAACTTGTTCTAGTTTGAAATAGTCATAAATGTTTGTAAATTTCTGTTTGTTCTTTTCTATTATAACTTTGTCTTTTGGTAATAATCTAAATATATTTAAAACTGTGTAATCACTACCTAAACCTTCAGCTAAATCAATAGAAAACATCATATGATATTTTTTAACTTCTTCTATCTCAAATAAATCTGGTCTATCTTTAATAAATTCTAATTTATCATAAGGTAAGGCTAATCTTTTATCAAAATTAGGAATTGGAATATGTTCAAATTTTTCTGTAGCATTCTGTATTCTTTCTAATGTTATACTATCAAATAATAACTTATCACCTGTTATAAATTGAATATCATATTCTTGTTTGAAGATTGATTCACCACCAACTAATTTAGTTTCTTCTTCTTGCCAATTAGTAACATTACATATTTCAACCAAAGGTAATTTATCAAATAATCTTATTGATCTTATTTTTTCTAAGTGTGTTTTTTCGTTATCTTCATCAAATGCTATGATATGAACTAATTTTTCACCCTCTTTTCTTTTTGTTATTGTGTATCCATATAATTCTAGTTCTTGAAGAATTTCTCTTTCCTTAACACCATATTTAGATAACATTTTTTTATTAAAATAAAGTTTAGTATCTCTTCTACCTTTAACTTGCCACCAATATACTCTCATGGATTCATATGTGTTCTTATCTTTATCTCCTTCGGCTTTTTCTGCACCAGTTAATAATTCGTAGAATAAATTATAACCATCTGGGGTAGATGTTATTATAATTTTTGAATTTTTGATTGATGATACTGTTGGAACAGCGGATCCATAATAGGGTCTAATTATGTTAGATGGTACTTTTGCAAACTCATCAAAATACAAAAGGTCGATTGTAAAACCAATAGCAGGTTCTTTAGTTCTATTTTCTGATTTTATTCTACAACCATTATCAAATGTTATAGATTTTTGATTCCAGTTAATTACACCTCTTTTTAAGAAGAATGGTAAATGTTTATAAATAGATTTTATTTTATCAATAATTTCTATAACTGTAGTTCCTTTATTTGCAACAACCATACAACCTTTATCATTATTAAATAATACAAAATGAAGAATAACAATTGCAGCTGATACTGTATTATGTGATAATATATTATTTGTGTAATAACTTGGTTCTGGTCCATCAATAGTTAAATCAAACATTGATAATTTTCCTCTTAGTTTTTTAAAATGTTTGATTTTTGATAGTCCAGATATTGTAATAACTTCATCATTTTCGGTTAAATCTAAAACTAATTTTGGAGTATGATTTTTACAATATATTATATGTGTGTCTGCGCATTCAATTTTATCATCATTTTCTAATAATAATTCATATCTCTGTAATGGTATTGTTCTAACTATTTCAGAAACAGGTGTATTACCATAGTCAGTTTTTACATATTTATTTATTGGTATAATATCTACTATCTTTTTATTTGGTTTATTTTCATCTTTATCAATATTTCTAAATTCATAATATTCAATTAATTGAATGAGAAATATAATAATATGTTTAATTGTTACTTTCATATTTTTAAATTTAAAAAATTCAGACATTTCTGAATAATTTTTTCTTTTTCTTTTTTATAATCACTATCCCATATAGTTAAAACATCAAAACCTTCCTGTTGCGCTATCCTTGTTTTCTCTTTATCTTTATTCCAAATTTCTTGTGATGTTATATTTTTTCTAAATGGATGTGGATTGTCTTTTGATTCATATATCTTCGGATTTGCATGATATCTATCACCGTTATATTCTATTATCTTTTTTGATTTCATGTCACAAAAATCGTATTGTAAAAAAATTCGTGGATCTGTGTCTGTTCCTTTTTTGGATATGAAAAATTCTTGATTTTTTGTAGCAAAATAAATATCTTTTTTATTTTCATAATCATAATATTCTAATATACCATAGAACAGTTCTTGACTTATTTTAGAATATCCACATTTTAAATTACCATTAGATAATAAATTTTCTTGCCATTTTACTTGTCTATTTTTCCAAATTACTATACCTTTTTCTTTGCCATATTTTTCTACACAAATATCTAAAGTAAATGTTGTTTGTCTTTTTTTCAACATTTTTTTGGATGTTTCCATATCAAGCCCTTGTTTTAAATAATAATCTAATCTAGTTGTGTGTTTTCTATCTTTTAATGCTTCTTCTCTAAATTCTATTAATTCTTGTTCATTTTTATATTTTTTAAAATCTTTTGAAAATGGACTTCTTGATTTCCTGTCTTTTTCAGTAGTTTTTGTTTTATGATTTGGATTTTTTTCTCCTTTTATTTTTTCAGAAAACATTTTCTTATATTTTTCTTGTTTCATATGCAATCCTGAATTTTTACTTGTTTTTAAATTATCATTTTTTGTTGTTAATGGTTCATCTGGAAACATTTCTTTATATTCTTTGCTTGTTAATCCATGTTTCTTTAAATGTGCACCATAAATTCTTCTTACTTTTTCACCACATACTTTACATATAATATAATCAGATATTTCTTTTTTCATTGTTATATATTGTTTTCATTTATATATAGATAAATTTTAATGGCTTTTAGACAAATCGGTAATGTGATTAATTATCAATTTTATTATATAATCTATATAAATATATTTTTGTTTTCTCTAAGAATGACAATTTTCTTTGTTGACTAATAATATCATAATAAAGTTCGTAAAAAGGGATAGAATATATATCTTTTGTTTCTTCATTTAAAATTAATATTTTAGTATTAAAAGAATTGCACTTACCAGTTTGTCTACTGGCCATTAAAATAGAGAATCTGTTTCTAGTGTATAAATCAATTATCTTTTTTTGATAGTCTCTAAGTTTCATTGAACCTATTGTACTGTCTTCTAATTTAATTTTACAATATTTTTCTGCGAAGTAATGTACAGAGAGTTTACATTTTGCATATTCACTAATTTCTTCATTAGTCATAGCAAATGTTACATTTGATTTTCTAACTCCTGGATTATTCTTAAACCATATTTTTTCGTGTTGTTTTAAAAGTTGTCCTAAATTTTCTTTTTCTTCAATTTCTTTAACTCTTTCAGTAGTGAATACTCGATCACCTAGTGTAGTTTTTTTTCCAGCCATAAAATTTTATTATATTATATATGTTACATTATAACCTCTTATTTTAAAATTTAGATACAATATATCTTGCACTGCACCTTCTTCTAATTCTAAATTAAATTCATATCCTATAACTTCTAATTCTGGTACATATTCTGCAATTTGTTCATTAACTTTTTGTTCTAAATTTGTGTTTGATAGATTTGTTTCCCATAAATAATATTCAAGATCACAACCCATGTCTGGATCTCCCATAACTTCACCTTTGTTTGTGAATAAAATCATTTCTAATTTTTGGACTATAACTTCAACTAAGTCATCTTGTATAATTTTTTTTGAATTATAACTTGGGTGTCCTTTATATCTAATATAGATATCTTTAAAATCTTGTACAGGTTTATATGCCATTTTTCTTCATTTTGATTTATAATGTAACTATATATATTAAAAAAAGATATTCTATAATGAATAATATTTCTTTTAGTGTTACAGATTGGATAGGCCCAATGGAAAATGGCGTCGGAGTTATATTATCTTTGAATTTACGAAACGAATTATATGAAATTATATATTGGTTTAATAAAAAAGGTGATTATAGATTTGTTATTCAAGATGATTTTTTAGAAAAATATAAAATTACTGATATTTATAAATATAAATATTTTCCAGATATAATTGCACATATTGATAAAATTGTGTTACCACCAAGAGAAGAGATTTGGAAAGAGTTTGTTTTATAATTTATTTTTTACTCCAAATAAAAAAATCACCCATTTCACCATCATAATTAAAACCAGTAATATTAGTAATAATATTAATAGTTTGTTCGAATGTTAACATATTTTTAAATACTTCCATCAAATCAGTTTTATTAATAAAAGACATAGGTTTTAATTGAATATCAAATATATTTAATGTGTCTGGAATTTGTGAGTAGAATTCACCTAAAGCGTATTTTATAATATTATTTTCTATTGATTGTATTTCATTATTTTTAAAAATAATAGCATCAAATGTCACTCTATTATTACCCATTATATCACCTGACATATCATTGATTTTAAAATGATGTTTCTTGTTATCAACAAGATCTATATAGTCAACGTAGGTTTTGAAAAATGTTGCTATAACTTTTTTATGTGTATTTCCTGCGTTACCAATATCATCAAGTATTTCATCTAATCTCATTACAGGAAGTTTAATTTCATTTATATGTAAATAATCTTTAAAATTTTTAGGTTTCATAATATCATTTGGTTCATTTTTAGTGAAAGACTCAAAATTTTGAATGCTTTTATCTTTTTCAAAAGCTATTCTATCTTTAATAACTTCGTTCAGATACTGTCTAACTTTATTTTTGTATTCTAGATTAGAATTAAAGAATTCAATACCAGGATTTCTTAAATTTGAGTTTTTACCTTTTAAATCATTCATTAAATTTGTTAGAGCAGAATCTTTCCTTAAATGTTTGCTAAGATCAGTGAAACTAATCCCTTGATTAACATATTTATCAATCATATTATTGATTGACATAACTATTTCTCTTTTAACTGATAATTCGTCTCTATAAGGCATTTTTAAACTAAATGATTTTTATTCATTATTATATATATAAATTTATTTTTCACTTGTGTTTTTTAATATATAATAAGCAATGGTAAAAATGGGACTTTTGTAAAATGATTAAAAATAGTAGAATTGATGTTAATATAACATATCGTAATGTAACATATTATAGATCTAAAAATTATGTTTGTAATAATGGTGAAACATTGGACATTGATGTTAATGATTTGCCACAAAATTCACATGTTAAAGTAATTGCTGTTTGTGAGATATGTTCAGATGAAAAACAACTAAGATATCATAAATATTTAGAAAATAAAAAAAGACAAGGTTTTTATAGTTGTAAAAAATGTTCTTCTATTAAAAGAAAAAATACAATGTTAGAAAAATATGGCGTTGAAAATCCACAACACATAAAAGAAATAAAAGATAAAACAAAACAAACAAACCTCAAGAAATATGGCGTTACTTGTACATTATTAGATAAAGATGTCAAAGAAAAAATTAAAAAAACAAATCTTGAAAAATATGGCGTGGAAGAGATACTTTCTTCATATGAAATTAGAGAGAAAATAAAGAAAACTAATCTTGAAAAATATGGAAAAGAATGGTATACACAAACAGAATCATATTATTTGTTAACATATAAAAGGTGGGAAAAAGATATATTATTTAAATTATCGGAATATAATATAACAGATTATATTTTAAATACTGATCGAACGATAGATGTTAAATGTGATTGTGGTAAAGATCATTATTTTAATATTAATAGCAAAAATTTATATCAAAGATATAAAATACAAAAAACAATATTATGCACAGTTTGTAATACATTAGATTATAAGATTTCAGGTAAAGAATTAGAAATCGTGAATTTTATTAAAGAAAACTATAATTATGAAATAATAACAAGTGATAAAGAGATCTTGGATGGAAAAGAATTAGATATTTATTTACCAGATTTAAATCTAGCTTTTGAATTTAATGGTTTGTATTGGCATTCAGAACTTTATAAGGATAAGGATTATCATTTAAATAAAACAAACAATTGTTTAAAAAAAGGTGTTCAATTAATACATATTTGGGAAGATGAATGGTTTAACCAAAAAGAAATTGTCAAGTCTAGAATATTAAATATGATTGGAAAGTCTGATAAAATATATGCTAGAAAAACTATAATTAAAGAGATAATAGATAATAAATTGATTAGAAATTTTTTAAATGATAATCATCTTCAAGGTTTTGTTGGTTCTTTTGTTAAAATAGGTCTTTATTATGAAGATGAATTAGTATCTCTAATGACCTTTGGTAAAAAAAGAAAATTAATGGGGTCTAAAAGTATAGAAGGAGAGTATGAATTGTTAAGGTTTTGTAACAAATTAAATATTAATGTTGTTGGTGGTGCATCAAAATTATTTAAATATTTTATCAGAAATTATAATCCGGGTGAAATAATTACTTATGCTGATAGAAGCTGGAGTAAAGGAAATCTATATGAAAAATTGGAATTTAAATTCGTTCATAACACAAAACCGAATTATCATTATTTTGATGGTAAAAATTTAAAACGATTATATAGGTATAATTTTAGAAAAGATGTTTTAGTTAGAGAAGGTTATGATCCTAATAAAAGTGAACACGAAATAATGTTAGAAAGAGGTATTTATAGAATATATAACAGTGGTAATATAAAATATTCATTAAACTTTTAATGTATTTATTTTTAAAATTAAAAATTATCTAATAATATGACGTTCGCCGAGAAAAAGAAAAAAATCGAGAATCTTAAAAAGAAAATCGCAAAAGTAGAATCAGAATATAACTACAATAAAGCAATGCAATTGGCACTAAAATTAGTGATTAACGGAACTTATGGTGCTTTTGCTCACCCTAAATTTGTAGTATCTAATAAAGATATTGCAAATGCTATTACAGCACATGGTAGAGATGTAATTTTATTTATGTTAAATAAAATAGAAAAATATTTTTATGAAGAATGGTATCATGATATTGAAGTTCATAAGTTATTAGAATTTACGTATATTGTAACTGATGATAGTGATGTTTGGTATATGATGAATAATAGAAATAGAATAATTGGAAGGGGTAATAATACTTTACATGATTTACTAATAGAATGGAATGTTGATATTGATAAATTAGAAGAACACAAAGATTCTATTAAAATTGAAGATAAAATTTATAATATTAAATATAAGAGACATCTTCATAATTTTGTAGATAATGTTGAACAAATTGATGGTTCTGTGATTTCTGAAAGAGAAGAAATGCCAGGTTTTACAGAAATGACAAAAGATGATAAAGAAACTTATAGTACGAAATTTCATAAAGATGAATTGTGTGTTTATGGTGATACGGATTCGGTTGACAAGGATAGTGTAATTATCACAAATAATGGTGAAAAGACAATAGAAGAATTTTACAACGAAAATACATTAAATGTGGGTGAGAGTACGTTGAAGGGACATGAGAGTGTTAAAACTGGTGAAAAAATCTTAAATTGGTGTTCTGAAAAAAAGCTATATTATGCACCAGTAAAAAGAGTTATAAGACATAAGGTTATTAAACAAAAATGGAAAATTAAAATAAAAACAGGTGAGGAAATTTTCGTAACAAATGATCATTCTATGATAGTTTTTAGAGACGGTGAACAATTTGAAGTAAAACCTTCTGAAATGAAAATAACTGATAAAATTTTAAGGATATATAGAGATAAAGATGTGTCACCATATGAAAAATAAATTACAAAAATTTAAATTTAATATCAATAAAGATGATTATGAGGAAATTCAAGATTTTTATGATAAAAATTCTGTTAAGTGTTTAATTTGTAATGGTCCAATATTTTATTATAATTCTGTATTTACTGTAAGAAAATTTGGATACAAAGGCAAATCTTATAAAACATTTAAATCGGTGAATGGTAAAATTTATAATTTAAGTGTTTGTGAAGATTGTTTGATAGAAAAATATCCTGAGTATAAAAATAAGAATAGGGCTAGAATATTTAACATGGTAAATAAGATAACAACATATGCATTTAATATACCAGAAAAAGAATCTGAAATATGGAAGAATTTAAACTACGTTAGAACAAAGGAAAATTATATTTTAAAATATGGTGTAAATGAAGGAGTTGAAAGATGGGAAATCTATTGTGATAAACAACGAAAATCAAATTTATTTGAATATAAAAAAGAAAAACATGGTTGGAATAAAGATGATTTTGATAATTATAATAAATCAAGATCTGTTACATTAGAAAATTTGATAAAAAAACATGGCAAAAAATTCGGTAAAATAAAATATGAAAATTATGTTAAAAAACAAATTGAAACAAAAAGTAAAGAATATTATGTGTTAAAACATGGTAAATTAAAATGGGATGAATTGTGTAAACAAAAAGCACACAATTTATCTAATTATATAAGAATATACGGTAAAAATGACGCTTTAATTAAATTACAACAATTTTATTCTAAGATAAGGAATTATCCAGCATCAAAATCTTCACAGGATTATTTGTGGAAATTAGATAAAGAAATATCAAAAGATTTTAAAACATATTTTTATGAAAAATGTAATAATAAAGAATATGGTAAGATGTTATCTACTGGTCGATATGTTTTTATAGATTATTATATAAAAGAATTAAATTTAGGTATAGAATATAATGGTGATGTTTTTCATGCTAATCCTAAAAAATTTAAACATGATGATAAACCTAATCCGTTTAGTAATGAATTATCATCTGATATATGGAAAAAAGATGAAGAAAAATTATCACTTCTAAAAAAGGATCATGATATAGATATCATTGTTATTTGGGAAAGTGATTTGCCGAGTATTAAAAAATTAATAAAAGAAATATATGGAAAATATATGTTATAATTATGAATTGGTTGAAATTTCAGAAATTGAATGTGTAGGTAATTTTGGAGAAGAAGAATATGTTTATGATATAGAAGTTGATGATGAAACTCACACCTTTATTGCTAATAATTTATTAGTTCATAATAGTTTATATTTGTCGTTTCAACCAATAATGGACTCTTGTGATTATGAAGGTGATCCTCTTGAATTTATATTAACCCTTGATAGATTGTATGTAAAAGACACATTTGTTAAATATTTAGACCAATATGCTAAAAAGTATGGTGTTAAAAATATTCATGATTTTGAATTAGAAACTGTTAATAAATCTGCCATGCATCTTGAAAAGAAACATTATATTAATAATGTGGTTTGGGAAGATGGTATTTTTTATGAAGATATGGAACATTTTTTTCCAAAAGGTGTAGATATTGTAAGGTCTTCAACACCAATATTTGTTAGAGGTCAAAAGCAGAAAGGTGGTGTTTGGGAATTTATTAATTATTTATTTAAAAATCCTGATACGTTAAATATACGTGAGGTTTTAAAAATTATGAAAGATCTTAAAAATCAATTTAAAGCCTCTGATATTGAAGATATTAGTATGACGACTTCTTTATCAAATTATAGAGATAAAGTAGTTGATGATCAAATTGGTGTTAATTGTGTTAAAGGTGCTCATTTTTCAGTTAAAGCCGCCGCTTTACATAATTTTCTTTTAAATAAAAATAGCGAGTTTAAAACTAAATATGATTTGTTAAAAGGTGGTCGAGTTAAATGGTATTTTTGTAACCATACTCTTGGAGAGAGGTTTGCTTATATGAGAAGTTTTCATCCGTATGAAATAACTGAAAAAGAAAGAGTATTGATAGATTATGATACTCAATTTGAAAAAACATTTTTGGCAATTGCTAATAGGTTTTTAGAACCAGTAGGTTTACCAGATATTAATAAAAGATTATCGGTATTAAATAGTTTATTTAGTGGTTCAATACAACAGACAATTCAAAAAAATAAAGATGAGTTTGAAAACTTTGATGATTGGGGATTTTAAAAAAATAAGAAAAAACGAATGAAAAAAATTAATTATGTTAGAGAAAAAGATTTTTCTGTGATAGAGCAGGAATTTGAAGATTTTCATTATGAGATAACAGAAAAACTTCAAAAAATATTTAAAGATGAAAAGTTAAAACCTACACAAATAATATCATCTGAAGATGGAAAAACTTTAAAATTTGCTATTAATAATGCTGAAGAAAGAGAAAAAAGAGAATTGGGTGAAGAAATATACGTCATTAAAATTGAAAAATTAAATTATACAAAATGAAAATAGAAAGAGAAAAGTATTTCGATACATTAGATTTTATGAATGAAATGAATAATGTTCCATTATCAACACTTGATTTAAGTGAATTTTTTACAAATGCAACTGAAGAAAATCTTCTTAAAGTTGAAGAAAGATTTCCAAGTACATTAAATTATAATAAAATATATCTTTTAATTACAGAACCTGTTATTAGAGATTTATTTGATATAAAATTAAATAATGAAGAAGATGCCAAATTCAAAATCTCATGATAGTATTACTTTTATGACCTCTATCATTATTTTTTGTACAAGTTTAATGTTTGTACCAATAATATATTCAATAATATGGTTATTATTTTATCTTTTTGCTGGTTATATGTTTAATGGTGATTTAGATATACATAGCAAACCTTATACAAGATGGGGCTTTTTAAGATTTATTTGGATACCATATCAACGAATATTTAAACATAGATCTAAATATACACATGGATTTTTAATTGGTACATTAATAAGATTAATATGGATATTGATTATACCAATATTAATAGTATTTTTCTTTAAAATTCCTGTATTATTTTTGATAATACAATTTAAGTTTTATATTATAACTTCTTTGATTGGTTTAGAAATGGGTGCTATGAGTCATTCGATTGCTGATTGGGTTAGTTAATCAAATTCTACTAAAACAGTCATATTTCTATAATCTATTTCTAATCCTTTTGGTTTTAAAGGAAATGAAATCATATTTTCATATTCGAATTCAAATTTTATTTCTTTCTTTTTGGTGATAATGTGATTTTCTATTTCATTTTTGGTTTCAAAGTTTTCAACATCTAAATGTGTAAATTTATCAACATCTAATTTTAATTCAACATTTTCTATTTTCACATTAATTTTTTCTATTCCTTCATCATTTTCTATGATATCTGAAGACCATTTTATAAAACACTGTTCACATGTTATACCATTTATTAAATCTGAATTATAATTAAAAATATAAATATCTTTATCTTCTAGTTTACTGGTATAAACTTTTTTAATTGTGTTTTTTTCGTATTGTTTTAAGTATTTCATTTTAATTTCCAATTCTTTAATTTTAAATGTTCTTTATAATATTCTGATATTTTTTCTATAAGAATATCATCGGTGTATATTTGGTTGTTTAAATTATAATGTGAAACTTCATTTACTTCAATATTAATATTATTTTCGTTTCCTTCTATTGAATGTGTTGCTTCAATAAGATCAGTATTTGACATTAATATTATTAATTTTGTTTTTATTTTTAAATCTTTTCCAGTACCTTCTTCTTTTTTAAAGTACCCTGTAATAGATTCTGGTCTAATTGATTTTTTCTTTTTTTTCTTCACAACTAATGATAAATCTGATATGAGAATATCTATTAGTTTTTGATTAATATTCGTGATTTTGACTTCAATATCTTTTAAATTCACTTTTTCGTATATTTTAAATTTTGTTATCATAATTGTATATATTAAAAAATCCCATCAAATTGATGGGATTTTCTAAAATATTAAAGAATGTGATTAACTGTTAGTTATAACTGAGGGAGGCGAAGCCGTATTAAAAAAAGATATCTACTGTGTATGTACTAGTTATTGTATCATCAGAGTTGTGGTAGAATACAAAGTCTATCATCACACCTTCTTTATCGTATCTAATTGTACTAGTTGAAGGTACGTAAACACCATATGCTGATGTATCACCAGATAAAGTAATATCTAATGAATCTACTGCGTTACCGTTTTGGTCGGTGAATGCTAATACTGTCGTTGTTCCAGTTACATGTGAAGTTCCACCAGTCGGAGTAACTGTAATACTTGTTAATCCAGATATACCTGCTGTGAATGTGCTAGTTAATGAATCATCACCATTGTAATAGAATGTTAATGGTACATCAATACCGAACTTGTCTCCGAAATAAATAGCTCCTGTTGAAGCTGAGAAGTCAGTTACATATGCAGAAGAATATGTATCACTTGATAGAGAAACATTTGTAGTTATATCAATACCAGATTGATTTGTAAATACTAGTGTTTCAGTTGTACCTGATTCATAAGATCCACTTGTTGGTACAAGTGTCATACTTGATACTACAGGATCAATAAAATTGATCACGTATTTATCATTGATAGTAGCATCTGTTATATAATAGAAATAAATAGATACAGTATTACCAGTTACATTGGATAATACTAGTTCACCTGTTGTTGGTGTCCAAGAATCAGTATAAGTTGATGTTGTTGTATCACCTGAAAGTGCAATTAATCCTGTTATATCAACACTATTTTGGTCATACATTACTAATGTTATAGAGTCACCTACTGTATGTGTTGCAGCTGATGAAGGTACCATTGTAAAGCTAGTTACTGCTGAAGAATCTGTATCAACAACTCCTAATAAGAAGCTACCAAATCCAATGAATGTGAATGTTAATCCATCATAATCAAATGTGTCTCCGATATCATATTTTGTTCCATTAAAATAGAAGTCACCACCAATATTTGCAACTACATATCCGTTGATCGTAGCTGTTTGACCAGGCACTAATTTCACTAATAAGTAAGTATCAGTAGTAACTGTTGCAGTATCACCATCATTTACTACAGTTGCACTTGAAGTTACCCCTGTTGGATAAGATACAATAGCAGTACTACCTATTGTAGAACCTGTTGCGTGTGTATATGTTAAAAGATATGTTTCACCACTCATTGACCCACCATCTATTCTATAGTATGGATAATTAGTCAAGCTGTTTGATGACATTATACCTTTTACATTTTTTTGTTGTTTCATAATTTTATGTTTTCTTTTTATATATTAATAATAAAAATTGAAAAAGTGTTGATTATACAATACTTCACTGGTTTAGGAGGACACTATACAATAGATATATAAGATTATGAAAATTAAATTAATTGAATTTATTAATAAATCAAATATAGTTCATGATGATAAATATGATTATAGTTTTGTTAATTATGTAAATAGTAAAACTAAAGTGAGAATAATATGTTTTGAACATGGTGAATTTTGGCAAAGTCCTTCTAAACATTTAGAAGGACAAGGTTGTCCTGTTTGTGCAACTAATAATATGAAAGATGATACAGAATCATTTATTAATAAATCAAATATAGTTCATGATGATAAATATGATTATAGTTTTGTTAATTATGTAAATAGTAAAACTAAAGTGAGAATAATATGTCTTAAACATGGTGAATTTTGGCAAACACCTTCAAATCATCTAAGTGGACATGGTTGTTCTAAATGTGGTGGTAGATATAAATTAACTACGGAAGAATTTATAATAAGATCAAATAAAATTCATAATAATAAGTATAATTATAGTGAAGTTAAATATTTTAATAATAAAACAAAAGTAAAAATAAAATGTCCTAATCATGGAGTATTTTTACAAAGACCTGATGCTCATTTAAGAGGACAAGGATGTCCTAAATGTTGCTAGGACGTAAAGTTCCTTTTAAATTTGGTTGTTCAACACCTTTATGAAAAACATTGCCTTGTAAATCAACATATTCTTTTCTTAATGCCCAACCACGGGGTTTTATAATTTCCTTATTTTCTGTTAGTAAATTAAAAGGGTCGCCTACTTCTTCTTCAGATAATAAGTTTAAAGGATCACCAGTTACTTCTTCAGTTATTATTTCTTCAGTTATATTTTTTTCAGTTTCTGATAAGATATTAATAGGTTCTGGTTTTTCAATAGCTTTTACATCAATTATATATTCTTCTTCAGTTTTAATGTTTTTAATGTGTATTTTACCATTTTCAAAAGAACCAACTAATATGTAGTTTTCATAATCCACAAAACCATTATTTGCTAAGGCTTGGATAAATTTTCCCATTTTTCCCATGTTTAATAATTATTTTCTATTATATATTTTTTATAAGAAGTCTATAATAAGATTTAAAATTTTAATATATATGTTAAAGATTTCTAAAAAACAAAATAGAAATAAATATGACAATGATTAAAAAACTTAACGTAGAAAATTCTCAAGAATTTATAGATCTTGTAAAAGATAAAGAACTTATTGTATATGAAGATATACAAGGTTCTCAAATTTTTATAAAGTGGACTGGTGATAAATTCATTATAAAACCTAAATCACTTAGAAGCCAACCTCTTAATTTTATTGATTTGGCGACACAAAAATTTTATAATCAAGCATATAAATATATTCATCAATTACCAGATTATGTAACTGATTTATTAAATAAAAATTGGTGGTTTTGTTTTGAATATTTCCCAGATAATCAACCTGCAAATATAGAGTATAATATTGTACCTAAAGGTGGTTTAATATTAACTTGTATTGTAAAAGGTTCAAAATATTTTTATAATTATGATGAATTAAAAGAATATGGCGAATTATTTAATGTAGATTATTTACCAGTTTTATATAAAGGTAAATTAAGTGAAAAACAGTTAGAAATAATTGATTTGTATTTAAATACAAGTGATAAAGACTTAGAATATGTTTTTGGAGAAAAGAATTTTGCTTATTTCTTTTATCAAATACTAAATCCTCAGTTAAAGAATTCATTTTTGATGAATGATGAAGTATTTAATGATAATTTAGAGAAAATAATATTTAAAATAGATAATAATACAGATTATTCATTTGAATTATTAAATCCTTTATATCATAGATTATCATCTAATAATAACACAGAATATATAGATACATATAGTTTGATATTATTATCATTTTTAGAATATTTTCAACAAATTGCATTAAAGAATTATAAATTACATTCTTTAACAATGGATGAATTATATATTGAGATTGTGTGTAAAATATTTAATGATTATATTAAAGATATTAAGAAAGATATTGAAAAATGGAATTTTGGTATTCCATCATTTTTTAAAGAAGATAAATTTAAAATTAATTTGGAACTTATACCAAATAAACTTACTAAAGATTTTGTTAAATCTAATGATAAAATTGAATATGTATTTAAGTGTATTCTTAGTTCATTTAGCAAGAAAAAGAAAAAACCAATTGGTGTTTTTAATCAACAAACTCTTATATTATTTAATAGTTTGGTTAAAGATATAAATTTATATTTAGAAAAACAATTAGAATTAAATAGAGAATATGCTATTCAAAAGTCTGATGTTAAAAACTTTAAAGATTATTTTGATTTGAAATATGAAGTTGATGCTGATGGTAGATTATATCCAGATGTATTTGATGAATTTGATGATGAGGGTGGTGAAGATAAGAAAAAGAAAAAGAAGAAAACTGTTTTTGGTAAAAAAGGTGGTAAAAAAGATTGGTCATGGGAAGATGGTGAAGAAGGATGGGAAGATTTTGAAATAGATAAAGAAAAAGTTTAATATATAAAGAGATAATCAACAAAAAATAATTAACTAACTAATGATTGATTTAACAAATTGGCTTCGAATGAATACAGGAGCAACAGAAACATATTATGGCTATGCTAATCCAGGTGTACTAACTACTGAAGGAAAATGGTTAATAAGAAGACAAATAATTGAAAGTGGTGATACAGTATATCAATTTGCTGATAATGATTTTCAATTTGATAAAATATGGGAGAATAAAGAATTATATTTTTTAGCACCTTCTGCAGTAACAATTTCATCAAGTTCTGTTACAAATAGTGAAATTATCTTAAAATTTGATTTAGTTGATGGTGTTGCAAAGTATTTTATAACAGTATTGGATTCATCTCAAAATAAGGTTATGCCTTGGAGTAGGCAAAGAATAAGATCATTAAATGACTTAAATATGGTTATACAAATTAATAAACATCTAAGTTCAGCTTCAGATTATGAAATTTGGATTGAGGCTTGGAATGGAGTTAGTTCGGAAACTTTAATAGTTTATGTCGCAACAACATAAGTAAAAAACCACTCATTGAGTGGTTTTTCTTTTTTATTCTTTTATTTCTTCTTCATCAATTTCAAGTTCTAAGTTATCACCTATATCTAAATCTTCTACAACTACGTTTGCGTCTGCTTCAGTTTGTTTAGCTTTTTCTTGTAAAGATTCTTCTTGGGCTTTTTGGAATAATTCTATTAGTTCTTTTTTGGCTTTTACTTGTTGATTTTTAATTCTTTGTGTTCTTGCTTGAGATCTTTTCTTTTGATTTTTTTTATTTCTACTTTTTGGCATAATTATCCATTAATTTTTAAATTATATTTCGAAAATAATTAAAAGTTTAAATTAATTCTTCTCTATCTATACTTTCTGGGTTTATTCTTTTGAAGAAAGATGATCTATGTCTTTCAATTACTGGATCATTATTATATTTTGAAATGTTTTCTCCTTTACTAATATCTTTTAAATAAGATTGTAATTTTTTATCAATTTCTGAATAACCACTTGCAGTTGTATTATGTCTTTCTTTCCAATCTGGCATAATTTGTTCTAGATCAGTCTCACTTATTCCAAGACCATCAGTAGCATTTGCCATTGCACAATCAACTAACACTTTACCTTTTTCATTTAAACTTTTAGCTAAATGTAATGTTAATTCATGTACTTCAGACTTCCAAAGATTTTGAATTAAACCAAAATCACCAACATCACCGTGCAAAGTCCAAAATCCCAAATAATATTCAGTTAAATTGTCTGTACCTAATACTAAACCACCATTTTTTGAAGCTAAATTATAAAGATAAATCATTCTTGTTCTAGCTTTTATATTACCAAGTCTAATTAATTTTGATTGATAATCATATTCAGAATAAGGAGAACCTTCATTATCCATTTCATCTAGATTTTTTAATGTATCAAAGTATTCTGTAAGATCAATTGATTGGAAATCAGTGCAAAACGCTTTTCCAATATCTTCAGCTCTTTCTTTTTCTTCTTTCTTATTACTTTCTATATGAATATATCTTCCTATTAAAGGAATATTTAATTCATCACATATAGGTTTAGCAATTGCTGCAACAATTGCTGAATCAACTCCACCACTAATACCCAATACTAATGATTTAAGTTTAGTTCTTGTAATTTTTTCTTTTAGTAAAAATCTTGAATTTTCAAGTACTTTGTCGTAATTTATTATATTTTTCATAATTATATTTTTTATTGTTTAATTAAATATACGAAAAATTTTTATAATTGTAATATTTTTTGGTATGTTATATAACATATGTCAATTATTAAGATATTTTAAGAGAATTTTCTAATGGTATTATAAATTTTTCGTTGAAGACTTTTACCCTTTTTTTATGATCAAAACCAAAATGCAGTTTATGAGCGTCTTTAATCTTAATCCACATTAAATTTTCAACTTCATCAGGTTCACTATTTTCTGTACTGAATTCTGGTAATATAGAATTAGTTGCATCAAATACAATTGAATAATGTAATGAAATATTTTGAAGATGTGAGTCTGGATTAGTATCAATATACCAAGGTTCTTCTGTATTTATAAAAATTTTGTAATTTTTTAGAAGTTTTTCGCAATTTATACCAGTTTCTTCCCACATTTCTCTAAAGAAAGCTTCTCTACCACTTTCATTCCAATCTAGATAACCACAAGGTAAATTCCACAAACCTTTACAGTCTGGTGTGCCTTGTCCTCTTTGTCCTACTAAAATATAAAAATCACTCCCGATTTTTGCTGATACATAGGAAACAACAGCACAACTTCTTGAAATCCAATGTGTTGTACCATCATTTTTTATTGATTTATTTGGTCTGTTGTTAAATTTCATATTTCTTATTTTTAATATAATTGAATAAAAATTGTTCTGCATCTTTTACTTTTTTGAATTCTTTATTTCCACACAATAGATTTTTGCCTGCATATACACCAAAATATCCGCTAGGTTCTTGATGAGATATTTCTTTTCCTTTGGGTCCTCTTGACATTCTGAATTGAATCATGTGTTTTATTTTATAACCGAAATGTTCTTTCACTGTTTTACCCATGTATTGTTTTTTTACCATAATATTATATTATTTTTTATTTTTATTATTATATTCTTATCTAGTTTAATTTATATTCAAATCTTCTAAGTATCTGTTTAATGTTTTTTTGTCAGTATAAGTATATTTACCAGATGAATCAGATGTCTTTATACAATATCTCCAATCCATTTTTTCAGGTTTAGCTTCTGTCATTTTAATAACAATATTCATAGTTGGTACACCAATATCATTTGTTAAATAAGTACCAATTCCTAACGTGCATTTAATTTTATCACTTGCATATCTTATAATATCTCGTATTTTTAAAAATGAATTTATACCATCAGAATAGACAATTGTTTTGGATTTAGGATTAATTCCATATGATTTATAGTGTCCAATTATTTTATCAGTAAATAATTTAAAATCACCAGAATCCCATCTAACACCATCAAATAATTTACTATGTAAAGTATCAAATGATTTTAAGAAATTGTCTGTACCATAAGTATCAGATAACGCAATACCTAATTCTCCTCTGTAAACTTTAACCCAATTTTCTAAAGATATCTTATTTGCTAGTTCTGGTCCATATTTTGCGGCATGAAACATTATCCATTCATGAGCTTGTGTTCCAATGGCTTTAACATTAAATTTTCTAGCGAACATACAATTAGACGTACCAATATATCTAGCTGGTGATTCCCACATAAAATGTATATTGATAAATTCTTGTATTAGTTTTGAATATCTTCTTCTTAAACCAAATTCTGCAATATTAGATTCGGCTGTTATAAAACTTCGATATTTGTCTCTGTGTGTATCATATAGATGATCAAAATTATGAATATTTTTATATTGATCAGTTAACATATACCAAGTTTCTGTTAAAATCGGCATTATTTGTGTTTCCCAATAAATTGTTTTTAACCAAGAACCAGTTATTTCTATTTCGATATCTTCTCCTGTTTGAGTTACTTTAACTTCAGATGGATCGTATCTATAACTTCTTAAAAAACCATAAAAAGATTCATCAAAATAAGATTCACCTTTCATATTTGAAAATTTTTTTCTAAATGATCTTTCTATTTCAGGAGTGAATCTAAGATTTTTCATAGATTCTATTTGTTTTTTAATATGATAATCTGAACCGACTGGAAATTTATGTTTTCCACGGTTAAAAAATTTAAATTTTACTATTGCGTTTGGGTGAGTTTTAAAGATTGCATATTGCATAAAATATTTATATGCATCTTGATCATCAAAATCGGTAATAATTGGTTCAATTTCACCTGTTTTTTCAAATTTATCATAAATATCTATCTGTTTATTATAGATAGATTTTAAATGTACTATTAATTCTTTTTCTGATAATTTTTGTATATTTCTCATGATTTGAAGTTTTAGTATTTATAATAATATACGAGAAATTTTCTAATAAGTCAAAAATTAGGATATGTTATTAGACATATATTTAATTTTCAATTTCAGCAGATAACCCAGAATCAAGTAAAGCATAATAAGGAGTTTCTAATTCTTTAAATGTGCCTTTTTTAACATCACATTTACCATTATTGTGTATAATCATGGTACATTGTTCTGCTTGTGTTAATTCATGTTTACAGTATTTAATAAGACAACCAATAACATGTTCAAATGTATTAACTTCGTCATTATATACAATAATTGAGTATAAATTTTCTTCTTTTTCTTTAGATTCGTTTTTAGATTCGTCTTTAGTTTTGTCTTTTGTCATTTTTTATTATGTTTTAGTTTTATAACCCATTCAATGTGTTTTTTAATTTTTTGATTTTCTAATAAACTTTTTAATGTATTAAATTTTTTGCCCAAAGTTTTTTCATCCCAAAATTTATGTATAGCCTTATGACATTGTTTGCATAAGTCTATACCGTGTGATTTCATATAGTCTTTTTCGTAATTTTTTTTGAACCACTTTTTAGTATGTAATGTTACTGGTATTAAATGATGAAATGATGTTGTTTCATTACGACCACATATTTTACATTTATCTTGCATAATTTAAATAATTTAAAAGTTAAAATTAACCTAGTCCATAAGCGGGATTTTGTTTTATCTATACATTTATCTAAGTGTTTACACTTCTCCGAAGAGTGCCTCTAACCCGATCATTATAGAATTGCTCACCTCCTAGATCTGTTTGAGTTGCAACCTCGGCAGTACGAACGACCAAAGTCTCCTGCCTTAAGCAAAATTGTCCCGACTTTCCTCTAATTTTTTATAAAATCAGCGTATAGTCGATTAGATTAATTTGTTATAATATACAAAAATTTTTAAGAAAATAAAATAATTTCTTTAATATATATAGATAAAAATTATGATTGATAGAAAAATAATTTGGATAACCGAAGGTGAAATTGAGTTCCTTGAGTCTTATTTGACAAAGGATATGCATTGCTTGGAGTTTGGTGCAGGTGCTTCTACTAAATGGTTAGCTGATCGAGTGAGTCATTTGATTAGTATAGAACATGACAGTGAATGGATTAAAAAAGTATCTGAATCCCTTCCCGGAAATGTTACCCTTCATCAACATAACAGGGATTATAGTGTATATGTTTCTATTTTCCCAGATGAACATTTCGACTTTATTTTAGTAGATGGAAGAGATAGGGTTAACTGTGTAAAGGAAGCTCTTCCTAAATTAAAGAAGGGTGGTTATTTGATGTTGGATAATTCGGAAAGAGAAGAATATAAAGAGTCGATAGATTTAATGGAAGGATATGAAAGTTATACGCAAATCAAACCAGATTCAGAAGGTTTTGTTTATCCTGATTGGCAAACTCTATGGTGGAAAAAACAGTGATTTTAATAAACCTGGTTCTATATTTTATACAAAATATTTTTAATCCTTATTTTTAATATACAAATATGTGAAATACCTAAAGACATATTTAGAAAATAAACATTTTAATATTACAATAACTGATATTAAGAATAATGATAATTTAGAAGTTACCATTAAACAAATAGAAAAATATTATGAATTACCAATATATGAACAATTAACCGAAATTATAGAAGATGAAGTTTCTTGTGCTTGGGGAGATCAAGTAGAAAGTAAATGTGAAATTGTATCTTTATATATATATAAGACAAATTCTGGAATATTGGATTTTGATGTTAATGTAAATAATAATGCATTTTATAAACCAATTACAATAGAAGATTGGTATATAAAAAATATTGGAGTTACAATAGATGAATATCTACAATCAAATAAATTAGGATTACTATAAAAATAAATAAATAAATAAATAATGAGACATTTAAAAACTTTTAATGAATCACTTAAATTAAGTGATATGAAAATAGAACTTGAAGAATTTTTAGATGACGTATATTATGACATGAGACATGATTATTCTGGTGCTAAACTTCTTTCAGAGGTTGAAGAACACCTTGACGATCTCATCCCGGATATATTATACGGATATGAAAATGAAGTGAACTATGACAAAGTAGTTAAAAAACTACGAAAACATGGTATAAAATATATGACTAAATAATATGAAACATTTAAAAACTTTTAAAGAAGCAAGTGCTGCTTCAGTTAGACATTCAGAAAGTAGAAAAGGACCTACAGATAGTGCAACATGGCATGATGAAGGAACTAGAATGAAAGGTAATGATGGTAATATGTGGGAAATACAAACTGATAAAAATGGTGTTAACCATTGGCAAGAAGTTTAATGAAATATCTTTCTTAGTAGGTCACCAACTGAGTTTCAAACCTAATTGCGGAAGAAGTGGGGCTCGAACCCACGCGCCGTATTTCAGACCTACTGGTTTAGCAAACCAGCCCCTTCACCAACTTGGGTACTCTTCCATAGCGGAAAGCAAGGGATTCGAACCCCTAATGGTGTAACCCATTACTACTTTTCAAGAGTAGCCCCTCGTCCAACCGGACGCTTTCCATAGTGGCTTATTAAGGATTCGAACCTCATATATCTCTAGTAACTCTTAAAATATACATTTTAGTGACATGCGGTAACCCGACAAATGCTCTATAAATACAACCTATTTGTTATAAGCCTTAGTGGACCTAGTCGGACTCGAACCCTGGACTTTCTGCTTAAAAGGCAGAAGCTCTACCAACTGAGCTACAGATCCATTGGTTGGCCATCAGGGGATCGAACCCTGGACTCTCTGCTTAAAAGGCAGATGCTCTAAACCTACTGAGCTAATGGCCAATAAAAAAACCGAATCTTTTCAGACTCGGTTTGTAATTCTTTGTACCTAAAAATTTAGGTAATACAATTCCGAGCCGTTTTCAGACGACTATTCTTTTTCGATTTACTATTTATGTTAATTATAATCATTATTTAAAATTTTTTAATTTTTTGTATTAATTCATTTTTAAAACCATCAAATGCGCCTCTTAGTTCATTTCTAACTTTTTCCCATTCTTCTGTTTTACTTTTTTCTATTATTTTGTATGAATCAATTAAATTATTAAAATTATTATATCTTATCTTTAATTCTGATATTAGATCATCAATTTCTTCATTGAAATCTTCTCTAGTGTTATTATCATTATCAATTAATGATTCATTATATCTTTTAATTTTCATGTTTAAAATTGATTTTCTTTATATATTAATTATTTGTTCTATTTTTTCATCAGTTAAGTTATATAACTTTTTAAAATCGTTATCAAAGATTTTTTGTCCTTTTATTTTGTAAAATTCTTTCAATTTAATAATTATAATATCATAATCTACTTCATTCCAAAAACAAATGATATTGTTATCATTCACAAAAGTGAACAATTCTCTATCATCAGCTAAAGTATCCCAAACCAAATCACTTTCAATAGAAGGTTTTATTCCTTTAAAAGAAGAAAGATAACCAAAATCTTTAATTAGTTTTTTGTAAACTTTTTTACCTAATCCTAGACCTTTCATAAAAACTGGCAAACCATTATTAATATGTATCTGATTAAATGGTGGTTGAATAGTTATATCTAAAAATGGGTCTCTTTCACCATCAATATAGATAGTGTTTAAGATTTTTTGTTGATTCTCTTCTTTTCCATATTCAAATTCTACTCTTTTACCATCTAAATAGGTTAAAATACCACGAATAGTCGGATTATATATTATTTCTATATCTTTATTGTTCTGTTTATAAATGAAATCATCAAAATTGGAATTTTTAATTTCTTTTTTTAAATTAAAAATAATTTGTTTTAGTTCTGATAGAACTTTTTTGTAATTGTTTGCATTAATATATCTATCTATTTTTTCTTTTTGATTTTGATCGATAGCTTTTTCAAATAATTCCATATTTTGATTGATTTTTTCTAAAGATTTACTAAATTGTGTATATTTTTTCATTTGTTAATTTTTATTATTTTTCATTAAAACTGGTTCTTTCTTCACATTAATATATATTAAAATTTAAAAGTTTAAAGTGGAACCGACCCGAGTTGAACGGGTACCTATACTTCTTCAGAGTATCGTGCAGACCACCTACACCACGGTTCCAAATTTGTATTAATATTTCATTTTTCTACCTTTTAACCATCCTTCATTTAACCATATTTAAACTTCTCGCAGGCCTACCAGGATTTGAACCCGGACCAAGTGGTTTGGAATCACTTATGCTACCGTTACACTATAGACCTGTGTTAAATTTGGGGTGATTAATGGAATTTGAATCCATCCTAACAGAACCACAACCTGCCGTGCTACCACTAACACTATAACCACCATATATTTTTAAGAACGTTTATAAAAAACAAAAAACCCGAATCTTGTTAGAATCGAGTTTGTCCCTTTGTTGATTAATATTTTTTAATCTTAACTTTTAAGGCATAACATTCCCGATCCGAAGCGGCTAAACCACTTATGAAAAGATGAACTATTATGTTTAAAAGTATTATTCATTGTTTCTGTTTTTACTATTTTTTATATATTAAATATTTATTCTCTATTTTTGACAATATACAAATTATTTCTTGCATAAAAAAATTTTCCGAGAAAACTTGGAGGAATTTCTTATTTCACACTACTTGATTCATGTTACTTTTGTGAAATCCCCCGTCGTCTTCTCAAACACACACTAACACTAATCGTTTTTATGCGACAACATCACTCCTTTAGGGCTACAGTGATGGTGTTATTCTTGGTGTATTTAAATGTGAAGATTTTTATCGTTCACATTTTTGTGAAGTAGCGCAGAGAACGGGCTGCGTGTTGCGTCTTTTAATTTCTACTACTTTTTTCACATTTGATAAATATTAGTTTAAAGCTCTATCACCACGTCAAGGTTTTTATCTTGATAGAGAAACAATTTTGAGACTAAAAACTGTCATACTGGTAAAACACACAGTTTATTATATGTTTTGCTTTCTTCAGATTATCAAAGAGTTGCTATTCTTCGTTCCTGAATTGTCCACATAATCCCTCGAAAGGCAACTATGTACACCAGCTGTACTGTAACTTTTTATGTGGTTACATCACTAGTACTATTAAGTTACTCGATATTTTGCGTACACTCACCACTATCGTGGCGTTAATAACCTGCTAGGGTTAAAAGTTGAGGCTACTGTATCAAAGATTCTCTACCTTGCGAGCTTTGAATCCACTTTATTCACCGAAGTGTAAAGTTTTAAGCACCTTTACTTAACAGACGGACAGGGACTTTGCTTTTTTTATGATGGAATTGAACCATCTACCTTTAGTTAGAATACTACTGCTCTACCATTGTGAGCTAATAAAAAATGATATCACCACAAAGTGCCTGTCCACCGATTCATAAGTTTCACCTTACAAAATACGACCCTTCGTATGCGTTTCAGCCCGGAGGACTTACTGTGCCGTTTGTTAAGACATCTTTCAACACCTTTGAAACTGAATAATGCTCTAACTTTCCACATTCGAACTACTATTCTATCTCTTATCTATCAACGAACACTTAATGAGTGGATTAAACGATATTGGAATGTCCCCATTCTATATTTGATAACTTTTGTTCCCCTTGCGGGCAATTGAGCCATCTTATTCTTACCAAAGATCGTTACTCACGTTGTTTCATCTTATCCCCTTTCTATTGAGGCTGTCTTGTTGGTCAAGACAAAAATGAGACTTGCTTAGATTGACCATAATCCGAAGACTATTGGCGAGAATAAGTGACCTTCCTCTCTTTCGACACCTTACGATGTTTTATCTGCTCCATCCGAAGATGAACGTCTGCCCAAGCACAGACTATATTTTACAATATTTTAAAGAACGTTTTGATTTCGAAAAATCTTTAAAAAAATATTATTTTTTCGTAATCTATTTTCTTGTACTTTCAAAATTTTAAAAAGTTTAAAAATTTTAAAAATTTATAAAAGTGTGAAAATTATATATTTGACTTAAAAAGTCACTTTTTTCTAAAATTAAAAGATTATACTAATTATACTAAAAAATTCAATAAGTTGAAAATTCTTTATTCTTAGGAAAATAAGTATTACCGTTAAAGATAATATTAATGAAATAAAATTTTTAAAAATTTTAATCTTTTGAAAAATTTTTTTATATACGCATGCGCGCGCACACGTTATATATTATTACCTGTTAAAGAATTCTTTGAGAATATTAATTAAGGTCTAATATTAGAAAATTCTTCTAAATATTCTAATCTAATTGAAATATGGTGTGTTAATTTTTTGGGAAGATGTAACTTTTTAACATTATCTTTATTAAGTGTCAAAAAATTATCTTTAATGTAATTTATTATTTTAGGATCTATATAATCCCATTCTTTAAGTTGGAAAGTATCATCAATAAATTTATCCCATTTCATTAAATTATATATTTATCTTAATAAATGTATTTTAGATTTATTTTTCCAACCTACATCATACTTATAATCACAGAAGTAAATTATTAAATTTGCATCGTATTTATAATCTACAAAATAAATTGTCTTATCTGCATCATATTTATAATTTACGAAATACCATAAACCATCTTTATTTGCATCATATTTATAATCTACGATATAAACAATCAAATCTGCATCATATTTATAATCAGCAACATATACTTTTATATCTGCATCATATTTATAATCAACTTTGTAAATTTTTTGTGCGGAAATTGTGAGGGATAGTAAAAATAGTAATATTAGGTAAAAGAATTTCATAACTTTTTACAGTTAATATTACAAATTTTGTGCCAAATTATATTTTTTCCAATTATCTAATTCTTTATCATTTGGATCACCGAGTGATTTGCCACAATATATACAAACTCTTTGTACAATTTCAAATTGTCCAAAGTTATGTAATGATATTTTATAATCTTCGTGAATACATATACTTTTAATATATTCTATTTCTTTCTGAGCATTTTCAAATATTTTATTAAGTTCTGATATTTTTATTTTTATATCATCTTTTTTCATTTTTATCTTCAAGACCTTTTTTATATGAATTTGACTCTACTTTATTGATTATTAGTATGGTTACAATTGTTGACACGATAGCAGCACCATAGATTAGACTTTTTAACATAATATTAATTTTTTAAACTTCATTATTTATACATTATAAATATAATGATCTAAAAAGTTTAATTTTAAAATTTATTATGGCAGAAAAAAAAGATATTGGTGTTAATTTAGAAAGTATTGAAAGTAAAATACAAGACATTCTAGACAAAGAACACAAATTAACACAAAAACAAAAAATAAAGAGATTTCCAAATCATTCTAATCCCAGTAGACTTAATTTTGCTTGTCCAATCTGTGGAGATAGCGAAAAAGTTGCTAGTAAGAAAAGAGGAAATTTATACCTAGATAGTCTAAGATATATTTGTTTCAACTGCGACGAAAGAATGTCTTTTGTAAAGTTATGTGAATTATTTAATATAGAAATTGATATGGATGAAAAGATTAAAATTTATAAACATATTGATCAATGTACAAAGTATAATCGAACCGAATATAATTATACAGTATTAGATAAACTTATTGATATTGAAGAATGGGTTAAATATATGAATAATCGTAAAAATAGTTGGTTAATAGATATTAAACCCGTACAAACTAATTCACACGTATATCAATATTTGAAATATACTAGACAAATACACAACCACGAACATATTTATCAAGGACTATACCGTAAAATGAGAGATGGTAAAGTCGTATTTAAAAGTCCTGTGATGATTTTGTTAAATAGAAATAATGAAAAATTGTTAGGTATTCAGTTGCGTAATTTAGAAAAAGACGCTGATAAGAGATTTTATAAAATTGTTGAATTTGAAGAGTTGTATAACTATATGAATCCAGGTAAAATGTTAGATGAATCTGAAGCTATTTCTTATAATAAAATATCTCACTTTTATAACATATTAAATGTTAATTTTGAAAATACTGTAACTATATTTGAAGGTTTTCTAGATAGTCTATTCTATCCTAATTCTATAGGTTTGGTAGGAGCTAATAATGATAATGATTTGTTAAATTTCTTAACAGAGGCAGATGAGGGGTTAGATTTAAAATTCTTTTATGATAGAGACTCTAAAGGTGTTTCTAAAGCTTTGAAAATGTTGAATAGAGGATATGGTGTGTTTTTATGGAATAAATTAATAGATAAAATAATTGAAGGGAAATCAGATAAATATAAAGCTAAGAAAACATTTGATGATATAACAGATTTGAATGAATTAGTAATAAAAGCCAAGAATCCAAATATATATGGGAAATTAAAGTTAGATAAGTTTTTTTCAAAAGATGAATTTGATCGACTTTATTTGGATAAAATTAAATGGAAGAAGTTTTAACAATTAAATATATTTTTTTAATATTTTAATTGTTTTATTGGTAGATTTATGATTTATTGCAATACCATCAGCATCTTTCCACATATCAGTATTTCTTTTCATATCATCAATTAATATGTGATTTTCAGAAGCAAATTTATATTTTTGTTTACTTGATTTATGATTGACTTTAATATTACCTAGTTCTCTTTTACACCAAATATCTTTACCTTTGTGAGCATATTGACCAGCTTTACCCCAAGGTGAACCAGTTAATATTTCTATATCGTTAAAATTTTCTGTAATAAATTTCCATAATTTTTTACCATCAGACATCCAATCCATGTTACTCCAATGTTCTATACCACGTTTTTCGATTTCTTGCCACATTTTAGTTACTCCATATTTTTTTATGTATTTTTCTGGTCCTATTTGATCTATATCTTTCTTAAATCTTCCATTAAAATCACATAACACACCATCTAAATCTACATATATTTTATAGGTTGGTTTGTCTTCTTGTTTTTCTGTATATGTTTTCAAATAATCCATTTCTTTAATATTTTTAAAATCTAAAACTTTCTTATAAATAAAAGTACAAAAAATTTTCAAGTAAAACAAATTATTTTACAAGAGGTTTACCTAATAATATATTAAGTTTACGTTTTCCATTTATTTCTCTTTCATACCAACCATTATTCACCATTTTTACTTCTTTGCTTAATATTTTTTCTATATTTTTTTTGTCTGTTACAATAGGTGCATTATTTTTTATTAAGAAATTGGCTAGTTTATATGAACATTCTACATAATTGCCAGGTTTATGTAACCTATCAATCATCATTTGTATATATTCTATCTTTGATTGTTTTTCACCATCATTGGCTCCGAGTGTATATTTTTTACCATGTAGTTTTATTTTATCAGCTGAGACCGCATCTGGTTCATCATCACCAGTTAAATCTATAATTTCCCATTCATCTGCTTTATTGAAGTTAATATCATCTGGTGTATCAATTCCTGGATATCCTCCTAAGTAATTGTATGTTTTATTAATCATATCTAGAATTTCATCATTATATTCGTCAAGTTCATCTTCAGTGGCTTTAACCCATGTACCTTTTGGTAAATTATTTTCAATTATGAAATTTTTAAAATTAGTTATCATTGAGGATAATTTTTTATTTTATATATTTAATATATAAGATAAAATTATCAACTTAGAATGAAAAAATATGGTGAATTTATTAATGAATCTAATCAGGGTGAGATATATATGTATGATATTCTAAGTGCAGGATTACCTATAAATAAAATCAAAGAACTTAAAAATATAATATTACAATCAGTTGATGAATCTGTTAATGAATCTCTATTTTCTGGATTATGGAATCAATTTAATGATTATTTATCTAGAAGAGCATGGAAATGGTTAATTAATAGAAATGAAAGAGAATTAACAAAGAAATTAAAAGTTCTTAATATGATAGATATATCAGATTTGAGTGATTGTTTTAAACCAGTTACTAAACTATATTTAGGTGGTGGTATTGATAAAGCTCCTGTTGGAAAAGATGATTGGAGATCATATGTAGAAAAATATTTTGGTGGAACGTCAGAAGGACATTATGATGTTAATGGTGAAAATCCTCATATTATTTACAGTCCTGATTTAATTAATTTGAGTATTACTGGTAAGTTGAATGAATCTGATTATAAAAATCCTCTAATTTTAAATCCTTTAAGAAATGAAGTTATTCGAGATGATGAAGAATATCAAAGACTTTATACAATGTGGAAAACAGGTCAAATGGATGATATGACTATATCAGAAGATTTTCAAAAACTTGGTGATTTTTTTAATAGAAAAGTTGTTGCATATGATTTAAGAGTATTAAATATTTGTGATACTAATTTAGTTAAATTTGATAATGTTGCTGGTTCAGGAACACAAGGTGAATTGCAAATGACACCAATGAGACAAATAAATACATTTATGTGGATTCAATCTGAAGAATTTAATCAAGGAGAAAAAAGAGTACAAGATATATCTCCATGGTTAATGGGTTCTATCACAAAATTGGTTGTTGGTGATGAAAATTTAAGAATATTGTTGGATGCAATAAAGAAACAAAATCAATAATATGGAAACAACGATATATATAGATTCTACTTCATTAAAATGGGAGATTGAGAATTATTTATATGATGTTGGATTTACTAATGATTTATATGAATTAAAATATTGGCATGATAGATATTATGTTGAAATATTTTTTAGATGTGAGTCAGCAATTGATTATTTGATGAAGGATATAATAAAATATAGGAAAAAATACGAAGTTAAGAAATATATAAATAAAGATATAATAAGTGCAATAATAACATATATATGAGATATTTAAAGACATATGAAGGTTTTGGTAAACCACTAGTAAATGATGATGTTATACTTGATGAAATATATCAAGAAATTAAAAAACAATTTAACGGTGGTACTTTTAAAATAGATCATTGTGATTTTAATTATAAAGAACCGTATACTGAAGAAGAAATTGTAGGATATGGAACTTATTATTTTAATGTCTTTGGTATGAGAGTTGTTATGCATTATGAAAGATGGCAAAATAGAACATGGGACGTATCTTTTAAATATAATAATAGAGATTTAAATGTGTCAAGACAGAAAGTTAAAAAGATATATAATATATGTGTTGATCAAGTTAAAAAAAGTAGAATACCAAAATCAAATGATGATCTTCTTAAAGATATAGAAATGCATAAAGAACTTGGTGAAGATGCAAACAAAAATGCAAAAAGTATAGGATTAATATAAAAAATAAAATATATAATGAAAAACTACAAAAAATTTATCAACTCAATTAATGAAAATGTTAATAACATGGATAAATATAATCCGATGATAGATTATACATTACTTGATAATGATGCTTCTGATGAAGATATTATTGAATTATGTGAAAAAGCACAAGATTTTGGTGTTAAATCTGTTTGTGTTATGCCAAAACATGTTTCTATTGCAGCTGAAATTTTAGCTGATTCAGATGTTTTAGTATGTACTGTAATTTCTTTTCCAGAAGGAGTTTATACATTAGAACACAAAGAATCAGAAACAAAAGAGACAATTAAAGATGGTGCTGATGAAGTTGATATGGTTATAAATTATAAATTTCTTAAAAAAGAGTGGGTAGATACTGATAATGATGGTGATTTACCAATGGAAAAATTTGACATATTAGTTGAAGAAATTGAATCATTGGTTGATATTTGTCATGAAAATGATAATAAAGATGGGGAACCAATTACACTTAAAGTTATTGTTGAATCAGGTTTATTGACTGAAAAACAAACAATAGTTGCAACTTTGGCTTGTTTAGAAGCTGGCGCAGACTTTATTAAAACATCCACTGGTAAAGTGCCAGTTGGTGCAGAGATTAATAAAGTTAAAATTATGCATGATGTTATTCAAGATAATCCCAACTTACTATCTAAAAATATGAAGATTAAAGCATCTGGTGGAGTAAGAGATATGAATGATATAACAACGTTTGGTCAGTATGTTGATAGATTTGGAATGGGATGGCAATCAGTTGATACATTAAATGGTTTAGAAACAACTGGAGAAGGTTATTAAGAAAAAAGACAAATAATGAAAATAAAAAGATTTGATAATTTTTATCAGTTAAATGAGAGTATAGATGATGAATATATGGATCAGATTCTTAGTATGCCATTAATGGCTAGAAGAGAATTGAAAGAAACTCTTAGATCTTTGCCTGTTACAGAACAATTAAATGAAAATGTTTTTACAGATTTATTTGATAAATTTAAAACATGGTTAAATAAGAAGGCTTTGAATTGGTTGATTAACTTGAATGAAAAAGAAATTGATAAAAAAGTAGATATATTAAATATTGTAGACCCTACTGATTTTTCAAATATTAAATCAGTAGAAGGTATTTACTTAGGTGGTGGTATTGATAAAACAAAACCAGATTCAGAAGTTAAACACTGGAGAGAAGATACTGAAAACTTTTTCGGAATGGATCATGTTGTCACTGGTGAAGATATTATAAAACTTGGTAAAACTGGTAAAATTGATAAATCTAAATTTCCAAAACCACTTGTTCTTAATCCAATGAGAAATGAATTAGTAAGATTTAAAGGTGATTTCAAAAAAGCTTTAGATACTTGGAAATCTGGTGGATTTAATGAAATGGAACCAGGTTCTGAAGAAGATGAACTTTGGAATTATTGGCAAAAAACAGGAAATGCTACAATGACAAGTCCTGATAGAAGAATAATTATGCAGTGTGATACTAATTTAATTTCAACTAACGCTGGTGCTGGAATGGGTACATGGGGTGAAGCTGAATTAACAGCTTATGCAAATATGAATATGTTTATTTGGTTAAATGATGGTTGGAGTATTAAAGATATTAGTCCATGGTTAGTTCCATCAATTACTAAAATTGTGAGAAATAAAGAAGAATTTAATCTTTTATTAACTTCAATTAAAGTTATGAATGGTGATTATAGTAGTGGAATACCAATGGGTTATAAAGGAAAAAATGCAAATGCAAAATAGAGAAAATTAAATTTGGCATAAAAATACAAATACGCGATAATGATCAAAATTAAGAGATATTCAGAGTTAAATGAAAAAATGAAAAATTATGATGTTAAACTCATAGGTAAAGATTGGGGTGAACATGAGTGGGTTGAGAACTGTTATAGAGAAATTGATAATATGGATGTTTATGATAAACTTAAAATTTATGGTTATTATCATACTATAATGAATACATTAAAAAATGATTTTAAAATTATTGATAAGAATACAAAAGGTTGGGGTGATCCTAAAGTTAAAACTAGATTAGAAAATGATATTAAAAATATAGATATTGACATTATATCTAAAGAGGATGATATTAAAGAGTTAGAAAGTGAAATTAAAAAATATAAGGAAGTCAAAAGAAAATACAAATTAAAAATTAATCCTGATATTAAAGAATTAGATACAGTCAATTTACATTATATAGGTAAAGATCATATTATTATTCCTTTTGAAGAATTTGTGAATGAATTAGATCCTAAAAAACATGAAGATAAACCAAAAATATATGATTTTTGGAGAAAGTTTAGAAATGAAATAATTGAAGATAAATTTAAATAATATACGGTTTTAGGACTGTTATGGTTTCGACCATTTAAAAGATCAGATTCGCTACCTGATCTTTTTTAATTTGATAATAATGCTTTATTTGTGTGTAATTGTTTGATATTGTTTATAATTGTTTCTAATTGATCCCAAGTTTCTTCTGGATCATATTTTACTACCACACACTCTTTTTCTTTGAATTCTTCGTCATTTTCATCTACCCAATAAGCTTTACCAGTAATTGGTGTTCCATCTCCATGTTCATAACCATTAAAACATAAAGTTACTTTATATCCTTCTGGTAGCATTAGATCGGAACCTTCTTTAGCATCAAAAAATACTGTATAATTTAAATCTTGTAAACGATTAATTACTTCTTGATCTGATTCTCTATCAAGTGTGTCGAAATAAATGAATCTTTTTTCAGAATCAAAGAAATTTTCATATGTTTTTAAATGTTTCATAGTTTATATTTATTTTATAATAAGCCTAATTTCTTTCCTTCAATAAAATCTTGGTTAAGATTATCTAGATAATTTAATACTTTCTTTAATAGTTTATTATTCTTTATACTAGGCATTCGAATTTCAAGATTATCTTCCCGTTTAATTTCATCTCCGGTAGATATATAAACATCACCTAAATGAACATGTAACACATAATCTTTATTGTCTATTTTCATATTAATAGAATATGGTTTGTTAATAAGTAATTGGTTTGTTTTTATATAAAGTTGTCTAGTTAATTCCATATGTTTCTTTTCAAAGAAACTTGTATATAATGTTTTATAATCTTGCAATTGTTCTTTAAACTTATTTTTAGTCTCAGAAAAAAACCCTTCAAATGTTTTCAAATGTTTCATAATTATAATGTTTTTCAAAACATATCAGTATGTCTTTCTTTATTATTGTGTGGAAATTGGTTGTTATTGAAGAATTTTTTCTTATCTTGGTGTTTTTTACCTACATAACCCACCATTCTCATTTTATCTTTAAAATTAATATCATTTCTTTGCACACCAAAGTAGTTGTTAATATCAGTAATAATTTTAACATTTTTTTCCATGTTTCCATATTCTCCAATTTTACCTGATCTAAAAATACCACCATCCATATGACCATCTAAGAATGAGTTAAATAAGTAACAGTTTTTAACTTCACTCATATAATCAATTCTTGATGTTTCTATTTTAGTATTAAATGCATTAGTTTGAGTTAATGTTGAATTATGAATATGTGCATTCTTTATATCACAATTTACAAAATGTACATTATTGAAAGAACCACCATCAATAACACAATTAATTATATTGATATTTTTAATATCAAAAATAGATTTTACTGAAGCTTCAACTAATTCAATTTTATGTTCTTCTGTATCATAATTAATAATACAATCATTTAAATTATAAATATTTGTGATTATATCATATAGTTCGTTATAGATTTTATCATAATGTGTTTTTACCATATTAAAATCGGAATCTTTATCAACTTGTAATGTAATTGAAGGAAATTCAGCTATAAAATTTTCATATTTAGAATAATTTTTAAATTGATTAATATTTTTTGATAGATAATTTTTTAGAGCATTTCTATCTTCTTCTTCTAATTCAGCTTTTGTACATTTCCAAGATAATAATATAAAATAATCCATTAATTGTAATATTTCATCTGTTTTCTTTTCATAATCTTGACCACCAATATATCTAAATTCTAGTCTTCCTTCTTGAACATTTTGAATGTTTACACCGTAATATTTAGTATTTGGTAATTCTAAACTATTTTGTAATAATTCTGTTGCTCTGTCTGCAAAATGATAATTTTTAAAAGGTATTAATTTTTTTATTGATTTAGCATAAAAATTGTTTTTTCTATCTGGAAAACATTTATAAATAAAATCTTCATCAATTTCTAATATGAGTTTTAACGGATTAAGATGTTCTATTGTTTTGTCTGTTTTATCTTTATCAAATGATATATTAATGTGAATAGAGCATTTTTCATCTGTTTTACCGTATGTTTCTATTGTTTTTAATATTTTTAATAGATATATTTTTGAATTCACATATGGTAATGGTCCGGTGATGATCTCACATCCCTCATATCCTAGGGATAGATCCGGTTCTATTTTCCAATGTTTGTCTGTCGGTGTAAAAGAACTATGGTATCTTTTAAATCCACTAACTTTAACTGGTTTTAAAACATTATTTAAATGTTCTAATAATTTATAGTATGATTTATCAGCATAAAATTCAAATTCAAAACCAATAATTGCATTTTGTAGTATGTTCCAATCATTAATGTATTTTTCACTAAATTTCTTCATATGAATTATATATTAATATTAAAAAACCAATTATGTATTTTAATATATATAAGGAAAAGGTTTATGTAGCCGAACAAAAAATAAGGTTCAAACTATGATTTTAACAGAAAAAACATTAATTAAAGTAACAAAAAGAAATTTAAGTAAACTAAAAGAAGAATATTCGAAAGATGTACAATTGGGAGATATTTTAAATATACATCCTAAATATTTATCTGATGGTAGTCATGTAAAAATAAAAGTAAAATGTGATTTTTGTAATAATGAAAAGGATTTAATGTATCAAAAATATGTTAAAAATATTAATAATGGTGGGTTTTATGCTTGTAGTTCTAAGTGTGCTCAAGAAAAAGTTAAAAAGACAACATTTGAAAAATATGGCAGTGAATATTATACACAGACTGAGGAATATGTTGATAGAGTTAAAAAAACAAGTTTGGAAAAATATGGTGTCGAACATTTTACTCAAAATGAGTGTGTAAAAAGAAAGCAAAAACAAACAAATCTAGAAAAGTATGGTGTTGAATTTTCTCTATCTAATAAAGAGATACGTGATAAAATATCCAAAACAAATCTAGAAAAATATGGTGTTGAAAATCCGTTTGAATCAGAAGAAATAAAAGATAAAATTAAAAAAACAAATTTAGAAAAGTATGGTGTAGAGTATCCTCAACAATCAGAAGAAATTAGAGAGAAATCAATAAAATCATTAATGGAAAATTATGGTGTTGAAAATCCATCATATTCTAATGAATTAAAAGAAAAAAGAAAAACTACAATCTTAGAAAGATATGGTGTTGAAAATTATTTTCAAACAGAAAAAGTTATAAAAAATATTAAAGAGAATAATAGAAAAAGAACTAAAAAATATCTTTTAAGTAATTATAGTTATTTAAATTTTTTGAATATTGATTTTGATAATAAAGAATATACAATATTATGTGATAAAGGACATGATTATATTATTAATTCATCCTTGTTTTCAAATAGAGTTAAATGTAAAACTGAATTGTGTACTATTTGCAACCCAATTAATCAACACACATCAGGATTAGAAATACAATTATTAAGTTTTATTGAAGAAAATTATACTGGTGTCATTGAAACATCAGATAGAGATGTTATTAAACCATTAGAATTAGATATTTATTTACCAAATTTGAAATTAGCTTTTGAATTTAATGGTTTGTATTGGCATAACGAATTAAATAAAGATAATAATTATCATTTAAATAAAACAGATAATTGTTTTAAAAAAGGTGTTCAGCTAACACATATTTGGGAAGATGATTGGTTGTATAAACAAGACATAGTTAAATCCATAATATTAAACAAAATAGGTAAAACACCAAATAGAATTTATGCAAGAAAATGTGAAATTAAAGTTATTGAAGATAATAAATTGATAAGAAAATTTCTAGATGATAATCATTTACAAGGTTTTGTTGGTTCTAGTATTAAACTAGGTCTTTATTATGAAAATGAGTTAGTTTCTTTAATGACTTTTGGTAAAAAAAGAAAGTCTCAAAATTCTTCTAGTGTAGAAGGTGAATTTGAACTTATAAGATTTTGTAATAAGTTAAATACTAATGTTATTGGTGGTGCTTCAAAATTGTTTAAACATTTTACTAAAAATTATTTTTTTAAAAAAATAATAAGTTATGCAGATAGATCACATTCAAATGGCAAATTATATGAAAATTTAGGTTTTGAATTATCTCATATTTCTAAACCAAATTATTATTATGTAGTAGATGGTGTGAGAAAATATAGGTTTGGATATAGAAAAGACGTGTTGGTTAAAGAAGGTTTTGATTTAGATAAAAGTGAACATCAAATAATGATAGAAAGAGGTATTTATAGAATATATAATAGTGGTAATTATAAATACATTTTTAAGAATTAATATATATGATTAAATAAATAGAATAATTATGCCAACAGGAGCCGTAGAATCATTTGCAAAGAAATATAATGTTTCAGTTGAAATTGCAGAGAGAGAATGGAAATCTGCTAAAAAATTAGCAGAGAAACAATATGGTACACCATCAAAAAGTCCTAAATCTGATAAAGGTAAAGATAAAAATGAAAAAATTTATGGAACAGCTATGAATATATTTAAAAATAAAATGGAATCACATCACGGTAGTAAAAATGAAAACCGTTTATTAAGATTTGATTACTTCTTAAATGAGTTTCAAGTAGGACATTATGGGGATTATGTTGAAAATGATGCATTTGATACTGAATATCAATATAAGAAGGAAGAAGGTGAATGGCAAGCTAATTTATTCAAAATAATTACTCTATTTGATAATGAGCATAAAAAAGGTCCTAAATTGGAAACAGATATACCTAAATATGTAAAATTATGGTTGAATTATAAACAAGAATCTCAAGATTTTGCACCAGAATTAACTAAATATGTAGAAAAAAAATATTTAGTAAAAGAATTTCTTGATCCTATGAGTACTGGATTAATTGCTTCAGGTATTGGAATAGTTGGTGGTTGGTTAATGGTTGAAGGTATTCCATATTTAGTTGGATTATTTCTTAAATATTCAGATAAAAAACATTTTAAGAATAATAAAGAAGAATATTTACTTAATACTTTAACAAATATAAAGGATTCAAAATTAAGAACATGGATGCCAAAAAATGAAGATATGATTGTAATTGAAATAAACGGTCAACAATTACATATATATAGAAATAAAATACAACTTGCAAATACTAATATAGAAATTCCTATTAATGAGTATGATTACAAAAGAGTTGTTGATGAAATTGAATGGAATAGTGTTGGTGATGTAGCCGATGATAGAGTAATGTTTTAGTATGAATATTGAAGAAAGATATATAGGTAAAGATAAATTGGAATTGAGAGTTACTGAAAATCCAAAATTATACGGTTTTATTGAACCATATGAGGATAAAGCTAGACCTTTTATTTTAAAATATTTTTATAATGATAAATATCAAGATTGTGATTTTGCAGATGATATGGCGGAAGGAAAAGAAAGATTAGGAGATATTTTGAAAACATTATATTCTAAAAATAATGAAAATAAATTATATAGGTTTAATAATTTTTTAAATGAAGGTAAATATGATAAAATGGTTGGTATTTTAGTTGATGATATATTATCAGAAATTAAAGAATCTAAAGAAGATTATGATGGTGAAGATGAAGAGGATTTTAATCAATTTAAACTTGGTGATTATACGGGTACAATGAAAAAGGTTTCTGTTTTATTAGATATAAAAAGAAATGTTAATGGTGATGTTAATTTTGATGAAAGTGATGTTACATTTTTTAAAAGTAAAGGTTTTATAATTGATGCATATTGTATTAATGAAGAAATAGTTAATGTTGATGATTATTATAATGATGGTTTAATACATGTTACTATTATTATAAATCCAGAAGATGAACCTAAAATATATCAAGATATGATATCTGAATTACATGATGTTGTTAGACATGAATCTGAACATTTAACACAAGATGGTGTTAATAGATTGAAAGGTAAAGTACATGGTACGAGTTTAGAATTGAGACAGAAAATATATGATGACCCTGAAAGATTTTATTTATATTATCTTTTAAAAGATGAAATACCTTCTTTAGTTAGAGGTATGTATAAAAAAGCTAAATGGTCTAAAAGAACTTTAAATGATGTGTTTGGTGAAAATTTAGATAGTTTAGTTGATAGAAATATGGTCATAGAAAAAGATAGAGAAAAATTATTAAGAGTATGGTCAAACTATGCTAAAAAACATTTACCAAAAGCAAAATGGAATTAAAAAAATTTAAAAATTTTTTAACAGAAGAAATGTTGGATGAAAAAGAACCTGAAATTCAAAGATTTGGAGAATATAGAAAAGGTTCTGGTGAATTTGGTGGTTTAATAGATAAAATGATGACTTGGTTAAGAAATTATAAAGATGACCCAAAAGTTACAAGAATAAAAACAAAAATAGATAAATTCTTAGAAGAAAGTGGGATTGAATATGAAGAATTGCAAAAATTTGTAGAGAGAAAAAAAGAAACTAATTTAGTTACTTTTGATGTAGAAGTAATTGGGGATGAAATACAATTCAGTGGTTTAAATGATTCTAAGAAAAGTAGGTATGTTTGGGAGAAAAATAAAGATTGAATATTATTGAATGGTCGTCAAGTAAAGAACGAAGAGTCATTATTTAATATATATAATTTTATCTTTGACCGATTAAAAGTAAAATAATAAATTATGATGAGATATTTAAAAACATATTCAGAAAACCAATTAATTAAAGACCATTTAAGTGATGATGGCAAAACATTAGATTTAGCTAGATTAAATTTAACAGAATTACCTGAATTACCAGAAGGATTAGAAAAATTATTTTGTTGTTATAACCAATTAACTGAATTGCCTGAATTACCAAAAGGATTAAAATATTTATTTTGTCGTTATAACCAATTAACTGAATTGCCTGAATTACCAAAAGGGTTAGAATATTTATATTGTTATAATAACCAATTAACTGAATTACCTAAATTACCAAAAGGGTTAAAATATTTATATTGTTATAATAACCAATTAACTAAATTACCTGAATTACCTAAAGGATTAAAATATTTATATTGTGGTAATAACAAATTAACTGAATTACCTGAATTACCAAAAGGGTTAGAAGTATTAAATTGTTATAATAACCAATTAACTGAATTACCTGAATTACCAAAAGGATTAAAAGAGTTTTTTTGTGAAAATAACCAATTACCTTATGATAATTTAGAAAAATATTGGGAATGGTTTTGGAAAGAAAATCCAGACCTTCACAATGCAAAAAAAATGGGATTATATTAAATAACTATATTTTAAACTACCGCTATCATATATTCGATATATTTCCCTTTCTAACATTATTTCATGTTCGGTTTTATTTGAATCAAAACCTTCTTTAATTAATTTATCTTTCCTGAAATTAAATCTATGTTTTCTAAGATTGCCTATTATATAATAATAGTTAGGTTGTGTTTTATGTATAAATTCAAAACCAAGTTTTTCATATAAATTTCCATTACTCCAACTTCTATCCGCATAACTTATTATTTCACAAATTTCATAGTTTTTTAAGAAATAATTAAATAATTTTGAAGCACCACCAATAACATAAATGCTCAATTTATTACAAAATCTTAATAATTCAAATGACCCATCCTTTTTTGACTGATTTAAAGGTTTTCTCAAATTTCCAAAAGTCATTAAACTTACTAATTCATCATTATAATACAAACCCAATTTTATTTTGCTCCCTACAAACCCTTGTAAATGATTTTCATCTAGAAAATTTCTAATAACTTTATTATCATTGACTAATTTAATTTCACATTTTCGAGCAAATATTTTTTTAGATTTTCCAATTAAATTCAAAATTCTAGATTTTACTATATCTTGTTTATAAATCCAATCATCTTCAAAAACATGAATTAATTGTATTCCTTTTTCTAGACATTTTTCTGTTTTTTCTAAATGATATTTGTTATGTTTGTTTAATTCGTTGTGCCAATATACACCATTAAACTCAAATGCCAATTTTAAATTTGGTAAATAAATATCTAATTCTTTAGGTGGTATAATTTTTCTATTACCATAAACAATTTTTTCATTATAATTATCTTTTATAAATTCTAATAATTTTAATTCCATTCCAGATTTAGAAGAATTTATAGGATTACAATATAAACAAGTATTAGTTTTATATTTCTTTTTTCTATTTTTATATAACCATTTATGAATAGTATAATCTTTATCACATTTATCACAATATATCACATATTCATCACCATTTATCTCTTTAAGATTGTTGTTTTCTTTTTTAAGTTTTAAAAAATGGTTTTTAGACAACTTCTCCTTGAATTCATCAGTTTTTGAATAATGATCAACACCATATTTTTCTAAATTTGTTTTTTTTACTTTTTCTTTAAATTCATTAGTCTTTGAATAATGATCAACACCGTAACTTTTCAGATTAAATAATATAGATTTTTCCTTAAATTCGATTGATTGCATATTACTTTCAACACCATATTTTTCTAGATTTGTCTCTTTTATTTTTTCTTTAAATTCATTTGTTTTTGAATAATGGTCTGTGCCAAATTTTTCTATGTTTTTATTTTTTATCTTTTCTAAAACATCATCAGATTGTAATGTACATTCTACACCATATTTCTCTAGATTTGTGATTTTTGTCTTATGATGTTTACATTTTTTACAAGTGTAAAAACCCTGATTTAGTATATTTTCAGTATAATTATAATATTTAATTGTTTTTTCTTCTTGACATATATCACATTTAACATCAACAAAAGCGTGGCTTTTTTTTGATAAATCTTCTATTTTTATTTCACATTCTTGACCGCCTTTTACCTGATATCCAAGATTTTGATAATATTTTATATACCTATTATTTATTTTAATTTTAATATTCTTTGTTAATAACATATATTTAATTTATCTTTATATATTAAAAGGTTAGGTTTAAAAACACCAGAATTAAGAAAAATTTTTTTTAATATATAATAATAGAAAATAAATATGTAAATATGTATAATACAGCAGGTGGACAAAATTATGATGGCCAAATAACATTAGAGCAATTAGTTGATATTGTTAATCAAGAATTAACTATTTCTGGATTATTTCCTAAAATTTTACCAGATAGAGAAATAAAAAGAATAATTAAAGAACATGCATTAGAATGGTTTTATAAAAATTATCAATTTGCAGTTCAAAAATCTTATTACTGGTTACCTCATGAGTGTTTATCACATGATTGTTACACTGCACATAAATATTTTATTTTACCTGAAGAAGTAGAAAATATAACTAGAATAGTTAAAATAGATGATCCAAGTTTATTTAGATTAGGAATTCAAGCACCACATCTTTCAATTAATCTTGGTGTGACTAACCAACCATTTTTAACATCTTTTGTTACAACTGTTGGTGATTTAGGTGTTTATCGTTCTGTTATTTCAGCTTTTTCTGATGAACTTAATAAAATGAATAAACCTACGTTAATGTTCTCATTTAATCATTTTAATAAACAACTTAAGATTCTTACGAATGTTGATGAAGGTGGATATCCAGTTGATTTAATGTTAGAAGTTTATTTGAGAGTCCAACAAGAAGAATTATTTGATCTTTATATGTTTAAAGATTATGTTATAGGTTTGTCAAAAGTTAGACAGGGTGAAGTAGTTGGTAGATTTAATATGCCAATGCCAGGTAATTTTCAATATAACGCAGCCGACATGATTTCTGAAGGGAAAGAATTGGTAACGAAGGTTGAAGAGAAAATTAAAGGTGAATCTCAAGTTAGTTGGTTTATAATGAGTAGGTAAATCTATATTTACCTGCGTCATATATTCTATAAATATTTTTTTCTAACATAATTTCATGTTCTGTTTTTATGTTATCTTTTTGTTTTCTAAAATTAAATTTATGTTTTCTAATACCATTAACAATATAATAATAATCTGGTTTTATAAATTTACCTATTTTAAAATTCATCTTAAAATATAAGTTTCCATTTGAATAAGTTCTATCTGCAAATGTTTTTATTTCATAAAAGTTATAATTTTTAGTAAAGTATTTAAATAATTTAGATGCACCACCAATAACATTAGTATTTAACTTATTACAAAATCTGTTTAATTCAAAATTATTATTATCTTTTTTAAAAGTCATTAAAGAAGTTAATTCATTATTGTAATATAAACCCAATTTTACACTCGAACCAACAAAACCTTGTATATGATTATTGTTTAAAAATTGTTTTATTAAATCATTATTTTTAATTTCTCTAATTTCACATTTTCTTGCATATATTTTATTTAGTGTTTTACCTAATTTATTTAATATCATAGATTTAACTATATCTTGTTTATAAATCCAGTTATCTTCCCATATATGTATTAATTGTATATTATTTTTATCACATAAATCACTTTTAGTTTTGTGATAATTTTTATCTTTATATAATTCATTGTGCCACCATAATCCATTATATTCAAATGCTAAATTTAAATTTGGTAAAAATATGTCTAATTCATACGGTTTTATTATTTTTCTTGAATTTTTTATTATTTCACCATTATAATTTTCTTTAATGAATTGTAATAAATTATACTCACTATTTGAATATTTGATTCCAATAGGATTACATATTGTACATTTTTCTACATTATATTTATGTCTTTTGTATAATAAATCGAATGATATTTTATAATTGTGTCCTTTATCACATTCAACTTCAAAAAGAAAATCTTGATAATTGATAGCTTTAATATTATATTTTTCAATATTTTGAAGTTGTTTATTTTTAATTGTTTTGAGTGTTTTTTGTATGTTGTTATAATTTTTATCACCATGTTTATTTTTAGATGTTTGTTTTTTCTTTAGAATTATATCATTATTTTTCATTGGGTGCTCTTCACCATATAATTTTTTATATGTTTCTAGTCTTTTATTTTTTATATTTTCATTCATTATCACGTGTTCAACTCCATATCTTTCTATATTTGTCTCTTTCTTTTTTTCAATATTCTTATAATTTTCGTTGTTGTATCTTTCTTTGCATGTTTCTTTTCGTTTTTTAATATTTGAAAAATTTTCATCTCCATGATTTTCTAATTTAGTTAATTTTATTTTTGTTTGTGCGCAAGAAGCTGAACAAACATACATATTTTTATTATTAAAATTGTTGTTATATCTAAACAATGGTATATTTTTCTTTTCACCACATATATCACATTCAACTTCGACAATTACTGTACTTTTTTGTTTTAGATCTTTTACTTTAATATCAATTATATCTTTATATTTGCATTCATATCCTTTACTCTGATAGTATTTTACCATAGATGAATGCACTTTAACTTTGACTGATTTGGTTAATATCATTATTTTATATTTGGTTTTGCGTCTAATATATAAATTTCATTTTCATTTAATGAATATTTTAATAATTTTATTTCATCTCCAACGATAATAAAATGTTTTGGGTTTTCGTTTAAATAAATGATATCTCTTAAATGATTTTCTATTAATAAAGATTTATTGATAGATTTTTGTTTGCTTATTTCATTAAATTTTTCCCAAATATCCATATCAATTGTAAATGTTTTTTGTTTTTTCATATTATATTTATATTTATTTATATTTATATATAAATATAATAAAGTCAAAATTTTCTAAAATTCATAAGAATTTTTATTTTATATATATTTGTATGGAAGAAAAACATAATAAATATGGAATTGTTATAGAATCATATGATGATGTTGATTATGTTATTTATGAGAGTATTGGTCTTGCAATTAAACATGTTGAAGACTACGATATTGAATTTGAAGATTTGACTCCTGAACAATTAGTTTGGATATGGTTAGAGGAAATCGAAAAATTAGATGAATCTAAATTAGATGAAAATCATAAAGTTGTTTTAAAAGAAATTAAAGACATTTTAGATGATAAAGAAGTTTAGTAACTTAATAGAATCACAAATTATAAATAATGATATTTTAGTGATTGTTGATGTTCAACAGGAATTTTCAAAACATATTCCACAGGGATTTGTATCAAAGTTGCAAGATTATGCAAAAGAATTTAATCAAGTTTATCAGATATATGACACTAATAAAGTTCCTTTAAAACCACTTTATACGTTTAAAAATAAAAATGGAAACAGTGAAAATATTCCAAAAAGATTTGGACATAAATGGTTTGATGATGAACTTTTAAAGCACGTAGAGACTGTTAAACAACAAAAAGATTTTGGACCAGGTAAATTATTTAAAATTGGTGATACAGATACATATATAATTTATAATGATAAACATAATCATAAATGGTTTTTTGTTAATAATGAACTTGTATTATTAATAAGAAGATTAATTGGAAAAAATGTTACATTAGTAGGTGGTGCTGATATGGAGTGTTTAGAAGATATTTATATAACATTTAAAAGGTTTGGAGTAAATCCAACTTATGACCACGAATATATTTATAGTGCAAAGAATTCACATACACAACAAGTATATGATAGTTAAAAAAAAGATATTATGTTTAAAAGATTTTTATCATTAATTAGATCATCAATTAACTCACCAAAGGGTGGAAAAGAAAGTTCTACAAGATTAATTGCATATATTATAACTTTCTTTATATCTTTATTTTGTTTTGTATTTTTAGGGATAGAAATTTACACAGCCATTACATCTATATTATCTACTGGTAAATATATATTGTCAAGTGAAATAATAATTGTTTTTGGTTCGCTTTTAACTCACCAATTAACTTTACTTGGAATAAATAAATATCACGAAACTAAACAAAATACGGCAGAAAATAAGAAAGAACCCGAAATACCGATTGAAAAACCGGTTGAAGAACCAGTAATTGTTAAAAATGAAGAAATAGTTGATCCTTAGACTTTTTCTATTTCAATACCATTTAATATTTTAATTGCAGTTGATTTGAGATGATCAATTTCCCCTTTATTAATGTAAGCATCTGTCATTTTTAATATATCCCTACTAATTCGCTTATTCTTAACATTACTTAATGTGATATTAGGAATATTTTTATTTTTCAATAATGGTAGTAAACTGAAACCACTTTTCTTAGGCATCATTAAATCTACAATCACTAAATCAAATGTTTCATTATTAAGTGTTAATAAAGCATCATCAACATTATCAACATAAGAAATATTATACTCTTTTAATATTCCTGCGACTAAATCATACATGTAGTTATGATCATCTATTAATAGAATTTTTTTCATATTAGTCTATTATGTATTTTTTTACCTTCTAAATCACCATTCATTTCGATGAAAACAGATTCCACTTCTTGTATTAAAAAATCAAATGGAATAGCCATCATGTCTAATGAATAACATAATCTAGCGTGTATGTTTTGATATACATCAGAATCAAATCTATCGTTGATAGATGTTATTATAAGATCTTCGTTTTTTAGATGGTTTTCGTTGAATTTTTTTAAAATAATATTAAATATTTCCTTTTCTTCATTTGTGTAAGCATGAGACATAAATTTAATTTCATACTCACTGATGCATTCATAAATATTATTTAAAATTAATTTTTTACAATCATTTACAGATATTTTAAAATTTGTATTTTTAATGAATTTTTGTGTCTTTTTTATAAAAGTATTAATTTTGGTTTTAAGTAAAAGTTTTGCTATATAGTTTTTACCTTCACTACCAAAATTCATATTTTTAATATCATAATTCAACATTTTATCTAAATCAAGAAAAAAATCATGATTCAATAACATTCCTTTGTCTAAAGACTCTGATTTCTTTTTAGAATTTCTTATATCTTTAATTATAGGATAAGTATATTTAATAACTAACCCGAATGTTATTAATGTTGTTAGAATTCCAAGTACCCACTTTAACCATAAAGGAAAGATTTCCCATTTTTCAATAATGAATTCTATGAATTTATTCATAAATATAAATTAATTTTATGCAATTATATATTAAATTATAAATTATAATTCTACAACCTCAAACCAATATCTTAAGAAATTCTCTGCATCCATAGGTTTTGTAATATAAGAATTTGCATATAATTTATATGCCATTTTCACATATTGTACATTATTCGAAGCAGTTAATATTATTACAGGTATTTCTTTATATTTTGGGTTTTTTTTCAATTTTTCTAATAAATCAAATCCAGAAACCTTCGGAAGGTTTAAATCCAATAAAATTAAATCTGGTATTGTTTTAGATAAATAATTTAAAGCTTCACTTGCATCTTCTGCATAATCTAATATAGTATAATAAGTGCAATTGTCAAATGATTCTTTGATTAATACTCTATCAGGTTCACTGTCTTCAATCATTAGTATTTTCATACTTTATCTTGTTTTTTTTAAAGTAAAGTTAAACGTACTACCTATACCTAATACTGAATCAACCCAAATTTTACCTTTATGTAATTCTATGATCTTTTTACAAATTGATAAACCAATGCCCGTACCTTCATATTTTGATTTGCTATGCAATCTGTAAAAAACATCAAATATTTTATTTTTATATTCTTTTTCAATTCCTATTCCATTGTCTTTAACTGTAAATTTATAATAATTCTCATTCTCATCCCAATCTATTTCAATTATCGGTAATTCTTCACTTCTATATTTTACAGCATTTGTTATTAAATTTTGAAATAAACTATACATTAAATTTTTATCAGCTCTAATGGTTGGTAAATTTTCTGTTATTAATGTTAATTCTCCATCATCAACCAAACTCTTCAAATCTAAATATATTTCATGTATTAATTCTTTTAAATTTACTTCATCTAAATCTTCAATACCATTCTTTAATTTAGAATAATTTAAAATATCATCAATCATATTCTGCATTCTATCAATAGCACTTTCTATATATTCCATATATTTTTCAGATTTTTCATCTAAATCATTTTTATAACTTACTTTTAAAAGTGAAATAAAACCACTAATTGTTCTTAATGGTTCTTGTAAATCATGTGAAGCTAAATATGCAAATTGATTTAATTCTTCGTTTTGAGCCATGTATTCCTCATTTAAGTTTTTGAATTTTTTTATTAAAGATTTTTGATTGGTAATATCTTCTGATTGAACAATTAAATAATCTGGCTCAACAAAAACATATGTTGTTCTTATTGTTTTATCGTCAAGTATATAGTCTTTTTTTACAACTTCTTTGGTATTATAACAAATATTCATTTGTTCTGTTATTTCAGCATCATCATAAATAGAATAAGATGCTTGACCTAAATAATTTTCAATATTATTGTTGGTTATAGATTCTAATTCATTATTGAAATTAATCAATATGAATGAACCATTAACATACTTCCACATAGAAGTAGGGGTTGGTAAATTTCTGTAAAACTTATCTATAACATCAATTTCTTTCATAAATAATAATATTAGTAATAATATATATTAATATTTTCTTATGTAATTTTCAAATGTGTAAGATAACGTAGATTTATTAGTGTTGCTTTCAATTTGTTCTAGTTTCCAGTATTTTAAATCTATTTTTGGAAAATATGTATCAGCTTCAAATGTATCAAATATTCTTGTTATATATAGTTTATCAGCTAAATATATAGATTGTTCATATATTTGAGCACCACCAATTATAAAAACTTCCTCTTGATGTATATATTTTAAAGCATTAGTAAGAGAATTCATTTTAATTATACCTTTACTTGAGAAATTATCATTATTACTAATAACAATATTTAATCTGTTTGATAATGGTTTGCCAATACTTTCAAAGGTTTTTCTTCCCATTATAACAGGATGATTTAATGTTAATTCTTTGAATCTTTTTAAATCTTCTGGTATATTCCAAGGCAATTTATTATTACAACCAATTTCATTGTTCTGACCAATTGCTACTATAATATTAATTCTTCTCATTTACTAAATCAATTTCTTCAATATCACTAAATAAATCTTTTTTAGTTCTAATTATTCTATCAAAATGTTGTAAATTAACATCATTATGGTGAACAATGATAATATTGATTTTATATTTTTCTGATATTTCTTTAAGTAAGTTCAATAATAAGTCTACACTTTCAATGTCAATTGAATCAAATATTTCATCTAAAAATAATAAATTACTATGTTTAACATCAAGTATTAAACACAAATATGATAAAGCAATAGCAACATTAATTTTTTTATCTTCTCCTCCAGATAATGTTTCAGGGTCGATTTTTTCTTTTTCTTTAATTATGGCATTGAAATTCATGTCCAATTCAACGTCATATGGATATTCTAATTTGGTTAAAAAATCTTGAAGATAATAATTAACTGATTTTAATATATTTTTAATAATATTATTTCTAATAACATCACCTGAAAATATATTAATTAGTTCATCATAAATTGGTTCTTTATCTTTATATTTATTAAAATTAGGTAATAATGAATTAACTCTTTTTTTGTGTAGCTCTTTTTCTTTGTTTAATTCATCAATAGAATCAAAGTTTTGTTGTTTTAATGAAGATTTTTCTAATTTAAATTTAGTAAAATTTTCTTTGATTAAATCAAGTTCTTGTTTATTCTTACTTAATTCATTATACAAAGTACTCTTTTTATTTCTATATTTTGTATCAAGTGTTACTACTTTTATTAATTGTTCTTCAACTTCTTCGTTTTTTTCATTTAATTTTTTTACAGTTGTACTAAATTCACCAATTTTTGATTTATGTTTATTAGTATTTAAATTACTATCACATATAGGACATATTCCTTTATTGAAAGCATCTAATTTTTCTTCTATGTTTTCAATTTTAAGTTCGTTTGTTGTAATCATTCTATCTCCTTGTGTTTTATTACTAGCAAATTTCATTAATTTTTGATTATAAACTTCAATTTCTTTACTAATTTCGATATTCTTATTGGTTAATATACCACTTCTGTTTTTATATTCAACTAATTTGATATTAATCTCTTTGATTCTTTCTACTTTATTTATACTATTATTAGAGTTTAATTTTGATATAATATTATTTAATTCATCTATTCTTGTCTTTTTCTCTTGCAATTCTTCATAAACACTAGATCTGTTCTTTTGTAAGTCTTTTTTTAGTTGTTTTGTTATATTTTGTAGTGAATTTAGTTCTTCTAAATTAAATAATTTATTTAGGACTGTTTCTTTATCATCTTTAGATAATGATACAAAATTTTTGAAGTTATTAAGTGACATTGATATGAAGTTTTGAAATATGTTATAACTAAATCCTAGTAGATTTTCTTTTTCAGGATCAGTCATTTTAGAGAATTTTTTCTCAAATGGTTCTTCATTTATTGTCATTTCGAATTTTTGTGGTTCTAGATATTTTTTAATAACTATTTCATCACCTTTATAATTATCAAACCATAATCCAACATAAAGACTTTTATTGTGTCTATTTGGTAGTTTCTTAACTGAAAGAACTTTTTTTGTTTTACCTCTAACTTTATGGAATAGTGCAAAGTCTATACATTGTCGTAAAGATGAATTATGAGTTCTAAAGTTATTTGCAAAATATTCTTCTCCATCAACTTGAATATCATATAATTCTTCTACTATTTCATCAATTTCAATATTGGTAATTTGTTCGGGACCATTAATACAATCAATATAATCACCAATTTTTAAATTTTTGACAAATATCCAATCGTCAAATTTTGATAAAAGATGATCTGGTGATGTTTTAATTTTATCACTTTTTGTATTTATCACAATTTTTGAACTAATGTCAGTTATATCAATTGCATCAATTTTTTTAAAACCATTCTTAGTTTTAACTTTAAATTTACCTTTATTTATTAAGTCAGTTTCTAAGTTAAAATCATATAAATCTTTTATTGTAATTTTCATAATTCTAAAAATTTTATTGTATTTTCAATACTTTTGACAGGATCATGTAAATATTCGCTTTCCCAAATTATAAAAATATCATAATTATTCTCAACAGCACAATCTTTTTTCCTTTTATCATTAGCCCAAATTTCTTTGCTTGTTAATTTAATTACTTTGTGTATTTCATTTTCATTATATATTTTTGGGTTACAATGCCAAAAATCACCATGAAATTCCACTATTTTTTTCTTATAAGTTAAATCATATTTGTAACATTTTTTTAATTTATTATCATAAATAAATTTTTCGTCTTTTCCATATTTGAAAAGATCTGTAATTTTATCATTGTTAATTTTGCTTATCACAGAATGTATATATTTTTCTGATATCATACTCGTACCATTAGCAATACAAGTATTTTCATTAAAGACTTTTTCTTTCCATTTTGTTTGTCTATTATTAAATATTAAAGTACCATTTTTAAATCCATGTTTAATAATACATTTTTCTAAAGTGAAAGTTGATTGTCTTTCTTTTAATAATTCTTGGCTTTTTTCTATAGAAAAACCTTTATCTAAATAAAATTCTATATTTGTGTTAAATTGTTTTAAATAATCAACTAAATGTTTTTTATCTTTCCATTTATCTTGACGTTTTTTTGAATTTTCAGATTGATAATTTTTAACTAATTTAATTGATTCTTTGGTGTTATGTCCTCTATTTAACCAAAATTCTACATTAAGTTTTCTTTGAGATTTTATTTTAAAATTAATTTCTTCTTTATTTGTAATACCCTTTTTAATCCAAAATTCTTCAGTAAATGGTGATAGTATTGGTTTGTAATTTTCTGGATTTTCTTTTCTTTTCTTATGCATTTTCTTGGATCTTTCACTTTGAATTTTTGAGATTTTTTTGATAGATTCTATTTCGGTGAAACCTTTTTCAATCCAAAATTCTTTATTTAAAATAGTAATTTTAATTTTCTTTCTCAAATTATTAATATCGTTTATTTTAAGTGTTGTTTCTTCCATAGACCATCCTCTAATTAACCAGTAGTTTTTATTTCTATTGGGTAGACTTTTAATTGAATTTTTTTCGCAACAGGTTTTTAAATCTTGTTTAATTTTATTTTTTAATTTGTCTGTACAATGATCACCATATTCTTCAACAAGATGTATGATATAACATTCTTTAAAATTTTTGAAAAAATTGTCATTGTTTAATTTTTCTTTAGTTAACATATTTTTATATATTAACTAGGCTACAACGGCAAATTTCTTTTTTCTAAAAATTCAATCAATTGAAGTTTAATATCATCATCGACTTCTATTTCTAATATAGTATCAGGAGAAACGCACTTTCCCGATCCATTTTTTCCTGAGAGAAAAATAAGTTTTCCATCATCATCAAATTCTAAAACCTGAGTTGCGTTACCGAAAGACTTAAAATTTCTAAGTTCTAACTTTTTTATATTCATATAAAAATATATATTATAGTTGAGGGGGTTGTTTAATATTTTTCATTAAATTTTTTATTCTTGAAAAAATGTAGTATATTTAAACTGAATCAGAAATAAAATATTAACTAACTACAAAAAACTAAAATTATGAAAAAAATCTTTTTAACTTTGATAATGACAATATTCTGTTTGGTAAGCATTTCACAACTTAACCCCATTGCAGAATGGAAATTTAATTACGAAACCGATATCATAGAAGGATATGTATGGGATGAAACATCAAATTGGTTTGTTGGTGATATGGATGATATTTTACTTGGTAATATTACACCTGATGTAGGACACAGTGGGTTAAATAACGATGCTTATTCTTTTAATGGTGGTGATATAGATATTGATCCATATACCTTAAATAATTTGGATTTAGATTCTATTAGTATAACGGGATGGATTAAAATTGACAATTCAACTGAAGGTAATGTATTTAAATTGAGATGTATTGGTCCTTACAAATTTATTGAATTGATTGTCGACCATAATAAGTTAAGACTTCAATCATATGGATATCAATATGGAGGAAAATCCTGTGAAATAACACTTTCAGAAAATGATTCATGGTACTTTTATTCTATTACTTGTTCTTCTTCTGATAATGTTTATAATTTATATTTATTCGATGGTAATACAATTTTACATGAATCTTACAGTACTAGTGCTAGTGATGGTCTTTTTACTGGTACAACAATCAATGATATCGAGATATTTAAAATTGGTAATGCAAACTTTCTTAATGGTATTTTAGATGATATTACAATCTATGATAAAGTTCTTAATGAATCTGAAATTATTTCACTTTATGATTTAACTACAGAAAAAATAGAAGTTGAAAATATCGAATCAAATGTAACAGTATATCCTAACCCTACAACTGATTATGTAAAAGTTTCTGATAATAATGTAAAAACAAATCTTTATAATTCAACAGGACAATTAGTTTTAAATGGAGATTCAGAATTAGATTTAAGAAGCCTATCTAATGGAATATATATTTTGTTTATGATGAATATAATAACTTAATAACAAGTGAAAAAATAATAAAACAATAGAATATTTGAAATAAAAAAGCCCCTAAAAAAAGGGGCTTTTTTGTTGTGAAATCTTGTGATTTTACTATATTTTTTGGTAAAAATCCAACAAAATCGTATGAATGTTATATGTGACAAAATTCTAAGTAATAGGGACTATACTACTATTCCATCCAACACAATATTATCATACTTTTCTTTATATATTTATATTAAAATATGGATTTTATCCAATTATAGCTGATGTGCCAAATCTTCTTGCACCTTTAGAGTAGAACTTTTTAATATCATTGGATTCTCTTATCCCACCTGACACTTTAATTTTAAGTTTAGAATTATGAGGTATTATATCATTTATAAATTTAACCTTTTTTTCTTCCGCCCCAGTTTCAGCAAATCCAGTTGAAGTCATAACATAATCAATATCACAATCAATTAATATGTTTAAAGCAATTTTAATTTGATCTAATGTTAATATGCCTGTTTCAATTATAATTTTTGAAGTTATATTATTTTTTATACATAAATTACCAAATTCTTTAACAGGTTTCTTTATTGTTTCATAAAGTTTATCATATTGTTCTTCTGGTAAGTTTTCTAGTTTTTGAATCTTATTATAATCAATTACCATTTCTAATTCATCAACCCCTTTATCAATTGCTTGTTTTGTTTGACGTATTTTTTCTGTATATGTTCCATTTCCTTCTGGAAAATCAATTACAGTTGCAATTTTAATTCCTTTACCATCAACTAAATTTTTAACTAAATCTATGTATTTTGGTAGTATACAAATACAATATGGCTTTGTTTCAATAGCTTCTAGACAAGTATTAATTATTTCTTCTTTTTTGTATTCAAGTTTTACAAGAGTGAAATCAATCATTTTTGAATATTGACTTGACTCTTTTATAAGAAGATAATTTTTAAAACTTTTGATCATATTTATGATAAGATTTAAAACTATATATTTAAAATTTAAATTCATAAATTCATATGCAAAATAAAGATATAAATATAAAATATAAAAAAGCCTCATACTTATATGAGTGGATAAATACATATGTAGCTGGTATGATATTATTAGGTACTGAAATTAAATCTATTAGAAATGGTAATGTTTCTTTTACAGATTCATTTTGCATTTTTAAAGAAGATGGATTGTATTTAAAAAGTCTTCATATTGCTGAATATGAAATGGGTACTATTAATAATCATGAACCAAAACGTGATAGAAAATTGTTATTAACTAAGAAACAATTGAAGAAACTCAAAAAGGGTGTTAGTGAAAAAGGGTTAACAATTGTACCAACAAGATTATTTATTAATGATAAAGGTTTAGCTAAAGTAGAAATTGCATTGGCTAAAGGTAAAAAATTATTTCAAAAGAAAGAATCTATTAAAAATAGGGATATTGAAAGAGATACTGAAAGAGAATTGAATGGTTAATTTACATTAGGTCAAATTTAATAGCATTAACCATTGATGGATAATTTTTTTCAAAATAAACGCTTATCAAATCATCTATTTCTTCGTATTCCTTGATAGTTTTAGGTGGACATCCGTTTTTTGCTTCTTTTACAGATTTTTTAGATTCTTTATAGATGTCTATTATTTCTGAATCTTCTTCGATTATAAATTGCATCAGTCTAGGAATATTTACTTCATAGAAAGTATAACCATCTTCAATTTCTTTATTAGGTACTATTTCAAAATGACTATCTTTAAATATTTCTTCTAAAATCCTTGAGTATTCAAGAAAAAGTTTATGTTCTTCAAAATCGTTTATATTTGTGTACATATGGTTATTGATAATTTATACCAAAATATTTTTTATCTAATTTTTCGTACCATCTTTTAGCCATTTTTAGCCATGTTTCTTTTAAAGTTGAATCCATAGTTAATTCATCATGTTCAATATATAATCTAAAAAGAACAAAATTTGTTTCAAGATAATCTTTTGTGTTATTAATATAATTATCTAATATTGATAAATCATTTAGTGTAATTTTATCGTTAAGGTGCATATCTTTTACTGTAGAGTCAATATTAGGAAAATCTTTTTCAGTTATTTTATTATTTATATAATCATCATAATTTGGGACTTTCTTTTCATCTTTGTATTCTTCTTGTGTATCATATTCTGTTGAGTCAGTATTATAGAAAGTCTCGCTTTCGAATTGTTTAAATTTAAGTATTTTCATAATTTGTTTTATTTTTTATTTAAAATATATTTATTAAACCATAAATTGGTAATTTCCAACCAACGGCTATCAGTTGTTATTCCTGGGTGATTTTTTATATATGTTGTTAAACAAGATAAAAATTTTTCATAATTATCATTATCATTTATATAATTAATGATTAAATTAAAATCTTGATCAAGATTACCTGTAATATTTTCATTGAAATCTTTATCATCTGTTGAATTAGTATTACTTTCGAATTGTTTAAATTTAAGTATTTTCATTTTTAAATTTCATTTTTATGCAACTATTGTAATTGATATTTCTTCATCTACTAAAATAGCTTTTATATCATTATTTTCCATGTCTCTTTTGAAGGTTTTGTCTTCATCATCCACGTTTTGTAATACCCAATCAACACCTCCATTAGATGTGTTATAGATATATTTTTTCTCTCCTTTAGATATTTCAACTGTCTTAGAAGTAAGTTTGTCGTAAAAATTTCTCATGTCTTCATTTACTTTATAACATTTGATATTTTCCCATTTAAATTCTCCTCTTTTTTTAGATTGGTAAATAATATATTCTGGTTTTTCTAATTCAGATTGTTCTTCTTTATGTATTAAGAAAAACTTTATATCAACTGTTTTATCTATAAATGTTTCTGATTCTTCAGTTTCTTCTAGATTTGTTTTCTTATATTTAAGTGATACCAATTTTTTATTGAATTCTTCATCTTCATATAATTCATCAATACTGTTTAGATTATCAAATGAATCTACATCAAGACTAAATGTTTTGAAAAAATTAACTTCTTCTGCATTAATTGATTTTAATAAACTATTCTCACTTGTTATTATACTTTCTAATATATCAGTATCTACAAATAGTTCTTTAATTTCTTTTGATGTGAATTCAATCATTTCTGTGTTTGTTGGCGTTAATTGTTCAAAAATAAATGAATTATAGTTTTTTAGTATTTTCACATTATCTCTTTTAATTTTTCGATGATATTTTCATCATATTTAATTCTTAATAATTTTATTTTATTTTTTTCGCAATATTCTGTTTTTATTTTATCATTTCTTTGTGTTTCTTTTAGTTTTTCATCACCACCAAAATAATCTTTTGAAATATAATGTAATTCACCATCATATTCAATGCATAAATTTTTTTCTGTTAAATAAAAATCAAACGGTAAAGGTAATTTATATCTACAATTTTTAAATCTTTTTTGTGTTATGAAATCTATTTTATTGTTTTTTAATATGTTTGATATTGTAATTTCACCTTTAGAACATTTACAATTATTACATCCTTTAATTCTATTATCTAAGTGAACCATTATTTTTTGTTTATATATTTGTTTACATTTTTTGCAATATATTTTTATGAATGAAGTATTGTTTACAAATGTTTGATCAGGTATTATATATTTTCCTTTATGTAAAAGTAGACTTTTTTCTCTTATTTTTTTTAATGTCAATTTCTGTACAGGAGAACAATTAGGACAATATTTTGATTTTCTATTTATATGTGAATTTATATTTCTGTAAAAATATGATTTGCAATCATTACAATAAATTTTAATTTTTTGACTAGTGTTTTTTATTTCTTGTTCAGGTATTTCAAATTTTTCTTTGTTGTTTTGTGTATCTTTTTTTACAATATCTTGTAAAGATAATTTATTATTACCATTACATAATACACAACCTTGTTTTTGGTAAATGTGATTATTAGATGATTGAGAAAAATAAGTATTACATTTTTTACATAAAATTTGTATTTTAGATTTCATGTTTATATATTTTTGTTCTGGTATTTCATAAATATTTCCATGAATTTTTTTACTAAGATCTCTTATTTCATTTATTGTTTTTTTATTTTTACCATAACATTTGGGACAACCATCTCCTCTATTTATGTGGTTGTTGATTTGTTGAAAAAATATATAACCACATTCAACGCATTTAATTTCAATTTTAGATTTATTATTTTCAAATGATTGGTCTTTTATTATATATTTTGTTTTGTGTATATTATCACTTTTATTTCTTATATCTTCTATAGTTAATTTTTTACTCATATCATTTTCATTAAATAGATTTTCCAAACTGGATGTTGATTTTTTATTATATATAAAAAAGAAAAAGTATTTTTAAAATAATCGACAAAAAATGTTAAAGTATAAGGATTGTGTGTTGATGATTAATGAAGGATTGATAAAAACTCACGAATTATCAAAATGTAAAAATATCATAGAAAGAGAATCTAGTAAACTAAATTATTGGTGTATTGTTGAATTTGATTATAATAACAATACTTTTATATTATCATATGATGTTTTATTGACTGAAAATGATTTGGAATATTTATTCCACGTATATAATGTTTTGGGGTTTTATTTGAGTTATTTTGAATTGGAACGCGAAAATATATCTAGAATCTTTCCTTGGAAGGATTTTAAGTCTTATGAAGTAGAATCTAATAAAAATGATAAAATTAAATTGTTTTTTGAATCTAGGTTTGATAAGAAATTACAATATACACCAAATAAGTTGTACCATGTTACAAATATTGAAAATGTTGGAAAAATTAAAAAGAAAGGTTTGTGTCCTTCTTTTTTCGAAAAAGGTGATTGGACCAGGTCGATTGTATTTTTCTATTGATATTAATGATGCTCAAAATATTTTATCTAAAAATAGATTAAATGATAAGTTAAATGATGAATCTAATAAATATATTATTTATGAAATTAATATAAATAATTTGGAGTTATATGAAGATCCTAGATCAGATGGTTTCTATTCTTATAATCATATAAATCCTGATTTTTTAAAAATTATAAATGAAATTGAATAAAAAACAATCTATTAAAAAATGGAACCAATTTATAGATGAAAATAGTCAAATATTTGAAGATTTTAAAGATAAAAGCTTTCCAGTTTTACTTAAAAAAATATATTCATTAATAAGAAAAGATATAATTAATAACGGTGACAATTTTTTTAATAATAATTATCAAATAGATTCCTTTAATATAGATATTGTTATTAATTACCAAAAAGGAAATAAAGAACCATATTATTCCAATATAAATATATATGATATATTAACTGAACCTGAAAAACCAGTTATTATACCTGTAAAAATTGTTGATGATAAAATAGATATAGATTATTTAATGTCTATTATATCACATGAAATTAGACATATATATGATATATATACAGTTTCTGGTGATGTTGAAATTCAAGAATTTGTAAAATCTATGACAATTTCTAAATTTAAAAATAAATGCCCTGAATTTGTCGAGTTGGTATATTTATCATTAGAACATGAGTTAATTACTAGACATAATATGTTATATGAAATGTATAGATATATTAATATTATAGATAAAGATAAATTATTTGAAATATTTAAAAAGTCATTTGTATATGAAGCTTTAACAAAATTACAAAATTTTGATTATTTAGAATTTATTAAAAAACCAGATATTTTAGAATTTACTAAAGAATTCAGTGAATCTATTGGTGATCAATTTGATGGTGATTTAATTAAATATTATAGTAATTGGAATAATTTTTTTAAACAAAAAAGCCAAGAATTTATAGAATATGTGAATGATATTTTAGATGATATTATTGAAGATGTTAAAAACAATGAAATATATGAACGATTATGTGGTTATATATCATATAATGAAGATATTGGTAATAAAGTTTCTTTAAAAATCTTTGAGAAATTAATTGAAAATAAAAATGAAAATTTTAAATTATAGAAAGATCTTTCAAAGAGATATGATTGACGAATTTAATAATTCTCTTATTAAAGAAGGTTTAATTAGTAGTTGGGATTATGAAGATTTGGCGGGTATTTTAAAACGTGAAAATTTTGAAATTTCTTTTGATTCTTTTTCATTTAAAATAAAAATACTGAGAAATAATGTTACTGAAGATTTAATTGATTATATTAAATCAATTTTAAATGTTTCTGGTTATAATACTTCATATTGGAAATTAGATACTGGTGAAAATGGTAAAGATTTACCAAATAATTATGAATGGTTTGGTGATTATAAATATATTAATATAGAATTAAATAAAAAATTTGATAGTGAATTAAAAGGTATTCCTATTTACTTATTTCACGTAACAGAAAAGAAATTTTTGGATAAAATAAATAAAAATGGAGTTTATCCAAATTCATTAAATAAAATAGAAAAACATCCAGATAGAATCTATGTTTTTGATAATTTAGAATCTTCGATGTTTTATGTGAATGATTTAATTAGTAGATTTAATTTAGATAAAAATAATATGATTATATTAAAAATAGATACAAGACTAACAAACGGTGTAAAATTATATTATGATCCAAAATTTGGCGATAGTGATTTTGGTGCAAGTTATTCATACGATCATTTTTCACCTATGTCTATTATAGATTTTATAAAAATAAAAATAAAAAATGAAATTATTAATTAAATTCCCAACCAGAAATAGACCTAAGAAATTTTTTGATTCATTTCAAAAATATCTCGATTTATTGGATGATAAAGAAAATACACATTTTCTTATTTCAATTGATGATGATGATAAAACTATGAATAATGATAAAGTTTTAGATAGAATTGAGGGAATATGCGAAAATGTCGATATATTTATTGGTTTTTCAAAGACTAAAATAGAAGCTATAAATGCTGATATGAACGATTTTGAAGATGATTGGGATATTGTTTTATTAGCTTCCGATGATATGATGCCAAAAATGCAAGGTTATGATACAAAAATCAGAGATAATATGAAGAAATATTATCCTGACACCGATGGTGTTTTATGGTTTTTTGATGGAAACAGAAGAGATCTTAATACCTTATGTATATTAGGTAAGAAATATTACGATAGATTTGGATATATTTATCATCCAGGTTATAAGAGCTTTTATTCTGATGATGAGTTTACAAGAGTTGCAAGTAGATTTAAAAGACAAACTTTTATTGATGAAGTTATAATTAAACATGAACATCCAGATATTCCAGAACACAGAGGGAAAATGGATGAGTTGTATGTTTCAAATCACAAATATTATCCTATAGATGCTAAGTTTTTTGAATTAAGATTAAGTAATAGATTTGGTATTAAAAAAGAAGATATTAATTAAATGAATATTGTGCAAATAGGTGTTTGTCAAGCAAATGATGATTTAACTAAAATAATTACTGATCAACCAAATATTTTGGTTTTGGTTGAGCCATTAATGGTACACAATGATAAAATTTTAGAATGTTATGATTGGGTTAATAATAAACATTTAGAAAATGTTGTGATTTTTCCAACACTAAGAGACAAGATGACATTTTTTTATCATGAAAATGATGGACCCCTTTATGAGGTAGCATCTTTAAAAATGAACCATATTCTAAAACATGGTTATGGTAAAGATGGTATAGTTAGACTTGACGTGGAATGTTTAACGATTAATCTGTTGTTCGATAAATATAAGTTACTAGATATTGATATTTTATATATTGACGCCGAAGGCACTGATGATTTAATTATTAAGAGTATTGATTTTGAAAAATATAATATAAAGAACATATATTTTGAAAATTTACATTTAAATAATGTCGATATTTATCATTTTTTGGAAGAAAAAGGTTTTTCAGTAACTAAAAAAGTTGGTATGGCTGGTTGGTCATCTCACGCTTTTAAAAAAGAAGATATAGAATAAATGAAAGTAATAAGTTTTTGTTTATGGGGTAAAGATCCGAAGTATAATATTGGTGCGATTAAAAATGCTGAATTATTGAGTGAAATATATCCAGGTTGGGTTGCTAGATATTATTGTGGTCAGTCAACATCTAAAACAACTATTAAGAAGATACAAGAAATAGAAAATAATGAAATTATAATGATGGATGAGGAAGGAGACTGGAGAGGAATGTTTTGGAGATTTTATCCTGCATCTGAACCAGATGTTGATGTTATGATTAGTAGAGATACGGATAGCAGATTAAATATGAGGGAAAAATTGGCTGTTGATGAATGGTTAGAAAGTGATAAATCTTTTCATATTATGAGAGACCATCCTTGGCATGGTGCTGAAATATTAGGTGGTATGTGGGGAGTTAGAGGTGATATATTGAAGGATATGAAAAAAATGATTGAGGAGTATGATATGGGTGACTTTTGGCAAGTAGATCAAAATTTTTTAAAACAAAAAATCTATAATATTATAAAGGATGATGTTATGGTTCATGATGAATTTCATAATTATAATATCAATAAAAAACCTTTTCCATCTAAAAGGGAAGGTAAACAATTTGTTGGTGAAGCCTTTGATTATATGGGTGAACCTAATAAACAACATAGAAATATGATTAAATGATTAAAAAAATTAATATAGATGATATACGGGTAAATTTAATAACTTTCTATCCTACTGTGAAATTGATAAAATTAGAAGAGTCTCCACATTATCAATTTTTACTAGGTAATATAGAACCTTACATCGAATATCTTAAAATTGCAAAACAACCTGATCATTCAGTCGAAAAGTTCGAAAAATTAATGAAAGAATTCGATTATTTAAGTAAAGGAAACAAATATAAATATATTGAGTGTGTTGAAAAAGATGATATTTATGTAATAATAGACGGTTTTCATAGATCTTGTATATTATTACACAAAGAAGAAAAAGAAATAGACGTTTTTATAAGATGATTAGTTATAGTAAATTAGGTGAATATGGCAGACTTGGAAACCAGATGTTCCAAATTGCTGCTACCATTGCACATTCACGAAAAATGAATGAAGATTATGTGATTCCAGACTGGAAATATGATAAATATTTTGAAGGTCAATTTAACATGGGCAAACCTGTTAACACTACGCCTTTTAATGAACCTAGATTTCACTATTCTGAATTAAATCACAAAAATATAGATTTGGTAGGTTATTATCAATCAGATAAATATTTTAATGAATATGAATCAATCATAAGAGAATTGTTTACACCTAAAAAGGATATTTTAGAAAAATTTAAAAAATCATATTCTTTTGAAGATAGTGTTTCTTTTCACATTAGAAGAACTGATTATTTAGGTAAAATGGACTATCATCCAGTTCAATCATTGGAATATTATGATGAAGGTCTGAAATATATTAGAAGTAAAAAGAACATTAAAAAAATATATATTTTTTCAGATGATATTGATTGGTGTAAGGAAAATATTAAATATGAAAATATAATTTTTATTGAGGGTCAACTAGATGTTGAGGATATGTTTTTAATGAGTTTATGTGAAAATAACATAACAGCAAATTCATCATTTTCTTGGTGGTCAAGTTGGTTGAACACAAATGAAGATAAAATTGTAATAGCACCTGAAAAATGGTTTGGTAATATTGCTAATATAAATACTAAAGATTTATATAGAAATGAAATGATAAGAATATGAGATACGATTACTTTCTGATTTGGGGCAATGGTGTATATCACACTGATGAAATAATTAAAATTATAGACGATGAAGATAATTTTAAAACTATTTATATAAAAGAAATCATATTTGATGATATTGAGGAATTTATAAAAGGAATATATAAATGTGATACTGTTCCATGGGAACATCTAATTTCTAAGAGTAGGTACTTACTATCATCTCCAAAAAAAGTGATTTTATTGTTAACGGAAAATCTTGAACCAGATGAAAAATATTTTGGCGGTGGCGCATTTAGACATATTCAATGTCAAAAAGTTAAAGATTTAAAAACAATTATAAGAAATAAGTTCAATCCACCATTTTCAGACATTAATAAAAAGGTAGAACCATTAGATATAGGTATATCACACGAACACGTGATACACGGTTCAGATTATGAATCACAAGTAGATTATACACTTGATTATTTAAAATTGCCTAATTTAGATTTTTTTAAGAAATTCTCAAATAAAGTAGATGTTAGACAGATATTATCTGATATGCCAACTTATTGTGTAATTAAAAAATGGGACGATTTTCCAAATTATATGGGATTCAATGACGTTGACATAGTATGTAATAGTAGAGTAGAATGTTTAAATCATATTATGAAAATAGGTAAAGGATATCAAGACAAAGGTTGGAAAATAGAGATAACGAACAACGTCCATTGTCATATTGATTTTATACCACCTGGTTCATCTAAATTGGATTTTAGATTTGATCTAATTGATAATTTTAATAGTGTATATAATACTAAACTAAAAAAGGAATTTATGTTTGATGTTTTAGAAAATAGAATAGTGGAAGATGGCATTTATATTCCAAAATTGGAACATGATTTATCTTTAAGATATTTGGAATATAAAGAACAAATACTTCAAAGACCTGATAAAATTAAACATTTAAATTATTGTAAAAAGTTTACAATTGATTATGAATCAGAATTAAACAAATATAAATTATGATAAATATTTTTTCGAGTAGATTTGACACCAATAAAATGGATGGTCCGAAAAAAGTCTTGGATAACTTTATCTTAGGTTTAGATAAATTAGGCATTATCTATTCTAAAAATGAAAAGATTTATGATATGGGTGATTTTTGGCAAGTAGATCAAAATTTTTTAAAACAAAAAATCTACGGTATAATAAAAGATAATGTTATGGTTCATGATGAATTTCATAATTATAATATTGATAAAAAACCTTTTCCTTCTAAAAGAGAAGGAAAACAATTTGTTGGTGAAGCCTTTGATTATATGGGTAAGCCTGATGAACAACATAGAAGTATGATAATATGAAACTTATAGAGTATAACAATAAAACATATCCACACTTTCAAAGTATGGGTAATGCGTCACAATTCGCAATACCATTTGCAAAACACTTTTGTGAAGGTTGTGGTTATGATATAGGTTGTATGAAAAAAGAATGGTCTTTTCCAAATTCTGTGCCTATAGATATAAATTTTGATGATGATTATGATGCTTATAATTTACCTGATGGAAATGTTGATTATATATATTCAAGTCATTGTTTAGAACATTTGAAAAATTGGGTAACTGCTCTGGATTATTGGACAGAAAGATTAGTTGATGGTGGTATTTTATTTCTATATTTACCACATTATTCACAAGAATATTGGAGACCTTGGAATAATACTAAACATATTCATGTTTTAACACCTGAAATTGTTAAAGACTATATGTTAAACAATGGATATAACAATATATTTAATTCAGAAAAGGATTTAAACAATTCTTTTATGATTGTTGGACAAAAAAATTAAATATTCTCATTCTAAATGGGAAATAAAATAAATGAAATGAAATGAAATATAAAGTAGGACAAATAAACATTGGATCAACGTCTGGTGATTTGATTTATGATGTTGTGAAAAGAGAAGATGTTAATAACATAGTGGAATTTGGTACTTGGAATGGATTTGGTTCAACCACCTGTGTCATAAAATCAATTATAGATTCTGGTGTTGAAAAAAACTTTGTGTCAATTGAATTGTATCCTGATATGTATGAAGAAGCAAAAGAAAATTTAACTGAAAAAAACCTTATAAAATATGTTAAATTGTTAAATGGCAGAGTAATTGATGTAAATGATGTTTTTTGGTTTGATCACAATTTAGTTACTGATACAATGAAAAAAGGCCAAGATCAACATGGTATAAGTGCTTTACATAGTCAGCTTTGGTATTATAAAGATCTCGATTTTTTGAAAAAAGCTAAAAACATTCTTGATGAGTTACCAGAATCAATTGATTTTTTAATTTTGGATGGTGGTGAGTATTCAACATATCCAGAATGGATAAAATTAAAAGATAGAGTAAAAATTGTGGCATTAGATGACACAAAATCCTTAAAATGTGAGAAAATTAGAAAAGAAATAATAGAATCAAATGAGTATGAGGCTGTATATGATAATCAGGATTATAGATTTGGTTTTTCTATCTTCGAAAGAAAAATTTAATTATGGTTAGTATTTTAATTCCTTTTTATAATGCTGAAAGTACAATTAAAAAATGTATTGATAGTATATTGAAACAAACATATAAAGAGATTTATATTGTTTTGTTAAATGATGGTTCTACTGATAATTCTAAACAAATTGTAGATGAATATGATGATGTTAGAATAATTTACAATGAAAATGATGGTAATAAAGGTAGAGGTTATTCTAGAAATAGACTATTAGAATTATCTAATACAGAATTGTGTTGTTGGTGTGATGCAGATGATTATATGTTGCCAAGTAAGATAGAGAAGCAAGTCAAATATTTTAATGAAAATGAGGATTGTAAATTTCTTGCAACAGAAATGTATGATATGAGAAATCAACAAATCATTGGTCTCGGATGCAATAAAAAGACTATGGTTGAATCTTTAACATTAGAAAGTTTAAAAGTATCAAATTGTATAAATCATCCAACTGTTATGTTTAAATTAGATATTGCAAGAAATATTAAATTTAAAGATAATATGAAGGCTAATGAAGATTGGGATTTTTATATAAGATTATATGAACTTGGTTATAAAGTAGAATGTGTTAATGAAGCATTATATGTTTATAACTTATAAAAACAATTAAAAATTAAATGGACGTAGCAATTATAACTGGGTCTGCAGGATTGATCGGTTCTCAATCATGTAATTTTTTTCATGAAAAAGGTTACAAAGTTGTAGGAATAGATAATGATATGAGATCGTATTTTTTTGGTGAAGAAGCATCAACAAAAGAATCTAACGAACATCTTAAAAATACATTAAAAAATTATATTTCTTATGATTGTGATATCAGAGATTTTGTTGAATTAGAAAAAATATTCATTAAATATTCACAAGATGTAAAAATAATAATTCATGCTGCTGCGCAACCATCTCATGATTGGGCTGCAAAAGAACCAATAACGGATTTTACAATTAATGCTAATGGAACATTAAATATGTTAGAACTAACAAGGAAATATTGCGATAAATCTACATTTATTTATACATCAACAAATAAAGTTTATGGTGATAGACCAAATTATTATTATTCTGAATATAAGAATTTAACAAAAGGTAGGGATTATGATTTAGAAAAAGATCCAATGTATGTACCATTTTTAATTGATGAAGATGAAAAAAGATTTGAAGCTAAAAATAGAGTGAATGGAACTTTATATTCAATTGATGAAAATTTTCCGATAGATGATTCTTTGCATTCTGTGTTTGGTGCTTCTAAACTTGCTGCGGATGTTATGTGTCAAGAATATGGTAAATACTTTGATATGCCAATAGGTATATTCAGAGGTGGTTGTTTAACTGGTCCTAATCACGCAGGAACAGAATTACATGGTTTTCTTTCATATTTAGTTAAATGTATAGTACATGATAAACCATATACTATATTTGGTTATAAAGGAAAACAAGTAAGAGATAATATACATTCATTAGATTTACTTAATATGTTTTGGGAGTTTCACCAAAACCCAAAATGTGGAGAAGTATATAATGCAGGTGGAGGAAGAGGAAATGATATTTCAGTCTTAGAAGCAATAGATAAAATAAATGAGATTGCAGGCACAGATTGGAAAAATTATACAATTTCAGATGAAAATAGAGTTGGAGATCATATTTGGTATATTTCTGATTTATCAAAATTTAAAAAAGATTATCCAAATTGGGATATAACTATTAGTTTAGATGAAACAATTAAACAAATGGTAGAATTTGAAAATAATAAATAATATGGTAATAACAAAATTAATGGGCGGAATGGGTAATCAGATGTTCCAATATGCTTTTGCTAAGAAAATATCATTATTAAGTGATAGAGATTTGAAAATGGATTTATCTTTCTTAAAAAGAAGGGATATGAATCCAGGTTTTATTTATAGAGATTATGATTTAAATTTATTTAATATTGAAGAATCATTTATAAATGAAATTGATGGCTATATAGAAATAAATGAACCAAATTCTTTATTTAATTATATTAAATCAAACAAATTCAAATATATTAGCAAAGACACTAATATTTATTTGGAAGGTTATTGGCAATGTTTTAAATATTTTGAAGAAATTGAGGATGTTATTAAAAAAGAATTTACATTAAAAAATGATATTTCTGAAAGATCTAAAGAATTACTAGACGAGATAAAATCTAGAAATTCTGTCATGATTAATATTAGGAGAACTGATTATTTGAATACTAATTTTCATGGTGTTATGGATGTAGATTATGTGTTAAAAGCAAAAAGTGTGATTGAGTCTAGAGTTGACAATACTCATTATTATATTTTTAGTGATGATATAGAGTGGTGTAAAGAAAATTTAATTTTTGAAAATTCAACTATAGTAGACCATTCTTATAAAGGTGATAGATTTAGTGAATATTTAGAATTGATGAGAAATTGTAAACATTTTATAATACCAAATAGTTCATTTGCTTGGTGGGCTGCTTATTTATCAGATAATTTGGATAAAATAGTTATTTATCCACATAAATGGTTTTCAAATGTACAGACAAGTATAACATTAGGATTAGGTTGGAATGGAATATAAAGATATGAAAATAGGATTATTTGGACCAGCTTCTAAGGAATGGATTAATAGAGGACCTGGAAAAGTGTATAATAATACTTTAAAAGGTTTAAAATTAAACGGTTGCGAAGTTGTTGAAAATGGTTATGGAGATTATAATGGTTCATTCTGGCCAGGTGATCATCCTTCTAATACATTAATGGGTCCTAATATAATGGTTGTGCCTTCGGATCAACCGGGATTTTGGAAAAAATATAATCATTATGTTGTACCATCACAATGGGTTTATGATAAATATAAGAGTTTTGCTTTAACAAAAGATATCAATATTTATATTTGGTCTGCAGGTATTGACACAGAATTATTCAAACCAAAAAAAGATATCCAATATGATTGTCTAGTATATTTTAAGAATAGACAAAACGTGGATTTAGATGTTGTTACAAGTTTTTTAAATTCTAAAAATTTAACATATAATGTAATTAGATATGGTTCTTATACAGAAAAACATTTAATTGATCTGTGTAATAAGTCAAAATATTGTATATTAATTGATAATACTGAAAGTCAAGGAATCGCTTACATGGAGATGTTATCAATGGATATTCCAATTTATGTTTTAGATCAAAAAGTCTGGAATAATAGATTTCCTGCAACATCTGTACCATGGTTTGATGATAGATGTGGATTGATTGTGGATAATATAGAAGATAAAACATTTGATAAATTTTTATCAAAAGAACATGAACCTAGAAAATATATTTTAGAGAATCATACATTAGAGATCTCAGCTGAAAAATATATAAAAATATTAAAAAAGATTAAAGATGAAAGTTAAAAAAGAATGGGTCAATTTTTCAAAAAGTATAAGTATGAGCGATAAAACAAATTTTTTAAAAAATAATGTAATTAATCAAACGATGTTTTTTAGAAATGATGAAATTAACTCAACACAATTTTCTTGTATTAAAGAATTATTTGATTTAGAAGAAATTGAAAAATTGCAAAGTATAAATAAAATTGGTAATCCAGAAATTTTTAAAATTGATGATTTAGAGTTAAATGGTAATATAATACATCATTTATATCATTTATATAGATATAAAAAAACGACTGATAAATTGTTAGGTTCTTCAATTTTAGAATGGGGTGGTGGATATGGAAATATGGCGGCTATAATTATGAAATTAAAAGATGTTGAGAATTATACCATAATTGATTTACCAGAATTAGTAGAGTTACAATACTATTTCCTAGGTGAATTGTTTGGATATGATAATGTTCAAATAATTAAATCTAAAGAAGATGTTTGTAAAAAGATTAATTTAGTATCATTAGAAAATCTAGAATATGTTGATTATGATGTATTTGATAGTTTTGTAAGTAATTGGGCTATCAGTGAATCTGATGTTTATTATCATGATTTCTGTAAATCTAAATCTTTATTTGATAAAGAAAATGTATTGATATCATATCATCAATGTGGTAATCACATACCGTTTATGATTGAATCTACTAATATTGATAATATAGTTAAAGAAAGTAATATTCTTACAGAGAAAATCAGGATAACGCCTGGAATAAATTATTATGCGTTTAAATAAATAAAATAATTATGGAAAAAAGTAACTCTCAAGTAGGTCAAGATATTTTTGCAAAATATATATGTGACACTAAAAATGGATATTTTTTAGATTTAGGTTGTAGAGAACCTATTTCATATAATAATACATATTTACTGGAATCAGAAGGATGGGATGGTTTGTTAATAGATATTGATGAAGATTCAATAAATGAATGCAAAAAAATAAGAAAAAGTAAGTCATACTCAATAGATTTGACAGATATTAAAATAGACAACAAAAAATATACATTAGAAGAATTTTTAGAGTATAATTTATGTCCAGATGTTATAGATTATATATCATTTGATGTTGATGATGATACTTTTGATGTTCTTAAAGAATTTCCTTTTCATAAATATGAATTCAAATGTATGACATTTGAGCATGATGTTTATAGAATTGGTAATAAATTACAAAAATATACAAGAACTCTCTTCGAAGAGTTAGGATATTTTTTGGTTTGTGCTAATGTCAAACATTCAAATAATTCATTTGAAGATTGGTTTGTTAACCCTAAACATATTAATTTAGATAGGTATGAACATTTAATATGCAACAATTCAGATTGGGCAAAAATAATTGAAAAATTATGAAATTCACTTTTGGTATAATAACTTCAGAGAAAAATTTTAAAAATACCGATTTTGATTTTTTGGATTTAATAATAAAGTCTATTAAAGATCAAAATATACCTGAATATGAAATAATAGTAGTCGGTGGTAAACACATCGAAGGCGAAAATGTAAAACATATAAAATTTGATGAAACCATAAAAAATATGTGGATTACAAGGAAAAAGAATTTGATAACTGAAAACGCTAAATATGAAAATATAGTTTATATGCACGATTATATTTGTTTGTTGGATAATTGGTATAAATGTTTTTTAGAATATGGTGATGATTTTTTCATATGTATGAATAAAATTGTTAATGTTGATGACATCAGTAGGGTTAAAGATTGGTGTTTATGGTCTGATGATGTTAATAATTTTTTGAAAAGTAACAGATTAGTGATACCATATGATGTAGAAAATTTAAACAAAATGATGTATATTCCAGGTTATTATTGGGTAGCTAAAAAAAGTGTGATGTTGGAGAACAAATTGAACGAAGATTTGATGTGGGGACAAGGAGAAGATGTTGAATGGTCATTAAGAGTTAGGAATAAGTATAAATTTAGTATTAATGAAAAATCAATGGTTAAGTCATTAAAAATGATGCCTGTAATGGTAGAGTGTGAAAAAGAAGATATTGAAATATTAAACAATAATATTACAGGTTATAACAATGATGCAACATATACAAAATTGTTATATTCACATGGAATATATAATCATATTCAAAGGAATAAAAAAAATTGAAAATATGAATTTAAATTTAAAAACAATAAAATATTATTATCTAACGACAGGTAGAAATGATCTTAGAAAAAATCATATAATGGATATCTTGAAAGATTATGATCTAACGGAAGTTAACCCAATTTTAGATATTCCAAAACAACAATCCGGATCAATTGGTTATTCTAGGATGATAGATGCTGGTATACATAATCAAAATAGAAATAAACAATTCCAATCATATGTAATGTTAGAAGATGATATATCATTAAATAGAAATATTCCAGAAAATATAGAAATACCTGATGATATAGATATATTATATATTGGTTTAAGTCCTTATGGTGTTGAACCAAATGATAATTTTTGTAGTGGTAGGAAAGGATTAATTTATGATGATGTTAATAATGATATATTTAGAATTTATAATATGTTAAGTACTCATGGTGTAATAGTTTGTAGTGTCAAAGGCGCAACAACATTGCAGAGATGTGTAATGGAGGCATATTATATTGATTATGTGTGGGATAATACTATTGTTAAAGTGTTGCCTTTTTTGAATGTTTATGCTTTGAAAGAACCGTTAGTTTATCAAGATTTTAGTTATGGTGGTAACCCAGAAACAAAAATATCATATAATGATTTGATAAAATCTAAAACACCAAAAGAATTATTTTATAACGATAAAGATAATATCTTATCATTAAAAATGATGTTTAAAAAATGAATATTGTAGTTTTTAGTAAAGATAGAGCTTTACAATTAGAATTGTTTTTAAGGAGCTTTAATAAATATGTTATAAACTGTCAAGATTATAAAATTAATGTTTTATATACATTTTCAAGTTCAGATTTTAAGAAAGGATATGATATATTAATATCGGATTTTAAAAATATAAATTTTATTAGAGAAACTTCTTTTAAATCCGATTTGATTAGTATAATCAGTACTGAGAATTTATATTCTGTATTTTTTGTTGATGATGATGTATTTAAGAATAAAATTGATTTTTATGATGATCAAGAAAAAATTTTTAACAAGGATTCCTATATTATTTGTAGAAGTTTGAGATTACATATAAAGCTTAAAAGTTGTTATTCCAATCGAACAATATATGATAAATTGCCGATTTTTGAAAAAGTTGGTAATAGTTCAATTTTTAAATGGGTTGGTGAAATAGGTGATTATGGTTATCCGATGTCATTAGATGGTCATATATTTAATACTGTTGATATTTTACCATTATTATTTAAAGATTATAAAAACCCAAATTCATTGGAATTAGTATTGGCTGGAAATGTAAATTCTATAAACAAATCTAAGATTGTATGTTATAATGAATCAATTATCATTAATAATCCATGTAACAAGGTACAAACAAACAATCCTAATTTCCATGGAAATGAAAATCAAGAAAAATTAAATAACAATTTTTTAAATGGTCATAGAATAAGTTTAGAAAATATAGATGGTTTTGAAAATATTTCATGTCACCAAGAAATAGAAATTAAATATATAAAAAATTAACTTTGCAATATGAATATAAATGAATATCATAGATGGGTAAGAGACGGTTGTGAAAATACTAAAAGATTAGATTATGAATTGAATAAAAATTCTATTGTTTTTGATATTGGTGGTTATCATGGTTCATGGTCAGAACAAATATATAATAAATATGGTTCAAAAATGTATATTTTTGAGCCAGTTGATAGTTTTTATAATTTAATAATTGAAAAATTTAACAAAAATGATAATTTTAAAATATACAATTTTGGTTTTTGTGATAAAAATAAACAAACATTGATATCTTTAGATGGTGATTCATCAGGAGTTTTTGATGTGAAAGATAAGAGTCAAGAAATAGAATTAAGAGATATTTCTGAATTTTTGATTGAAAATAATATCAATTATATTGATTTAATGAAAATTAACATTGAAGGCGGTGAATATGATTTGTTAACTAACTTGTTGGAGAAAAATCAGATAAAAAAATAAAAAACATTCAAATTCAATTTCACGATTTCATAGATGATGCAGAATATAAAAGGGAAGAAATTCAAAGAAAATTGAATTTGACACATGACTTGACATATAATTATGAATTTGTATGGGAAAATTGGGAATTAATGTAATGAAATTTACTTTTGGTATAATAACAGGTGGAAATGATAAAAATCTCAATATTATTGTTGATAGTATCGAAAAGCAAAATATACCTGAATATGAAATAATTATTGTGGGTGATTCTAATATAAATAGAACTAATACGAAAGTTATAACTTTTGATGAAACAATAAAAAAAATGTGGATCACAAGGAAAAAGAACATAATCACAGAAAATGCTAAATATGAAAATATAGTATATATGCACGATTATATAGTATTGTGTGATAATTGGTATGAAGGTTTTTTAGAATACGGTGATTATTTTTCATTTTGTATGAATAAGATACAAAATTTAGATGGTTCTAGATACAGGGATTGGACATTATGGTCTTATGATTGTGAAAATTTAGTTAGTGGTTTGTTAATACCATATGAGATGGAACATTTAAGTAAATTGATGTATTTTTCTGGATCTTATTGGGTTGCTAAAAAAGAAATGATGTTTAAATATCTATTAAACGATAATCTTTGTTGGGGTGAAGGTGAAGATGTAGAATGGTCTTATAGAGTTAAAAAAAATAATGAATTTAGTATGAATAAATTTTCGACAGTTAAATTATTAAAACAAAAGGATAAGATTTTTACTTTTTCGAGTGAAAAAGAAAATTTAATATTAAATACTATATCATTGGATCAAATAGAAAATTTAAATGGTGAAGAAAAATTATTTGATTTTTTTAAAAAAAATAATATAAAATGGAATGAAATTGATAATATTTGATTTAGATGGTGTATTAGTTGAAACTAAAGATTTACATTATGACTCATTAAACGATGCAATTAAAAAAATAAGTCAAGAAAAATATATTATCACATTAGATGAACATTATAATAGATATGATGGTTTGCCGACTGGTAGAAAATTGAAAATGCTTACAGATGAAAAAGGTTTACCATCAGAATTACATAAAGAAATCTATGATGAAAAACAAAAATTAACTTTTGAATTAATTCGTAGTAATATTAAAAGAGATGAAAGATTAGTAAATTTATTAAAAACTTTAAAAGAAAAAGATTATAAAATATATTGTGCATCGAATGCAATAAGAGAAACAGTTAAATTGTTGTTATATAAAACTGGTTTAATAGAATATGTTGATTATTATTTATCTAACGAAGATGTTAATATTCCAAAGCCAAATGCTGAAATATATTTGAGGTGTATGGCTCATGCAGGAATTAATCCTAGAGAGACACTTATTGTGGAAGATAGTCCAAGAGGCATTGAATCAGCTAGAAATAGTGGTGCAAATTTACTAATTGTTAAAAATCCACAAGATTTAACATTAGAAAAATTGAATAATAAAATAAATATGAATAAAGAAGAAGAAAAAATTGAAATGAAAGATTTGAATGTCTTAATACCAATGGCTGGTGCAGGAAGTAGATTCCAACAGGCAGGTTACACATTTCCAAAACCATTAATAGAAGTTAATGGAAAACCAATGATTCAGGTAGTTGTAGATAATCTAGGTTTTGATGCTAATTATACTTATGTAGTTCAGAAAGAACATTATGAAAAATATAATTTAACATATTTATTGAATTTGATTACACCAAAATGTAATATAGTTCAAGTTGATAGTCTTACTGAAGGTGCTGCTTGCACAACATTATTGGCAAAAGAATTTATTAATAATGATAAACCATTATTGATTGCTAATTCTGATCAATTTGTAGAATGGAATCCAATCGATTTTTATTATAAGATGGTAGAAACTAAGGCTGATGGTGGTATGTTGACGTTTAAATCAACTCATCCAAAGTGGAGTTTTGCTAAATTGGACGAAAATGAGAATGTTATAGAGGTTGCCGAAAAGAAACCAATATCAGATATTGCAACAGTTGGAATATATTATTGGTCTAAAGGTTCAGATTATGTGAAATATGCTGAACAAATGATACAAAAAGATATAAGAGTAAATGGAGAGTTTTATGTTGCACCCGTCTATAATGAATATATAAAAGAAAATAAAAAAATAAAAATATTTAATATTGAAAAAATGTGGGGATTAGGCACACCAGAAGATTTAAATGTTTTTTTAAAAAGATGAAAATAGCAATAATAATGTTAGTAGGTGATTCATTCGAAACGGTTTTATATAAAACGTATAGTGAATTGGATGTGGATATTTCACATGATTTAATAATTGTACATAGAGATGGTAGAGGCTTGATACCTGATATCATAAACAAAAATGGTAAAGTTATTTTAGAAAATAAGATTATAAATGGTAAAGATGTAGAATATAGAGCTTTTGGAGCATATAGATATTTTTATTCTAAATATGAAAGATTATATGATTTTTTTATTTTTTTGTCGGATGATGTATATTTAAAGCGAGATAATTGGTTAGATAATATAATAAGTGTGATGTATTCTAATGATAAATTGGGATTTGGTGCAAGTCAGATATTTAATGGTGGTAAAGGATATCCACATGAATCTCACCTGAGGGCACCTTTTTGGTGGGCGAAGTCGGAGTGCTTAAGAAAAAATGATTGGATATTTAAAAATGACCATGATGGTGAAATGAAGATTGGTGATCAACTAACAGAAACGGGTTATTTCGGTATTCAAATTGGAAACAAATTAAGTTTAGGTTTTGATGCATCTGAAAAGAACCATATTACTCAACTTTTAGAAAAAAAATATTTTCCTAAATTATCGCCAAATGGTAAATATGTTTCAGATGAATATGATTTTTTCAGATCATTATATGATTCTGGTTTTAATGATGTTATTGTGTCGCCATATAAACACATAAATGAACAAAATGTTTGTATAGATATTGAATCATTTAATAATTTAATATACTACCCTAGTCTATCTATCGCAAAGAAAAATTCAAATGTGATTGAATTAAAAAATAAAATATTTATATATGAAAGTAGTTGTTGAAGAATTGGATGGAAAATTTGGCATAGAATTTGGTGGTCCGAGTGATTTATTTAATGATAGATTACTCAAAGTTAATGGTAAAAGTTTTTACGATTATGTTACTTTGGATGGTGGTAATATTTTTGATAATAATGTATTTCAAAAAAATTTAAACAATAAATTTATTTATAATAATAAAGTGGGTACGCAATACAATATCGACTGTGTTAATGTTGATAAAATAGAAAAAAAATATGATTTTATATTAACTTCTCATGTAATAGAACACATTGCAAATCCTATAAAGGTCATTAAAAAATGGAGTAATCTATTGAACGATGATGGTTATATTTTTTGTATTATTCCAGATTATAGGTATTGTTTTGATAAGGATAGGGAAGAAACAACCATTGATCATTTGATAGAGGATTTCATGAATTCTGTGGATGAAAAAGATGATAACCATTTTTATGATAATTTAAATAATAAAAACCATCCTTGGAGAAATAATCCAAATTGGAAAGAATTATGTTTAAATAATATTGATACCCGAGTTATGCACCATCACACATTCACAGAACATACAGTGAAGAAAATGTTCGAATATTGTGGTTATGATGTGATAGAAAATATTTTTATAGAACCATACCAAATAATAAATTTATCAAAAAAAACAAAAAAAAATGATACAAATTAATTATTTAGCACATAGTAGTAGTAGATTAGAATTTTCTAAAAAATCTTTATCTTTCTTAAAAAAGATAAAAAATAAAGATAAAATAAAATTACTAATTAACTATTCTAATGATGTAGATATTTGGCAACAATTAAAATCAGACTTTATATCTGATGGAATAAACACAGAAATAGTATATACGAAATCTGGTGATTATATGAGTAAAATAAAAAAATTCATAACATCTGATTGTGAATACTCATGTTCTATGGATGATGATATTATGATAAATGAATATTTGTGGGATTATATTATAGAAAATATAGATATTTTGCAAGACGAAAATAATTTATTTGTTGCACCATTAATATCAAATGGTATACCAAGTGTTGAAATGTTTATTAGAGATTTTTGCTCGAGTGAAGAAAAAAATTATTTCTATGATTTATTTAAAAATACACATATTCCAAACATGTGGGGAGCAAATTATACAGAATTAAATTCATTAAGATATGAGGATGAATGGTCACCAGACACATATTATGATATGGTTTCTAAATTAAAACACTATTATAAAGGTGTTCATCCTATAAGAATATCTTATGAAGGACAGATTAAACTTGCAGAAATAATAATTAATAATAAAGATAAATTTTTCAGTAAACAAGAATATGATTTGGAAATAGTTAAAAGACCATATTTTTGTAATAGTTTTTATTTTATTAAAACTAATGTGTGGAAAAAGATTATTGAAGATGCATCATTGTTTAGAGATCCTTTTGATGAAGTGCCATTAAATATCTATAAAGATAGATACAACTTAAATATGGTATTTATTAAAAATGGTTTTTGTATTCATATGGCTTATAATACAATAGGACAAGATAAACAAAAAATAATAGAAGAGTTATATGATAAAATCTAATTTAAATAATTTCTTCAAAGGTTGGTTTATTGGAAACTTTGAACCAACTTTAGATAATACTGATGATTTTGAAGTTGCTATAAAGCGGTATAAAAAAGCTGATTATGAAGAATCACATGTACACAAAATATCAACAGAATATACAATAATAATTACTGGTACTGTTATAATGAATGGTAAAAAATACACTGATGATGATATAATAGTAATAGAACCAGGTGAATACACCGATTTTGAGTGTCTTACAGATGTTGTAACTTGTTGTGTGAAAACACCAAGTTCTAAAAACGATAAATATTTAAAATGAAATTAATATCACATAGAGGTAATTTAAATGGTAGAATACCAGAAAGAGAAAATTCACCAGATTATATAAAAGAAGCATTAGAATTAGGATATGATGTTGAAATAGATGTATGGTTTATTGATGATGTTTATTATTTAGGTCATGATGAACCACAATATATTATTAATGTTGAATTTCTTAAAAATGAAAAATTTTGGTGTCATGCTAAGGATATACAAACTTTATATCAAATGTTACTTGAAGAAAATATACATTGTTTTTTTCATCAAGAAGATGATATTACATTAACAAGTAAAAATATATTATGGACATTTCCTGGTAAAGAATTGACAACAAGTTCGATTTGTGTAATGCCAGAAAAACAAAACCTAGGAAATATTCTAGGTGTGTGTAGCGATTCAATAATAGAATATTAAAAATAAGGAAACAAATGGATTTAATGGTACATCAAGGATTAGGAGACATGATAATATGTAATGGTCTAATAAGAAATTTATGTGAAGAATACAATTATATAAATTTGATAGTAGCTAAAAATAATGAAATATCAGTGAAAAGTATGTTTAAAGATATTAAAAATCTCAATTTAATTATTTGGTGTTGGGGTAAAGATGCAAAAACATCAATAAAACAAGTATCTGTTGATGAACCAATAAAATTTGAAGGTTATTTTACTGAAGAAAATTCCAATTTTTATAAATGGTATAATGAAACACCTAACGCTGATAAATATATACACAAAAAAGGTTTTATTAATGCATATTGTCCATTTATTGGTCCAACAAACAAAGAAGTAATTAGAGTAACAAATATTAACGATTCAAGTATGGATTTTGACGTGAATTTCTATGATTCTTTAAATATTCCATTTGATTATAGATGGTCAAAATTTAAAATAAATAGAGATATTTCAAAAGAAAAAGAATTATTCAAACACTTCAATATTGAAGAAAATAATTATTGTTTTTTACATGATGATGTAAGTAGAGGTTTAAAAATAAATATAGATACAGATTTAAAAATAATAAAACCTGAATTAGGTTTAACAGATAATATACTTGATTATTGTTATATAATTGAAAATGCTAAAGAAGTACATTGTATGGATTCATCTTTTAAATCTTTAGCAGATTCATTAAATTTAGATAATAAATTGTACCTTTATACAATAAGAACGAAAAATGTATCAAAATCTAAACATAATTGGATATTAAAATAAACTGAAGTAATATGAAAATATTAATAATACAAGAACAAGGACGACACGAAAAAAACAGGAAATTTAGAGAATCTCTAAACTTTAAAAGAGCTTTCGATAAACTAAATATAGATTCAGTTGTTTGGGGTTTAAATTATTCAAATATACCTTTTGAAGAAATATCAGAAGATTGTGATGCATTATTATGTATAGAAAATTATAATAGTGGTTGGTTACCAAACATGAAAGATTTCAAAGGTCTAAAATTATTTTGGTCTATTGATTCACATGTCGTACCTCAACAACATGCTTTAATTTGTTCTAATAATAATTTTGAGGTGGTTTTAAACGCAATTGAATCACATTCAAGATTTTTCAAAAAACAAAAATGTTATTATCTACCAAATGCATATCCTTCTGATCTTATAGATTATAAACCAGAAATTGAAAAAATACACAATGTTGGTTTCTGTGGTAATTATGTCAACAGAAAAGATTGGATTGATTCTATACCAAATATCAAAAATGATATCTTTGTTATTGGTGATGATATGGTCAATGCTATAAACTCTTATAAAATACATTTCAACCGTAATATGTCAGATGATTTAAATTATAGAACATTTGAAACACTAGGTTGCAATACTTTCTTATTGACAAATAAAACTGAAAATCTTGAAAACCTTTTTGATATAGGTAAACATCTCGACATTTATACTTCCAAGGAAGATTTATTTGATAAAATTACTTACTATATCGAAAATGAAGAAATAAGAAAGAAAATATCTGAAGAAGGATATAAATATGTAAAAGAAAATCATACATATTTTAATAGAGCCCAACAGATAATAGAAATAATAAATGAAAACATTTAAAAAAATATTTAAAAAATCATTAATAATTGGCATCATTGGGTTGATAATTTTATATATAATAATATGTCAAAAATAAAAAACATTGTAATAAAAAAATGTGAATATTGTGAAAAGGAATTTAAAGTCAATTTAAATCTTAAAAGAGAATCAAAAAAACGTTTTTGTGGTGGTAAATGTGCTAAGACACAAAACGGTCTGAATAATAAAGGCAAAAAACACACAGAAGAGTGGAAAAATAAAATGTCTATTAAAAATTCCGGAGAAAATAATCCTTTTTATGGTAAATCACATACAAATGAATCAAAAAAACAGATGTCAGAATCTTCTAAGTGGGATGAAAGTAGATATAAATATGTTTCTTTTACAGACAAAGAAAAAGAAATATTTGATGGTATTATGATTTCTGATGGTTCATTATCACAATCAACTATATCAGCAAGATTTACATTAGGATTTAAATATTTACAGACATTAGAAAGAATTATTGAAGATTTACCATCTATGTCTTTTTTAGAACCTTGGAAATATTTAACAAAGAATAAAAAAACGAATTGTGATTCTTTACATTTTTTCACAAAAAGTAATTCATATAGAAATTTATATTTTGAATATGAACGATGGTATCCAAATGGTGAAAAAATAATACCAAAAGATTATATACTAACATCGATATCATCCTATTGGTGGTATGTTTGTGATGGTTATATTAGTAGGGATGTGGTTTATTTATGTACAGATAGTTTTACAAAAGATGATTTAATTATAATGGTTGAAAAATTCAAAAAACTCGGGTTTAGAACAAATGTAACAACAAGAAATAGAATTAGATTCTATAAAGCTGATAGTATAAAATTTTTGAAATGGATTTCGCAAGATGTAAAAATACAACAAGAATATTTATATAAATGGAAAAAATCTCAAATTGAGATATAAAAAGAAAAGAAAAGAAAAAATGAAAAAGAAAATACTCTTAACCGGTGTGACTGGTCAATTGGGTTCATACTTAGCAGAAAAATTTCTAAAATTAGACTATGAAGTTCATGGTATAATAAGAAAAAGTTCAAGTTTTAATACCAAAAGAATAGATCATATTTTTAATGAATTAAATCTCTATTATGGAGATTTAACTGATCATCTTTCAATAGATAGTATAGTTCATAAAGTCAAACCAGATTATATTTTAAATGCGGCGGCGCAATCACATGTTCATGTATCATTTGAGATACCAATGTATACAAGTCAAGTTGATGCACTTGGAACTTTATCTGTTTTAGAAGCAGCTAGAAAACATGTACCAAATTGTAAAATAATACAAATGTCAACATCTGAATTATTTGGAAAAGTTGTAGAACAACCCCAAAATGAAGAAACACCTATGAATTGCCAGTCACCATATTCAGTTGCTAAATTATATGGATATCATATGACTAAATTATATAGAAATGCATATGACATGTTTGCTTGTAATGTGATATGTTTTAATATGGAATCACCAAGAAGGGGTGAAACATTTGTTACAAAAAAAATAACAATAGCTTTATCTAAAATTGATAGTGCGCTAAAAAATGGCGAGGAATTTGAAGTATTAACATTAGGAAATCTTAATGCTAAAAGAGATTGGGGATATTGTCCAGATTACGCAGATGGAATAATAAAAATGTTTGAACATACTAAAGCAGACGATTTTGTTTTAGCAACCAATGAAACACATTCTATTAGAGAATTTATAGATGAATCAATAAAATATACAGATATTGAATTAGAATGGTTTGGAGAAAATGAAAATGAATATGCTATTGATAAAAACACAAATAGAAAAGTAATTGGTATAGATCCAAAATATTACAGACCTGCTGAAGTAGAATTGTTAAGAGGTGATTATTCAAAAGCTATAGAAGAATTAGATTGGGAACCAACCGTTAAATTTAAAGAATTGGTTAAAATAATGATGGAACATGATTTAAAAAAATATTAATAGATGAAAACATATGAACAATTTTTATCTTTGATAAAAGAAGGTTTAATAACGACACATAACATATACAATATATATTCATCACTAGAAATCAATTTAAGAGGAATTGGTTTTGATATTGAATTAAATATACTTGATAAATTTAGATATGAGATTACTATTAATAATCCTTTATCATTTTTGGATGAAGATATGTATGAGTTGTTTTTTAAATATAATGAAAATCTAGGTTATTATCCAATTAATTTTAAAATATTAAGAGAAAATAATAAACAAAATACGTTGAATTTTTTCACTACAAAGTTAGTAGAAGAAACCGACAATAAAAAGAAACAAAAAGTTAAACAAGTAATAATAAATAATTTTGATGTTGAAATAAAGAAAAATAATAAAGAAATTGTTATTTTGTTTGATGCTAAATATGATGATTCTTTATATAAAAATGATGTTGATATTCCAGATATTGTTTATCATTTATCACCAGTAAAAAATAGAAACTCAATAAAAAGAAATGGTTTATATCCTAAATCATTTTCAAGAAAAATAAATCATCGAGAAAGAATATATGTTTTTACAGAAATAGACAATTATGTAAATATTTTAAAATCATTAAAATTAAATGATCTTTTAGATAAAAATATTGAACTTAAATATGATTTATATGAGATAGAATTAGATAAAAACAAAAATATATTACACACTGATGTAGATTCAATGGAATTATCTGGTTTTTTTACATATGATTCTCTATCACCTAAAAAGATAAAAATTGTAAAAGAAGATTTATGAATAAAAATGATAAAATATATGTAGCTGGTCACACAGGATTAGTTGGCTCTTCAGTTTTAAAAACATTACAAGATCAAGGTTATACTAATTTAATAACTAGAACAAGTAAAGAGTTAAATTTAATTAATCAAAATGATACTAAAATCTTTTTTGAAGAACAAAAACCAGAATATGTATTTATGTGTGCTGCAAAAGTAGGAGGTATATATGATAATAATGTAAGAAGAGCAGAATTTTTATATGAAAATATGATGATTCAAAATAATATCATACATAATTCATATTTAAATGATGTTAAAAAGGTGTTGTTTTTAGCTTCAAGTTGCGTATACCCTAAGAATTGTCCACAACCTATTAAAGAAGAATATTTATTGACATCTAAATTAGAACAAACAAATGAGCCATATGCAGTTGCAAAGATTTCCGGTCTGAAAATGATAGAGAATTATAATAATCAATATGGAACAAAATATATTGCAGTGATGCCAACAAATTTATATGGTAGTGATGCTGATAATTATGATTTAGAAAAGAGTCATGTTTTTGCAGCTATGATAAGAAAAATACATGAAGCTAAGGTAAATAATACTGATGTTAATTTGTGGGGTGATGGAACACCTAAAAGAGAATTTTTACATGTACAAGACTTAGCAGAATCATTAGTATTTTTAATGAATAATTATGAAAAAAATGAAATACTTAATATTGGCACAGGCTCTGATATTACAATTAAAGAACTAGCTGAGAAAATATCAAAAGTTATTGGATTCAAAGGTAATATAACATGGGATATTACAAAACCAAACGGAACAATGAGAAAAATATTAGATGTTTCTAAAATAAATGAAATTGGTTGGAAATATAAAATAGAATTAGACGAAGGAATTAAAACAACATATGAGATATATAAAAATCTAGGTATTTAATATGGTTATGATAATTGGTATTTTAGCAGCAATTTTAACAACCTTAGCAGGGTTGCCTCAATTAATTAAACTTATAAAAACAAAAAAGAGTGATGATTTATCATTAACAATGGTTTTGATGTTTGTTATTGGTATTTTATTATGGTTGATTTATGGTATATGTATCGTAGATTTACCACTTATAATAGCAAATTCATTTGCAATCTTAATACAATCTACAATTTTATATTTTAAAATTAAATATTAATATATAATTAGATGAAATATATTAAATATTTTGAAGATATTAAAAATTCTATCCTAAAAGAAGTAGTTGAGAAAATTATGTCTGGTGAAGAGAAACCAGAAGAAATCTCAAATTATTTAGATATTCAAGAAAATCACGGTTATTTAGAAGTTGAAAAAGATGAATTATCATTTGATATTAAAATAGATGATTTTGAAGATTTATTGGAAATTGAAAGAGGTGTTATTGAATGGTTAAGATTTGCAAATTCATATGGTTATGAATTTTATATTGATGATGATGAGGTAAATTATATTCATCATTATATGACTACACAACAAATACAAAAAGTTTTAAATTTCGCAAAATATCTTGATAATAAGATTGATTATGTAAATAATAATGTTGATGAGGGAGAATTTGCAGTTTTCTTTGAAAATTTTGACCTTGAAGAAATTAAAGATTCGTTTAAATATTCACTATCTATTGTGAAAGAAAAAGCATTATCCATATTAATTGAGAAAGAAATCTCAAATGAACAACCATTTTATTATGATTTTATTTATACAGGTAAATATCAAAATGGTGTAAGTGTCACAGTAGAATATGATGCACTTTTAAAATATATAAAAGATAAAGATATTAATAGTATAGGTGATTTTTTTAGATTAGTTGGTAATAATTTACCTTATACATATGATATTGAATATCAATCGCAAGAATATGAATCTAAAAAAGATTACCAACAACTCCAGAATGATTTAGAATTTGAAATTGATAGATATTGGGATAATGAATCTAAATTACCAGAAGATTTCTTTTGGGTTAATGTTGTTTATAAAGATAATGTTGATATACTAAAAGAACATTTTGATGATATTTTATGGCAATATAAAATGAAAAGTTATTCTAGACTTAAATATTTAGTGGAATTTGCAAAACCAAAAAGCAAATGTTATAAATGGTTTGCTTCTAGAGATTTTTCTAATAAAATTAAAAATTTAGATGATAAAGAATTAAACAACATAATTAATAATATACAATCAATATATAACGCACAGAAATTAGGAATAATGTAATCTTCCCAACCTTAAATAAAAATATAACTTTTCCATTAAAATAATGTATAATTTAAAATCAAATTACAAAATTAAATATTAAGAAATGAATACATTTGACATTAAATTTGGTGAAAATACCTTATACTCAATGGCACAAATTGAAGTTGACTTTAATCTTATGTGTCTACAATTTAACAAATATGTCGGTAAATATTATGTTAATCAAGAAATACATTCTGATCTTTGGTGGCAATATCTTGAAGAAAAATGGCAAATTACTAAAAACATGGAAGGTGATGTTATTATGAGAAACACAGAAGTATCTATTGATGAAAAGAATAGATCTTTTAAAGATTATAAGTATTATGTTAAAATTTTAAATAATAGAGGTGATTTGATGTTTTACTTTACATTTTTTGATGAGTTTAGGAATTTAGATGATGATGATTATCATGATTTTGCAACCAGTGAAGATAAAACTGATAAAGTTCAACATTTAATGATATATTATGATCCAGATATTATAACTTCAAAATGGATTGAAGATGAAATGTTGAAAGATATTGAAAAATGTATGTATATTCCACGTAAAAAGAATCAATTTTTTACGATTGGAGTTGGTGATAATGGGTATCAATTACTAGGTTCATATATCAAAGAAATGGATTTTAATCTTGAATTAAATTATGGTAAGGATTTCATCGAAATAGATAAGAAAATTGTTGATTCATTAAAAAATGATAAATTTGGATTGTTTTTATTACACGGCCAGCCTGGGGTTGGTAAAACTTCATATGTTCGTAAACTAATTGCAGACCTTTCAGAAGAAAAAACTGTAATTTATGTTCCACCTTATATGATGGAAAGTATAGCAGAACCAGGTTTCATGTCTTTTATTTCTAAATTTAAGAAATCTATTTTAATATTAGAAGATTCGGAGAATATTATATCTAATACATTTATGCAAAGAACACAAGCTATTGCAAATATATTAAATATGACAGATGGTTTATTAAATGATCATTTGGAGGTTCAAATAATTTCAACATTTAATACATCTAATAAAGAGATAGATCCTGCTTTATTAAGAGCTGGTAGATTAAAAGTTAATTATGAATTTAAAGCTTTGAAACCTAAACAAGCTAATAAGTTATGTAAACATTTAGATAATGGAAAAACTTTTGATAATCCAACAACTTTATCAGAGATTTATGAAGGTCATAATCAGATTATTAGTATACAAGAAAAGAAAAGAATTGGATTTCAAAGTCAAAATTGAAAATTAATATATAAAATAAAAAATTAAATATGGGAAATATTCAAATTGAAACAGGTGATAATTTATTAGTTAGTTCTAAAGGTATTTTACCAGAGGCGATACAATGGTTCGAAGATTGTGAATTTAACCATTCAGCATTTTTTTTATGGTTAAATGGTATATTATATGTCATTGAAGCAGATAAACATGGAATAGCATTAACAAAATTTGAAGATTATATAGAATCAGATAAAGGGTTAATGATTTTGAAACCTAAGAAAAATATTGATGATAAAATGAAAAGTGATATCATTAATTTTGTTTTAGAATATACAGGCCACACGCCTTACGAATTTATTAATTTATTATTTTATCAACCAGTAAGATATATTTGGAAAAAATTATTTGGTAAAGAAATATGGATTGGTAGAAGTAAAAGTAAATCAGGTAAGAAATTTATCTGTGGTGAATGGGTAGCATTTATTTATAATTATTTTTTAGGTTTATTTAGTGATTGGAATAAAGCAGCACCAGTAGATATTTATGAAGATGGTCATTTTGATCATTATGAATATGTGAGAAATGAAAAAATACTAAAAATAGCAGTTGTAAAAAAATGAAAACAAAATTTAAAATGTTTGAAGGAAATAATATTCATTTGTCAGGAAATGGTGATTGGGTACTTTTTGCTGGTTTAAGTGGCGGTTTTGGTGGTGCTATACCATTAAGATTAGAAAAAGATATAAGTAAAGATGATGCTGAAAAATTATCATATCAATTAGCAATAGAAGAATATGAAAATTATGAAGGTATGTATGGATTGAGAGATGTGGATAATATAATGGAGGAAGATGAAGTAGACGCAGGAGAAGCTGAAGAAATAAGGTATGAAGAAATGGAAAATTGGCTTGACTATTATGTAGAACCATATAACCCAGAAAAACACGATATTGATTTAGGAATATGAAAAATTACTATAAATTTTTAAAAGAAAATGTTGAAGAAATTAATGAATTTATATCATTTGAACAACTTAATGTTGATAATTATATCAGAATTTGGAGAGATGGTAAAGAATTAGGTAATTTTAAGGTTCGTGAAATGATGAATACGGATCCTATGATACCTGGTGTTGATAACATGATGGTCCAGAAAATGGATGAGTTTGGTGGTTTTGATGAAACAGATGGTTTATTTAAGATTACTAAAAGTGAATTTCAATATCAATTTAAGAAATTAAATGAATCATTTTCAGCAGGAATTGTGTTTATTTATAATAATAAAATGTTATTAGTACATGATGTTAATTTGAATTGGGAAAAAACATGTTCTTATCCAAAAGGTCATTTAGAAGAAGGTGAAACAAAACCACAAGCTGCAATTCGAGAAGTTGCAGAAGAAATAGGTGTTGGTTATCCACTAGAAAAAGTAAAAGAAAAAGAATTTAAAACTTGTGGTGTATTTAAAAATAGTAAATTTAAAACTTATTATTATACTGTTATATATTTAGATTCACAAGAATTTAAGAATTATTTTAGTGTTTTGACTATACCAAAAGAAAATCTACAAGCAGAAGAAGTTGATTGGGCAGGTTTTGTTGGTAAAGAAAAAGCCGAAGAAATGTTAGCACCACAATTTTATATGTTATCAAATTTATTAAGATGAGAAAAAAGAGAGGCGCAAGAGCTATTTGGGGAAGAGAAACCGCACAAGATTTATCAGAAATTTATGGTAGTGATGCTGTTAATGAATGGGAAACACAATTCTCTGAATCTGTTACTGAAGAAATTGATAAAGAGATATTAAAAACCTTAGAAAGATTGGTGATACCTGATATTGAAAATCGTGTTATTGAACGATTAAACAAACTCTAAAAATTATTTTTTATTTAAATAAATTTTCATATATTATCTACAATATTAATTTAAAAAGAAATGTATGAAAAAATTATTTTACCCCTTAATACTATTAGTATTAATGCTTACCGGTTGCTCATCTAATTTAGATGATGCAGAAATACAAAAATTAGAAAACGATAAATATTTTATTACACTACCTTCAGAAGAAATTGAAATTACTGGTAATGTTGATGATTGGTATTATTACCCAAGTGGTGATATGGTTTCTGTTTGTAATTGTGGTTCTATAAACAGAGGAGAGATTAATACTTTGATTAGGGGTTATGAAATGAAAAATGAAATTGAGCCTCAATTAGAAAAATTAAAAAATCTAGAAAATAAAGAGAAGGAACTCAATAAAAGAGAAAAGGATTTAGAAGAAAGAGAAATTAAAAGTAATATCAACCCATTAAATTAAAAACATGAAAAGAATATTATTAATTTTATCATTTTTGTTTTTAATGATAAGTTGTGGAACAACAAATAATGCAGATATTAAAATATATGATGGTAAATATTTTGTTACTCTAGAAAATGGAGATCAATATTTTAGTGATGATACATGTATTTGGTGTACTTATCCTGATGGTGATTATGTTAGTCCAAGTCTTACTAATAATTTAAACGATTTAATAAAAAATACAGAAATAGAAAATTTAAAAAAATAATAAATATGAAAAGAATACTATTAATTTTAACATCACTTTTATTTCTATTTGTAAGTTGTATGAATACAGATAATTCAAGAATAGAATTGATTAAACAAACAGAATGTGAAAATTATTATTTAGTAATATTAGAAAATGGAGATCAATATTATGGCACAGTTAATAAATGGTGTGAGTATCCAGGCGGTGAGTCATTATTTATGGATTCTGAACGTTCTATTGATAGATTAAATAGCTTGATTTATAGGCATGAAATGTCACATGAATCAATAAATATTGATGATGGCATTGTTGAAATTATTGAAAATACTAAAACTAAATTAGTTTCTAAAAAATTATTAGATTATCCAAAAATTAGTTTTATTGAGATTACTAATATTAACAAGGGACATATTATAGAAATAAGTGAAACAGAGAAATATTATAGATTATGGGCTGATGGGCCAGTTTATAATTATAATACTGAAAAACAAACATCAAAAGAAGTAGATGAAAAAATAACAAAAGTACTTATGGATTATAGAGTTAATGCGGCAAAAATAAGAAAAAATTCTTTTATAAAAGATGTAAAGATAAAAAAAGGTGATGAATTGTTCAATGAACAAAAAACAAATATTCAAGAATTAAATTAACTTGTAATTTTTTATTTTTGAATAAAATGATTATATTATGGATTATAAAGAAAAAATATCAAGAATTATAAAGGAAAAAGAAGAATTGTTACCATTAATGAGAAGACTTAGTGTTGACCTTTATGATAAAGAAATTAAAAATATTAAAGTACTAAAAGAAATATTAGATGGATTTAAAGACAATTAAACAAATGTGTGAACAATATTTAAGATATAAGTATGAATATTATATTTTATTTAAACCTACCATTAATGATGCACAATTTGATAAATTTGAACAAAAACTTAAAGATACAAAACATAGTTTAATTTTGGAAGTAACTAAATTAGTTGATTTTCCTAGTATTAAACAAATTAAAAAATTAGGATTAGAACCTGCTAATATTATTGATATTGACGAAAAAGATGAAGCTAAATATCCACACCCAACATCAATGTTATCATTAGAGAAAATACAAGTAGAAGATGAAAATAATTATCCTTTACATACTTTAAATTTATTCTTGTCTAGAAGAAAGGCAGAATATATAGAATGTAGTGGAAAATATGATGGTAATGGTTTTGAATTGATTTATGAAAATGGTAAGTTTGTTCAAGCATTAACTAGAGGCAATGATACTAAGAATGGTAAAGATAGAACCGAAAAAGTAAGACATATCGTACCTGCTGAAATATCTTTAAAAGAACATAAATATCAGATTAGGGGTGAGTTAGTTATTGAAGAAGATTTATGGGTTGAAAAATATGATGAATCAGAAGAAGGTTGTATATCAAATCCAAGAAATTATATTGGTGGTTTGATTAGTGGTGAAGAATATAGTTTAAAGCAAATACAAGATTTAACATTTGTAGCTTATGATATGGTAGCTGTGACAGATGATGGAAATTATCCAGTTATTGAAACTATGAATATTTTAGAAGAAAATGGATTTAATAATAAATATAAACCATTTATAATGACGCTTAAATCAATTGATGATTTTGATAAAATCTATAAAGAGTTTAAAAAATATAGAAAAAGATGTCCATTTTGGTTAGATGGCATAGTTTTAAAATATCCCGAATCTTTAAGAAATAAAATGGGTGTTACATCACACCATCCTAAAAGTATGGTAGCAATTAAATTTCCACCAAACAATACCGAAACAGTTATATTAGATATTGATTGGACTTTAGGAAAAGACGGAGAATTTACAGGTGTTGCAATGTTAAAACCAGTTGAGTTAGATGGTACTATTGTTTCAAGAGCTAGTCTACATAATCTTGGATATATAATTAAAAATAAAGTATTTCCTGGTGCTAGAGTATCAATTGCGAAAAAAGGGGAAATTATCCCGCAGATAGTTGATATCTTAGAGGTTTCACCAAATGCAGATGAATATCTTAAACAATATGAAGATTTTTTAAATGAAAAATAGAAACAATAGTATGATGATTAAGATTTATGAAAAATCTTTAAAAAGATATAAATTAGAATTAGAAAAGAATCCTGAAAGTACATTTTATCAGAGATTAGTTAAAAATACAGAAGAATATATAAAAGAACTTAAATATGAAAATTAAAAAAATGGTAAAAGTAGAAACAGAAGTTCCTGATGGAACGTATTCTGGAATTTGGTCTGGTTATATTGTAGAATTTGAATATAATGGTGAAAAATATGAAGCAGAAGTTGAAAAAGGTGTAAGAGGATTAGGAATTCCTTGTACAATTACAATAACTGGTGATGAAATAGAAGTAAATTAATGTGGTTTACTTATTTACTTACTTGCTCAGATGATAGTTTATATTGTGGAATTACCAATAATTTAGAGAAAAGAATTGAAACACATAATAATGGTAAGGGATCAAAATTATTAAGAGGTTCTAAATTACCAGTAAAAATCTATAAGTTTTGGGAGTTTGAAACAAAATCAGAAGCGGCTAAAGAAGAATACAGGATTAAACAATTAACACGTAAACAAAAATTAGAATTATGAAAAAATATATAATATTAATATTATCAGTCTTTTTATTAATGTCATGTGTAAGAGATATTAGAAAAGTTTGTATAGATGAATTACCAGCTGGTGTTATTATAGATTATGAATATAATTATCATGATATTTCAAAAGATTCATTAGTATATCAAGTAACAATTAAAACACCAACTACTATTAGAATATTTATGGTTGATAAACAGGTATATAATTATTTATATACTGGTGATACTATTACAAATAGTACAGAATCTGAATATTTTTCAGAAAAGGAACTTCAATTTACAGAAGATATATTAGAACCCAAAGAAAAAAAACTTAATTACATAGAAAAATGATATCAGTAGATAAATTATTTAAAAAATATGGTATTGAAATAAATACTAAAACTGTCATTGAAGTTTGGACTCAACCATGGAGATTTTACCATAATTTAGAAAATCACCTGGAACCAATGTTATTAAAAATTGAAGAACTTGAATTAGATGAAAAAGATTTTGATATTTTGACTATTGCGGCTATATTCCATGACTGGGATTATAGACCTTGGAATTTAGTTGATGGTAAAAATAAAGATAATGGTCTCTCAATGGAAGAATCATCTTTAAATTATTTAGATTCTATATGGAATAAATCAATATTAGAAATGTCTATATTTAAAGATAAAGTTTTTGCTTTAATTAGAGCTACAGAAACAATGAAACCAGAAACAAAATTAGAAGAATTATTTTCAAATATTGATACATCTTCATTAAGAACTAATTTGGCAGAGATGATTAGAATAGAAAAATTGATAATGAAAGAATATCAATTTGCAAATTATTCAATTTATAAAGAGAAAAGAATAGAGTTTCTTTCTAATAATATAGAACTTGGTGGTCTAGCTATATCTAATAATATACCTTCTTTGATAGAAGTTATCAAAAATAGAGTACCTAAAATTGCTGTATATGGAGGTTCATTTAATCCTTTTCATAAAGGTCATTTAAATATATTAGAAAAAGGAGAAAAAATCTTTGATAAAGTTATTGTGGCTAAAGGAAAAAATGATTCTAAAAATGTTAATTTAGAACAGTTTGATAAAGAATTAAATAATCTTAAATATACTTTAAAGTATAGAGAAGTAACAAATTATGATGGATTATTAACTGATTTCTTAAAATCACAAACAGGTGATATAACATTAATTAGAGGATTAAGAAACGGATATGATTTAGAAGCAGAAAATAAATTGATGTTTTATATGACTAAGATGTATCCACAATTAAAAGTAATTTATATTCCTTGTGACAAGGAGTATGAATATATAAGTTCAACAGATATAAGAGCCATTAAGAAGTATGGTGATTTTTCAGATCAATTTTTACCTTAATATGAAAACAGTTGGTATAACCGGTGGTATAGGTTCCGGTAAATCTCATATTTGTGAGTTATTTGAAATAGAAAATGTAGAAGTTTTCTATTTTGATGATGAAGCAAAGGCTTTATATTATGATAAATCTGTAAAAAAACACGTTATTGAAATATTTGGTAAAGATATTTACAATGATGATGAAATAAACAAACAAAAGTTATCAAGTATTATATTCAATGATAAACAAAAATTGAATCAACTTGAAAGTTTATTAAAACCTTTTTTAATACGTAAGTTTTATTACAGAAGATACACCGCAGAATACACATTGAAAAAAGATTTATTTATATCTGAAAGCGCAACCATGATGAAAGGTGGTCTTCATAAGATGTTCGATGAAATTATAATTATTGATGCAAATTATAAAAAGAGAAAAGAACTTGTAATCAAGAATAGAAATATGATCGAGGAAGATTTTGATAATAGAGTTTCTAATCAAATGTCTATTAGTAAAATTAAGGAAATCTTATTTTTAGATAAAATAAAATATAAAATATTTAAAAACAATTATGATGAATCTAGTTTAGAGTTTGTTAAAAACTATTTATTCTGGTTTGATTATGTAAAAAGAATTAAAGAATTATAAACTTATAAAATATAAAATTATGCCATTTAAAGATAAAGAACACCGAGTTAGTAAAGAATATAGAGTAATTGAAAAAGAAATTATGGAAAAAGCTGCAAAGAAAGATGATATACAAAAAAAGAAACCATATATTGATATAGTTACAGAAATTGTAGATGAATTTCTTAATTCTGATACATTAGATATTTCAGAATATGCCAGCGAATTAATGAATAAATATGATATTAAACTTAAAAAATAAAAATATGAAAGTAAAATTTACAGTATACAAAACAAGCGAGAATAGGTTAATTGTTAAGATGTTAACAGAAAATGGTCGAGAATTATTTGATTATGTTAAAAAAGGATTGTTTAGAAATCAGGAAGATGAAATAAAAAATACTAAAATGAGATTGACTGCTCAATTAGGGGTTAAAAAGGTTTTTATTGATAATAATCTTAAAATAAAATCAGAAATTGAGAACACTGTTTTAAATGTGCAGAATAAAACGTTGATTGTTCAAACTGATTCATTAAGTACTGATATTGATTTATTAACTGAAGAACTTGAACATCAAAAAGAATATGCAAAAAATATAAATATTCAAAAAGAGAAAAAAATTGAAGATTTAGAAAGAGAAGTTTCTTTAATTAATGAGAAAAATAAACAGTTTTTGGTAATGATTGAAATAAAGAATAAAATTATAGAAGAATCTGAACAAGAAATGGATAATATTATTGATGAAACTATAGATTATCTTAAATCTTGGAGATCTACACAAACTGAAATTGAAGTAAAAGAGGAAGAAGAATAAATTATGAATAATTTACTTGAGATTTATATTGATGAATTTGCACATTCTAACAATATGGATTATATAGATGAGAAGGTTTCATTTGGTGAATTAAAAGTAATTCTCAAATTTTTCTTTAAATGGGCAAAAGTAACAAGTGATGATTTATGGGATGTATACAATTCTGAAAATAAAAAAATGATAACTAATATACCATTAATTCAAGATTTTATTAATGATTGTACAAATAATGAAGAAATAGAAATATTAATTAGAGGGCTAGTTTAATTTTAAAATTTGTTCTAAAATTTTAATTTATTCGGAAATTTCCTTATATTTGTATAACAAAAGTTCAAAAATGGTAAAATTTGACTTATTGAGTTAAATATATAAAAATGATATAAAAATTTAAAACTTTTGAGTATTAAATTAATAAAAGAATTAAATAAATAAATTCGATGATAAACAATTTAACATATCAAATAGAAAATCTTGACATTATATGTCTTGATAATTATTTACAGGAGGATCAAATCTTCGACTGGTAAGGTTATATCCGTATGATATGCTAAACCAGTCAATTATGACTGGTTTTTTTGATTAATATAAAAAATGAAAATAAAATGAGAACAAGAAATATAAAAATAAGAATATTAAAAGCTCTTCTTTCAAGAGAATTAAGAGATTTAAAAAGAGATAATCGTAGAATAGCGAGTAAATTAAAGAGAATTGAGAAATAATAGAAAGGTCTCTGGGGTTGCTTGGCGTGGCCACCTGACTGTCACTCAGGAAAAACAGACGGGTTCGAATCCCGTAGGGACCGCAAGAAAATAAAGGTTCATTGAAATGTTGGTTAATTTGAATTTGGGTTCGAAGATTTTAATATATAAAAATAAAATCTTATGAAAACAAATAGATATGAAAAAGAGTATTTTAGTAAAATAGTTTCTGAATCTGGTAATTTATCAGATGTTGCTAGAAATTTAGGATTAAAACCATATTATGGAAATAGGCAAACTATTAAAAAATATATTAAAACTTATAATTTAGATATAACACATTTTAAGTTTCATAGTAATGGTGGTAATTTTACTAAAATAAAAACAAAAGAAATATTAGTAGAAAATTCGACGTATACTTATACAACTAATTTAAAAGATAGATTATACAAAGAAGGGTTAAAAGAAAGAAAATGTGAGTTGTGTAATCAAGGTGAAGAATGGAATGATGTAAAAATCAGTTTAATATTAGATCATAAAAACGGTGTAAATAATGATAATAGAATAGAAAATCTTAGAATTGTTTGTCCAAATTGTAATGCTGGTTTAGAAACACACGGTGGTAAGAATATTGGAAATAGTAAATATAATTACGTTACGGAGAAAAAGAAATATTATTGTGAATGTGGAAATGAGATTACTAAATCTGCTATTAAATGTAGAGAATGTGTATCTAAGAGTCAGAGAAAAATAGAAAGACCAACATATAAAGAATTGATAAAAGAAATAGTTGAATTAGGTTATTGTGGTGTAGGAAGAAAGTATGGTGTTAGTGATAATGCTATTAGGAAATGGAAAAAACAATACGAAAAGATTTAGAATAATTAGCCCCATGGTGTAATGGTAGCACTACAGCTTTTCACGGCAAAGGTTGGAGTTCGAATCTCCCATGGACTGCTAGAAAATAAGTTTTAGATTATATTTTGTCCTCTGGTGTAATGATAGCACATAACCTTTTGAAGGTTGTGGTAAGGGTTTAAATCCTTTGGGGACAACAAATGAAAAAATGAAAAAACGAGGTTCGAGATTTAATATATAAAAGAAAACTTTTTTTTATGAAATTAAAATGGACAAAAGAAAATCTTGAAGAAATAGTTAAGACATCTAAAACACAAAAAGAGTGTTTAGAAAAATTAGGAATAAGAAATGCTGGTGGTAACCCTAAAACATTGAAAAAATATATTGAGTTGTATGATTTGGATATAACACATTTTACTAAATGTTATGATAAAATTAAATATTTATCAACTAAAAATAAGACACCATTAGAAAAAATATTAGTTGAAAATTCTACATTTAGTAGAACACATTTAAAAGAAAGATTATATGATGAAGGTTTAAAAGAAAGAAAATGTGAAATATGTGGACAAGATGAAATATGGAATGGTAAAAAAATGAGTTTAATTTTGGATCACAAGAATGGTGTTTATGATGATAATAAAATAGAAAATTTGAGGATTGTATGTCCTAATTGTAATGCAACATTAGATACACATGCTGGTAAAAATAGAAAAAAGAAAAAAGAAAAAAATTATTGTGAATGTGGTAATGAAATACATAAAAATTCAAAAATGTGTGTGAAATGTTCAGCAAAAAACAACAGGAAAGTTGAAAGACCTTCTTATGAAAAATTAAAAATAGAAATAAAAAGAGTAGGTTATTCTGCTACTGGAAGAAAATATGGTGTTAGTGATAATGCTATAAGAAAATGGTTAAAAACTTATGAAAATACAATAAAAAATAAGTCGTAAAAGTTTGGGAGTCTAACGGCATCGGTCTGTAAAACCGATCCGCGTCAACAAATTGTCGTAATGGACTTTGCGGTAGGGGGGTTCGAGTCCCTCGGCTCCCACAAAAAATAATGGCTCCGTGGCCGAGTGGTTAAGGCACTAGTCTGCAAAACTAGATACACTGATTCGAATTCAGTCGGAGCCTCTAAAAAATAAAATAAAATAAAAAGTACAAAAATGTTGAATATAAATATAAATATGATTATTAATTTATTACTAGAGGAAATCTGGGACTGGCTCTAATATACTATTGTTAAATTATAGAGCCAGTTCAAAATAAAGAACTGGCTTTTTTATTAAATATGCCTCTGTGGTGGAATGTAGACACGCTGGTTTTAGGCACCAGTGCCGAAAGGTGTGAGAGTTCGAGTCTCTCCAGAGGTACAAATAAATATAAGAAAGGAAAGAAATGAATAAAAAAACTAGAAATAAAATAATTAAATATAGATTAGGTATGAGTAAACAAAGACCTAATTCAGATATGTGGTTATACTTAAAATTCGCTATTGAAATTGAACACGATTTGATTAGAGAAAGAAAAGGTAAAAAAGAAAGAATGAATTATAAAAGGATTCGTTAATAATGATAAAATAAGACACAAATGCCTGGGTGTCGTAATTGGTAGCCGAGATAGACTTAAAATCTATTGATCTTTATGGTCGTATGGGTTCGAGTCCCATTCCAGGTACACTATTTTTAGTTAATATAAATATATCAAACGTATATTTACATTAAAAAATATAGCTTTTAAGTTTTAATATATAATATAAAATAAATATTAATATGAAATATGAAAAAGATAATTTAGAGAAAATAGTAAAAGAATCATTTTCAATTGCTGATGTTTGTAGAAAATTAGACATAAGACCAGTAGGTGGAAATTATAAAACAATTAAAAAATATGTTAAATTATATAATATTGATAAATCACATTTTACAGGACAAGGTTGGAATACAGGTGAAAATTTTAAGAATTTTTCAAAAACTTATTCGTTGGATGAAATATTAGTTGAAAATTCAACTTATACTAATAATGGTTCTTTGAAAAAACGTCTTATTGAAGAAGATATTTTAGAATATAAATGTGATGAATGTGGAATAAATGAATGGAAAAGAAAATCTATATCTTTACATTTGGACCATATAAATGGTGATAACTTAGATAATAGATTAGAAAATCTTAGATTATTATGTCCAAATTGTCATAGCCAGACAAGCACATATTGTGGTAAAAGTAAAACAAAATCTAATAAATCTGATTTAAAAAAAGAGAAATATCAAAAATATCAAAAAAAAGAAAAGAAAAAATACTATTGTGAATGTGGTAATGAAATGAAGACAATCAAAACAATGTGTAGAATGTTATCATGAAAAAAGCAGAAAAGTAGAAAGACCTAATAAAGAAATTTTATTGAAAGAAATTCAAGAAAGTAATTATGTACAGGTAGGTAAAAAATATGGTGTTAGTGATAATTCAATAAGAAAATGGTTGAAATTATAACGGGTGTATAGCTCAGTTGGTTAGAGTGCTACTCTGATACGGTAGAGGTCGATGGTTCGAATCCATCTATACCCACAAGTTCTTTGACATATTGATAAATTTTTAAAGATTGAAATTATATTGCGGGGGAGTGAAATGGATAATTATAAATCATTCTGGGCTCATAACCCACGAGATACTAGGTTCGACTCCTAGACCCGCTACATGTAATTTATGGTCCGTTCGTCTATTGCGCAGGACGTTGGGTTTTCAGCCCAGAGAGAGGGGTTCGATTCCCCTACGGACTACTGTAGGAGCAGTTCTATGACCTAACCACAGGTAGATTTGTAAACTTTCAAAGATAGGGTAGTGGTTTTAGCCCTATACCAGGGGATATAACTCAGTTGGTAGAGTACTTGATTGTTAATCAAGGTGTCCTAGGTTCGAGTCCTAGTTTCCCCTCAAATAAACAAAAAAATGAATTTAATATATAATGAATATGAAAAAATATTTTGAATTTTGTGGATATCATCATGACTTTAATAATAAAATGTTAGAGTCTTTCAATTATAATTTAATTAAAGAGGGTCTTATTAAAAGTATTGATTATGATATATCAGTTCAAAAAATCGACGATTTGCTTAAAAAACATAAAGTAAAAGGTAGTGTCAAATTATATATTCTTAAAGATAGAATTGAACTTAATTTTTATGGAGAAAGATTAAAAGAATTTTATTCTGATTTATTGATTTTGGTAAATAATTTAGGTTATAATATTTCAAACCAGTATATGGATGGTAAAAAAACAAGTATTTCAACACATGTTTGGAAAAAAGATGAAGATTTCATAGTTTATTTAAATAAAAGATTTGATTCTGAAGTTGGTGTACCAGAAAAATTATATCATGTTACAAATAAAAAAAATTTAGATAAAATTAAAAAACAAGGTATAGTTCCTAAAACTAAAAACGTTATTGAACAACATCCAGAAAGAATTTATTTATTTGGAAATGAAAAAATATCTAAAAATTACTTAGAAGAAAAAGAATTTCATTCTAAGGAAGAATATATTATTCTAGAAATAGATATGAAAGTGATGATTAATAATATTAAATTACATAAAGATCCAAAGTTTAACGAAGATTCTGAAGCATATTATACTTATGATAATATTCCACCAAATGCAATAAAATCGGAAATTGTGTAATAATAAATTGATCTGTGTCCGAGTGGTCGAAGGTGTCAGACTGTTAATCTGATGAGGTAAACGCCCCAACGTAGGTTCGAATCAGATATTAAGTATTGAAAACTTTGTCGTAAACATACAAAAATAATATGAGAAAAAACAAATATCAAATTGGTTTTGAACATTATTTTGAAAAAAATAAGGTTTTAAGTCCTAAGCATGCTTTTCAACGTATATTTAATGAGTTTGATTTTAAAAATATTAAAAATGTTAAAAGTGTTTATAAAAATATTAAAAATGGTTATATAATAAACACGTTGCATAGTGTAAGATATAAAAAATACAAAAATAAAGAATATATATGTTATACATCATCCTATAAAACAGGTACAGGCATCACTTATCAAATATATGAATATAGTGATTATTATAATGTAAAAGAGGTAAAGAATATGTACGATTTGTTTTTTTATTCTAATTATATGATAGAAACAATTGAAAGGAAAATTTTTAAACGATTAGACATGGGTATATAACTCAGGGGTCAGAGTGCTACTCTTATACAGTAGAAGTCGGTGGTTCAAATCCATCTATACCTACAATTAAAATTTAGAATCGAAAATTTTTTTTAAGTTGAAATTTTTGTATATTTATACAAATTAAAAAAATATAAAAAATGAGTTTACTATTAACACTTGCATGGATAATTAGTCCTGGATTATTAATGATATTTATTTTATTATCAATATTTTCTAAAAAATCTTTAACGAAAGCATGGTGTGTATTTGCATCAATAGTTATATTTATTGTTGGTTTTGCAATTGTTGGTCCATTTGCAGATATAAATGAATTTGTTGCATATGATGGTGAAATTAAACCTGTAGTTTATCTTGATTCTAAAAACAAAGATTTTTATGCTGAATATGAGTTTGATGGTAAACAAATTAAATATATTTTTAAAGTAAATGAATCTAGACAAATTAATGAAAATACAGTTTTTAATTTATTTGTAAAAATAAACCATTATGGTAAAGGTGAGCATGAATTTACATTTAAACAAAAAACAGATACTATAACATTGAAGGTTATAGATTTTAATAATATTAAAAAAGAAAAACCAATAGAAAAATTAAAAATAGAAAAATCAATAAAAATAGAAAAATCAAATATTATAAAAATTAATTAAATTAGCTTATGAAAACAATGAGACTCGGAGACGACCTTCCAATTAGAGTAAAAGAAAAGGAAGTTTATGAAAAGTTAGCAAACGGATATAATTATTGTCCTAAAAACATCTGGAAAGAATTAGTTAGACCAGACAAGAAAGAAAAAGAAGTAAAAGGAAAAACTAAGGGTAACCTTAAAGCTAAAAAGGAACAAGAATAGTTTTTTATCTTACCAATTATATTAGTTACCCTCTACTGAAACCGTATTAATTTATTATTGATACGGTTCTTTTTAAATACAAAATTTTTAAACATATTATATTATTTGAAATATAAGTTATATGGAAAATAGTAGAATTTTAATACCAGTATCAAAGAAAAGTTAAATTAGTAGAGTAAAGGATGACGGATGATAGTAATGGTTTTAATGATGAATATATAATTGATGTTTTAATTGACGAATTTGAGAATAAAATAATACCTGTTGATGTTGATAGTTATATAGATTTTATTTGTAAACGTTATGAATTTCAAAATAATTATACATCTATTAGAACATATATAATGATGGATATATTAAAACCATGTTTAGATGAAAATGGTGATATAAATCCAGATGTTTTCCATGTTATGTGTAATTTATATTTACATCCAAATTTTAAAGATGAAGAAGTTAAAAAGAAAATTATAAGAATTGATCGAAAGATTAAATTAGATAGAATTAAAAATAAATAACGCAGTAGCTCAATAGGTAGAGCATTGGAATCATATCCCAAAGGCTGTCAGTTCGATTCTGATCTGCGTTACATAATTATAAAATTTATCAATATGTATTTTAATATATAGAAGAAAATATAATTATTATAATGAAAAGTTATGATGAATTTAACGAATTTAACGAAATGAACGAAGGTGTTCAACAAAGAAAGAATATTTTACTCAAGCAATTAGATGACCATATTAAACGAAAAGAAGAAATGCATCTACAACTTGATAAAGGTACTTATGATGAGTTATTCAAACAAGCTGAAAAATCTAATTGGAAAGGCGGATTCGTAGTAGAAAAAGATCCTAAGAATAGTTTAAATAATATCTTAAAATATAAAGTTTTATAGTTTTTTTCTTAGAAGAATTTTCGTATATTAATATTATGGAAAAAATTATAATTGAAGATTTATTAAACAAAGATTGTCATGTAGATAATGAATATGAACATATAACTTATGATGGTTATCAAAAAATGACAATGGATGATAAAAAATCAGTTCCATTAAAAGTACTAAAACAAATACAAATTAAACACAATGTTAAAAACATTATTAAATATTTTTACCGATTCAAACATAGCAAGCATATTTCTATAGCTTTGTTAATTCTTACATTAATCTGTCTAATTAAATTACCTGTATTATTTACAATAATAAGTGGTGCATTATTTATATTATCTGTACTTTTTTGTTGGAAACAATATACTTTATTAGACGCACATTCTTTTGCATATTTAACTATGCAGAAATTTTTTGAAAAAGCAGAATTATAAAAATAAAACAAAGTTATGGAAAAAATTATTATAGAAATCAGAGATCAAGAAGGTGGCGAGGATGCTAAACTTCTAGTACAAGATATGAAAAACATTTACTTAAAAACATTAAAGTTAAAGGGATTTAAACTAATTTCTCTTAATGAAAGAGAAGGTTTAGTTGATTTATGTCTTTAGCGGTGATGGTGTAAAAGAATTCTTCTCAAATGAAATAGGTAATCATAAATGGCAACGTGTACCACCAACAGAATCAAAAGGTAGAATGCACACATCAACAGTTTCTGTTGCAGTTTTAGATGAAAAACAAGATATTTCAGTTAATATTGATAAAAATGATGTAGAAGTAATATATACTATGGGTTCTGGACCGGGCGGTCAACATAGAAATAGAACTATGAGTTGTGTTATTTTAAAACATATCCCTACTAATATTCAAGTAAGAGTTGATGGTAGAAATCAACATAAAAATGAATCTGGTGCGTGGAAAGAATTAAAGAAAAGATTACAAGATAAATTTAATAAAGAATATAATGAGTCTTATTCTAATGGTAGAAATGAACAAATAGGTTTAAGATCTAGGTCAAATAGAAGAAGGACTTATAATTTAAAAACTGGTATAATTGTTGATCATATTACTAATAGTAAATCGAGTTATAAAAATATAATTAAGGGTAAGATTGAACTTTTACATTAATGTAAGATTTTGGTCGATTAGTCAAAAATTTAAAACAAAAACATATATTATAAGTATACTAAAGTAGAGGATAAATATTATGGATGATAAAAATTTTGATAGAATAGTAGAGAAACTTAAAAAGGAGTATGATGATGAGCAGAAAAAGAAAAATCATCCTATCAAAAAATTCTTTCCCAAAAAGAAAAAATAAAAAAAGTGATTTAAACATCACTTTTTTTTATAATTTTTTTTAAAATTTTAATATATAAATAATGAGGTAAAAGATCAAATTTAAGGCAACCTTAAATCAAATTTTACGTCTATAAATAAAAAGAATGATATAAAAAATGAAAAAATTCCTAATTTACTTATTTATGATGATTTCAACTTTGGCATTTAGTCAAAAAGAAAATCATTGCCTATTTGGATATGTATCCGATGATAATGATTTCCAAGAAGTTATAATATATGTAAAATCTTTGGGTTGTAAAGTAATATCAACCTGTGAAGCAGAATATTTAATTTTTGTAAAATTAACAAAAAATCACAAAGATTACAATGTATTATTTAAAAAAATTGAAATGCGTTTTTATGGTAAATGTTATTATAAATCTAATATAGATAATATAATAAATTATAAAAATTGTAAAGATATGTATATTAAAGAAAAAATGAAAAACAAAAAAGAATGAAAAAATTTATAAAACAAAATATGGATAATCAAATAGAAGGTTTAAATAGTGGAATTTATATTGTTATTATTGATGGATATTATAAAATAAAATTAATTGTAAAATAAAAATATGAAAAAAATAAAAAATTTTTTAATAGTATTATTATGTTTATTACCAGTTTGGTTATTTACACAAAATGTAGCAATAAATTCAACAGGAGTTGCTCCAAATGCATCTGCAATGTTAGATATTAGTTCAACAGACAAAGGGATCTTAATCCCTCGTGTAACACTTACTGCAAATAATTCAATATCACCAATAACTGCACCTGCAGATGCTTTACTTATTTATAATACTGCTACGGCTGGAGTTGCTCCAAATAATGTTATCCCTGGATACTATTATTGGAATACTGCTTCAGGAAAATGGAAATGGCTGTTTTCAGGAAATTTACCTAACATTCCAGGAAATGTTGAATATTGGATTAGACCTACTGGTATGAACTATATCCGCCCTGAATATAATACTGCAATTAAAGTTCATGACGATGGAGAAGTACATGGTATTGAATATATTGGTTCAACTAATACTGTTGCAGGATATTTTGAAACAACAAGTGCTGTTAATGGTGCTTGTGCAGTACAGGGATTTTCAAATGTATCAGGAAATCAAACTTATGGTTATCTAGGATTTAACGGGTCAATTACTGTTGGAGGTTCAACTGTAGGGGGTGCCGCTGTTCATGGGTTAGTTAACGACCCTAACAGAATTGCAGTATATGGAAAAACTACTCTTAATGCTAACATAGCAGCTATTGTTGGTTATTCTGATTGTTGGATTCCTGGATATTTTTATGGCGATGATAATGATGTTTTAGATGGTGATGTGCCTGGAATATACTCGCAAATGAATGTAAATCTTAATGAAGGTGGATTTATACATACAGCAATTCATGGGAATTGCACATATTCAGGCGGAGTTACACCTGCATGGTATACAAGTGCTACAGGAGCTAAGCTATATGCAACTAGCGATGAAGATGCAATTGGGGTTTATACATCTGCTTCAGGTCCTGGTGCAGGAAGTGATCCAAATGCCGGTTATGCTACTGGTTATGGATACTCTGCGGGAGCTTATTCACAAGGAAACGGATATTGGGCATATACAGCATATGACGGAGTAACTAACAGAAAAATATATGGAATTGGTGCTGTAAGTGAAATTATCTCGACAAAAGATCATGGAAGAATAACACTTACTTGTCCTGAATCTCCTGAATACTGGTATGTTGATTATGGAACAGTACAACTTGTAAATGGCAAATCACATGTAGAACTTGATCCAATACTTGTAGATATTATTTTTGTAGATGCAGACAATCCATTAAAAGTAATTTTACAAGTTAATATTCTTGAATGTAATGGTGTTGCAGTTATTAACAAATCAGCCACAGGTTTTGATCTTGTTGAACGTAATGGAGGCATAAATAGTGGTGAAATTGATTATCAGATTATTGCTAAACCAAAAACAAACTATGGTGAAGGAAGATTTGTTCAAGCTCCTGGACCAGCTTGGTTAAAATATAATATTGATGCTGCTAATGCTAAAAATCAACCTAGTCGCAGAGACATTTTTAGGTGGGCAAAAGATTGGGATGTATATAATTATAATATAGAAGACCATGTGAGAGTTGGAGAAATAATACCAGCAGGTCCAAATCATGGAAAATATAAACTTGTAAATGGGAAATATGGGACTAAAAAACCAATACGAAAATGAAAAAAATACAAATTATAGTCTTATTATTGATATTATCATATAATTTTTTTTCGCAAGGATTATTAAACAATAGTGCGCAAATTGTAATGAATAGCACTGTACAAGTTTTAATTGATGGTAATGGCAATTGGACTAATAATGGTATAGTAATAGCTGGAAACAGCACAGTACACTTTATTGGTAATGTTAATCAATCAATTTTAGGAGCTAACACAACAGCATTTTATAATGTTACTGTAAATAATATAGGAGGTGGTGTTAGTGTTAATGTTGGTAGAGATATTAGTATTTCCAATATATTACAAATGACACAGGGAGATTTTGATTTAAAAGATGCTTTGGTTGATTTAAACTATTCAGGAATACTTAACAATGAGGCATCTACAAGAAGAGTTAAAGCAACAGATGCAGGAGGAAGTGATGGATTAGGAACCGGAACTATTCGTGCAATTAGAGATAATCCTGTTGGAAATATTTCCAATTTGGGTTTAACAGTTAATTTGACAGGAATAGGTGTAAATATTATTCGGGGACATTTAGTTCAACCTGGTACAGGTACTTTTGCAGGAAATAACAGTGTTTTTCGTTATTTTCAGATAGACGCACCTGCAATATTCGCAGGAACAAATGTTACTTTTCATGATTGTTATCCTCAAGAATTAAATGTACATAATCCTGTTGAATTAATTATGTTTCAATGGGTGAATGGTGGAGGACCTGATTATTGGACACCAGTAATTGATTATACAGGATCAAATGTTCCAATCACTAAAAATTTATTTGGTTCAACTTTAACATGGACAAAAGTTACTTTGGGTAGTGAAATAATGCCTTTACCTGTAGAATTAATAACTTTTAATGGAATTTGTAATACAAAAAATAATAACGTTTTAATCGAATGGGAAACACTATCAGAAATTAACAATGATTATTTTGTTATTGAAAAAAGTTTTGATGGTATATCATTTACATCAATAGGAACTGTTTCTGGAAATGGTAATAGTAACCAAACTATAAACTATAAATATATAGATTATTCTAATGGTGGATATTATAGGTTAAAACAAATTGATTATGATGGAAAAACAAATACATATAATACAATTTATGTTAATTGTGAAAATAATTCATTAAACCTTTATCCTAATCCTGCTTCGTCTAATGAATCAATTAATATATCTGGTACTTATCAAAATATTCAAATTACTGATATATTAGGTAGAGACATAAAAGCAAATATTGTTGATAATCAAATATATGGACTACCTTGTGGTGTTTATATTGTTATTATTGATGGTTATTATAAAACTAAATTAATAGTTGAATGAGAAATTTATTAATCATATTATTACTTTTCTTATCCATATCATCTTTTTCTCAACAAAGATGGGTATGGTCTATACCAATAAATGGAACAAATAATATTGAATCGGAATCGATTTACACTGATTCTGAAAATTCGATATATGTTCTTGTTGAATTTTATGGCACAATAAATATATTAGGAAACAATTTTACATCATTTGGAAATAAGGATATTGCCTTAATAAAGTTATCTGAAAATGGAGAGTTTATATGGTGTAATCAAATTGGAGATGCAAATATTGATGATCCGAAGTGTTTAGTTATACACAATGATAATATATTTATAACTGGTAGTTTTGAATTAAATTCAATATTCCAATCAAAAGAACCAATTGATTGTGATTGTATGAATAGATTAAATTCTGGTACATATATTATTATTGCTACTTCAATGAACGAAATATATAAAAAGAAACTTATTATAAGATGAAAAAAATATTAACATTAATATTAATATTAACAAGTTTAGTTTGTTGTAGTCAAACTGTAATTAATATGATGGATCCAGGTGATGCTACAATTATATTATTAGAAGTTGATGATCCATTTGATGCTTCAATAATAGTTTATAAAACAAAAAATAAAGAAGAATATAAGGCTTGGGATTGTATGTGGAAATTTAAAAAATGGGGATTTTCTAATTTTCCAATTTATATAGCTAAAGGCAAAGACGAATTAACAGTTAAAAACATGGATGGTGAATTAATAACATATAAATCACATGCTACAATATTTTTTACACAAAATAAAAATCAAAGAGGGTATTTGAATACTGATATAAGGTTACCAGGTGTTATGAGAATAATAAAAAAATAAAAATAATTTAGAAAAAGTTACCAAATATAACAAATTCAAAGAACACGTAAAATTTCTACGTGTTCTTTGAATTTAGTAAGTTTACTTCAATCTTTATCTATTTCGTATAATTTAAGGGATATATAACTAAAAACAAATGTAAGGGTATATGAAAAACTTAACGGCAATAGAATTAAAAGAAAAAATTTTGGAAATTAGCAAAAATGAAGATTATAAATTTATAGGTTCAAAACCATGTATTATTGATTTTTACGCTGAATGGTGTGCTCCCTGTAAAATTACTCAAGTTGTTTTACAACAATTGGAAATAAAATACTCTGAAATTGATTTTTTTAAAGTAGATGCTGAAAATGAATATGAACTTGTTGAAATGTTTGGTGTTAAAAGTTTACCAACATTGATTATGATTAATATGAAGGGGGAAGTTAAAATTTATAATGGTTTTTTACCAAAACCGAAAATTGAGCATCTAATAGAAACATTAAAACTCAAAAAAATAGAGAGTGTTTAACTCTTTTTTCTTGCCAATAAAAAATCAACAATTTTTTAATTTTGTACTATATAAAAATAATTAAATTATGGAATTTACGGAAAATTGGACTAAAAAAGACAATGACTATTTAAGATCTTTGATTAAAGAAGGTCGATCAAGTACAGAAATTATCGAAATTATCGGGTATGAAAAATTAAGAATGAATCCAAAAAAGAAATATGTTGGTAAATTTAATGAATTCATATTAAATGAGATTTTTGCAAGACCTAAAGAAACAATATTTTCTATTAAACAAGAAAAATCGAAATATTATACAAATGAAATAAATTATTATAGTCCATTTAAAACTGATTCTGGACAAGAATATATCATTGATTTTATATATGTAAAAGAAGAAAACCAATTTAAAAATGATAATGTGTTTAATTTGTCTTTTACTACAAAAGAAAATAGAGATTTAATTAATCATAAAAAATATGAAACTGAAACTGATAAAAATGAAATTATAGAATTAACTAAAAGATTGATTTATGTAATAGAAAAATCTATTGGTTTCATTAGTTTAAATTATAATAAAATTGTATTATTAATTGGTGAAACAGAACATCCAACAAAAATAAAATTTTACAGAAACATAATTAAAGATTCATTACCAGAATATGAAGAAATAGAAGATGTTTCCTCATTTACAAATGGTTTGAAATCTTATTACTTTAAAAAAGTGAAAAAATAATACTACAACGTGATAAGCTTCTACGGGGGAAAATCGAGACAAAGTTTTTGGTTATTTGATCAAATTACCAAAGAATTAAAAGATAAAACAAAAACTTACGTTGAAGTTTTTGCAGGTGCTATGTGGCCTTACTTCAAAAACGATTTTTCTTTCTGTGATAAAATAATCTACAATGATTTAAATCCTTTTTTAACAAATTTCTATCATTGTTGTTCCATTCCAGAATTTAGAGAATATTTATTAGAAATGAATGAACCTAATGGTTTAATACATTTTATTAAAAATGATGAGAGTTATGTCTATGAAGAACAATATAATAGATTCAAATCTATATTTCAATCATTTAAAAAAGAACTTTACACTGATAATGTTGGTAAAGAAATAATAATTCAGATGCCAGATTTTGAATTAGGATTTAAATATGCTTTTCTTTTAAGACATGCATTTTCAAGTATATCTCATGAAAAAATTGGATTTTCTTATTCAGCTAGTTCTTACAAACCAGAAAAACCATGTCCAGAACCTAAAATGCAAATATTACTTCGTAAATTACAAAAAGAAGAAAATTTAGAAAAACTTGATAAAATAAATAAGTTTGAATGTTTAGATTTCCAAGATCTTATAGAAAAATACGATGATGAAGAATCATTATTTTATCTCGATCCCCCATATTTTTCAACTGAAAAGAACTATTATAGAGGATTAGAACATTTTGGTGAAGCAGGTCATGCTCGATTAGCAAAAATCTTACATAAGATTAAAGGTAAATTCATATTATCTTATTATGATTTTGAACCTTTGCAAAAGTTTTTCCCTAAATATGAATATAGATGGGAAGAAAGAACTTTTAATAAAGCTTCTACATCTATCCAAAAGAAAGATAAGGATAAAGGTGGACATGAGGTTTTAATAATGAACTTTTAATTTTAATATGTTAAAAAACATAAAATTAAAAAACCAATCAAATTTTGATTGGTTTTCTTTATTTATAGTGGTTTCATTTTATTTTTAAAATTATGAAAATTTTAATTATGTTTTACAACATATTGTTAATTGTACCTTTTATACATTTTTATAAATATATAAAATAAAGATTAATTACAAAAAAAAATAAATTTTAAAATTATGAAAAACGCATTATTAATTATCGACGCTCAAAACGATTTCTGTTTGCCAACAGGATCGTTATCTGTGCCAGGTGCAGACAAAGACACAGAAAGATTAGCTGAGTTTATCAAAGCTAATAAAGAAAAAATTGACTATATTGGTATGACACAAGACAGTCATCATCCAATTGATATTAGTCATCCATCATTTTGGCAAGACAAAGATGGTAACTTCCCTAATCCTTTTACATTAATTACATCGAAAGATGTAGATGATGGAGTTTGGACACCAAGATTTTATCCAAATGAAGCAATCAAGTACATTCATGAATTAGAATCTCAAGGTGAATTTCCACATTGTATATGGCCAGAACATTGTGTTATTGGTACATCAGGAGCCGCTATTATTAATTCAGTTATGGATGCTGTAATAGATTGGACAAAAGAAGGTAACTTTTATGGAGTATTTACTAAAGGTACTTATCCAATGACTGAACATTTTGGAGCTTTTAGAGCAAATATTCCAGTAATGAATAGACCAGAAACACAAATTAACCAAAGTTTAATCGAGACACTTGAAAAATATGATAATATATATATTTCTGGTGAAGCAAAATCACATTGTTTATGTAGTACAATAAATCAAATGATAGAAATTTCACCCGATCTTTTGAAGAAAGTTATTTTATTGGAAGATACAACATCAGATGTACCAGGATTTGAAGATAATTCAATTAATATTTTTGAAGACGCTAAAAAACTCGGTATGAGATTTGGAGTCTCCACAATAAAAATCATTAATAAAAAATAAAAAATAAAGTTATGAAAAATATTAGCACAATAGGAAACGGAATGGACTTTGGAGTATCATTCAATAATTTTGACCCTGAAGAAATCCAAGTCGAAGAAACAATAAACGCGGTGTTTGTTGTTGATGTATCACCCTCAATTAGTAGGTATAATAATGAATTGAATGTTGCATTCAATGAGTTCACACAAGAAATGCAAAAATCTCATATTGCAGATAGATTGTTTGTATCTACTATAGAATTCTGTGAGAGAGTAGAAGTTAAAACAGGTTTTCAACCAGTTGTTAACGTACCTCAAATGGATTTCACTCCTAAAGGTGGTGGAACTGCACTTTATGATGCAGTAGACAAAGCCTTAGATAATGCCTTAGATTATAGAAAAAATCTTGAAGATAGTGGTATTAATACAAAAACATTAGTTTTCATTTTAACAGATGGAATGGATAATTCATCAAGATATGGAGCTAGTGATGATGTTAAAAAGAAAATCCAAGATTTCACAAATAATGAAAAAAATACCTTTAGTTTCACATCAATTATGTTTGGTATTGGAGACACTAACAAACAGTACTATGAAGAAGCAAAAGAAGACATGGGAGTACAACATTTAGCTTATGTTGGACTATCATCAAAAGAAATCAGAAAAATGATTGATTTTATTTCATCTTCAATTTCTACAACATCAAGTGGTAAAGCTATTACAAATGTAAGTTTTTAATATGAAAAGAACACAAAAAGTTTTTAAAGTTGAGTATGAATCATATTCTCCACATCAACCAGAGGAACCTTTAAATAATCATAAATACCTCTGGGCATTAAACATTGATGATGCAAAGAAAGAGTTTAATAAAATTCATAGTAGTTTGCTTAATTTTAAAGTATTAGACGCATATTTAGAAACACCTAACGATGAAAATGAAATAATTAATTAATATGAAATCAATAGACAAAATAAAAGAGTTAAAGAAACAAATTGAAACACAAGAACGATTGATTAGTAATTGTAGTCACAAGTTCGAAGATACTAAATATGATTCAGAAACTTACCAGAAATGGGTGTTCACTCACTATGAGGGACATGGTAGTGACCCCCCATCCCGATGGTTACTATATTGATAAACAAAAAGATAGATGGAGTAGAAAATGTAAAATATGTGGTAAAAAAGAATACACATATAAGATTGAACCTGTCAAATATAAACCAAAATTTAATAATTAAAATGTATTATATAAGAGAAATATTGAGAATAGGGTCTGATCACAAACAGTGTGAAGACTCTACTTTTCGAATGGTTTTAGATGATTATGTATTTATGGCTATTTTTGATGGTTGTTCTGGAGGAGTAGATTCTCATTTTGCTTCAAGTTTATTTAAGAAAATATTAAGGAAAGTCATAGAAGAATCTTTAGTTTTTAAGGGGTCGCCAGAGGAGATATGTAAGATTGTCTTAAATAAATTTTTTATCTCTCTAATCGCAATTAAGAATATTTTAACTCTAAATTTGGATGAAATTCTATCTACAATTGTTTTTTCAATTACCGATTTTTCAACTAGAATGTCATTCGTAGTAATATCAGGTGATGGTGCTTATATGGTAAATGATGAATTATATGAAGTTGATCAAAATAACCAACCTGATTATATAGCCTATCATTTAAATGAAACATTTGAAAAAGTTTGGAATACTTTTTATATAATGAACCATGAAAATGTTGAAGATATTTCAGTGATGAGTGATGGTATATTTACATTTAAAAATGAAGGATTAATATCATTAGAAGAACCAATGAACTCTTTATTGAGAGAACAAAAAATATTAAAGAGTAAAGCTATGTTACCAAGACTTTGTAACATACTTGATAAAAAAGGATATTATCATTATGATGATTTATCTATTGTAAGATTAATTTTTATTGAAGATAATATAGAACCAAAGGCAATAATAATTGACAAAACTTAAATATTACTGATATGAAATTATATGATAGCAGAGGAAATGTATTTAATGTTGATGATAATAAAGAAATAACCAGAGGTGGTGAAGGCAGAATTATCGAATTGAGTGGAAATAAAGTTGCAAAATTATATTTACCTGGTATAGAACCTATGTCAGAAAGTAAATTTAGAAGTTTATCAGATATCAAATCTAATTTATTCGTAAAACCAGAAAATATATTATATGATAAAAAGAAAATTGTAGGATATGTTATGAGTATGGTTTCAGATGATCATTTCCCTTTATTTTCTGTATATAATTCTAATTTTTGTAAGCGTAATAATATTGATGATAATTTGAAATTTAAAATCGCACAAAAATTAATTGAAGCAGTACAGTATATACATAAACAAGATATTATAATTGGTGACTTAAATCCATTTAATATATTAATAAATGATAAAGGTTCTATGTCTTTTATTGATGTAGATTCATATCAAACACCAGGAAACCCACATTCTGGTAGATTATTAGATGATATTAGAGATTATTTATATCATGGTAGAATAAATAAAGAAAGTGATTATTTTTCTTTAGCTGTATTAATTTTTAATATGTTAACTAATTTACATCCATTTAAAGGTATACATAAAAATTATCCTTCAATGGCTGATAGAATGATTTATAAAATACCTGTATTTTTAAATGATAATAATTTGAAAATTCCAAAATGTTATGAACCAATACAAAATCCAGGTTTACAATCACAATTTGAAAGAATTTTTCGTGAAGGCGAAAGATTTATCATAGATTTAAAGCCATCCGCAAAGACAATTATCAAGAAGAAGGTTAAAACAATTCAAAAAACAAATCAACTAGCTGTGAGTGAATTAATTGAAAATGGAATTGTAAAGTATATAAATACTAGTAATAATAAGTTGTGTATACATTTAAAAGATAAAACTGTTATATTTGATGTTGCAACTAAAGGATATCATAAAACTTTAGGTGAATTAGATTCATCTTATGAAACTTATCCAACAGATAAGCATTTTTATGTTTCTAAAAACAATGAACTTTTCTATGTAAATAAAGATTTTACAATGAAAAAAGTACTTAATGTATCTTTTAATAAACCATTATCAATTCATAGATATAATAATATTTTAGTGGTAGTTGAAAAAGAATTAATGTATAGAATATATTTAGATAATGTTATAAGTAATAAAGATGGAGTTAATGTTAAAGTTGAGAACAGAAATGTTTATGGTAGAAGTTTTAGAAAATATGAAGGTTTAATTCAAAATATTGGTGGTTTTTCTTATATCTATTATAATAATAATGATACTTTAAATCATATTAAAATGCCACAAATAGTGAAAGATATTTATCAAATTGGTGATATTGGAGTTGTACAATATTTAGATGATGAAAAAATTAAATATAATATGTTTAAAATAAAAGGTATGAATATGTTATATGACGCTGATAAAATTAATAATATGAGTCATATTGGATATAAAGAAGGAAGTTATGTAGTTAAACCAGAAGATGATGCAATTTTAATATTAAGACCTGATGATTTTAGTGAAATTTCAAATTTCAAATGTGATTTAGTAAGTGAAGACAGCCAAATATTTGTAACTAATGCAGGCATTGTGTGTAATGATGGAGAAAATGTTTATTTGTTAAATACTAAATAATTATAATAGTCCTAATTTTTTAGCTTCTACAAATTCTTCTAATGTAACATTTAAGTATTTTTCAAACCAATCTTCTAGTTTATATGTATTAGGTTCATCCAAATCATTAAAGATATTATCATATTCATTTATACTATTCCAAAAGTAATTATAATTACTATTGACTGGATATATATTAACATAAAACAATTCTCTAGATGCACTTTTTCTTACAAAATCAGCATTTAAAAAGCTTTTCAAGTTAAAATAATTTGATATTTCTTCAAGTATTACATCTAGATTTTTATCATTAACATGAATACCAACGATATTAATATCACCTTCATTCTGTCCTAAACGTTCATATATGAATTTTTCGTATTTATTTATCATCTATTACTAGTAATTCTATTTTACCATTTTTAAAACATTTTGTATTTAATTTAAGTTTATCTTCAAAATAAACCCAAACTTTAGTTTTGTATCCTTCAACTTTCTTTTTCTTGTATCCTTTTACATTACAAGTCATCCACTTTTCTTCTAATTTAGTCATTTTAAAATTAGTTATATATGATATAATATTTCCTTTAATATCATTGATAATTGCTTCGTATATTACTTTTTTCTTCTTTCTTTTTGGTTTTGTGTCTACATTTTCAGTAAATACATTTTTCATCATATTTTTATAACGAATCGGTTCAAGATTTGTTTGATATTTATGTTTATGTTTAGAACCAAAACCAGTTGGAACTTTGAGTTTAGATTTATCTTTTAAATGCATATTTAATAATTCTTTAGGAGTGTCTTCACTACCAGTATAATCTACAACAGGTATTATTATTGATTCTAAATCTGAAGTCATATCATCACCGGCTTCAATATCCCATCTATTAATGTTTTTATCGACTAAAACTTCTATTTTCCAATCTTTATTCCAAATCTTATGCCCAGTTTTTCTTTCTAATTGATCTATAATTTTTTTGAATTCTTCTTTATTTGGTGGATAATCCCAAAATGATATTATTTGTTTTGATGGGTCATCCCATATTCTACCTGAATATAATCCACCTGAAGGAAACATATCTGGATGATTGTCGCCATAATTACCTAAATGAAATTCACCACTTTTTTCACCGGAAAAAAGATCATTAGTTAAATATTGAAAAGGTCTTGCATCATCATCAGACCATTCCATTTCCCACTCAGTATTTCTATTATAAATATAATCAGGAGTTTCTTTAATATATTCTCCAAATGATAATATACTTTCTTGATATATATTTTTCATCATTCCTTTATATTCAATATTAGTGATATTTTTTGGTTTGTGTTTAGATGTTTTATAGTATGTCGGTTTTTTAGATTTATTTAATGGTGATTTAATATGATCTTCTCTATCAAAGTTTTCACTTTTATCATATTCATCAACAGGTACCATTTTAATTATACCTTTTTCCATTGCGTTGTTATCTTTCCAATTGTAAGGTAAATTTTTAATTGATATATTATCATCACCTATAACTACTTCAATTAACCAATCATTACCCCATATTCTTACAGAAGATTTATCTTCTAATTTATTTATTATAATGTCAAACATTTCTTTATCTGGATATGACCAAAAAGATATTACTTTTCTACCTTTCCAAATTCTACCAGAGTATAATAGATTTGTATCATAAATGCTTAATGGTGCGTACCCTTTTTGTGATCTATGTTTATTGACAATTTGTATTAATTCGGGGTGTATATAGTATATACCATCAATTTTTGATTGACCTAAAAATATAGTATTTAATTCAATATCATAAAAAAATGGAATTGCATCATCATCTTCGAATGATAAATCAATCCATTCTCCTTTAATATTTTTATAAATATGGTTAGGGTTTTCAAATAATTTGTATGTTTTTAAATATTTCATTTAATATAATCCCATTTTATTTGCATTATGAAGGTCTGGGTTTTCTTTCCAAAACCATTCCCAATAACCATCTAAATCATCATAAGGTAATTCATTATAATTACAAAATAAATATTCTAACCCTTTTGGTAATTCAGGTAATTTAGTTAATTGGTTATGATTACAATATAAACTTTTTAATCCTTTAGGTAATTCAGGTAATTCAGGTAATTGGTTATTTTCACAATATAACTCTTCTAAATTTTTAGGTAATTCGGGTAATTTAGTTAATTTGTTATCTTCACAATCTAATTTTAATAAGCCTTTAGGCAATTCAGGTAATTTAGTTAATTGGTTATTATTACAAAATAATTCTTTTAACCCTTTTGGTAATTCAGGTAATTCAGTTAAATAGTTATTATAACAATATAATGTTTTTAACCCTTTAGGTAATTCAGGTAATTCAGTTAGATTTAAACCAGTTAAATCTAATGTTTTACCATCATCACTTAAATGGTCATTAATTAATTGATTTTCACTATATGTCTTTAAATATTTAATTTGTATGCTGTTGTTTTTTTATCACCTGCAATCGATTCTGTTTTTTGTTTTGTTATAAAGTTTTGTTTTGTTAATTCTTTTACAATATTAGAATTAATATCAGGATTTAAAAAGAATTCACCTTCTCTAAGTTTACGTGAATCAGGTAAATTAATAGATAAATTATCATAAACTTTATTATCTTTTATAAGATAAACTTTTGTTAATAAATTTATATATTCTACTTGAAGTTTAAGTACAATTTCTCTGCCATTAATATTGGTGAGAAATCTTCCAGAAATAAAATTTTCATTAAGAAATTCATTAAATGAAACTATCATAAACTTTTTATTTTTTTACTAATACTATATATTAAACTTAAAAATTTAAAAATATGAAAAAAGAATTTGAAATAAACTTTGGTAAAGTATCTGATTGGGTCAATGATATGTTTAATGAACTAGAAGACAATTTAGAGAAAGAATCAAAGAGAGAAAAAGAAAAAGAATGTTGTAATAAACATGTTAAAGAAGAAATCACCGATTATACCGCACCAATGACATCTGGTTGTATTTCTGTTAAATATCCTTTAGTTAATTTTTATAGTGATGAAACAGGTTATGTTATGGATGTTATTGCACCATATACACCAAAAGACGAAATAAAACTTGACATTGATAAAGATGCACAAGGTAGTAATATTATTAATGTATCACATTTATTTGTTAAAGATGGTAAATTTAAACAATCAAAGAAATTTGGTGCAATTGATTGGTTAAGATCAGAATTGAAACCTCGTTCTTTTTCAAGAACATTTAAAATCAATAAGGATGTTAAGATTAGTAAAATTACTGCAAAACATGAAAATGGTATCTTAAGTATATCTATGCCTAAATCAAAGATAAAAACGGATGAAAAACGAAAAATTAATATACAATAACCATAGTGGTGGCGCTATTGGTGCTGACACATATTGGGGTTCTTTGGGTGAAGAGTATGGAGTAATTAGTCATCATTACTGGTATCAATCACCTAATCCTGCTTCTAAACCTGAAGATGAATTAACTGAAGATGAATTCGAAGAAGGTAAAGAAAAAGTATATTTAGCAAACAAAACATTTAAAAGACAACCAGAAAGATATATGTATTTGTTATCTCGTAATTGGTTACAAGTTAAAAATTCTGAATGTATTTTTGCTATTGGTATTTTGAAAACAAAATGTGAAGTCAATGGTGGGACAGGATGGGCTGTTCAGATGGCTATAGATTGTAATAAACCTGTTTATGTATTTGATCAAAATAAGAATAAGTGGTTTTATTTTAATTTTGATAAGGGTATTTTTGAGTATTCTGTAACTCCTGTATTGACAACTGATTTTGCTGGTATTGGAACTCGTAAAATAAATGAGAATGGAATATCTGCAATTAAAAATGTTTATAAAAAAACATTCAGATAAACATTGTAGTAGCGTATATACCTGCTGGACTAGTCAGGAATGGTTGTTGTGTGCCTCTAGTTTTATTTAGATAGACTTTTCGTTTATTGAATTTATTACAATATTTGTTTATAAACTTGAAAATAAATCTAACATCTTCTATCAGAATTTACCTTACAAAAACCTTACAAAAACCTGACAAAATGTCCGATATATTTTTTTGGTATAGATATTGAATATAAATTATTTATAATGTCATAGACATTCAAAAATAAATTATAAAATTATGTTAATACAATGTAGAAGTCCTTTTGACGAATTTGCAAAAGAATTTTTTGGAATTGGTGGATATCAAAGAGATCCATTAGCTTCAACAAATATTGAAGAAAAAGAAGATGGTTATTTAATAGAAGTTATGTTACCAGGATTTAAAAAAGAAGATATTAAAATTGATATTCAAGATGGTATTTTAACAATAAAAGGTAAAGTAGAAGATTCTTTAGAAAATAGAAAATTCACTAGAAAAGAATTTTCACAAAAATCATTTGTTAGATCATTTACTATACCAGATGAAATAGATGAAGAAAAAATAATAGCAAAATGTGAAGATGGTATTCTTAAAATTGAATTATCTAAATTACAATTACCTGAAAAGAAACCAAAATTAATTGAAATTAAGTAACAAAAAACCCCGTTTAAAACGGGGTTTTTCATTTTTAAAATATTTTATTATTTAATGAGTTCTGCACCAATTTTATCTTTGGCGTGTTTTTGCATATTTTCTATTGTATCTTGTTCATCAACAATTTCAACACACAATATTTCTTCTACAATATCTTCCAATGTTACAATACCACTATACGTACCATATTCATCATATATTATTGCGATATGTTTTTTTCTTTTAATAAAAACATTAAAAAGTTTGTCTAATTTTATTGATTCGTCAACTCTAAGTAATGAATTAGTAGATAAATCATTAATTTTCTTTTTTGAATTATTATCAATATCAATTAAATTTTTAGCGTATAATACTGATGTTACGTGGTCATTATTATTAGAATAAATTGGTACTCTAGAAAATCCTTTATTTTTAATTTTTAAAAGTGTTTTTTTATCTAATATTTTATCATCTTTTAAAGAGAATACTACTGATTTAGGTGTCATGATATTTTTTGCACATTTATCTGAGAATGATAATGCTCCTAACATGATCCTTTCTTCATCTTCATCAATAGGGCTTTCAAGATTGTCTTCTTGTTCTTTTACTATTTCAGCTAATTCTCTCTTTTTTAAGGTATGTTTTCCTTCTTCACCAAGTAATAAATCAATACCAAGTGAAATTGGTTTTGCAACTATATAAAATAAACCTATAAAAAATTTTACGAGCCAAACTGTCCTTGAACCGAATCCAAGAGCGTATCTAGATATTGTGGCTTGTGGTAATATTTCTCCAAAAATTGTAATTAATACAGTTGATAATATAACAGCCATTATACCAGTTCCAACTGAGCTTAAAAATACAGATAATATAGAATTTACTAATACATTACCAAGTAGTAATGTTGTTAGTAAAAGGCTACCATTTTTTCTAATTGAGTAAACATTTTTGGCTCTTTTATCACCAATATTTATTTTTCTTTGTAATTCTGATTTAGAGAGTTTTAGTAATCCAAGGGTAAGTCCGGAAAAAAGTCCAGAAAATAGTATTAATACTGTAATTATGAGGTAGGTCATTATGCGTTACCTCCTATTTGTTTATGCGAATCGGGTTCGTCTTCCATTAAGAAATTTTTATTGTCTATCATATATAGTAATTTTTAGTTTTAAAGTTTGTTAAATATACAAAATTTATCTTGAAAATAAAAATTGAATTAAGTAATGTTGATTTTAATATATAATATTGAAAAATAATATTTTTTATGGAATTAGATAATGTTTATAATTTTGATGATGTTTGGATTAGAGGTATTGGTGTTTCTTTATGTAGAACATTAACTAGAAATATACGTTGGATTAACAGATTTGCTGAAGGTGGTCCTGAAGGTAATGGACTTAAAAGACGAGTGGTTTGTCCTTTCTATCTTACAATACCAGGTGACGAAAGGTTCGTTTTAGATACATGGGTTGATGATATAAGAGGTGAAAGAATTGAATTAAATACTGATCAAATACCAAGAGCAGTGGTGACTTTTAATTCTGCTACACCTATAAGTAATGAATTTGCAAATCCAAATCAATATTTATCTCAACAAACAAAAATAAATGATGAAGTTAGGAATATTATTTCAAAAGTAAAAGCAGTTCCAATACAACTTAATTATCAAATAGAAATTAGTGTTGCAAGTGAAAGAGATGCTTATATGGCATGGCAAAGAACCTTAGATACATTATTTAATTATATGTTTTTTAGAATGGATTATTATGGTTTGCAAATTGATGCAGTATTATTATTACCAGATGATCAAAGTATTGAAATACCTAGAGAAATAGATATGGGTAGTGATACTAGAAAAGTAATGAAGTTTAGTATTAATGTTAAATCTTATTATCCAATATTTAAAATAAATGTTGATGATTTAGAGGTTTGTGATAATGATGATGAATTTGATTGGAATAGATTTGGTGTTCCGAAACCTACAACAGATTATTTTGATACATTAAAAAAATATCTTAAAAATTATGGACAAGTTGATTCAGCTGGTATTCAGAAAGTATTTTGGAAAACGTATTTTTATAAATTAAGTACTGATGAAAAAGATAGTCAAGCTGCTAAGTATAAACCAGGAGATCCATCTCCAAGAACTTGGAATAAGTATAATTTTTAATTTTTAATTATTTTTAATTTATCTTCAAATGACCTTAATCTCTGATAATATTCTTTAGAATCTTGTTGATAATCTTCAAGTAATTTTTGGTATTCTTTCATTATATTAAGAATTTCTTTCTTATAATTGTTATTATCCATTTTATCATGCATTTTATACATATTTTGAAGATTTACAAGACTTGTATTTATTACTATAAATCTATGAGCAATGTTTGTAGATACAGCATATAAATTATCTATTTTTAATATATCATATGCAGTTATACAATATTGATGTTCGCCTGCTCTTTCAAGTAATTTATATACATACTCAAATTTAATTTCTTTGAATCGTTTTTCATTCTTTACATCTTGAATTTTTTCATTTTCTTCTATATAAAATGAGAATTGTTTAAACAACATATTAAAAAATAAAATCCTAAATTTGTATGGTAAATAATCTATATTAATTGCGAATAATAAATTTTTATTTTTATTTACTTTATATTCTAGAGTAAATATAGGACACCATATTTTATTACCATTATAATTATATTTAATAAGATAAAATTTACCGAGTTTTAATGTTTTAATACTCATTAGCGCGAGTTCTTTATCTGGATTTTTAACTAAATCAAAAATAATATTGGTTGAGTTTTTAATGTACGTATCTACTGAACCACCATCCATATTAACTCTATTTGCGATATGAGTTTTTAATTCCATTATAATATTTTACTTTCTTTTAATTTACTTTCACCGATAACAAAAAATTTCATATGTCTTTTTTCACACCATTCTTTTGCAGATTCCCATTTCATTCTATTTTTAGCATATGTTCTTAATTGATATTCGTATGTTTCATTTGATTTTAATGTTTTTTTTCTTTTAATTGGTTTAAGTTGACCAGTTACTGGATCTATAAAATCCGGTATTATTTCTTTATCTGGTTTTATTTCTATGAAAACTCTCTCTTCTCTTTCTAAATCATCACTATATGTTATTTCTATATAAAAATCAGGAAAATATCTATGTATTTTTCCAAATTCATCATAATAAGGAATACCAACATTTTCACTTGCCCATTTTTTAATTCTTGGAGTTTTATCACAATAGATCATAAATTTTAATTCCCAAGAACTTCTATATAGAATTTCATCTGGATTTCCAACATATTTTAAAGGATTTTCTGGAATGAATAAACCTTTACTATAATTTGTCTTTGTTTTATTGAATTTAGGTTTTGCCATAATTTTTTCTTGTTGTGATTTTATATATTAACAAACTACAACTCACAAAATTTATATATAATTAAAATAATATTAAATAAACAATGATTACATTATTTAGTGATTATATCAATGAAAACATGAATGAACAAATTAAAATACAAGGAACAATTGTGTTTGATCCAGTTGATAAAACTGAAAAACAAAAACAACAATCTATTTGGAAGAAAGTTGCTATGGTAATGTTAGAGGGTGAATTATGTGAATATTATTCGTGGTTTGTAAAGAAAAGATATAATTTAGAATTAAATAAACCAATGAGAAATGCTCATGTTACTTTTATAAATGATTCTTACAAAGATATGGGGAAAGGAACTGAAGTTCAAAAAGAGGCTAAATGGCAAGAGGTAAAGAAAAAATGGAATGGTAAAAAAGTTGATGTTTATTTAGATTTAGGTTTAAAAACTGATGGTGAACATTGGTGGTTAAGAGTTACTCCAGAACAAAGAACAACTTTTGATGAAATTAGATCAGAAGTTGATTTAGATAGACCTTATTGGGGGATGCATATGACTATTGGTTATGCCAATAATAAAAATATACAACATTCACAATATATACATGATATGATTAAAAAAGGTTATATTAAATAGATTACATATTATGTAAACCTTTTCCTTCGTTAGAAGAGTCAATACTAATCATCTTCGGAGCACTGTCATGATACGATTTCTTTTTACGTATAGTATTATATGCATCTGCTGCACCTCTTTTGAAGATTTCTGTCATATATGGTAGTGATACTGAGAATTTTTTCTCATTGAAATTACTCCAATTTGAAAACATTTGAAGTAATCCTGTCTGAAGACATTCCATTTCTTCATCTTCGTTTTTATATCTGTTATGAAATTTTAGTATTGTTCGTTCTGCTATAAGCATGAAATATATTTCTGCTTTTTTGGTAAGATCTCCTTTTCCTTTACTTAAAATAATTTCGTATAAAAGATCAACATCTTCTAAATAATTTGCCATATTTTATTATTATTTTTTGGTGTTGAAAAGCCTATGATTCAGTAGATTACATTAGATAAGTTTAAAGCCTGTAAATATTATTATACATTAGTTATAATTAAGTATTTAAAAAGTTTAAAAATATGAATAATTTTAATTTTGGTTAATCGAAAATTATATCTTTAGTACAAGTTAAACGATGAATATTATCTTTAATTTCTTCTTCTTCTAATTTCCATTCAGGAAACATGTTTTGAAGATAATATTTATATATATTTAATCTTTTAGGTTCTGTTACAGTAAACCCAAATAAATATAGATGATCTTTATGTTTTTCATAATAATCTTGAATAATATTACAAACAGTAGAAATAATCATGACAGCATCACCTTTATTTGTATTTAAATAATTAATATCATAAATACCATCTTTATCAAGTTCTTTAAAATAACTATCTTCATCTTGAAAATTTACAGAAAACATATGATTATCATCTCCTTTAAATTGAAGGATATTTGTATATATATTACCACCTTTAGATTTAAATTTATATGTTATCATTGTTACTGTTTCATCATCATCTAAGATTATATTTTTTGTTTTAACTAATTCGTATGGATAACTAGCTGAACCTGTTAATTCATTATATGTTATTAAATATTTCATAACAGTCCTAATTTATTTGCTTGAAAATATTCTGGATAATTTACATGTATCCAATCTAATATTTTGTATTGTTTTTGAACTTTGAAATCTGTTACAACTGTACTTGGGTCATGAGTATCAGATCTTTTATTTGAAGAAATACCTAAACTAAAATTAGAAAGACGTTTTGTGTTGTTTTTCTTTATTCTTAAATCTTGGTATGATTTATTTTCTATTGTACAAAGTTTATCGAATGTGAAAATTAAAAATCGACCATTATCTTCGAATGGTAAGATATTTTTTAATTTAAAATATTCTTCATTTAAAAAAAAATTAGATTTATCATTTTTTCTAACATATTCACTTTCTTTTTTTTGTAAAATGTAGATTTTGTTTTGAAGTTTTTGTATTTCTCCATGAATTTCACGTTCTTTTTCACTATTTTCTCCCCGTTCTTTATATTTGTCTATTATATATGATTCAAAAGTTTTTAGATTTTTCATTACATTAATCCCATTTTTTCACCTTCTGTTTCCGCTCCGATATATTGAACTATATATTCATCAATTACTGGATTAAAATCTTTTAAAAATTTACTTGCTAACATATTAGCAACTTTCATTTCTCCTATTTCTTTAATCATTTCTATTAATGTCCATTAATAACTAATTTTCTAGCTTTAATTTTATCGTTTTTAATTAAATTGAAATTTTTAAGAAGTGTATTTTTTTGAGTCATGAAGTTTTTATAAACTAGTTGTATTTCTTCTTCTTCCCAAACATCAGAATCTTTAAGTAATTCAACAGATTCACTAATTTCTTTAAGTTTCATTTCAATTGATTTTTCTTTATCTTCTAAAGCTCTTAGATGTTTAAGTTCTTTTGAAAGTTTATTTTCGAAAAATTTAGTTAAATCGTAATCAAGTTCTTTTTGAATATCTCTGATAATTTCAGAAGCATTTTCATATTGAAAGAAAGCAGAACCAGTTCTCATATCTCTTGAATATAAATACATTTTATCTTTATAATTGAAACAGTAAGCTTCTAAATATGGATTAAGTGGGTTTTCAACTCTAACTGCAATATCAAGATCCATTAATTTGTCTAAATTATTTCTAGTAGTTTCTAAAAGAACGTATTGATTTCTTTTTAAGTAAGGTACAATTGGTGAATTAAAAATGCTTTCTAATGTAGTTTCTTTATCAAGTTTTTCACCATTCATATAGATAATGTTTTTATCTTTAGTTGAAATTCCAATATATAATTGTTCATCAATTTTGAATTCAATTCTATCACCATGAATTTCTGCAGTATCAAGTACTTGTTCTAGTAATCTAACTTCTCTCATTTTTTCAATATCTTGTACATAATCATCTAATAAAACTTGTTTGATTTCTGATTCATTAATTAAGAACCATCTATCAGAAATAAATACTAGACTACCTTCATTACATTTTTCAACCAATGTGTAAATCTTAGAAGCGTTACCATTTCTTTGAAGATTTTGATGTTCCATTGGATTTTTAGTTTGATTTAATAAAAAAGCTTTAATTTCAGGAACCCAATCATAAATTGAAAGTTCATTTAAAACACCATCCATTCTTGATTCGTCATCTTGTCTATTAATAATTTCAAGAAGAGTTACAAGAGGTTGTCTGTAAATAAGACCTAGATTTTTTCTTTCTACTTTTTTATAAAGGTCTTTTAATTCATAAATAAGTGGTTTAGAATCTATTTCATCTTTAACTGATTCTAAGAATGATACTACTTTAGATTCATATGTGAAACCGTTTAACTGCCCTCTTAATGATTCAAACATTTCTTTTTCACTAAGATTTTCGTAGTTTTCTAGATGTAATTGAGCAATTTTTGCTTCATCTAATTGGTCGATAGTTAACTCATTTTTAAAGTTAAATAGTGCAAGCTTAATATTCATAATTTTAAGTTTATTTTTTATATGTTGCACCTTTTAAAATTCTATGGTACAACTCAAAATTATATATTGAAGTTTTAAAGTCATTTTTTTCTAAAAAATATGTTTTTAAGGAGGACTTATTATTTTAATATATAATCAAAAATAACTTTTTATTCGTGGCAACATATAACCCTTATCAAAAAAATACTACATCTGATCTAGGTGGAACAGTTGAAAACAAAGGATTTTTTAATAGATTATTAAGAAATCTTAGTACATTCGGAATGGATTATGGTGATATGGTATTAAAGAATACTGTAGCAGTTGGAATACATGAAGATCCAAATCAAACTAATGCTGAATCAGGAACTAATATGTATGATATTTTTACAAAAAAGGTCATCTCTAAGGTATTAAATAGGAAGAATATTGCATATTTAGATAGATCTTATGAAGATAAAAGAAAAATTCTTAGACAATATTCTATTAAAGATGAAATTAAAGGATTTTTAGAAGATATAGCAAATGAAGCTGTTATTTATAATGATGATAATCAATTTTGTAAAATGCAAGATTTACCAGATGAATTTGATAATACAATTAAACAAAAATATCAAGAAAATTATAAAAAATTAATGATAAATTTTGGGTTTAATGATGGTATTACTGCATGGCAATATTTTAAATCTTTATTAATTGATGGATATATTACATTTGAATTAGTGTATGATAATAGACAAAAAAGTATAATTGATTTAGTTCCCTTAGATCCAATGACTTTGATAGTTGCTACTGATCCTGGAACATCTACAGTTGTATGGATTCAATATCCAGATAACCCACAACAAAGAAGAGTTTTATTAGATTCACAAATAATTTATATTTCTTATTCAAATAATAATGAGTATGCTGAAACATCTTATGTAGAAAATTTAATTAGACCTTATAATCAATTAAAATTAGTTGAACAAACAAGATTACTATATAATATTAATCAAGCTGCTATGTATAAGAAATTTGTAATTCCAGTTGGAGGTTTGACAAGACAACAAGCTGAACAACAAGTTTATCAATTGATGGCTGAATACCATGAAGATGTTCAATGGGATGATAGAATGGGTACTGTTAGTATAAATGGTTCTACAGATATTCCTCATAGTAAAGATTTTTGGTTTCCACAGTCAGGTGAAGGAACACCAGATATTGAAATAATGCAATCACAAGGTACTGATTTAAATGAAGATTCTATGTTAAATTGGTTTTATAAAAACCTTAAAAGAGCTACTCATATTCCATTTAGTAGATTTGAGGAAGAAAGTGGTGGAGGTAATATTTATAGTGATAGTGCTGAAATGACAAGAGAAGAAATTAAATTTGGAAATTATATAAGAAGACTACAAACATTATTTAAAGAAGTTATAATTAAACCTTTAAAAATACAAACAATTTTAGATTTTCCTGAATTAAAAGATGATAATTTATTTCATTATTCATTGAAATCTATTTTTAATAAAAATCATTTATTTGAAGAATGGAAATATTTAAATAATTTAGCAAAAAGATCTGATATTGCTGCTACATTAAGTGGTAACCTACAAGATGAAAAAGGCGATCCTTATTTACATATTGAGTGGATTGTTAGAAATATTATGAAATTAACAGATGAAGATATAGCTGAAAACGACAAATACAAAATGACTGGTGGTGGAATGGCTCCAGGTCAAGGCGGTGGTGCTCCAGATAGTGGAGGTGCTCCAGGTGGAGAAGGTGGTGATGAAGGCAGTGACTTTGGTGAAGGTGGTGAAGGCGATAGTGACTTTGGTGAAGGTGGTGGTTCACAAGAAGGCGGAGTACAAGGCGGTGATGAAGGTGGAGTACAGACTCAATTCTAATATAGAAACAAAAACTTCGATTTTTATCGAAGTTTTTTGTTTATATTAATAAACCCATTTTAATTTGCCGCTGTCATATATTCTATAAATATTATTTTCAAAACATATTTCATGTTCTGTTTTATTTAAAATGTTGAAATTTTGAGATAATTTTTTCTTCCTGAAATTAAATTTATGTTCCCTTTTATCATTCTTAATGTAAGAATAATCCGGTTTTATTTTTTTATCTAATCTAAAATTTAGTGTTTTATATAGATTTCCTTCTGAGTAATCATTATTCGAGAATGATATTATCTTATCAAATGAGTAATTTTTTGTAAAATATTTAAATAATTTACTTGCACCACCAATTACATTTGTGTTTAATTTATTACAAAACCTGTTTAATTCATAACCATCTTTAACATTTTTAAATGTCATTAAACTTACAATATCATCATTATAAAATAATCCCAGTTTAATAAAAGAACCAACATAACCTTGTATATGATTACTATTTAAAAATTCTTTAATTAATGTATTATTTGTTATTATTTTTAATGTTGTTTTTCGTGCATATATTCTATTTGTTGTTCTATTTATTTTGTTAATAATCATAGATTTTACTATATCTTGTTTATAAACCCAATCATCTTCAAAGATGTGAAAAAGATTTATATTTTTATTATTGCACATTTTAGTCTTGTTTGAATGATAGTTATTATCTTTGTATAATTCACAATGCCAATAGATACCATTGAATTCAAATGCTAAATTTAAATCTGGAAGATAAATATCTAATTCTAGTGGTGATATTATTTTTTTGCTGTTTTCAATAATTGTCCCATTGTAATTGTCTTTAATAAAATTCAACAATTGTATTTCTTTGCCAGATACATTTTTAGACACAGGGTTACAATTTGTACAAATTAATGTGTTTGATTCTCTTCTTTTATAAAAAAGACTATTTAATATTTTAAATTCATCACCACATGCATCACATTTAATTAAAAAAATATCTCCTTGAACATTTATTAAATTATCAATGTTTTCAAATTGTTTAGATAAAAGTGTTTCTTTTAAAGAAGATATTATTTTTTGTGATACTTTCTTGTTTAATGATGGGTTTTCTACACCATATTTTTCTAAATTCGTTTGTTTTATTCTTTCTTTAAAAAAATCATTTGTGAAAATATGATCAGAATTATATTTAATTTGATTCGTTTTAATTCTTTTTTTAAGAATTGATTCCTTCTCTTCATCATTTTTAATTAACCAATTATTTTCTTTCTTTTTCTTAATTTCAATGGATTGTGATGGATTTTCTACACCATATTTTTCTAAATTTGTTTGCTTTTGTTTGTTTTTAATATTATCATTTTGTGTAAAATGATTAACACCATATTTTTCTATGCTTATTTGTTTTATTTTATCTTTTGTTTTATTTGATTGGGAAATGTATTCAACACCATATTTTTTCATGCATGTTTTTCTAGATTTTTCTTTTGTCTCCTCAAGCTGAAAAACGTTGTCAACCCCATATTTTTCTTGATTATTTTTCTTTAATTTACATGATCTACATAAATAATCACCATTAATGTAACCATAACCTAAATAATTTTTGTATTTGAGTTCTTTTTTAAGACCACATTGATCACATTGAACATTAATTATGAACTGACTACCTTTATTTAATTGATCAATGTTGACAACGATTTCATCTTTAACTTCTATATTATCAAAATATTTTTTAAAATGTTTGATATTTGAAGGGTTTATTGTAACTGCTAATTTTTTTGTCAAAAACATGAATTATATTTTTAATTTATATATTTAAAAATGTGACCATAAATGACACCAAAAATGGAAAAAACAGGTTATTTTGATTGAATATATAGTAAAAAAAGAAAAATCTTATGAATGGAAACAAACCGGTTTTGATCATTGAAAATTCGACTGATGGTTTAAAACTCATTCAGGAGCAAAGTTCTCAAAAGAAAGAATATATTTTAGGAGGTATTTTTACCGAATTTGATGTAGTTAATCGTAATGAAAGAATTTATACTTCTGATAAGTTTTTACCGCATTTAGGCGAACTTAATGAACGTAAAAAAAACTTAGGTGTCATATATGGTGAATTCGATCATCCTGACGTGTTCGATACATCACTTGCAAGAGTTTCACATACATTGGAATCAATTTTTCATAATCCACAAGCGAATAGAGTAGAAGGTACAATTAGGTTACTTAATACACATTGGGGCAAAGAGGCTAAAGCATTAGTCGATGACAATTGCCCTATTTTTGTTAGCTCTAGAGCGGCTGGTATTACTGAAAGTAATGGTACGGTGGCTATAAAGAAACTTTTTACATATGATGCCGTTGCAGATCCAGGTTTTAGTTCTGCAAAAATGGAATTAAAATCACTCAACGAGTCTTTAGGTTTTAATGAAAGTTCAAACTTTCGTATTTATGACTTATCAGATTCGTCAAAATTTAATGATTTCTTAGAAATGAATAACAACAACGAATTTGTAACAAAAAATCAAATGATTGAGTATTCAAATTATTTAACTGAACAAATTGAATCAGTTCAACGTTTCTTTGAAGAAAATGCCAAAGGTGGAGTAGAACCTGAGAGAATGATGAAAATGGCTGAACTTCTAGAAAATTTAAACGAACAACAAATTTCTGTAACAGGCTATTTAGATTATTTAGCTGATCAGATTCAACATGTAGTTAATGAAAACTCAACATTGAAAGCTAAAACAGAAGGTCTTGTTAAACACAATGACTATTTAGCAGAAGAATTAGAAAAGTCTATCAACTATTCAGAATACATTGCTGAAGAATTAGACAAAACTATTGATTACAGTGAATACATCGCTGAAACATTAGACAAAAATATCGACTTTTCTGAGTATATCGCTGAGAACGTTGATAAGAATATTCAATTTTCAGATTATTTAGCTGAATCAATTGAAAAATCTATCGACTATTCAGAATATGTAGCAGAAAATCTTGATAAAAATATTGCTTATGCAGAATATATTGCAGAACATGTAGATAACAATATTGAATATGCAGAATATATTGCAGAACATGTAGATAACAATATCGCTTATACTGAGTATGTAGCAGAACATGTAGATAACAATATCGCTTATAGTGAATATATTGCAGAACATGTAGATAACAATATCGCTTATAGTGAATATATTGCAGAAAATGTTGCTGATACTCAAGCATATCAAAATTATCTTGCAGAATCTTTAGACCAAACTGTTGAACATTTAAATAGTGGTGAACTGAACGAAAATCAAGGTGCTCAAATGCCTAATATGAAAGTTCAAAATGTAGAAAGATTTTATGATAATGATACTGATACTGATTTTGTTCAAAATCAAAATCAAACTCAAGCACAAACAACTGATGCAATTCAAAGTCCAATACAATTAGACGCTGATGCACAAGTACAAGATGTTCAAGCTCAAGCTCAACAAGGACAAGAATTTGTTCAACAAGATGCTCAAGCTCAAGCTGAAGTTGATGAATTTGGACAACCAGTTCAAGCACAGACTCAAATTGATGTACAAGCACAACCACCAGTAGTTGATACTAGTATAGGTGTTGCACCTGTGAGTGTACAAGGACAAGAAGTAGTTAGTGATCAAATTGTTCCTGGAATGACTGCAACATTTAATGATAGACCAGGTGAAGTTATGGCTTACATGCCTAACGATGGTATGGTACTTTTAAAATTAACAGACAATCAAGAAGAATTACAAATACACGAAAGTAAAATCATCATTATTGGTGATAAAATATTAGAAAATGAAGATTCATTGAAATCTCAAATTGGCAAACTTATTACTGAAACTAAAAAACGTAAAGTAGCTGCAAATAGCGAGCCTCATTTTTTACAATTCTTAACAGAGAGAAATAAAAAATCTTATCATTCTTTAACTGACGAAGATAGAGAAAAAGTAAAACTTGCATTAAACGAAAGCACGTATTATTCAGAAAATCAAGTCCTTAAAGCTATGACTGATGCTCTAAGTGTTAAGAAAACTTTTGAAGATGTATTGGTAGAAAATATCCCTAGTGATTTACAACCAATATATGAAGGTCTAGAAAATGACCAAAAGAAAAGCATACTATTAACTGCTAAATTGTATCCTAATTTAGATACTCCTGCAAAAATGGAAGCTTTTTGGAATAGTAGAAAAATGGAAAACTATTCATTAATTAAAGAATCTAAACAAGTTCTACAAAAGAACCAACTAGTTGATAATACGACATTATCAGAAGATCAATTAGACAGATTCTATAACAGACTTAAAAATATATAATTAGGTCGTTAAAAAATAATATTTATATAACCTCATAAAGACAAAGGTTTCAGATAAAAAAGGCTTGAAAAACAGTCAAAAATGGAAAAAATAGACTTTTAAAGGGAAATATATAATAAAAAAAAAGAATTATAAAAATGAATTTTATAGTAGACAAATCAAAAGCGTTAAAAAAATGGGCTCCTGTTCTAGATACTCTAAGAGTAGAAGATGAAGACAAGAGAACATGGATGGCAGAATATGCCGAAATGCACCAAATGAATGAGAATATTTCTTATTCAACACTTGGTAACTTAAATGGTATGGGCGCAGTTGCTCCTCCAACACCATGGGGAACTCCAGGTGCTGTATGGAATGGTGCTGACAGTGGCGTGAAACAATCAGTTGATGGATCAGGTGATATCGCACAAAACTTACTTCCAGTATCAATGAAGATTGCTGCTCAAACAATTGGTCTTGACCTATTAGCAGTTAAACCTTCTTCTTCTCCACGTATCGAATTATTATTCGTCGATTTTAAATATGACAATAATGCAGATGGTACTGATAGAGACGAAAGACCATTGGTGTTTAAAATAGACACTAACATCGCAGCTCAACATACATTGTTAAGAGCTGATCTTGCAGCTGATATGGCAACAGCAAGTGTAACTGAAACAATTGGTGGATTAACATCAAGAATGTTCTTCTCAATATCAGGTACAACAACTGTTGACACATATTATGATGATACAGATAAAACCAGAACTTTCGATGCTACAACAAGTTTGATTGAACCTACAGTTACTGAAGGTCGTCAAGGTTGGTTAGAATTTTTAGGTTTTTCAAGAATAGATGGTAAACCAATGTTCCGTACATTTAAACAAATTGGTGCTCCTGTTTCAGGTGCTTATCCAACTGTAGCTAAAAGAAACACATTTGATGTTTCTAGTACTGATTCAGTAACAACATTGTTACAAGGTGCTGAATTATTAACAACTACAAATTATGATTTTACTGGTACAACATCTATTGAACTAGTTTCATTAATGGAAGATCATATTCCTGGTTTCGTAGCAGGATGGGATGATAAAAACCCAATGTTAAGAGAAGTAGATGAAAACACATATCCAGGTGTTATCGGTCCTGACGTATTTACTAAGTCAGTACAAGTAGGTGATATCGAGATTACATCAGCTCTTAAGAGAACTCAAATTGAAGATATTAAAGCTTCAACAGGTATGGACATTGTTCAGAAACTTGAGTCAGTATTAATTAACGAACTTACACAAACAATTTCTAAACAAATTGTTGCTAAGATTAGAGAATTAGCTGCTCAAAACAGAGCTTCAGCAACAACTCCAGTTGATTCAACAGGTACTCCTAAGTTTGATTTTGACGTAGACACTTATATTGGTGCTACAGGATTCGGTCCTGCACCAGGAGGAGAAACTACTCATTCAATCCAAAGAAAACTTATTGCTAAAATCAATAATGCTTCAAACTTTATCGCAACAGATGGTAGAGTAGGACCAGCTCAATATTTAGTAACTAACGGAAACGTTGCATCAGTTATTCAAGATATTGCAGGTTATACTATCAATCCAGTTAACGCAGGTAAATTGAATACAAATGGTCAATTATACCCAATGGGTAATATTGGTAACATAGCTATCTATGTAGATCCTTATATGAGATGGGACGATAACAGAGTCTTTTTAGGAAGAAAGAATTCAGTTGATCAACCAGGTTTGATTTTCATTCCTTATCTAATGGCTCAGTCTATTAGTTTAATTTCAGAGGCAACTTGGGCACCAAGAATGTTAATTCGTTCAAGATATGCCATAGCTGACATAGGCTTTTTTCCTTGGAAACAATTCATGGAAATACAGGTTACAGACACAAATGGAGTACTTATTTAATAAATACTTTAACCACAAAGAAAAAGAGGAGTTTATCTCCTCTTTTTTTTGTATATATATTAATAACATCTTTATGTAAAAAATCCAATTTCTAACATTAAAATTTAATATATAAAAATAAAAAAATGATTGTCAACAGGAAAATTAAAATAAAATTATCAAATAAAAATGTGGGTAGGTACAAAGAATTAGGCTATGATTGTGAATCTGGTGATATAATTGAAATATTTATTTCAGAATTACCTTTACAATCTAGGCAAAAAATTAAAGTTAGATGTTTTCATTGTAAAATTGAAAAAGATATTGTTTATAGTGATTATAATAAGATAACTTCGAATGGAGAAACAAATTATTACTGTAGTAAATGTAAACAACATAAAACAAAAAATACATTACAAAAAAAATATGGTGTTGACAATGTTTTTCAATTAGAGGAAATTAAAGAAAAGATCAAAGAAACATGTCTTGAAAAATATGGTGTAACACATCACTTAAAAAATAAAGAAATACAAGAAATACAAAAGAAGACAAATAAACAAAAATACGGTGTTGAATATTTAATGCAATCAGAAGAAATAAGAGGAAAGAGTAGAGAAACATGTCTTGAAAAATATGGCACAGATATTTCTTCTAAAAGTGATAAAGTTAAAGAAAATACAATTAAAAATAATTTGGAAAAATATGGTGTTGAACATACTTCTCAATTAGAAAATGTTAAAGAAAAAATAAAAACTACTAAAAATAAGAATATATTAGAAAAATATAAAGAATTTGGTATTAAAGAAATAAAAAAGAATGGGATTTATATTTTCAATTGTGAAAAAGGGCATGATTTTGAGATATCTTCAGTATTACTTTATAATAGGATAAAATATGAAACTATTCTATGTACAAAATGCAATCCAGTAAATAGTTATAATATTTCTGGTATGCAATTACAATTGCAAGATTTTATTAAAGAAAACTATGATAATAAAATTATAATTTCCGATAGAACAATTTTAAAACCTTATGAATTAGATATTTATTTACCAGAATTAAAATTAGCTTTTGAATTTAATGGTGTATATTGGCATAATGAATTAAATAAATCAAATGATTATCATTATCAAAAAACTATTAAATGTCTAGAAAAAAATATACAACTTATTCATATTTATGAAGATGATTGGAAATATAAACAAGATATAATAAAATCTAGAATATTAAACTTGCTAAGTAAATCTAATATTATATATGCTAGGAAATGTGAATTGAAAGAAGTTAATATTAATGAATCTAGACAATTTTTAAAAGAAAATCATATTCAAGGATTTGTTGGTTCTTCTGTTAAAGTTGGTTTATATTATGAAAATGAATTGGTAAGTTTAATGACTTTTGGTAAAACTAGAAAGCCATTGGGTGGTAAAAGTAAAAATGGTATTTATGAGTTATTGAGATTTTGCAATAAATTAAATGTCAGTGTTGTTGGTGGTGCTAGTAAATTATTTAAATATTTTATTAAAAATTATAAATTCAAAGAGATAATAAGTTATGCTGATAGATCATGGAGTAAGGGTAATTTATATTATAAATTAGGATTTGATTTTGTTGATGAAACTAAACCAAACTATCACTATGTAATAGATGGTATTAGAAGATACAGATTTAATTTTAGAAAAGATATTTTGGTTAGTGAAGGATATGATTCAAATAAGAGTGAACATGAAATAATGATAGAAAGAGAAATATATAGAATATATGATAGTGGTAATTTAAAATTTAATTTTAATATATAACATTGTGAAATATTAAAAATATTATAATGAAATATTTAAAGACATATGAAAATAAAGAGAATAAAGATGTGATTTTTGTTGTTATGTATGATTTTAATCAAGCAGCAATGTACATAAACGGAAAATTACATTACCAATATTCAGATGATTTTAGTCTAAGTACAGCACAAGAGACAGTTAAATCTTTAGGTTATAACATATCTCATTTTATTAATTTAGATTATTATGATTATGATTTTAATTATAAATTCCCAGAACATATTAGTGATATTGAATCAATTGTTGAGGGTGGTAAATTAGGTTTAATGTAATGAAATATTTAAAGACATATGAAGATAGAAATTCTGAAGTTGTAAAATTGAGTGGTTTATTAAACGATTTAAATGATCATCATTTTAAACACATAAAACAAGATATAGAGTACATACATGATCGTGAATTAAAAGAAGAACTTTTCGAAGATTATTATGAATTAATTACCAGTATTGGTGATGTTAAAACATTTACATGGAGTATAGATGATAGATTAAAATTGGAACAAATTAAAATTATGTCTAGAATAGCTGAACATGGTTATGGTTTTTCATTAAGTAAATTAATAACACATAAAAATCAAATTAATCAATCAGATTATAATAATATTATAAATAGTTATAATGATTATACAGATTATACTGGACAAATATACTCAAAAGATTTTATAAAATTAATATATGACGTGGCGAAATATTTAAGTTATGATAAATTTATTATAAAATACGCACATAAAATAGAAGGAGAAAAATTGGGGTTATTATGAAATATTTAAACTTTAACTCTATCCAATTTCATTTTTCTTAATTTTTGCTTAACTACCGCAGAAAAAGGTTTATCTAATTTATTTTCAATTTTTTGTAATTGTTCATATATATTAATAGTGAAAGGTACGTTATATTCTAACCATTCTAAATCTTTTTCAGTTAATTTTCTATCATTACAATAATCTATTAATTGTTGTAGTGTTGTAGGTGGTGATTCATAAATATCTGTGTAAGTACTTGTAAATGTTGTTCCAGTTGATATAGATATTCCGGTTGAATCTGTATACCATCCATGTGGAATTGAAGTAGACATATTAATTCTTTTTCTTTTTATATGAATTTAAAAAATTTAAGTTTGAAAATTAAATATATAAGTTGATATAAGTAAAATACAATATTAAACAAAGTTGAAATATTTAAAGACATATTTAGAAGAAATTGGTTCAGATATTTTATGTTTTTTTGCTGTTAGAGTTAATAATGAAGAAGAATCTAGATATGTTCAAAAAAGACTTTTTGATAACGGTTATGTTTGGCCAAGTGATATTATAGGATACAAGCATTTAAAATCAAAATATGTTAATTTTAATCCTAAAAAGATGATTGTTAATACTACAAAAGATGAAATATCACATCAAAGTAGAGTTAGATTTAATGGTATTTTTCATGAATTTTCATTTGAAGAGTTTATTGAATTGGAAGATTTAGATATGAATGCTTTTTTAGAAGCTGGTAAAATGAATATAATTTAATGAAGTATTTAAAGACATACAATGAAAATAAATTAATTAAAGATTATGATGATGGTAAAATATTAGATTTAGATGGTTTTTTCTTAAAAAAATTACCTGAATTACCTAAAGGGTTAGAAGGATTATATTGTGGTAATAACCAATTAACTAAATTACCTGAATTACCTAAAGGATTAAAAAGATTATATTGTTATTATAACCAATTAACTGAATTACCTAAATTACCTGAAGAATT